>Ga0102592_1000473_pt1 | contig 67257 bp, 63 predicted proteins | sample AraplaCol_mMF_r2_FD_76861 | JGI IMG/M metagenome (GOLD analysis project Ga0102592, IMG submission 76861) | Arabidopsis root microbial communities from North Carolina, USA - plate scrape MF_Col_mMF_r2 (SPADES assembly) (version 2) | ecosystem: Host-associated > Plants > Roots > Endosphere...
CCCCGTGAAGATGCCGCGCGTATTCTCCACCCGGAAGGTCACTTCGGAGACGGATTTCGAGCGCCCCTGCACGGTGCCGAGGCCCTGCACCTGGCCGACATCGAGATCGAGCGTCTCAATCGCCGCCGTTACCGGCAGGCCGATATGGATTTTCGATGCCGCATTCTGCAGGTGCACGGCGCCGCCGGTGACGACAAGATTGCGTACGACATTGCCGTCGGCGAGCGCCACGAGTGTTTGTCCCTCGAGATGGCCAAGGCCGGAAATTGTCGTGGCCGGCGGTCCGGAATAGGTCAGCCCGCAATCGACGAAGAAGGCATCCTGCACATCCTCGAAGGCGCGGCTGTGCAGCCGCTCTATGTAGCGCTTACGCGTGCCGTTGACGGTGCGGCGCACGATGAAATAGGGCACGTCCTCGCCATCTTCCTCGATCACGGTGACATCCTCGAAGAAGGCATCATTGCCGGGGCCGCTCTCATGGCGGGTCCAGGCCCAGACATCCTGCTCCTTCATGTAGGTGAGCGAGACGAGCGCACCGTCATCAAGCACCACCCAGACAACGGAATCCGGCGCCTGGGCATAATCCCAGGCCGATATCTCGCGGCCCTTGAAGAGATGGCGGGCAAGGATGGTCAGGTCCTTCCCGACATAGCTGTCCTGCGTATAGTCATAGGAGAAATCGCGCACGACGCCGCCAAGGCGCTGGGCAAAAAGCACGGTATTGCCGACGACGATCGGCTGCACCTTGGCGGCACCGCGATAGCCCTGGTTATCGAGCTTGATGGCGGAGGGCGAAATCGCATCCGAGGTCGAGCCGCCGGTGACGATCCATTCGGAACCTGACGTCAGGAGCAGCAGGCCACGCACGGAGATCATCGAGCGGATCTCGTTCACCTGCCGGGCGCGGATACGGAAGGTCACGGCGTCGCTTGCCTTGGCGGGCGAGGAGACGCCGAAATTCTCGTAATTGGCGGATTGGCTGAGCCACACGGCCTGCGGATCGTTCTGTGTGGAGGCAAAGGCCAGCCGCTGCTCGATGAAGGTCACGCAGCGCGGATAATTGCCCGCGGCGTTGAAAGGGTTGCGGCCGGCCTGCGGCGTGTCGGAGAGATCGGGCGTGATATTCTCATCATCGAAGGTGAGGCCCGTCGTGCCCCCGACATAGCCGAAAATGCCGTTGTCGTCGCGGTAGACGATGTAGCGCGCAGCACCCGTGACGGCAGTCCAGGTTACGCGGTTGATGCCGCCCTGGATGGCGAGATCGTTGACCACGGAGCCGGCGTTGGAGGGTAGACTTTCCTCGCCGCTATCGGCAACGGCAGAGACGCGGTAGCGATAGGTCGTCGCCACATAGCCGGTCTTGCCTGACGTATCGCCGGGCTTGGTGACGACAGGCGTTCCCGCCGGTGGATTGATCAGCGGCTTGAACAGGACTGTCGTCAGCGTCCAGTTATTGTCGGCCAGCCGCCCCAGCTTGCGCACGGGATGATCGACATGGCAGAGATAGAGCACATCGGCTTCCTGCACGAAGACGAGGTTCTGCACCTGGGCGGCCGTATAGGCGCTGGCCACCTCGTAAGGGGTCGCCCCTGAGAGCACCAGCCCGCCATCGCGGAAGATGCGGATATAGAAATCGCCGAATTCGAGAATATAGGTCTGCTCGGTATTGAACTGGAAGCGGATCAGCCGCGCCCGCTTGGCGCTGTCCTTCACCTCGCTGACGAATTGCAGTCCGGCCCTGTTGGAGACGCCGCCATGCGGATGCACGAAGACATTCAGCGCCGTGCGCAGGCCGCTCTGGTATTTGGCGAGATCGACGCGGGCGCCGAGGGCGGGTGAAAGCTCGCCGCCGGTAAAAGAAGGCTGGTAGGCGCGAAAATCAGCCATGGGCGCGCACCGCGATCAGTTCGCTGACAAAATCCGCGCTCGTATGCCTGATCTGATTGGCCTCGGCCTGCTCGGCGGCGGCCTGCGTGCTTTGGGCCAGCGCCATTGCATCGGCGCGGATCTTCGGATCGCGCGTCAGCGGCATGGCAAGGCGCACGGCAAGGTGCCAGGAGAGCGTCTCGAGGAAGAGCGGCGAATATTTCGTCGGGTCGGTGAGGCGGCTGGTATAGCGCAAGAGCGCCGGCGAAAGATCGCAATAGAGACGGTCGCCTTCGAGCGCGTAGGGATACTGCATCTCGCGTCCGGCCTCATCGAGATCGGGCGTCGGCGTCTCGATCGGCGCGGACGCATCGGCCGGATAGCCCGACCTGATCCAGCGGATCTGCAGGCAATCGGCCGGGCGCGCATAGGAATGACGCCAGACGCCCGGCTTGTCATTATCGAGAGCGCCGAGCGCCACCGTCTTGCCCGCCATGGCCCAGGGGAAGGATTGCAGCAGCACGTCGCGCGTCTGCGCATAGAACTGATTGCAGGCGCGCGCCTCCGCGCTCTTTTCGGTGAGATCGTTGATATTCTCCTTGCCGATATTGGAAAGGGCGAGATTGCAGATAGAGACGACGGTAGCCATGGGCGAACCTCCTGGGTTTGAGCTCATGGGTAGGGTGGAGATGGTTGTGGGGGTGAAACGCCTCTTTCCTGATCTCTGTGCCCTCGTGCGAGCCCCGAGTGCCACAGAGCCGAGGGAGGTATTTGTTTAAGTCCGGAGCCCCCTCATCCGACCCTTCGGGCCACCTTCTCCCCGGTGGGGAGAGGGTTAGGGTGAGGGGGCTCCGGCGTGCAGCATTCCTTTCTATCCAAATAAAAGCCACCATTTCCATTCCCTCAGAGAATACCAACACCCGCCCCGACATGTTAAAACCCCACCTAGACCCACCCACGGAGCCCTCGACAATGGACCGCCTCGCCGCCATGGAAACCTTCGTTCGCGTGGTCGAAACCGGCTCCTTCTCGGAGGCCGCGCGGCAGATGCATGTGGGGCAACCGGCGGTTTCCAAGACCATCGCGCAACTGGAGCAACGGCTCGGCATCCAGCTGCTGCTGCGCTCCACGCGCGGCCTTACGCCCACCGAGGCCGGGGAGAGCTATTACGAGCGGGCCAAGCGTACGATCGAGGAGGCTGATGAGGCCGAGCATGCAGCGCGTGGCGCCGGTGCCAGCCTTTCCGGCCGGCTGCGCGTCAGTGCGGCGCCGGCCTTCGCCAGCCTGCACATCATCCCGCATCTCGGCGAATTCCTGGGCCGCCATCCCGGCCTCGACATGGAAGTCGTGCTTGATGACGAGCGCATCGACCTGATCGAGGAGGGCATCGACATAGCCCTCAGAATGGGCGATCTGCCGGATTCTGCGCTCACCGTGCGCAAGATCGGCCAGTCGCCGCGCATCGTCGTGGCAGCACCCGCCTATATCGCCGGGCATGGCGAACCAAGCCATCCCGCCGAACTCGGCCAGCACCAGAGTGTGGTCTATGCCAAGGGTTTTGGCCGCGATGCCTGGCTCTTCCGCAAGGATGGAACGGAAGTGCCTGTCACCATGCGGGGACGCCTGCGCGTCTCGGCCGCAGAGGGCGTGCGTTCGGCGGTACTGTCGGGCATTGGCCTTGCCGTCGCCTCGGAATGGATGTTTGCGCCCGAGCTTGCCGATGGCCGCGTCAAACTGCTGCTGACGGACTGGAGCCTTGCGCCGCTCGATCTCTGGGCCGCGTTTCCGGCAGGCCGTGGTGTGAGCGCCAAGGCGCGCGCCTTCGTGGCCTTTGTCGAGGAAAAGCTCAGCGCGGCCTGAGACGCTCTTTCCATTCCTGGCGGGAATAAGTCCTAGTCGCGCCGGCTTTCTACTTCGCCCGCGCCAAAGCCCATAATTTCTGCCTCGTGTTCAACGAGCGACGGCAAGAACCGGCGCTGTGCAGAAGGAATGAGAACATGAGCAGGAAGCTGGAAAACAAGGTCGCCGTCATCACCGGCGGTAGCGCGGGCATCGGTCTCGGCGCGGCAAAACGCTTCGTCGAGGAGGGCGCCAACGTATTCATCACTGGCCGGCGACAGAGCGAACTCGACAAGGCCGTGGCCGAGATCGGCGGCGATGTCACCGCCATCCGGGCCGATGCCGCAAGCCTTGCGGATATCGACCGTGTCTATGAGATCGTCGGGCAGAAGGCCGGCCGCATCGACGTGCTCTTTGCCAATGCCGGCATTTATGAATTCGGCCCGCTCGGCGAAATCACCGAGGAGCATTTCGACAAGACCTTCAATACCAATGTGCGCGGCGTGCTCTTTGCCGTGCAGAAGGCGCTGCCGCTTCTGTCCAGGGGATCGTCTGTCATCCTCACCGGCTCGATCGCCTCGATCAAGGGCTTCCCGGCCTTCTCGGTCTATGACGCCACGAAGGCGGCGATCCGCTCGTTCGCGCGCGGATGGATCATCGATCTCAAGGGCCGCGACATCCGCATCAATGTGCTGAGCCCCGGCCATACGGAAACGCCCGGCCTCTCGACGCTCGCCGACCAGAATGTGCGTGACATGATGAAGGCCAATGTGCCGCTGGGGCGTATGGGCACTTCAGATGATCTTGCCAAGGCTGCGGTTTTCCTCGCGTCCGAGGACAGCAGCTATATTACGGGGATCGAGCTGTTCGTGGATGGTGGTGTGGCGCAGTTTTGAACCGCGGGATGGAGAGAGGTGAGGCGGGACGACCGCCGAACCTCCCGCATTCCCTCGTAGTGCAGGCACGAGGGATGGTTCAGGAGTGACGGGAAGCGGGGGCGCGTGCAGCCTATCAGCCGTAAGCAATCATGCTGCAGGTATATTTGCTGTAAGTGCCATAGTCCGTGATCCAGCCATCGTCCTCGAATTCCGGTTTGCGCCCGGATTCGGTGATGACCTTCAGATCCTTGCCGGTGCGCTGCAGGATATTGTCGTGCACCGTCTTTGCTTTTTCCGGGAAAGTGAAACTGTATTGGAAATCCGACATGCAGCCGCCACCGGCCTCAAGGGCGTAGATCGGCAGGCTGAACTGGCTGAACCTGCTTCCGAAATATTCCCCGACCGTATTGACCACCACCGGTGGTCCGTCGTTCGAGGTGCAGGTCGCCGATATCCTGCTTTCCATGGCCTTCAGGCTTTGCCTCGTCTCGACGGGCAGGGCGAGGTTGTTGATCAGCATTTCCTTGTTGTCGGCGTTATAGGAAAGCCCGCCTTCGCCAAAGGCGCAATCAACAGGGTCGGGGAAGAGTTTCTCCGCCCATTTGTCCACGGCAATTCTTGACGTCGGAAGAAGAGCGGCAGTCGAGAAAAGCATTGCAACCGACATGCCCTGTAAACTGAAAAGAAATGAAAGCATTTATATTCACCCCAAACCCCAGATGCAGGTTGCACGGCGGGAGCGAATTTTCAACACGAAATTTCTCTCGGAATCTCCGGAGATGAGTTGCGGTTAGCCCGCCTTGCGGCTGAGAAACAACCCCGTCTCCTTGCCCACCTCCAGCACGCCGCCGCCCGCCCGGAACGCCTCCGATATCGCTGCCCGAAACGCAGCAAGCTCGGCTTCGCTCGCCCTGTCGCCGGGCGGATAGGAGGTCAGCGCCAGGAACACGTCTTCCGGCTCCGTTATCCGCATATGGGCCGGGTGCTCCGCCATCGTCACATTGCCGAACTGCGCCTGCATCAGCCGTTCGGCCGTCTCGTAGCCGAAGGCCGCACCGGCGGGGTCGCAGGGCGGGCTGCCGAAGGCCGTCGTCAGTTCGTACATGCCGCGCATGTTGTTCGCACCATTGGTCGTCACCGCAAGGTGACCGCCCGGTTTCAGCACGCGGTGCATTTCGGCAAGCGCCTTGGCCTGATCGGCCACGTGGTAGAGCATGTGCATGGCGATGATGGTGTCGAAAGAACCGTCTTCGAAGGGCAGGGCGGTGGCGTCGGCCTGCTGGCCGGTCACGCGGACAAAGGAGAGCGGGTGGCAGCGTTCGAGCGCTTCCTGCAGCATGCCGGGGGAGAGATCGGCGAGCGTGAGGTCGAGATTGTCGGGCAGGTCGGCGGCGACCGAAGCCCAGAACCAGCCGGGGCCGCAGCCGATATCCAGCAGGCGATCGCCGGCTTTAAGGGGAAGCTGCTGCGCCACCCAGGGAAACCAGCCGGTTTCGGCAATTGTATATTCCCGGTTCAGGCGCCCGCGCGCGGCAAGTTTCTTGCTGTCGCTATATTGCTCGGCATTGCCCGTGGTGATCGATGACATGATCGGCCTGCTCCCCTCAGCGTCGCATGGCATGAATGCGGCGGCCTATCCTGCAACTTTGCGGCGTAGCAGACAATTGCCATATCTGGTGCCATATCTGGCCTCGACCGCGACCGCACGGTTGCCGCTCTCAATCGCAGCTGCTACCTCACGCGCACGGCCATCGCCGGCCTTGAAGGAGATATTGTGAAGAGCCCCATTTTTCTCGTCATCGCGAGCGTCGTCATTCTGGTGGCGATCGCCGGCCTTGCGATCAGCTCCGCCCGACTGATCGGATTGTTCTAGATCCCTGACAGGCCGGCAGGCGCCCAGTCGCTGGTGATCCGGTGACCAAGGAGGCAAAGGCCGCAAAGCTTCAGCCCCCGTCCTGTCGGAGCGGATCTTTCAGTGTAATCACGTTGTATTGGCGATCTTTTTTTCGCAGAGGGCGCGGCTGTCGGCTAGCGGAACTTCGGCTCGCGGCGGGCGTTGTGCAGGAGTTCGCTGGCGGTCGCAAAGCAGCCGAAGAGTTGCAGCAGCCGCTTTTCCTCCTGGCTATCCAGCCGGTGCCGGCTGCAGAATTCGGTCACTGACCAGACTTTGGTAAGGGCATCGGCATCGACATGGGTTGGCTCTACGCGTTCCATTGCTGAGTCCTCCTAGGGTCCAAGATACCCATGCCATGGCAAATGGCGACTAACGAAAAAGGATTAGTCATAAACATGCTGCAGCGCAGCGCGCCTTCAAGGCCCGGAGTGGTGGTAAAATGCGCGAGAGCCTTACTGCATGCCGAAATCCTAAATCTTCGCCCGTCGACCCATTGCAGTCATGCCGCCCTGAACTAGTTTCCCCGCCTGTCGTCGCGTAGGCGGATCATACCGGTCACAAAGGTCTGTTCTTGAATCAGGATATTTCATCGCCCTCCGGGGAGGGACTGGGAGAAGAAGCGCAGCGCCTGAAAGCGCAGGTGCCTGCAGGGGCGAATGAAGCCGATGGTGCGCTTCGGGATTCCGAGGATGACGCGCAGATGCGAAGCGAGGCACGCTATCGCGCCCTGTTCGAAGCGATCGACGACGGTTTCTGTATCATCGAATTCATCGACGGTCCCGAGGGGCCGCTCAGCGACTATGTGCATATCGAGGCAAATTCCGGCTATGAGCGTCATACCGGCATTTCCGATGTCGTCGGCAAGCGGCTGCGCGAGATCGAGCCTCATAATGCCGAGCAATGGCTGAAGCTTTACGGCGGAGTGCTGGCCAGCGGGCAATCAATCCGCTTCGAGCAGCATTTTGTGGCGGCGGGCCGCTATATCGAGGTTTCATCCTCCCGCGTCGAGCCTGCCGGCCTGCGCCAGGTCTCGGTCCTGTTTCGCGACGTCACTGCGCGCAAGCTCGCCGAGGCGGCGCTGCGCGCCAGCGAAGAGATTTCGCGCGAGAATGTGCAGCGCGTAAACCTGGCACTCGCGGCCGGGGCGATTATCGGCACATGGCTCTGGGACGTTCAGACAAACCGGTTCACGGTGGATGAGGCTTTCGCTCTGGCCTTCGGCCTCGATCCGGCTCTCGGCAGCCACGGCCTCAGCCTGGAACAGGTGATCGACACGGTTCACCCTGATGACAAGGCCGGGCTTGTAACCGCGATGAACGAGGCGCTTGGTCGCGGCGGAGCCTATGCCCACCAGTATCGCACGCGCCGCGCCGATGGCCACTATTACTGGCTGGAGGCCAACGGCCGCGTCGAGCTTGCTGCCGATGGAACGCCGCTGAGCTTTCCGGGTGTGCTGCTCGATATCGAGGAACGCCGCGCTGTCGAAGCCGAGCGCGACCGGGCCGCTGCCGCGCTTCGGGGCCTGAACGATACGCTGGAACAGCGTGTGGCAGAGCGTACGGCCGAGCTGATGCGCGCCGAAGAACAGCTGCGCCACTCGCAGAAGATGGAGGCAGTCGGCCAGCTGACCGGCGGGCTCGCTCATGATTTCAACAATCTCCTGGCCGGCATTTCCGGCTCGCTGGAGCTGATGCAGACGCGACTGGCGCAGGGCCGCATCGGCGATCTCGACCGTTATCTGACCGCCGCGCAGGGTGCAGCCAAGCGGGCGGCGGGCCTGACGCAGCGCCTGCTTGCTTTCTCGCGTCGCCAGACGCTCGATCCGAAACCGGCCGTCATCAACCGGCTGGTTTCTGGCATGCAGGATCTGATCGCCCGTAGCGTCGGTCCGACGATCGCGGTCGAGACAGCCCTTGCCGGCGGCCTCTGGGCCACCTTCGTCGATACCGGGCAGCTGGAAAACGCGCTGCTCAATCTTTGCCTCAATGCCCGCGACGCCATGCCGGAAGGCGGCAAGCTCACCGTCGAAACGGCCAATCGCTGGTTCGACGAGCGTGCAGCGCGCCAGCGGGGGCTCGCTCCCGGCCAGTATGTCTCGCTCTGCGTCAGCGATACCGGCACCGGAATGGCGCCCGATATTATCGAGCGCGCCTTCGATCCGTTTTTCACCACCAAGCCGATCGGCCAGGGGACGGGTCTCGGCCTTTCCATGGTGCATGGCTTTGCGGGGCAGTCTGGTGGCACGGCGCGCATCTATTCCGAGCTCGGCAAGGGCACGATGATCTGCATCTATCTGCCCCGCCATCTCGGCGAGGACAAGCACGAGGATGAGGTGGCCGACACCGTGACGGAGCCGCTTTCCGCCGGTTCAGAATCCATTCTCGTCGTCGATGACGATCCGCTGGTGCGCATGGTGGCTGTCGAAATCCTTCAGGAACTCGGCTACCGGGTGCTGGAGGCCGGAGATGGATCTTCGGCGATGCGCATCATCAATACCGGTCAGCCGATCGATCTCCTGATAACGGATGTCGGCTTGCCCGGCGGCATGAACGGCCGCCAGCTTGCTGACGCCGTGCGCTTCAGCCGCCCGGATCTGCGCGTGCTGTTCATCACAGGCTATGCGGAGAATGCGGTGCTGAACCACGGCCATCTGGACCATGGCATGCAGGTGATGACGAAGCCGTTCCTGAGCGATGCGTTCGGGCGGCGAGTGAAGGATCTGCTGGGGAAGTAGGGCAGCGATCTTGCCGTCGGAATGAGGAAGGTTGGGTTGGCGCCCGGAGCCCCCTCATCCGGCCCTTCGGGCCACCTTCTCCCCGATGGGTAGAAGGGGGAGCCGCCGGTACGATCTGCGGAGAGACACGATACCTCGATGCGCAGGACGCAGCCGCGACACCCCTTCGCCCCAACGGGGAGAAGGTGGCCCGAAGGGCCGGATGAGGGGGCGACGGGCACTGCGTGCACCTTCGACTATTCCTGTAAGAAGCAGCAGAGGGACGACCGGAGCGGAGGTCAGCCGCCTGCCCAAGGCAGGTAGCAGATCAAACCCGGAAAAATCGCGCTACACCCGTCCCGCCAGCGCCAGATAGGCTGAAATCGTCAGCACCGAAAGCACGGTCGAGGCGAGCACGACGCGGCCCGTCAGGCTTGCCTCGCGGCCATAGAACTCCGCCAGCATGAAGGGGCCGGTACCGGTCGGCAGGGCCGCGAGCAGCACGGCGGTATGGGTGGCAGCCGGCGGCAGGTTGAGGAGGGGCGCGGCGATGACCCAGGTGACGGCGGGCTGGGCAACCAGCTTCAGGCCGACGATTATGCTTGTCGTCGTTGCGCGGGCGCTGGTTTCACCGGCCCTGGTGCCGGCCAGAAACAGGCCGAGTGCGATCAGCGCGCAGGGCGAGGCGGCGCCGCCGAGCAGCTTCAGGAAGGCATGAACGGGAGCGGGGAGCGTCACACCGGAGAACATCACCAGCGCGCCGAGGGCGGGTGCGACAAGCAGCGGGTTTTTCGCAAGCGAGCGAGCCGTCTTGATGGCGATGTCGCGCCGCCGGGTCTCGGATTGCAGCCCGCCTTCGATGAGGATGATGGCGACGGCGAAGAGCACGCAGACGGTGAGGATGGTGGAGATCAGCACCGGCGCCATGCCGGTATCGCCGATCAGTGACAGGACGAGCGGAAAGCCGATGAAACCGGTATTGGCATAGCTGGCATTCAGCCCGTCGATCGCCGCATCGGCGAGATGCCGGCCTTTGGCGATGCGCCAGAAGAGCGTGGCGCAGAAGATGACGGCGCAGCCTGCGGTAAATGCCGTCATGAAGCCCGGCTGCCAGATCTCGGCGGGTTTGGCATTGGCCATGATATCGAAGAGCAGTGCCGGCAGAGCGAGATAGACGACCAGCCGGTTGACCTCGCGCGTGGCATTTTCACTGAGCGCCCCGGTCTTGCGGGCGATCCAGCCGGCGAGGATGAGGGCAAAGATCGGCAGGACAATCGAAAGGTTCGTCAGCATCAGGGGTAACTCGGGGCAGGTAGCTTGAGGGCGATCCTTGCCTAGCGTGCGGGATCAAGATAATCCAATGTCATCTTGAGCACTGATTGATACTTTTGAGGTATCGAATGGACACGCGCCATATGCGCTATTTCGTGGCGCTCGCCGAAACCCTGCATTTCGGCCATGCGGCCCAGCGCATGAACATGAGCCAGCCGCCGTTCAGCCGGCAGATATCGGCCATCGAAAAGACGCTTGGCGTGCAGCTCTTCGAGCGCAATTCACGCAATGTCGCGCTCACACCCGCCGGCCAGCATTTCCTTGCCGATTGCCGCGCCGTCCTCGAAGGCTTCGATACCGCCTGCCGCGATGTGCAGCTGGTTGCGAGCGGCATGAAGGGGGAGCTGAAGCTCGGCTTCATGATGCATGCCGCCCATAGCGTCATTCCAACTCTCGTGCGGCTTTATTCGCAGGCGCGGCCGGATGTGCGGCTCATCCTGGAGGAACGCATTCCGACCGATATCGAGGAGATGCTGGCGGAGGGAACGCTTGATGCCGCCGTCACCTTCGGCGGCGGTCCGGCGCCGCACCTGCGCATGCTGCTGCTTGCCCGCGACCGGCTGTGCCTGATCGTGCCCCGGGGCCATCGGCTGGCCGGGGCCGAAACCATCGGGCCGCAGTCGCTCGCGGGCGAAAAGCTGATGGCGGCACCCGCGACCGTCGCGCCGACGCTGCGCACGGCGATCGTCCATTATTGCGCGGCTGGCGGCGTCGTGCCGCATTTTGCCTTCGAGCCGCGCCTGCAGCACACCATCATTCGGCTGGTGCAGGAGGGGCTGGGCGTGGCGCTGATCCCGCAATCGCTTTGCGATGATCTGGCCGAGGGTGTGGTGTCGAGGACGCTCGACGACGCCCCGGAATTCGAAGTCGTGCTCTGCGCACCGCTCGCCGCCAGGAACCCGGCCGTGCCGCAATTGTTCGAGGTGGCGGGGCGGGCGTGATTGGCGTTGGCACAAGCACCTTCGCGTGCGGTGCCGCGGCTGACAGGGGCTGCTTTAACCCGAAGCGACAACCAAAACTTCCCTCATTCCTGTGCTTGTCACAGGAATCCAGCCACCGCGCGTCCGCGCGGTGAATGACCATTGCCGAAAGGAAAAGAGCCTCTCGCGCCCAAGGACTTGGGCGCACTGGATTCCTGTGACAAGCACAGGAATGAGGGAGGAGAGGGACGTCGCCACTTCGTTGCGACGAGGATTGACAGGGTATGCCGCTCGTCGGTCCGACCCAGGGCTACTCCATCTCCCGTGCCTGCTGCACAAGCGTTTCTGCAAATGACGATCCGCCGTAAGATGCGCTGTCAAACTCGAAACCCAGCCCATTGGCACATCGGATCAGGCCTGCCATCAGCAAAAATCCGGCGCGATATTCATCGACAGACGAGCGGAAAGTTATGCTCACGACATAATCGCCATAGCCAAAGTCGGGCGCGTTCATGCCGATTTTCTTGAGTTCGTCGTTGAGATCAAGCGGCACGAAATCGTCTATTCCGGTGGGGCGCAAGATCGCGCCTTCAGCGATTTTGCTGTTGTCAATTTTCAAACCGTAAGCGAAAGGTTCCCCGGGGCGTAGTTGCTTGATCGAGGCTTCGAGTTCGATCTGTTGGCCGTTCAAGGCGACCGTCAGGCCGGAAGAGCCTGGATTGTCCTGAAGCGGCTTGCTCATATCCGCAGGCGAGGCCGGAATGACCTGTACTGGATATTTCAGATCCGCGAGACAGGCGTTGAGTTTTTCCGTTGAAAGCCAATGGGCCTCGTGCACGGCGACATGATATTCGATGCCCATGACCTGTCCTTTGGCTCGTGTAGAATCCCGACGGCGACGGACACGGTTTTACGCAAGGGCTATCCGTTTGTCAGCAACGCCAGCTTCAGCCGCTCGGCAATCGCCTTACCCCTTGGCTTCGCGTTCAGCACGGCGTTGGTCGAGGAGATGTGGTGATCCCCTCCCGATGGCACTTGCCTTGCCGGATCAAACACTGGCGAAACTCAGAATTTCACGTCGATGGCTGGAAAGAACGCGTCCTTGGGTGGATCCTTGTCGGCGCAGGCCACTCCCTTGATCATCGCGCCGCCGCTGTCACTGAGGATTTCGCCCTCGTGATCGTTCCAGACCATGATCGCTTCCGGCGTCATTCCGGAGAAATCCGCATCGGGACCCGGTGTCACGCGGCCATCGGCATTTCCGTCCCACCAGAAAAGCTTGGGCGGAGGATTGCCGCCATCGGGTTCGGAGCCGGCCAGCACGAGGTAGCGGTTGCCGACCCGCTCAATGTCACGCACGCCGCGGCCGGTCGTTCCCGGGCCGTCGGAAAGGTCCATCGTGACGACCTGGGTAATTATTGGAGAGCCCACGTCGCCGGGACCCAGCTTGACCAGCGGCATCGGATTGGCGAGCTCGAGCACGATGGCGCGATTATCGGGCACGGGTCCGCGCAGGCCGATCAGGAGATGCCCTTCCGGTGTCGCCGCCAGGCCCTCGATGTTGACGTGGGTCTTTAAATCATCCTCGCTGAGCTTCAGCGCTGCGGCCATGTCCGCACGAAGATTGCGGTAGACCTCGCCGGAACCGGACAATGTCCCGTCGGACGACACGGTCGTTGCAAACAGTTCCTTGCGCTTTTTCTTGTCTTCGCCGCTGCTGTTCAGCGAATGGGACGTCAGCCAGAATATGGTGTCGCCGATACGGGCGGCGCCTTCGATGTCAGTCACATCGTCGACCGGGAATTTCGCCACCGGCTCAGGCTTCCCCCGCTCATAGATCATGATCGCGGAGAAATCATCGCTGGCGACCGCCATATGCGACTTGTCGACCATGGCTGCGGCCGAGGCCTCGCAAATGCCTTGATATGGATGGTTCGCCGCATTGGCCGCCAATGGGCCAAGGAAGGATGAAACTGCGGCCAAGAGGATCACGCGGCTCTTATTGCTCATGCGACAAGCCCCCGTTTCGATGTTCAGCCTCCCGGTGGGGTGGCATTTTCTAATTAAACTATCGCGTAAGGTGCGCGTCAAGATAATCTTTAATAATTAATCTTGCTATACTGTCGTTGCGCGATCGGAAAACTTTAGGTCAATCTATAGATTTGTGAACACCTCGGCAGTCGCAAATAAAAACCCTCCATTCTAGCTTGTTTGCAATATGTCCGGATTAGAAAATCTTATTGGCATTCGCAAGGCGTTGTATTGGCAATGCCTGTTGCTGGCCGCATTGCGGAGTGATCCTGATGGACGGCGCGGTCCGGGCAGGGGCGTCCATTCTACTGCAATAGCCGCAGCCTGCGTCCCTCGGCCGCCGCCTGGCCCCTCGATTTCGCATTCAGCTTGGCGAGGATCGAGGAGATGTGGTGATCGACGGTTTTGGCCGAGACGAACAGGCGCGCGCCGATCTCGGCATTGGAGCGGCCCTCGTCGATCAGCCGCAGCACGTCCATTTCCCGCGTGGTGAGGCCGGCGGCGTTGGCCTGGGTGCTGGCGCGGGGGCCGCGCGTCGCAAGCCGGCCGCCGCGCCTGCGGATCAGCTCCTTCACGTGCGTGACGACGGCAGTGGCGCCGAGGGCTTCCAGCGTCGCCAGGGCCCGGTAGAGCGCGTCATTGTCGCCGTCGAGCAAGGCGAGGGCGGTGAGATAGGGCGCGCGGCGGTCCGTCCAGATATCGGCAGCCTCCTGCCATCGGCCTCTCAGCGTGGCGATCACGGCTGCGTCGCCATCGTCGCCGTCAGGCGCAAGGCCGGTTTCTTCGAGAATATGCGCCCAGAAGCCGATCATCGAGCCGGCGGCATCGTCGCTGCAGAGGGAAGCGGCCTGCCGCAGACCGGCGAGCGCCTCCTCCCGGTCGCAGAGGCCGAGCCAGGCGCGCTCGGCCACCAATGCGGCATGGGCGGACAGGCGCTGGAACTCGAAGGTGTTTTCGAGGAATTTCGCCATTTCCTGCAGGAGCTCGTCCGATGGTTCGCCGCGCCGCGTCTTCAGCGTCGCCAGCGCCACGAGCGAGGGGTAGCGGCATAGCGCCGGGGCGTTCTGGTTGTCGACCACGGCTTGCGCCGCGGCCGTCGCTTCGTCCCAGCGGCCGAGGACGGTCAGCAGTTCCGCAAGCTCGCCGCGCATGTAGTCGCGCCATGTATCGAGGTCATGCTCGATGCAATAGGCGATGCCCCGCGTCAGCACATCCTCGGCGGCATCAAATGCGTGGAGCCGGATTTCCACCCAGGCGCGGTTGGTGAAGGCACGGGCCGCATGTTCCTGGAAGCCGTGGTCGAGAGCGATCGCCAGCGCCTGGTCGAGCGTTTGCCGGGCGCGGTCCGGCTCGCGCCAGCAGATGGCGGTGCCGACATTGTTCAGCGCATGGCAGAGGACCTCGGGCCTGGCGATGTCGTCCGATGTCACCAGCGCGATGGCGCGCTCGCCGTAAAGTGTGGCGGTTTCGGCGTCACCGGCCAGCATGCCGAGCTGCGACAGGTTGGAATAGCCCATGGCGAGTTCGGCGGGGCTTGCTGCCTGCTCCAGCACGTCAACCGCCTCGCGGCCGAAGGCATCGGCGCCCTTGCGGTCTCCGGCAAGATAGCTCAGCCGCGACAGCCAGCGCAGGTTATCGCCGACATGCCTGATGTCGCCGAGCGCCCTGTAAAGCGCAAGCGCGCTGGTCTGGGCGGCAATGGCCCGTTCCATCTGGCCGGTCAGATGGCATTCGAAGGCATAGCCCTCGTAGAGACAGGCGCGGGTGGCGTCGCTCAGGTCGCCGGCATGGGCGAGCGCCAGCTCGTAATGGCGCATCGCCTGCCGGTGGGCGCCGAGCCTGCCGGCATCGGCCGCAGCCTTCGGGGCGAGCTCGGAGATCGCGCTCATGTCCTGCGCCTCGTTGGCATGGTGGACCATGCGCGCGACCGAGGCCTCCGGCCGGTCGCGGAAATAGGCGAGCGCCTTTTCATGCAGCGCCCGGCGGCGCAGCGGCGGCAGCGATTGCTCGATGGCCTGCCTGGCGATCTCATGGCGGAACATGAGGAGGTTGCTGCCCTTGCCACCGGCTGGCACCAGAAGCCCGCAGGCGGTGCAGGCCTCGAGCGAGGCGCGGGCGGTGCTGCCGCAGATCGCCTCGATCAGTTCGGGCGCAAAGGCATCGGGCGAGGTGGAGGCGGCCCAGAGCGCCTCCCTGTCAGTCTCGTCAAGGATATCGGCCCGCGCCAGCACGGCATCGCGGATGGTTGCCGGCAGCTGGTCGCGGTTGAATGGCGGCAGGTTGTCGCTGCCGGCGCAGTCCACGAGCTCGCTGACGAAATAGGCGTTGCCGCCGGTGGCGCTGAAGATCGCCTCGCCATCGAGGCCCTTGCTGTCGGCAAGCTCCAGTACGGCGGCCTTCGACAGCGGCGGGACGGTGATGCGCAGCCAGTGGGCGGGCGGAATATCGGCCAGCAGCCGCCTGAGCCGTGTCTGGCCCGGCGTATCGTCATTCCGCGCTGTTGCGACCAGCAGCAGGCAGGTGTGGCGGATGCGCCGGCCGATATAGCGGATGAGGTTCAGCGTGGCGTCATCAGCCCAGTGAATATCCTCGATGACGAGCAATGTCGGCCGGCCGCCATCGGTCAGGAGATCGAGCACTTCGGAGAAAAGGGCGATCCAGTTGCCGCCCGTGACCCTTGTCAGCGACCAGCGGGCTTGCCGGGCAATATCGCGCCAGGGGCCGAGCGGCTCGGCCGTGCCGAAATTCTCGCAGGCGCCGGAGAGAACGCGGGTATCCTCGGGCACGGCACTGGCGAAGGCTGCGGCGAGGGAGGATTTTCCCGCACCCGCTTCCCCTTCCAGAAGCACGACCCTGCCACTGCCGTCGGCGGCTTCGCGCAACAACGACTGAAGATGATCGAGATTGGGGGCGCGCTCGATTAGCCGCATGGCGGATTATTGCCAGCATCGTCGGCGGCTGGGAATAGGGGAGCGTGTCAAAATAGGGCGGCGAGCGCCAGAAAATGGGGAGATATCCCGATGCGCCGACCCCGGCATAGGCCTAGCGTCCGTCTCGTCAACATGGATGCGAACAGGAGGTCGCCATGCCCAGATATCTTATCGAACGTAATATTCCCGGCGCAAGCAAGCTCACCTCGGAAGACCTGTGCAACATTTCCGCCAAGTCGAACCAGGTCGTCGAGGGCCTCGACCGGCCCTATACCTGGATCACCAGCTATGTCGCCGGCGACAAGATCTACTGCGTGCATGAGGCCGACAGCGCTGAAACCGTCTACCGCCACGCCCGCGAAGGCGGCTTCCCGGCCGATCTCGTGAGCGAGATCGCCTCGGAGTTCGGTCCCCAGACGGCCCGGCAGACCATGCGCGCATGAGTTACCCCGCCGGCCGCAACGCGAGGGGCGGCGGCCGGCGCTTACCTCGTTCCCTCCTCGGGCAAGACCGGGGAGGGAATGGGGGGATGAAAGTGCAACAGAAGGAGCTGCATTCGACACCGCCACCCTGTTTCCTCGTGCTGGCACGAGAGATCTCAAAGCGACCAGCCTGCCCAAGTCCTTGGCCAGGAAAGATTTTTTTCCACTCCCATGGTAGATGAGTCTCTCGCCGCGCTGGCGCGCCGCTGCCGGATCTCTTTGACAGCTCTCGTGCCCGCATGAGGAAACAGGAATGGGGAGGTTCGAGCCTGCACTGTCACGCAAGTCAGCCCCTTGCCACTTCACCGCAGCTCGCGTTATAGATCAAACCGATGGGGATGGAGTGCCCCCGAAACCGCCCACAAGGCTGATGACTCCTACCGTGTTTGACCGCGGTGGGAATCTGTCCGGAGCCTGCCGGAAGGCGGGTTTTTTATTGCCCGCCCTGATATTTTGGAGCGAGCATGTCCTTCTATACCTGCCTTATCGTCATGGCCGGCGGTGCCCTCGGCACCTTTGCCCGTTACGCCGTATCCGTCCTCGCCATGCCCGTCAGCCGCGATCTGCCCTGGGGCACTGTTATCATCAATGTCACGGGCTCGCTGATCATCGGCCTGTTCAGCACGCTGACGCTGGCCAATGGCCGTTTCCCGGTCTCCGACAATATGCGCCTCTTCGTGATGATCGGCCTTTGCGGCGGCTACACCACCTTCTCCTCCTTCAGCCTGCAGACGCTCGACCTGCTGCGCTCCGGCGCCACGGTGCGGGCCTGCATCAATGTCGCGGCCTCCGTCGTGCTCTGCATCGGGGCGGTGGCGGTGGGGCATCTGATCGCGACGCGGATCAATGGCGGGGTGGCGCAAGTGGCGCAGGCGGCGATCGAGGAGCAGGCTTGAGGCGGGGCAGGGACGTCTGCCCCGTCATCGATTACAGCGAGGGGCGAATGAAGATGCCTCCGAATCTTCCGTCTGCCGCCAGCGCGAAACTCCATTCGAGATGGCCGTTGTCGAAGGTCACGTCGTAGACATCCCAGCCTTCTGCGGTCACGCCCTTGAAGGATATGTCCCTGAGCGGCCCCATGCGATCGAGATCGGCCTTGATCATGGCAGCTTGTTCGCGTGCGAGGGCGGCGAGCGGCGGGCTCATCCGCTCATAGTCGGGTTCGCCGCGCTGGTGCTGCTCGATGACCTGTTCCAGCAGCGCCTTGCTGTTTTCCACCGGCTGCTTGTCGCGGATGCGCGTGGCAATCGCCTCTTCCAGATCGGTCGCGGCGCGTTCGTCGATGCGGGATGCTGCCTGTTCATAGCCGTGCTGGTGCAGCACGAGGCCGGTGACAGCGCCGCTTTCGTTGCGGGTAAAGGTGATCTGTGCCTGAACCGCCTTGTAGAAGAAGCGGTCGGCATCCTCGGCGAAGATTTCTAGCTCCGGCTGACCGGTCAAGCGCGTGAAGAGCCGCCCGTCGCGCAGGCTTACCACATAGGCCGACGTATCCAGATGATAGTGTCCGGCATAGTCGGCATAGAGGGCAGGGTCGATCTTCTGTTCGGTGCGCGGCCGTGCCTGCTCATAACGGCGCCAGGCCATGGCATCGGATGAGGTATCGGTCATGTTTGTGTCCTTTGCGAGCTTCAGCAGTTCATCGATCGAAAGAATGTCGCCTGCGGCCATCTTCGCCCGCAGCGCGTCTGTCACGGCGAGGCTGTGCTGCGTGCGGGTCAGCTGCTCCTGCAGGGCGTGGTTCTGCATGGCGAGCATGCGGTCGAGATCGGTCGCGTGGCCGGCGAGCAGCCGGGCGATGTCCTGCAGGCTGAGCCCCAGCCGCTTCAGCGCCAGGATCTCGGTGAGCCGTGCAATTTCCTTTGTACCGTAAAGCCGCCAGTTCTTTCCCGTGCGCGGCGGCCGGATGAGCCCGGTTTCCTCATAGAGCCTGAGCGCGCGCACCGTGATGCCGATCCGCTCGGCGCATTGAGCCGCCGTCAGCCAGCTCTCTTCCCGTCCCTTGGCGTCCATCAGGCCTCCCGCGATCTGTCGGAACCGTTTCTAAGCTATGACGCTGGGTCCGGCTCAAGAGGTTTTTTGCGGGTTTTTCCGGTTTCGGCTCGATACCGGGCAAGGCTCAGGTGGTCGTGACGAGAAAATATCGGTTCATGGTCTCTGCCCGATGTTGGCCAGAGGCGTCTATTGCAGGACAGGGTGGGATCAGTACGGTACGGCAAATCCACGCGTAGATGACGGTTGCGATCAAAATGACTGAGGCAAGCAGGCGATGAAAATGCAGTTGCTGCAGGTGCAGGACAGAAACCAGTGGCAGGCATATCACGCGATCAGACGTCACGTTCTCTTCGAACTGCGTGGCCAGGCTGGCTATGATGAGGATCATCCGGACGAGCATCGGGAAAATCATCTTCCGCTGCTGTTCATCTACGACGATGTCCCGGTTGGCACTGTCCGGCTGGATATCGCGCTCGTGGGTGGCGCCCCTGCAACCGTGCGCCTCGTCGCAATCATTCCGCAATATCAGCGGCAGGGAATTGGCAGAGCCATGATGGAGGCTCTTGAACGGCTCGCCACCGATAGAGGCATCACGCAGCTGGAAGTTCACGCCGCACCGGATGCGGTGGCCTTCTACGAAAAGCTTGGTTGGCAGCTCATCGATGCGGACAGAGCCGTTCCGCTCCTTGCAAAGCAGATTTCCTGAAGCGGCATCTGCGCCGGAGCCGATCTTTGCAAAGCCAGTGGAAGGAGATTCGTGGCGCTCTGGCGCACGTCGGGGCGGCGAAGGGGAATTGTGAGGGGAAAGAAATTATCCTGCCCGTGGGAAAACCCATGACAGGTGCAATCGATCCGCCGGGTATGCCGCCCGGCGGATCGAGCGGCCGTTAATTCCCTGCCGAGGTCGGGGCGGAGTCGGACAGGGATTCACGGATCTGGTCAATCTTGCCGTCGGCATCACCGACGCCGAGAATGGCCTTGGCCTCGGCGAGGACTGCCGGGCTCACTTCGCCATGACGCGTGGCGGAAGCGAGCGCATCCTCCAAGGCGTCATCGCCGAGGACGGGATCGTCGACCGAGGGTTCAATGCCGTTGTCGAGTTCGAACTGGGCATAGGCAACCGCGTAGGCAGCAATCGCGGTCATCTTCGGATCGGACGTGTGCAGATAGGCCTTGTAGCTGCGGTTGAGAGAGTTGAGGCCCTTGAGCTCGGAGGCGAGGTTCTTGTGCTTGATCTCGGCCGGCGCGTTTTTCGCTGCCAGCGATTTTGTCTTCGCTTCGCCGGATTTGCCCCTGGCTTCGTTTTCGGATTTCGAATTGTCGTGCGATGAGTTGCCCGTCTTCGAATTGCCCGTCTTCGAATTGCCGGACTGGTGGCCGCGGTTCTCGTGGCTGCCGCTTTGTCCGCCGCCATTGCCGCCACTATTGCTGCTGCCGTTACCGCCACCGTTGCCGCCGCCATTGCCTCCACCATTGCCGCCGCCATTGCCGCCACCGTTTCCACCGCCCTTTGCCATGGCGGCGATATCGGTACCGGTGATCGTCAGCGGGCTGGAAGCCAAGGCAATCGAAAGTGCGGCTATGGACGCAAGAGTTGCGATACGCATCCGGGTCTCCCTCGCAGGATAATTCATCGAAAATCGTGAGATAGCCGACTCTGGAAAGCGGCCATCAGGATGAGAACGATGTTAGGCGCGAAACGCGGAGCGTGCATCGGACCGAGGTCTGTCATCCGTCGGACCATAGTCCTAGAGAGCGGGAGATGGTTAACGGGTTCCTCGTCGGGTGGCGGGTCGCCGATCCGGAATCGGGTGGCTGCGGGTCTTCATATTTCCTACGCCTCCGTTGCCATGAAAACAGGAGGCTCGGATATGGAACTCGAAGACAAGGTCATCATCATTTCAGGCGCAAGCAGCGGCATCGGGGCTGCGGCCGCCCGGCTGTTTGCCGCGAAGGGCGCACAGCTCGTGCTCGGTGCGCGGCGGGCGCAGACCCTCTCGGAGCTCGTTTCCGAGATCATCGAAATGGGCGGCATGGCAACGTCTCTGGCCGGTGACGTGCGCGAGGCAACCTATGCGCAGGCGCTCGTCGACCGGGCGCTCGATGCCTATGGCCGGCTCGACGGCGCCTTCAACAATGCCGGCATCGTCGGCGAGATGGGGGCGTTTTCGGAGATGAGCGCTGCCAACTGGGAGGCGGTGATGTCCACCAACCTGACCAGCGCCTTCTTCGCGCTGAAGGCGCAGCTGCCCGTGATGAAGGCACAGCGCAGCGGCTCGATCGTCTTCACCTCGTCCTTCGTCGGATACAGCAATGGCGGCCTGCCCGGCATGGGCGCTTACGCAGCCTCCAAGGCGGGCCTGATCGGCCTCGTGCAATCGGTCGCCGCCGATTACGCGGCCGACGGCATCAGGATCAACAGCCTGCTTCCCGGCGGAACGATCACGCCGGCAGGTGGAGAGAACAACCCCGAATTCCTCGATTATATCTCGGGCCTGCATCCGATGAAGCGGATGGCCGCAGCGAAGGAGATCGCGCAGGCAGCGCTCTTCCTGCTGTCGGACCAGTCGAGCTTCATGACCGGCAGCCCGATGATCGTCGATGGCGGCATGTCTGTTCGGCTGCTCTAGCCGCACTGGTCTCGGGCGGTGGTCGCGCCGCCCGAGGCGGGGAAGTTCGCGGCCATTCCAGTAGGTCGCCGGCGCTTCACGCCGCGCTCGATTCCTGACATATTCGCTGCGGGACAGCCAACCGGTGTGGATATTGCCTCATGAATTCGCAGACACGTGAAAAAAGCAATTTGCGTGCGCCTACCGGGTCGGTCACGGGGCTCTGCTCCGCATCCGCCACCATGTTTGCGGTCGGAATGGCCTTTCTGGGTTACTGGGGTGTCTATGAACAGGGGAGCTGGCGTGTCGTCGATTATCTCGTGCTGATCGTCGCCGTCCTCGGATTTGCCGCACTTGGTTGCGTGCCCTGGATCGTGACCACGCCTGTGGCGGAGGACGAGCCAGACAAGGTCGCCGTCGCCAGGCGAGCGATGGTACTGGGGACGGGGTTGCTCTGGACCGCCGTCTGCATTGCCGTATTTACCTGAGTTGCCTTGCGTGATCCTAGCGGCACGGCAGACCGATAAAGGCTCCCCACAATGCAGAATATAGATCCAAGTCGACTTCATTGTCCTTGGTGCGGAACAGTTCTTACGCGCAGTGACAACGGGAGCCTTGTCTGCTCTGCGAGTGGAATGGAGTTGTCTCGAAATCTCGAAGCTCGATTCCGCTCGGCGTACGTTGAGGGGATCAAACCTTCGGCACCCCATCAACTTGACGGGATGGACAAATGGTTCTGTCCTGGTTGTGGCCAGCGTTTGACCAAAGGTGGTGATGGAGTGGCGAGGTGCCCCAAATGCGAACGAGCGATGGGCGAGTTTGCCTACGAAATCATCGAGTTTAACCCGCATATGTGATCCTCGGACGGTGCGGCGCTCCGCCCGAGACAGGTCGGCAATTGTCATGCTCTGGCGGATCTCCGCTCAACGGCGCCAGCGAAGACGACCGCCATGGCGGCAATCATCAGCCCGCCGGCGAGCAGGAAGGTCAGCTGCATGCCGGCCGAAATCGCTGCCGGTGCAGCATGAATGAAATCCCCGGTGCCGGCGCCATAGGCAAAGACGGCGCCCATGAGGGATGCGCCCGCCATCAGGCCGATATTGCGTGACAGTCCGAGCAGGCCGGAGGCCATGCCGCGCCGCTCCTTCGGCACATCGGCGAGGGCGGCGGTATTGTTGGCGGCCTGGAAAAGCTGATAGCCGGGCGTCAGCACGATGATAGCGGCAATATAGCCCGCGACATCCAGGATCTGCGGGAGGATCGCCAGCAGAAAGGCGCCGGCGGCGAGCAGGGCAAGGCCGATCGAAAGCACGGCGCGCGCGCCCCAGGCATCGACAAGCCGGCCGGAGGGAACACCGCTGACGATGGAAATGACGGGGCCGACCGACATGACGAGGCCGACCGAAGCTGCCTTCAGACCGAGTGCCAGGCCGAGATAGAAGGGGCCGACGACCAGCGTCGCCATCATCACGGCCGCCACCACGATATTGACGATGAGATTGGGGACCAGGCGCCTTTCCATCACGGCAAACATATTCGCCGGGCGTGCCTTGCCCCTGACCCTGTCAGCCGGCAGCGCCGCGATCGCCAGGATCAGCGCAAGTGCCGCCAGCGGAACCTGGACCCAGAAGATGCCGCGCCAGCCGGCAAACGGAATCAGTGCGCCGCCGAGCGAGGGACCGAGCGCCGTGCCAAGGGCGGAAACCGTGCCGAGCAGCCCCATGGCGCGGCCGATGCGGGCTTCGCTTGCGGTCTCGCGCATCAGCGCCATCGAGATCGTCATCAGGAAGGCCGCACCGACGCCTTGAACCGCGCGGGCCGCCATCAGCAGCGGCAGATCGGGCGCCATTGCCGAAAGCAGCGAAGCCGCGGCAAAGAGCATGAGGCCCGCAAGCTGCATGCGCTTCAGCCCATAGAGATCGCCGAGCCGGCCGGCGACGACGACCGAAATCGTCAAGGCTGCGAGATAGCTGACGACGACGCCCTGCACCTCCGCAAAGGGTGCCGAAAAGGCCTTTGCCAGATCGGGCAGGGCGATGTTGGCGATGCTGGTGCCGAGCGAGGCGAGCAGCATGGAAAGTGAGAGCGCCAGTGTGGCGCCGCGTCTTTCCCTTCGCTCCGATCCATTCATTTCCGTCTGTTCCATATCGATGTCCTCTTGCTTGAAATGCCGTTCAGGAGCAGGCTACGAATTCAAGCCGACTTGAGGTCAAGCATGAAATTTCTGGATATCGGAGAAGTCTCCGCACGCAGCGGAATCAAGCCTTCGGCGCTGCGCTACTACGAGGAGGTCGGGCTCATCACCTCGGTCTTCCGCCATGGGCTGCGCCGTCAGTTTGCGCCTGATGTGCTGTTGCAGCTGAAGCTGATCGCCATGGGCAAGACGGCCGGATTCTCGCTGGACGAAATATCCGGCATGTTCGGCAGGACCGGCGCTCCGGACCTGCCGCGCGCCGCGCTGCACCAGAAGGCAGACGAGATCGATCGCCAGATCCGGGAGCTGACCGCGCTTAGCGACACGCTGCGCCACGTCGCCGAATGCTCCGCGCCCTCCCATATGGAATGCCCGACTTTCCGGCGGCTGGTCGAGGTGGCGGGCAAGCGGGCCCGTAAGGGCAAGGGCAGGTAGTGCTGGCGTATCCTGTCCTGCTGCGCCAGTATAGTTCCAAGATTTCGTTCAGGTTCTGGCGAAGAAGTGAAAATATATTCTGCAATATATATTGCACCCTATAAGTGTATCTGGTAATTCTATTTGGCTTCAGCCAGTTTTTCAAAATCGTTTGGGGGGAATCGACATGCACAAGGTCATCGATAGCCCATGGGAATTGGGCCAATACGCCAACCAACTGAAAGCCGAAGGCGTCGAAACCATTATTCGCTACTATAACCACACCAATTCGAACAAGCTGCCGCAGAAGCGGATCGAAAAGGCCGAATACGACAACATTCTCGATGCAGGCCTGTCCCTGGCCATCGTCTTTCAGCAGCGCGGCGGTGCGGGAGGCAATATTGGCGATCTCGATGCCGAGTCCGGTGCGAGGGACGCAGCCCGTGCCCTCGATCTTGCCGAGAGCTACGGGCAGCCGCGGAATTCGGCGATCTATTTCTCGGTCGATCACGATTATTACAAGGCGCCGGACCTGGCCTCGATCAGGGCCTATTTCCAGGCTGTGTCGCAGGCGCTGTTCGGCCGTCATCGTGTCGGGGTCTATGGTTCGGGTGCAGTCGGTGCCGCCGTTCGCCAGGCGGGCTTTGCGGACTTCGTCTGGCTGGCCGCGGCAACCGGCTGGTCGGGCACGAAGGATATGCTGAAGACCGACCAATGGGCGCTCTACCAGGTGCATCCGCCGCTGGCCTACAAGGGGGTCGGTTACGACGGCAATATCGTCGGTGGAAAATGGAAGGATTTCGGCCAGTTCCGTGCCAGCGCGGTTTCCGAGGCTCCGATGCTCGGCGCTTCGCCGCTGCTTGCTGCTGCGGTCGAGATCCATTCCGAACTGGCGGAAGTCAGCGCCACCGGCGGGCTCAACCTGCGCCGCGGGCCGGGCGAGAGTTTCGCAGTGGAAAAGGTGCTCGCGCTCGGCACGCCGCTGACCATCCTGGAGCGCAACGGCGATTGGGCCAAGGTCGATCTGAACGGCGACGGGGCTGCCGACGGCTACACGCACGCAACCTTCCTGAAGGTCCTGTCGGGCGGGTTCCCGCTTGCATCCACGGTAGGTGCCACGCCCTACGATAAGGCCAGGGAAGAACTGGCGGAGGGTGTCGCCGAGGTTCCCGGCAGCGGCAACAACCCGCGCATCGTCATGTATCACAAGACCACCAATCACTGGTCCGGAACCGACGACAGCGTCGCCTGGTGTTCCTCCTTCGTGAACTACTGCGTCGAACAGGCCGGCATGATCGGCACCGACCGGCAGGATGCGAGAAGCTGGAAGGACTGGGGAGAGGATGCGAGCGACAATCCCAGGGAAGGCGACATCGCCGTCTTCGCCCGCGGTCCGGCAGGCGGAACGAACGGCCATGTGGGGTTCTTCGTCGAGGACCTTGGCGCAAAGCTGAAGATCCTCGGCGGCAATCAGGGGAACAGGGTCTGCTACCAGAACTATCCCAAGAACGGCGATCTCGGCAGCGAGCACTACAAGCTGCTCGGCATCCGCAGAGGCTAGGGATAAACGGGAGAGACGAGATGCCGGCGCGGCGATGAAAGCGCGCGGAGCAACCGCCGCCTTACTCCCGTCGCCGGTTGCTCCGCCGCGTGCCGTCGTAAAAGCCCGGCGGCTTGTTCTTCACCCAGGCGACGAAGGTCTGGATGGCGGGATGGGCGAGCAGGGCCTCGACGGTTGCATAGGAACGCTCCAGTTCCGCTTCGGAAAACTGTGCGTGGATCTGGCGATGGCAGATGCGGTGCAGGACCTGCGTCTGCCGTCCGCCGCGGCTCTTGGGCACGAGATGGTGTTCGTCGCGCTGCTCGGCCGGAACGACCCGGCCGCAGAGCGGGCAGATATCCGGCGCTGGCGCCTCATACCAGGAGGTGACGTCTTGGTTTCTCTTTCGCGGCATGCGGCAAGATTAACGGCAAGCCGGACCGGCGGGCAACTGCGCATTGGCTCCTGATGGTTCAGGCCGCCCACCACCGTCCTATGGATCAAATCACAGTCCAGGCCACCTAGAGAGAAATAGCTTGACCCACACCCAGCCGCTTGGCCTCGCGGTAAGCGAGGTCGGCCGCCACCATATCTTCCATGGCGACGCCCATGGCTTTGTAGATTGTGATCTGCTGATCTGACGTCCGACCTGGTCGCTGTTTCAGCAACATCGCACCAAGATCGGTGCCTGTCTCGGGATCAATATTTGCAAGTTCGCAGCAGCCCACCGGTGTCGGAGCGAACGAATCTCGCGTCTCAACAAAGAGAGTGCCGCGCGCCATCAAATCGATCGGAAGTTCGCCGCCGGGTGGCGCGACGCCAACCGAGGACACGTGCGTTCCTGGTTGAACCCAATCTGCGGATATTGCGGGGACATAGGAGTGCGTCGCCAGGCACACGACATCTGAAGAGCGTATCGCGGTCTCAAGGTCCTCGACGGCAGTGATGCCCGAATGACGTGACGCCAGCGCCTGCGCATCAGCAAAATCTTTGGAGAACACGCGAATCTCCAGGAAATCGCGAACGAGCGGCAACAGGTGAAGGTGCTGGTTGGCTTGAACGCCCGCGCCCACGACGGTCGCGACCCTGGCATTGCGCCTGGCGAGCTCTCGCACCGAAAGGACGGCCGAGCCAGACGTGCGTACGGCCGTGATGTAGGTGCCGTCCATAATGCAAACAGGCATTCCTGTTTCCGGGTCGAAGAGATGTATCGTTGCGAGGTGACTGGGGATACCCTTGGCGATATTGCCTTCGAACACGTTGACCAGTTTTACGGTCAAATGCATTCCCTCCATCCAGGCCGGCATCGCCAACGAATAGCCTACATTCGGAATATCGAGTTGTGGCCGCGCTGGATTGACGACGCGACCATCGGAGAGCGCTTTGAACCCTTCGGCTAGCGCGTCGAGCAGCTTGCGCAGGTCGATGCATGTTTTGACCTCCGCTTCGCTCAGGGAGAGAATCTTGATCTCACCTTTTGTGTGAGTGTTTAAGGCAGGTTGGGCTCTGTGCATGGTGCTGCTTGCCTTCGATTGGTTGGTTTGAGTTATTTTCCAACCGTATTGCGGCAAACGGCGCGACGAAATATAATGATTTCGACTTATCTGCGTGATTATCGCGTGTTTTAATCCGGAAAAGTGAGAATCATAAATGAGCGACTTGGACCGTGTCGATCGCATGCTGCTCGGGCTGTTGCAAGAAGATGGCCGCCGGACTGTTCTTGACCTCGCCGAGCGCGTTGGATTGTCACCCACTGGCGCATCGCAGCGCATCAAGCGGCTTTTCAGTGAAGGCTTCATCCGCGCGGTGCGGGCTGTGCTCGAGCCTTCAAAGATTGGACGCGGTACGCTCGTTTTTATCCAGGTAAGGCTCGACCACACCGCGCCGCACGTCTTCGACCGGTTTGCAGAAGCTGTTGCGAAGGCGCCCGAAATCATCGAATGTCATATGGTGATCGGTGGTTTCGACTACCTGGTCAAAGCACGAATAGCTGACATGGCGACGTTTCAGGAATTCCTGCAGCGGGTCATTCTGCCGCTTCCCGGCGTCAGGGAAACGCACAGTTACGCATCCATCGGTGATGTGAAGCCTGACGCATTGCTACCGCTTTGACGCCTCCGATTTTCTGGACCGGTTGAGCCTGATGTCCCGCGCGCGCTCCGAATCCTCGACGTTTCGAGAGGAACGAGGCGGTGCCCCGGTATAGCCCCTCCCACCTGTGGGGAGGGGTTGGGGAGGGGGCTTTCTCCTCGCTCTACATGCCGCCCTTCTTCGCTGCCGCCGCTGCCGCATTCCAGTTCTGATAAGGCCGCCGAAACGTCGGAACGCGCTCTTCCATCGCGGGCAGTGCCTCGAACGGCTTGTGGGGTTCGGCCTGGTACCAGAAGGCGACGGAGGAGATGTCGTCGGAGCGCCGGTTGGCGTGGCCGTGTTCGATCGTCACGCGGATGCGCTTCTGGAAGATCGCGGGGTCTTCGAGGTGCCAGCGGTAGAGCGTCACCGGCTCGGTCCAGTTCGGGCCGCCAGCAGAGATGATGCCGTGATAGGGGCCGCTATAATCCTGCGTCGGGCACCAGGCGGTGTTGAAATAATCTTCCGTGCCGGTGCCGTGCAGGGTCGGCGGCCAGGCGTCGTTGGCCCCTAGGCTGCTTTCGCCGCGCGGCTCGATGAGAGCTGCTTTCGGGCCGATGCGCGGATCGGGTTTTCGCACCGTATCCGGCACTGAGAGCCCTGGCTCGCCATCGATGAAGATCATGTCGTCGCCTTCGCCGTACCAGTCCCAGACATCGGAGCGGCGGCGTGAATAGACGGAAAAGAGCACGCCGACATAGTGGCCGTGGCCTTCGGCCTCCAGGATCGTGTAGTTCTCTTTGCCGTCGGTTGTCTCGCCGCCGAACAGGAACTGTTCGTTGGTGAGGCCCGCCTCGCTCTCGCCCTTTGGGCGGGCCTGTCGATACTGTGCGTGGAAGCGGCCGAGCCCATCTTCCAGCCGGTCATGCAGCTCGAGATCGACATAGTAGTAGAAGAGCAGGTCGTGTTCGGCTTCATTGGTGATAGTGAAGCGCATGTGGCTGCCAAAGGGCATCGGGAAATAGCAGTTGAAGGCCTTGCCGTCCTCGGGGCTCGCCTGCATCGGCAGGCTGGCGTAATTGCCTGTCTGCGCGTGCCCCATGCCGAAGAAATCGCCGATCGGCGCTTCGATGCTGGGGCTGTCCTCGCCATCCCAATAGGCGCGCAGCACGATCTTGCGCAGGAAGCTCTCGCTCTCGCAGGCAAGTGTCGCCCAGATGTGGGTGACGATGCCGGCGCCTGCATGTTCGGCGATCACGACCGTCTTGCCGGGCTCGATATGCAGCCTGTCGTCATTGCCGCCGGTGCGGTCGTAGCTGGAGAAGCGGCGCGTCTTCGCCTTTCTCAGTGTCGCAAGCCCGCGCAGCGGCGAAATGCCAGCCTGGGTCATTCAAATCTCCTCTCGATGTTATTTCAGTCCGCTGGTTTTCAGCGAATCCATGATCTGGCGCTGGAAGATGATGAAGAGCACGAGGGTCGGGATGGCGACGATCGTGGAGGCCGCCATCATGTAGTTCCACGAGGCGGAATACTGGCTCTTGAAGTTGGCGATGCCGACCTGGACCACCCAGAGATCGGCCTTGGAGGCGACCGTCAGCGGCCAGAGGAAGGCGTTCCAGTTGGCCAGGAAGAACAGGATGGCGAGTGCTGCCATGATCGGCCGGCTGAGCGGCAGGATGATGCTCCAGTAGATGCGCCAGTAGCCGGCGCCATCGACGATCGCCGCTTCCTCGATCTCGCGCGGCAGCGACAGGTAATATTGCCTGAGAAGGAAGATGCCGAAGGCATTGAAGATCGCCGGCACGATCAGCCCGGCATAGGTGTTCAGCATGCCCATGGCGCGCACGATCACGAAGAGCGGCACGATGATGACGGGCAGGGACACGAGGAAGGTGGAGAAGATCGCGAGGAAGATCACCTCGCGGCCGGGAAAGCGCAGGCGCGCCAGCGCATAACCCGCCATCGTGTGGAAGAACAGCGCGATCACAGTCACGCTCGCCGACACGAAGAAGCTGTTGGCCATGTAGCGGATGAAGGGAACACCGGTCAGCACATATTTGAAATTTTCGAGGGTCGGATGTTCGGGGATCAGGTTGGCGGAGAAGGATTCGGCCGGTGTCTTGAAGGCGATCGACACCATCCACAGAAGCGGAAAGAGGATCATCAGCGCCAGGATCGATGTCACGAGCATCCAGAGGACGCGCACGATCGTCACCTGCGAGTTGGAAGGATAGGATGAAGCGCGGGCCTCAGTCATAGTTGAACCGGCCTCCCTTGGTCATGACGAAGAAGATGGCGGTGACCAGCATCAGGACGACGACCAGCACCGAGGACATGGCGGCGGCATAACCGAAGGCGCCGAAGGAAAAGGCCTGCTGGTAGATGTAGACGATCAGCACCGAGGTGGAATTGGCCGGCCCGCCCTTGGTCATCACGTAGATGATGTCGAAGGCCTGGGCGCCGGCGACAGCCGCCACCATCGAGACCATCAGCACGAAGAAGCTCGTGGGCTTCAGGAGCGGCAGGGTGATGTGCCAGAAACAGTGATAGGGGCTTGCGCCATCGATCTTGGCCGCTTCGTAATATTCCTTGGGGATGTCCTGCAAGCCGCCCAAGAAGATCAGCATGTAGAAGCCCATCAGGAACCAGAGGCTGACGAAGACGACGGTGACGAGGGCAAATTGCGGATCGCCGAGAAAGGAAACGCCCGATATGCCGAGAAGCGGCGTCAGCTTGTTGATCACGCCGATCTTGTCGACCACCATGAACTGCCAGACGACGGCGACGACGACGAGACTGACCATGTGCGGCGCGAAAAACATGGCCCGCATGACGGCATTGAAACGGTTGGTCTTCTGCACGAGAAGGGCAAGGCCGAGGCCGCAGACATAGAGAAGCGGCACGAGCAGGACGGCATAGAGCGCGGTGACGCGGGCCGCCTGCCAGAAAAGCGGGTCCTTGCCCATGCGCAGGAAATTGGCAAAGCCGACGAAGCGATAGCCGCCGAAGCCGTTGACCTCGAAGAGTGCCAGCACCAGCGAAAGCGCCATCGGCAGGCCGAGGAAGATCAGCAGCCCGATCGCATCCGGCAGCACGAAGAGATAGCCCGCGATCCATTCGCGATGCTTGGCCGACAGGCCCTTGCGGCGAAGGGGCGTGCCCGGATCGGTCCGGCTTTGATCCGGCTTGTTCTGGTGTGGGCTCATACCCGTATCCATCTGCATCTCCCGAAAGACCGCACGCGAGGTTCGCGTGCGGCCCGCTTCTCAGCTAGAGGATCGGCGCGCCGCTATAGGAAGCGAGGAACGCGTCGAGCTGCTGGGAAGCTGCGGTCGCCGTCTGTTGCGGATCGGCGCCGCCAAGCTGGGTCTGCTGGATGGCGTCGGAGATGATCTTGTAGACTTCCGGCGGCACCCGCGGTTCAGCCCTTGTCCCGGGGTGAATATCTTTAGCGAAGGTGCCGATATTGCCGGCAGTGAAGGCATCGCCGCCGGCCTTCAGCGCGCTGTTGCGCGGCGGCATGTCGGATTTCGCCTTGGTGCACCAGTCGGCGACACGCTGCACGGAACCCTTGTCCATGGAGGCGAGCGCCCAGGCGCAGAATTCGGCAGCCGCATCCGGGCTCTTGCCCTTGGCATTGGCAACGAAGGCCCAGCCGCCGCCGACGGTCACATATTTGCCGTTGGTCGGTGTCGGCAGCCTGAAGACGCCGTATTCGAAATCCTTGGCATTGCCGGCGAGCTGCGAAATGCCCCAGATGCCGACATTCTGGATGGCGCAATAGCCGGCGGCAAGATTGGCAACCGTATCGTTGGCGCCATTGCCGAGCACCTGGCGGGGCGCGGCACCGCTGTTGACGGCATCCTGCCAGAATTTCAGCGCCTGCACGGTTGCCGGTGAATCGAAGGCGCTCTTGCCGTCCTTCGTCTGGAATTCGCCGCCGCCCTGCCAGAGGAACGGGTACCAGGTGAAATTCTGGTAGTAGCCGGGCGTGGTCTCGAAGAGCACGCCGTAGCGGTTCGGCGTCGTCAGCTTCTTGGCGACTTCCAGCAACTCGTCCCAGGTTTTCGGCACATCGTTTTCGTTGAGGCCGGCTTCCTCGAAAGCCTTGACCGAGTAATACATGGCCATCGGCTCGACTTCCATCGGCACGCCGTAGATCTTGCCGTCCACCATGCGGTTGGCGATGACGCTTTCGGGGAAATCCGCCTTGGTGGCGTCGTCGATATGCGGCGTCAGGTCCTGCAGCACGCCGCCATTGTAGTAGCGCAGGAAATCGCCGGGCGAGATCAGGAAGATATCCGGGCCTTCATTGGAGGCGAAGGAGGTGGCGAGCTTCGGGCCATTGATATATTCGGCGTTCGGAACGTATTCGAGCTCCACCTTCTGCTCGTGGCTGTCGTTCCAGGCGGTAATCATCTGGGTGAACCAGTCGACCTGGCTCTTAACCTGGCCGCCTGGCGCATAGAACTGCCAGAATTTCAGGGGCGTACCTTGAGCGCGCACCGCCATCCGGTTGATATAGGGAAAGCCGGTCAGGCCGGCGGCAAGCCCGGCGCCGGTGAACAGCGCACCCTTGCGGATCAGCTGCCGGCGGGAAATGCCCTTTGCAGGCGTCTTGATATCGGTCATGTCTTCCTCCCGTTGATGGACCCGCAGGCCGGCTCCTCTTCCGGCAAGCAGGCGGTTTTGTTCATGCGGTATCGAAAGGCTGAAGGCTGCAGGCGATGATTTCCGAGCGCGGCGGCCCGTCATAGCGTCCTGACATGCGCTCGAGCAGCATCGCGGTGGCGCGCTCGGCAAGGGCTGAAGGCGGGCGGCCGACGCGCGTCAGGCGCGGGCGCACATATTCGAGCTGGGTCTGGTCGCCGAAGACGGCAACCGCCATATCCTGCGGTATCCTGATGCCGCGATCGTAGAACTCGGCAAGCGCGCCCGAGGCCATCAGGAAGTTGGCGAAGAAGACGACCGAGGGCAGGGCGCCCTTGTGGTGCTCCAACAGCCACTCGACCGAGGCCTGGCCCGACGGACCGAGATAGCTGCCCTCGAAGCGCAGGGCGGGATCGGGCTCGACGCCGCCATCGCGCAGGCCCTGTTCGAAGCCTGCCGCGCGCGCCATCGCTTCGGCAAAGAAGGACGGGCCGGTGACATGGGCGATGCGCTTGTGCCCCTTGGAGGCCAGATATTGCCCCATCAGCCGGCCGCCGCCGAAATCATCGATCTTCAGGCTGTCGACGGCCCGATTGGGCAGGTCGCCGATGAACACCGTCGGCAGGTCGATGCCTAAGAGCGCGTCGTGCATGCCGTGCAGGGCGAAGTCGCCGACGATCAGGCCGTCGATGCGGCGGTTGCGGATCTGGCGCAGATATTCGCGCCCGTGCTCCTGCGAATGGCCGCCCGGCACGTCGGTATTGAAGATCAGCATGTCGAGGCCGGCTGCCTCCATCTCCGACTGCGCCGTCTTGACGAGCTCGGGATAGAAGGGGTTGCGGATATCGGGGATCAGCATGGCGACCAGATTGGTCTTGCCGGTGCGCAGGCTCTGTGCCTGCGGGTTCGGGACGTAGCCGAGTTCCTCGACCGCCGCGAGCACTTTTTCGCGCAGCGCCTGGGAGACGCGATCGGCATGATTGAGCACATGCGAGACTGTCGTCCGCGATACTCCTGCTCGTTCTGCGACCTTGCCTATCGTGCTCATGAGCGCATCAAAACACACAAAAAATCGATTTGCAAATCGATTTGCAAAAATCAAAACAGCTTTTTTTACCGTCGTGTTTTTGAACGGTTGCCCTATGATCGGCGAAGGAGCGGAAACAAAAAAATCAGTCGCAATGTCGGATCGGGAGGACGAGGGCCGTCCTAGAGGCATTGCCAAAGTTCAATCCAAAGGAGGATCATCATGCCGAGCACAATCAAACTTCACCGCGTCCTTGCGACCACGCCGGACAAGGTCTATCGCGCATTCCTGGAAGCCGATGCCGTGGCCAAATGGCTCCCGCCAAACGGCTTTACCTGCACGGTCCATCATCTGGAGCCCGTCGTCGGCGGAACGCACAGGATGTCGTTCCGCAACTTCACGACCGGCCACAGCCATTCCTTCGGCGGCGAATATCTGGAGCTCGTTCCCGGCCAGCGGATCCGTTACACGGACAAGTTCGACGATGCCAACCTGCCCGGTGAAATGGACGTGACCGTGACCCTGACGAAGGTTTCGGTCGGCACCGAACTCAATGTGGTGCAGGCCGGCATTCCGGATCTCATCCCGCCGGAGGCCTGCTATCTCGGCTGGCAGGAATCGTTGCGCAATCTCGCACGCCTGGTCGAGCCCGATATCCAGCAGTAAGCGCGAAAACCCGAGGGAAGGCCGGACCGGCGGAAATCCAGAACCCGCCGTCCGGATCGGCACAGTCGCAACAGCGTCGATCGCTATTGACGAAAAGGGGTGACGGAGCCGGTTGCGGGCTGCGCTTTCGGGGGAAGGGATTTCGAACCGCCGAGGCCCTGCGTGTCCGGCATTTTGGCAAGTTCCAGATCCTCCGGAAAGTCGTAGATCTGGGCGAGCCGCCGATCGAGCAGGGCCATCTCCGTTTCGAGAGCAGGCCGGCGGAATTCGGGCAGCACCTGCAGCCCATATTCCAGCACGGCACGCAGGCGGCGGGCGATCTGAAAATTCTCGGCGCCGTAGAGCCTGATCTCGCTGAAGGTGAGCTTCACGAAATCCTCCCAGTCCGGCGTCCTGCAGATAAGCCGCAATTCGCCGGCCGCGTTGAAAATCGCTTCCTTGCCCAGATCGCGCTTGCCGGCAAAGCAGAGCAGGCGCTGCAGCTGATCGATCGCGAGCACAGCCGTTGTCGGATCGTTGATCGCTTTCGAAAGCGCCTTGATCGCGATGTCGGCGATGATCCTGAAGGCGAATGTCGCGTCGTGTTCGAGGGTTCGTTCCGGCCCGAAGGCAATCAGCGATTTGAGCTTGTCTTCGTCCGGCGACAGGATGCCGTAGAGCCGGAAGAGGGGTTCGCCGGAGGCGACGAAATCGCCGATGCGCGGAACCAGCTCGACAACGGAGCGCGTCTTCTCGGCCTTCGCCAGCAGCGCATCCTTGTTCACGGCGACGATGATGGCGGGGCGCCCCCGGTAGAGGATGACCTTGTCCGGCTCGGTGCCGGGGCGCAGGTAACTGGCAGCGGTGTCGGCCTCGGCTTTCGCCATTGCAGGGTAGACATCCTCGATCACCGCGCGGCCTTGTTCGCTCACGCGCAGCATGATGCTCACCGGGCGCAGCAGGCGGGCGGCATAATCGATCAGATAGAGGAAGGCGGCGATCGACAGAAAACCGAGAAGGCCGGCGATCTGGGCGATGGCCTGCGGGACGGCAGCTTCCAGCCGCACCAGCGCGCCGGTCGCAAAGAGCAGGGTGAATGTGAAAAGCCCGACGGTAAAGCGGATGGCATTGTCATTCAGCAATGTCGTCGCAATGATCCTGGGCGTCAGTTGGCCGCCTGCGATCTGGATCGCCACCAGCAGCGAGCCGAAGGTGAAGACGACGAAGGTCAGCGTCATCGTGATGATCGTCTCTAGCAGCCTCTGGGTGCCTTCGGTGCCCCACGGCCATGGTTCGATCCAGATGATCCAGGGCTCCAGCAGGGAAGCCACCCGGATTGCCATCAGGTAGAGCAGCAGGGCAATGAATGGCACCAGCCATAGCGATGACTTGATGTAGCTCTTCAAGCTATAGAGCCGGTTCCAGCCCATGTTTTTCCCCCAGTGCCCGGGCCCCCGCCCGGCAAATGCCGCGCCGTCCTTGCTGCGGATCGGCGCGGTATGATCTCAGTGCGCCTGACGGGCGGGACTGCGAGTTTCCGGCCGCTCCAGCTGTGTCCGAAGGGCCAGATCTCAGTATTTCAGGTCGCGCGCAGTCTTGCGGCCGCTCTGCTTGCTCTGGCGCTTGTCCTGTCTGCAGGTGGCATTGCTCTGGTCATTGGCCACGCGGCAGGCCTGTTTCGTATTGCGCGCGCCCTGCCGCGCATCATTGCCTCACTCTTCTCGACATGCTTCCGATCCCCATCGGAGGGTCCATGTCTTGGGTAGGCGCACGCACGGGTGATCCCGCGTCAGAACAAGTAGCGATAAGATCATCCGCGGAGGACCGCGCTTCAGGATTTCGCCCAATCTTCGATGGCGGCCAACCGACCGGGATCGACCCTGCCATTATGCATGAAATGGCTCAACGGCTACGTATATTACTGTAGGACACGCACACGGGACGGGGGTCGCGCCAGTTCCCGACGCAATGCCGAACCCCGCTTTCCAGGCCCTCGTTGTCTCGGCCTTGATTCAACGCAATGAAGAGAACCGCCACTTCGATCATAGTTCCGGGGCTACGACCTGCCCGGAGCCATTCCATGAAGCCGACGGGGATCTTTTCCATCTTCGAAAATCTCGATCCCGGCGATGCGCTCGGCGAGGTGCTTTTCGGGCTGATCATGGCGCTGACCTGGACGATCGGTTCGAGACTCGTCCTGCGTGAGGAAGGACTGGTCGTGCGCGACCTCGTCGTTGCGACAATCGGATGCAATCTCGCCTGGGGCATTATCGACGCCGTCCTGTTCACGCTCGGAACGAAGTTTTTCAGGAGCAGGCGTCTGCGCCTGTTCCGGCAGGTCAAGACGGCGAGGGACGAAGGCGCCGCACTCGCGGTGCTCGCGAAGGAGTTTCCGATCGAAGGCACGCCGCTCTCCGCAAAGCCTGCCGACGCGGAGGCGCTCTATCGGTCGCTGCTGGCGCTCACAACCCGTGCCGAGCCGGTGAAGGTGCCGCTGACGAGAGACGATCTGTCGGCGGCAATTGCGATCTTTATCCTGGTCTCGGCCACCGCCCTTCCTGCGGTCGTCCCGTTCTTTCTGATCGACGATGCCAACCGCGCCCTGAGAGCGAGCAACTTCCTTCTGATCGCATTGCTGTTCGTGACCGGCTATGCGTGGGCACGGTTTTCGGGCGGCCGTCCGTTTTATGCGGGCATCACCATGACCTGCCTCGGATTGTTCCTGGTCGCCATCGCGGTCGCCCTGGGCGGCTGAGGAAATACGCCGCTTCACCGGCGGAGCCGGCGCGGCACTCACGCCTGTCAGCAGCGCGCCCTTAGACTTGCAGCGGGACTGTTCTACCATATCAAGGTATGATTTCGCTCGCGGCAATATCTGCGAATGTTGCTCCGCAGCTTGACCGCAGGAGAGCATTCAATGAAGCAGATTATCGTGGTGTCACTGGCCGTTGGTCTGGTTACCGGCCTCGTCGGTTACAATGCCGCCGCATCCGGGGCCGATGAGGGACGTGCGCCGGCCCTGTCGGAGCTGCCTGCCGGCTACCGCGACTGGCCGCTGATCACCGTGGCGCATGAGGAGGGAAAGCTCAACGATATCAGGGCCATTCTCGGCAATGATATCGCGATCAAAGCCTTCCGGGAGGGGTCCACCACCTATCCCGACGGCACCATCATCGGACGCCTGGCCTGGGATTATCACCCGCTGGAAGAGAGCAAGGCGGCCTTTGGCGCTGCCCAGTCATTCGTTGCCGGGTTGCCCAAGAACGGCGTTCAGTTCATGGTCAAGGACGCGACAAAATATGCTTCGACCGGCGGCTGGGGATATGTCGAGTTCGACGATGGCAAGCCTTCCGCAAAAGCAATGCCCGAAGCATGTTTTACCTGTCACTCGGTCGTCAAGGACCGCGACTTCGTGTTCAGCCGCTACGCACCCTGACCGGCATATCTGTCCCGGACCCGATTATCCGCTATAAGGCATCCATGCCGGCATCGAGTGTCCGGACGGGGCTGGTCATGAAGTTTGCCGCTTGTCTTCTGGCCATATGGTCGCTCGGCAATATGGTTGCGCCACCGCTGATGGCAGCGTCCGCACCCAGGCCGGTGACGGCGCAGGGTTGCGGCGATTTCCTGGCGCAGATCAGGAAGAAGCCTGCTCATGTCGAATTCGCCGGCTGCAACTATGCCGCGGATCGGCAGGGCAAACCGCTTGAGGCGACATACCGCGTATCCGGCGGGTTTGCGGCTGCAACCGAGGCCTATCTCATCAAGGCCGTGGGTTTGAACCGGCTCAAGCGCTCCTGCTGCCTGTGGGATTCGCCCGCCAGCCAGTACCGTGATTCAATCGGCCGCGACTTCCTGATCTCCATGGTCTCGGAGGAGACCATGGTGTCCAGCCGCAGCGGGTGGCCGCAGATCGTCGTCTTCGAGATCACGGTCGAGACGTTTGCCGAGGATATGTGACGAGGCGGATCTCAGTCCGCAGAGCCGAGGCGCCGGGCTTTATTCGATCTGCTCGTCCAGCTGTTTCGCCACGCTTTCGTAGTGGCGGGACGAGGCGGCGTTCCCTTGCTTGGCGTAGAGGCCGGCAACGTCACGGGCGGCCTTTGCGGCTGCGCGGAACGCGTCGAGCCTGACCTGAGGATCCAGTTCCGCATCGCCCCCGATATCGCCGTCCTCAAATTTGCCGACGCGGTAGCCTTCGTCGTCGATCACGCCGATGACGGGCAGGCCGGCCTGCATATCCCCATAGAAGGCAGGCCCGGCGCGATCGCCGTCGCGGCGGCGCAGCATCCCGGGTCCTGAAGCCTTGTTGTCAGGGCATGCGCCGGTCCAATATGTCGGACCTGCCGTCAGGGACACGGGAGAGACGAATTCGCAATGGCTGGCCGGATCCTTCGACCAGGCCAGGCCGCCAGCCGGGTCCTGCGCCTGCAGAGGGGATGTGCACCACAGGGATGCGACGACCGTCAGGACGGGTGCAATCTTCAGTGACTTCCGCTGCTGCAACTTTCTTGTCTCCCTTGCCCGATCCGGGCCTGACCTTCTAGCGGGAGATTGTGACGGGCGACAGCCTGATGTCACGGATTTCGAGAGCCGGACGGCACATGGTTTCGAAAAAATCCGGCATTCGATCGGGTATTGCGCGGCATCCTGCCATACCGATTTCTATCAGCACGTTCCGTGATATAATTTCAGCCTGATACGGCATCATCAGCTGTGGCGTTGCGTGCACGGAGACCTGTGCGATGAGCGAAGTGGACGTTCTCTTTTCGGCCCTGAGACAGGCGGCCGATCCGCAGGCGGTCGAGTGCATCGAGAATATCGTCCGGCACGGCGCCGATCGCGACCTCAACCGCATCAATGCGCTGGCCTTCGCCAAGGCACACGATCTCGATGAAGAAAGGTCGATCGCGGCCTTTCTGCACGCAGCCCGCATCGGCGCCTTCGAGATGACCTGGAATGTTCTCTGCCCGGGATGCGGCGGCGTGCTCGATACCGGCGCCACCCTGAAAGCCGTGGACCGGGAGGCCTATCATTGCGCGCTGTGTGCGGCCGGATACGAGCCGACGCTCGACGAGATGGTCGAGGTCACCTTCACCGTCAGCCCGCGCGTGCGCCGGATTGCCGGCCACGACCCGGACCGGCTGCCGCCCTTCGAATATTACCGGCAGATCTTCTTCTCCTCCGGTGTCGACCTGCCTGACGATCTCGAGGAAAGGTTTGCGCGCATCCTGCTTGAAATGATCGAGCTCGATCCCGGCGAGAAGGCCTTCGTCTCGCTGCAGCTGCCGGCGGAATTCATCATCATCTTCGATGCGGTGACGCATTCGGCGCAGTTCATCGATGTGAAGGGCGAGCCGACCAGCGAACGCCAGAACCTCTCGATGGTCCTCAGCCACGGCCATGCGCAGCAGGATACGCTCGTCATGCACCCCGGCGTGCTGCGCCTGACGCTGGAAAATCACACCGATCGCCGCGTGCTGCCGAATGTCTGTATCGCGGCAGACGAGATGCACGACATTCTCGGCCGCAGGCGGCCCTTCCTGACGGCCAAGCGCCTGCTGACCAACCAGAGTTTTCGCGACATCTACCGCACCGACACGCTCGATGTGGACCAGCGCCTGAAGATCACCAGCCTGACCTTCCTTTTCACCGACTTGCGTGGCTCGACGGCGCTTTACGAGCGGGTGGGCGATCTCGCCGCTTTCGACCTGGTGCGCACCCATTTCCGGGTCCTGCACGAGATCGTCGCCACCGAGGCCGGGGCGGTGGTCAAGACCATCGGCGATGCCGTGATGGCAACCTTCCCGAGCCCGGACCGCGCGGTGGCGGCAGCGCTCAGGATGCGCGAGGCGATGATGCGGCTGAATGCCGAGCGCGGCAGCGAGGACCTGCTCCTGAAGATCGGCATCCACGAGGGACCATGCCTTGCCGTCAGCATGAACGACCGACAGGACTATTTCGGCCAGACCGTCAATATCGCCTCGCGCGTGCAGGGCCTTGCCGAACCGCAGGTGATCCTGACGACGGAGGCGGTCGTCGGCAACGAGCAGGTCTCGGAAATGCTGCGCGACAGCGGCATCACCTCTGCCTCCCGCATGGAGGAGCTGCAGGGCATCGCGCGCGAGGTGAGGATATTCGCGCTGTCTTGAGGATCGGCCGTCGGTGTGTTCGATGTGGCGGCTTGAAAGGGCGAGGTCCGGGCTCGGCCATTTTTTCCAGAAGCGACAGCGCCTCCGGATAGTTCCCCGAAAGAAACCTGGCTGCGGCAATATCCCTAACGTCAGCCGGTGGTGGCCGAGAATACCATATCGGCAACGGCGGGGCACGTCGTTGAAAGAACTCCGGTTGTACTTCGCCATTGCCTTCAAGGCATCGTCGGCCCTGGAGATGAAAAAACTCAACGCAAAATCGTTGCTTTTCTCACATCGCGGAGAGCTACAACTGACTTATTGCAATTTCTGCGTTTGAATTGTAGCACTTTGTCCTACGAAATGACTATCGTTTCAAGGCGATGGTGAGTCGGCACCGCGCTCGCGGCAAGCAGAAATGGGGGCATTTCAAATGGGGTTTACTGAAGCTGTTCGCACAGTTCTGAGAGAAAAATATGCAACCTTCTCCGGCCGGGCCTCCCGGTCTGAATATTGGTGGTATTATCTATTTTATTGCTTGGCGCTGTTCGCCTTTGGGATCGTGGGCATTGGGATCGCGGCCGCTGCCGGTGGTGAGAACGGATTTTCGTCGCTCGCCATTGGTGTCATGATCATCGCCGGACTATTTGTGCTTGCAACTATTCTGCCGGCATTGGCCGTTCAGGTTCGCCGTTTTCATGATCGCAACATTTCCGGCTGGTGGTACCTCGCGCTGGTGATCCTGGGGCTGGTTCCCTATGTCGGTTTGATTGCGAGCATCGCCATTTTCGTGATCAGCGTACTTCCGGGCACTGTCGGCGCGAACAAGTTCGGCCCGGATCCGCTGCGTCCGGAAGTGAGAGCCGAGGTTTTCGCCTGAGGCATCGCCATCGGGAATGTTGGGTTTGCTGGCTGCGCTATTGCCACCGTGACTCTGTTTTGCCTTTCGCAGGGGGGCAGGGCAATCGGCGCGGCGGCCCGCTTCCGATGGAATCGACGGCCTAATTCCAGCTGTGTGAAGAAATTGAACGCAAAAGCGTTTTCATTTTTGAATAGTGACGGATACGACTGATTTATTGCAATTTCTGCGTTTGAATCGTAGCTGTTTCTCATTCGAAACAACTGTCATTCCAAGGCGATGGTGAGAGGTCACCACGCTAGCAACAAGCAGAAATGGGGCATTTTATGGGGTTTACCGAAGCTGTTCGGACGGTTCTGACGCAAAAATATGCGACCTTCTCCGGTCGGGCCTCCCGCTCGGAGTGCTGGTGGTTTCAGCTGTTCTACGGGTTGGTGCTGGTCGGGCTTGGAATTTTTGCTGCTTTGGCCGCCGGTTCCAATGGTCAGGATGGACCGTCGTCACTGCTCATTGCCATTGGGGTCATTGCCGGCCTGTTTGTGCTCGCAATGATGTTGCCGCAGATGTCCCTCACGGTTCGCCGCTTCCATGATCGCAACATCTCGGGCTGGTGGTATCTCGCGATTTTTATCGCAAACTTCATTCCCTACCTCAATGTTGTCGCGGGCCTCGCGGGCTTCGTCATTACCGTGCTTAGGGGCACGGAAGGTCCGAACAAGTTCGGACCGGATCCGCTGCGTCCTGACGTAAGGGCGGAGGTTTTTGCCTAGGGTATTGGTTTACCCGCAATATCGACTTGCCGAGAGCTGCGTTCCCGGCAAATTGGTCTCGAGCGATACTGCGATGCAGAAAAACAACGCAAGATCGTTATTTCTTTGAAATGCGAGGCGATACAACTGCGTTGTTGCAATCCCCACGTTTGAATTGTAGCACTTTTTATCCGAAACGACTGCTATTCCAGTGGGATGGATAGACGTGGGCGCGCTTGGGGTAAGCGGAAATGGGGCATTTCGATGGGGTTTGCTGAATCTGTCCGGACGGTTCTGAGGAGGAAATATCTGACCTTTTCCGGTCGCGCCGGCCGTTCAGAATATTGGTGGTTTCAGCTGTTTTTCTGGGGGCTTTTGCTTGCCCTTTTTGTGCTGTTCGGTGTGGTCACCGACGCGACGCGCCGGCCTGACGGATATTCGTCATCGACTACGTTTATTATTGTCGTGATTGGACTGTTCATACTTGCAATGTTCTTGCCGCAGGCAGCCCTTCATGTTCGCCGCTTCCATGATCGCAACATGTCCGGTTGGTGGTATTTTGTGGCAGTCATTCTGAGCTTTGTTCCCTATATCGGTCGCGGTGCGGGCATAGGAATTCTTATCGTTTCGGCGCTCAGGGGTACGGAAGGTCCGAACAAATACGGGCCGGATCCGCTGCGCCCAGAGGGCAGGGCCGAGGTTTTCGCCTAGGGCTGGGAGTGGGCGTTTCAAATGGGGTTTGCTGAATCTGTCCGAACGGTTCTGTCGAAGAAGTACGCGATCTTCTCCGGTCGCGCTTCCCGCTCGGAATATTGGTGGTTCCAACTGCTCTACTGGGCGCTGCTGGCTGCGTATGTCCCGCTGCTTGTTACGGTCAGCGAGGCGACGGATGGGCCTGACGGACTTTCGCAGATCGCAGAAGTTATGATGACCATCCTGATCCTGTTCCTATTGGCGACCTTGTCGCCGCAAACGGCCCTTCACGCGCGACGTTTCCAGGATTGCGGTATTTCCAGCTCCCGATATGGCACGCTGGTTCTTCTCTGTGCCATTCCGGGTTTGGCGATCCTTGCCGGGCCTGCGGTGATCGTGATCTGCTTGCTTCCGGGCACGGAAGGTCCGAACAAATACGGGCCGAATTCGCTGATTGCGGAACCACGGGCGGAGGTTTTCACCTGAGCCGCATCCTCCGTCATATTGGCCTGTTGCTGGCGCTATCGTTGGCCGCCTCGGCCCAGTTTTATCCTGCGCTGGCGCAGGACAGCAGCGGTCAGCAGGCCGACCGGCCTCTCAGCGTCGTCGGCAGCGAATATGCCGCGCAATGCGCGCTGAATGGCGTGCGCTGCAAGCTCACCTATCGCCATGATGGTGTCGAAAAGTCGAAGCGCGTGCCGGATGCGGCGCTATCGCGTGACAACCGCTCGTTTTCTTCGCAGGAGCCAGCCGTCGGCGGTTCGCTGGCAGTCGTACTGGTGCTGGTCGCCCTTGTCGTCATCATCGGCCTTGCAATGTTTTTCGGCAATGGCGGGGTGCTGCTCTCATCTGCGCCGCGTGACGTGAAGAAGCGGCAGGGGGAGGCGCCGGAGAGCTGGCGCACATCGGACGCTGCGGTCGAGGAAAGGCCGAATGATTTCCTGTCGCGCATTGCCGCCATGGCCGATCGCCGGCAGGCCCTGGTGCTGCTGCTCCGGCACTGCCTGCTGCACGCGGCTGACGCGACGGGGACACGGCTTTTCCGCTCGGATACGGAGCGGGCGGTTTTTGCCCGCCTGCCGGCAACCATGCCCGACCGCGAGCGGCTGGAACATCTGCTGGCCGAGGCGGAGCTCGTGCATTATGGCGGCCGCACATTGCAGGAAGGGCATTTCAATACGCTTCTCAACTCGGCGCGCGCTTTGCTGTCGGTAGGCAGGCTCAGCCATGCGTAATGCCGCACCTGTTCTCATCCTGCTGGTTCTGGTCGGGCTTGCGGCGCTGGCGCTGTTCGGGATGCCGCGGGACAATGATTTCGATCATTCGCCGCTCGGCAGCCGCGGGCTGCAGGTCTGGCTGGAAGCCAAGGGCATTCCCGTTATTCGCTCCGATCCGCATTTCGTCAGGGCGCGGGCGGAAATCTCCGTGCGCATGCTTTTCCTGCCGATATCGGAGATCGAGACCGCCGCACCCGCCGGAGAAGAGAAAACGGGCGAGGTGTCCCCGGAAGACTGGGCCTACGAAGCGGTCAACCACGGGCTGCCGACGCTGATCGTCATGCCGAAATGGCGCGGCAGCGTGTTGAGGGATAGCATTGCAGGCCAGTCGGACCTGCTGGCTCTGCCCGCCATACAGGAGAGGCTCAACAGGGTCGAACTTTCCAGCAAGCATCTCTCGCGCAACGCGCCTGAATTCGAAGAGGCGCAGGTCGGCCTGAAACAGTTCCAGCAGATGAAGATCGCCCTGTATCAGGCGCAGACCTTCGATCGGGAAAGCCTGTCGGACGATTGCAAGGAGATCGTCGGCATGCCGTCGGGCGCGCTGCTCGTTCGCTGCGATGACAATCCCGACGTCTATTTGCTGTCCGACCCCGATCTCGTGACCAATCACGGGCTGGCGCTCGCTGACAATGCCAGCTTTGCCGTGGCCCTCTTCGAGTATCTGCGTGGCGTCGGCGAGGCGCGGCCGGTCTATATCGACACGACTGGCGCGCCGCTTGATGACAAGAAACCGGTGGACGAAGGGCGCAGCTATGAGCGTTCCGGCTCCGATCTCAAGCGCTTCTTCGCCTATCCGCTCTCCGCCATCTGGGGAACCCTGTTCGTTGTCGTGGCAATCTGCTTCTGGCGCGGGTTCTGGCGTTTCGGGCCGCCGCTCAAGGATTCCTCGGGAAATATCGAACTGTCGAAATCTGCGGCGATCGAAGCAACCGCCAGGTTGCTTCGCCTGTCGGGCAATGACGGGCGGATGGTGTCGCAGTTCGTGCTCCATCTGCTTGCCGACAAGGCGCAGTTGCTCTTCGGCCCCGGAGCCGGAAACGAGGCAGGCATAGATCGGCTGTTCAAACGTCTGGCGCGCCGCGATCACGCGGCGGCGCAGGCGCTGCATTCGTCGGCTCAGGCGCTGATTGACCGCGGGCATTTGATGAAATCTGCGGATCTGCACCGCAATCTTGAAACATTCAGGAAATCGCTAGGGAGCGTCGACTTTGGATCTGGGTGAATTTCGCAATCTCATCGCCGCTGTCAGGGGCGAGATCGGCAAGGTGGTGCAGGGACAGGATGCGATCATCGATCTCGTGCTGATCTCGATATTCTCGGGCGGGCACTGCCTCGTCGAGGGACCTCCGGGCACGGCAAAGACCCTGCTTGCCCGCTCGGTTTCGGCTGCCATGGCGCTCGATTATCGGCGCATCCAGTTCACGCCGGACCTGATGCCGGGCGATGTGCTTGGCGTCAATCTCTTCAACTTCCAGACCAACCAGTTCCATCTCACCAAGGGACCGGTCTTTACCGACATTCTTCTCGCCGACGAAATCAACCGCGCACCGCCGAAGACGCAATCGGCGCTGCTGCAGGCGATGAACGAGCGGATGGTGACGCTCGATGGCGTCGATTATCAGCTCGGGCCCGACTTCTTCGTGCTCGCCACGCAGAACCCGATCGAGCAGCAGGGCACCTATCCGCTGCCGGAGGCGCAGCTCGACCGCTTCCTGTTCAAGCTGGTCGTCGACTTCCCCGACCGCGAGACGGAAATCTCGATCCTGTCGCTTCATGCCGATCAGGCGCTGAAATCAGATATAGGCAAAGCCGGCATCCGGCCGCTGGTGACGAGCGAGGCGCTTGCCGCCGGCCGGGCGCTGATCGATGCGATCCATCTCGACAAGTCGATCCTCACCTATATCGTCGACCTCGTGCGCGCCACGCGCTCCGATGCCGATATCCTCTATGGCGCATCGACCCGTGCCGCCGATGCGCTTGCTGCCGCCGTGCGCGTGCGGGCTGCCTTCGAGGGTCGCGACTACGGCCTGCCTGATGACGTGCAGGCGCTGCTGACACCGGCCTTGCGCCACCGCATCGTGCTGTCGCCTTCGGCAGAGATCGACGGGCGTACGCCTGACGATGTGCTGCGCAGCCTCCGGAATCGCGTGGATGCGCCCCGGTAAATGCGGCCGTCCTCGCACCTGATCGCGCTTGTTCTTGCCATGGCGGCGCTGACGGTCATCGTCAGCGTGTGGTGGCGCGACATGAGCATGCCGCTCGCCTTCCTCTGGGTGGCGCTGGCGGTCGTCACGGCGGGCGATCTCGTCTTGTCGGCGCTGTCTGGCCGGATGGCTGTCGATGTCGATCTACCGTCGCAGGGTTTTGTCGGCCACGCGGCTCCTTTCACAGTTGTCATCGACAGGCAGAAGGGCAAACTGCCCGAGGGGATCGATCTCAGGCTTGATGCCGCGCCGGAGCTCGTTCTCGGCGAGCGTCGCATGGAGCGCGCCGAGACCGGGTCGGTGAAGGCATCGTTCGATCTGCAGCTGACGCGGCGCGGGCAGTTTTCGGTGCGTGAGCTCTGGCTGAAATGGCCGTCGCGCCTCAGGCTGATCGACAGGATCGTGCGCCTGCCGGTGGCACGCCAGATCGCCGTCATTCCCGATATCTCGCCGGTGCTGTCGGGCGCGGTCAAGACGCAGATCCTGCCGCTGGAAGCCGGCCAGAAGGATTTGCGGCTGCGCGGCGAGGGATCGGAATTCCATCAGCTGCGGGAATTTGCCGCCGGCATGGATCCGCGCAGCATCGACTGGAAGCGCTCGGCGCGCATGCGCAATCTCGTGGTGCGCGAGATGCGGGCGGAGCGAAACCACCAGATCATTCTCTGCGTCGATTCCGGGCGGCTGATGGCCGAGCAGGTCGGCGGCTTCACCAAGCTCGACCGCGCCATCAATGCGGCGCTCGCCATGTGCTGGGCGGGAGGGCTCGCGGGCGATCTCGTCGGCTTCTACAGTTTCGACAGCCGTCCGCGCCTCTTCCAGCCTGCCTTGCCGGGGCGTACGGCGTTTCCGCGCCTGCAGACGATCTGCGCCGATCTCGCCTACGAAACGCAGGAGACCAACCATACGCTGGGGCTGACGCATCTTTCCGGCCGTCTCAAGCGCCGCTCGCTGATCGTGATATTCTCCGATTTCGTCGACAGCATCACGGCGGAGCTGATGATCGAGAATATGCAGGTGCTCGCGCGGCACCATTTCATCGTTTACGTCGCCTTGCGCGATCCTGTCCTGGCAAAGCTGGTGGAGCCGGAGGAGACGACGCTCGATGCCATCGCCCGCTCGGTGGCGGCACGCCAGATCGTGCAGGAGCGGCGGGCCGTGATGGAGAAGCTTTCGCGTCTCGGCGTGCTCTGCCTCGACAGCACGCCCGAGGCGCTGACATCGGATCTCATTGCCCGCTACATCGAAATCAAATCCCGCGAGATGATATGACGGATCTGCGCATCGACCCCAGGATGGATAGTGGCGCGACGCTCCATGCCGGCGGAGTGCAGAACGATCTGCTGCGCTCGGCCCGCTTCCGGCTGGAGCGCGAGGCGCACTGGCGCCAGCTGGACCAGCTGGTGAGCCGGGCGGAGGAGGGTGGGGCTGCTGCACTCAGCTATAACGAGGTGCGCGACCTTGCGGCCGGCTACCGGCAGGCGATGAATTCGCTCAGCGTCGCGCGCGATATTTCGCTCGACAGGGCCCTGGTCGCCTATCTCGAAAGCCTCTGCGCGCGCGCCTATCTCGTCGTCTATGCGCCGCAGGAAAGCCTCGGCGGGCTGATCTCCCGCCTGCTGCTGAAGGGCATTCCGCAGGCGGTGCGCCGCTCGGCCCTGCCTCTCTTCATCGGCTTCCTGGCGCTCGTTCTCGGCGCACTTGCCGGATACAGGCTCTGCAGCAGCGATCCGAGCTGGTTCTACACGTTCGTGCCGTCGGAGCTCGCCGATCTGCGCACGCCGGATGCGTCGGCCGATTACCTGCGCTCGACGATCTACGGCAATGAACGGCATGAGAGCGACGGGCTCGCAGCCTTTTCCGCCTATCTCTTTTCCCACAATACGGGGATCGCCGTAATGATCTTTGCGCTCGGCGTCTTCGCATCGGTGCCGAGCTTCATTCTGACCTTCTACAATGGCCTGATGCTCGGCGCCTTCTTCGCGATGTTCCGGCAGAAGGGGCTCGGCTACGATGCCTTCGCCTGGCTTTCCATACACGGCGTCACCGAGCTTGCGGCGATCTCCATTGCCTGCGCCGGGGGAGCGGGGCTCGGGCTTGCCGTTCTTCTTCCGGGGGCGCGAACCCGCAAGGAGGCTCTGCGCCACCAGGGGCATGATGCCGTCAAGCTCGCGATCCTCGCGGCCCTGATGCTGGTCGTGGCAGCCTTTATCGAAGGCTTCCTGCGCCAGCTGGTGCAGGAGCCGGTCTGGCGGATCGGCATCGGCTGGGGCATGGGTGTCTTCTGGGTCGCATGGCTCTCGCTTGCAGGGCGCGAAGGCAAGGCCAAGCATGGGGCCGCCAGATGAAGCAGCCGGACCAGACGATGACTGACGGCAAGCGCGTCATGCAGTTCATTCCGCCGGAGGGCGTGCCGATCAGTTTCGCGATCGCCTCGATCGGAGCGCGTTTGGGTGCGCAGATACTCGATATCATCTTCACGACCCTGCTTTTCATCATAATCGCGCTTGCCGTCATCTTCACGGGGGTCTTGCCCTTTAGCGCCATGACGGTCCTGATCACCCTGATGGGCTTTCTGCTGCGGACACCCTATTACGTGCTCTCGGAGCTGATCTGGAACGGGCGCACGCTCGGAAAGCGGATAACCGGCATCCGCGTCATCAACGTCGATGGCAGACGCCTGACGCCGCATCAGGTGACCGCGCGCAACCTGATGAAAGAGGTGGAGATCTTCGCTCCAATGGGCCTTCTGGGCACGATCGGCGAACAGTCGGGGCTGGAAGGCGGATTGACGGCTGCCTGGCTCCTGGTGGTGGTGATCGTTCCGCTCGCCAACCGCCGCCGGCAACGCATCGGCGATATGATCGCCGGCACGCTGGTGGTCGACAATCCGCGCTCCGTGCTGCTGTCAGACCTCGCGCTGTCGTCTCCTGCCAAGGCTTCGTCGCAGCCGGCATTCGAATTCCTGCCCGAGCATCTCGATATCTACGGCAAATACGAGCTGCAAACGCTGGAGGATGTGCTGCGCGACACGACGAAGAAGCCGAACACCGAAGAGATCATCAAGATCGTGCGCACGATTACGAGAAGGATCCGCTATGAGGATCCCGTGAAGCCCGGCCAGGAGATGCTGTTCCTCAACGATTTCTACCGCGCCCAGCGCGAGCATCTGGAGAGTCTGAAGCTGTTCGGAAAGGCACGAGAGAACAAGTATCACGAGCATACGAAGACAGAGCCGAGGAAGCTTGTCTGAGGCGGGGTTGGCGGGCCTCATCGGCTGTCTTGTGCTCAGAAGTCATATTGGGGGACGACGTAATGAATCTGCGTATTTTGGGCGCTTTCGCGCTTGTTCTTGCTGCTGCGGGTCATGCTCAGGCTGACGGTCGCACAGCCGCAGCGGCAGCTACCTTTCACGCCATGACAAAGTCGGCATGCGGTTTCAACATGACGACAGAATCGGCAATGAAAGCCGCAAGCACTTTTGGAATGACTGCTCCCGGTCTCGATTCAACGCTTTCGGCGATGTTTGCAGTTTGTGCCGAGATGAAAAAAGGAAACAAAGGCAAAACCATTGAGATCCAGGCGCGCGACAATCGCAATGTGCTGCGCAAGGTCACGCTTGAAAAAGCCAAATGGTGGCAGTGACTGACGTTGGAATGGATAAGTCGGTATCAGGCTAAGGACGGCCCGAAGGAATACGGCATCGTTTGCGACTGATCGCGATATTGCTCGACAGCACTAGCCGCCACTCTCCCCAACGAGCTCCCACAGATCCACCTTCTCCGCGCGCCCCTTCACCTGCACCAGCCCCAGCGGGCGAAAGCCGAACCGGTTTCCGACCGCGTCGTGGATCGCTGCGCTCGTCAGGATCGAGGTGCCGAATTCCTTGTTCAGGCCTTCCAGCCGCGAGGCGACGTTGATCGTGTCGCCCATGGCCGTGTACTGCTGGCGTGAGGCGGCGCCGAAGCTGCCGACGACGGCGGGGCCGGTGTGGAGGCCGAAGCGGGTGATGAGTTCGGGGCGGCCGTTTCGGGCGTTCTCGTCGTTCAGGCCATCGATCGCCGCCCGCATGGCAAGGGCGCAGCGGCAGCCGTGTTCGGCATGCGCGGGATCTTCGACAGGCGCATTCCACATGACGAAGATGGAGTCGCCGAGATATTGCACCACCGTGCCGCCATGGCGCTCGGCGATGGTGTTCAGAAGCTCGAAATAGGCCGACAGCGTATCGACCACGTCTTCGGGCGAGTGCTGCTCCGATATGGCGGTGAAATCCCTGATATCGGTGAAAAGCACGGTCACATCCTGGCGCGTCGCCTTGACGACGGCCCGGCCGCCGGGGCTGACGATGCGCCTGACCACCTCGCGCGGCACATAGAGGGCAAACTGGCTGATGGCGTGGCGGCTGGCGGCAAGGGCTGTCGCCAGCGTGTTGATCTCGGTAATCAAGGAGTGCGAGATGGCTTTCTCGCCGACATCGAGATCGCCGATCCTGCGGGCCTCGTCGGCCAGCCGATAGAGGGAGCGGCTGACCATGCGCGACAGAAGCACCGAAGCTGCGACGCCAGCGAGCACCAAGCCTGCGGCGATCAGCAGATTGTGCAGGAGCAGCCGGTTGGCCTCGGCCACCAGATCCTCCATCGGCACGATGATCACCGCCGTGCTGCCCTTGAACAGGCCGGAGACGCTGACGGGGGCGATCTGCACGAGATGGCTTTCGCCGTCGAGCTCGATGCGTGCCAGGCCGCCATTGGCAAAGGCCGGATCGCGCCTCAGCCTCGCCACGGTCTCGATGCTCGTCTCGAAGCCGTTGGCCGTGGCGTCGAGCGTGCCCGACGTTCGCGACCAGATGGCGATGATCCTGCTCATGATATCGGGGTTGGAATGGGCGATGAGATCATCGCCGGCATCGATGATATAGGCGCGCGCACGCGGCGAGATCCCGCGCGCGTCCAGCAGCCGGCTGATGGTCTCCAGGTGGATGTTGATGCCGACCACCACCTTGGCATCGTCGCGCATGGGCGCTGCGATCGTCAGCGTCGGGACACCCAGTGTTCCCGCAACATAGGGCCCGACGGAGACGGGCATGCCATCCTGGACGACGGATTGATACCAGGGGCGCTGGCGCGGATCGAAGGAGGCGTAGTCCACCTTCCGCTCGCCGATAGGCCTTGTCTCGCCATCGAGAAACTGCAGCGTCGAGACGACGTCGGCGCTTTGCCGCCCGGCGATGGTGCGGATCGCGAAAGCCGTCCCGTCGGGGGCTGCAAGCGTGCGGCGAGTATCCTGCCTTGCGGTGTTGATGACCTGCAGGTAGGAGCCGTCAGGATAGCCGGTATAGACGCTGGTCGCATTGGGGACGTTGCGCAGCACCTCCAGAAAGAAGTCCTGCTTTGCCTTGATATCCTGAGGCGGCGGCGAGGCGAGCTGGGGCAGGGTGGAGGCGAGCGCCGCCGCTTCCATGCCGCCCTCCAGCGTATTGCGGTATCCCTCGATCAGCCGCAGGCTCATGCCGCGCATCTGCTGCACGCCGGCGCTGACGGCGGCCTCGCTTCCGCGGCTGAAGGCGAGCCAGATGATCGGCATCGACGTGCAGAGCAGCGATGCGACGACCAGGACGCCGAGATGCAGCCTTAAGGGTTTGGACCAGCCCACGGAACTTCCCTCAAAATGCGGGGCCTCAAAATGCGAGGACTCGAAATACGGGGCCGCCACATGCCGGGCCTCGACATGCGGGCGCACTCGACCATGCGGAATGAGCGTACCCAACTGCCGCAGCTAACCGCTTTTTGACGGGTTACACAAGGCACCGATAGGAGTACTCCTCTTGGTTGCACCCGATCGGGGTGCGGGCTGGCGCTGAGGCCTCGCCTTCATGCCATCAGGCGATCCCCCTGGCGATCGTCCAGCAAGAGCAAGAAGGGCGGGCGCGAGCTCCGTTACCCGGCGCGCCGGAGGGCTTCCTCTTCCGGTCCTTCGCGGTCGCGGCGGTACAGGATGCGGAGAAGAACAGCTGTCACGGGGAGGCGCTGCAGGCGGTATCGCGCGGCGGGCGCAGGGCGGCGATCGGATGACGGCGCGCGGGGATCAGCGAAAAATGACGCGTGCCGAATGGGATATTGCCCGGTCGGCCGTGTCACACACTTTTCACGCGACTTCGGCCTTTATTCATGGTTATTTCGCGCGCTAAACGCGTTTTGGCGGACTGAGCAGGTATAGAGGCTCGCGAACGTATGGCGTGGCGGGCCCTATAACTGGCTTCAAATTCACAGCAGATTTCAGCCTTTCCCTGTCTCATTTCCTCGCGATACCACGGCCCCACCCGGCGGCCGCGCGTCTCCGATCATGACCCTCACTTGCGATGCTGGATGGCTGCGCGACGCAGGCGGCGGACGGGCCGGAGCATGCCTCAAGGCCTGCCGATACGATAATGGCCGCTTCAGGCGGAAGCGGCCATTGATCATTCACCCGCGCTCTGCACGGCGCAGGCATCAACAATTGAAGGGCTTCCACTCGATACTCGGCAAGCCCCCCGCATCGGTTTCGGTCCAAGTAATCCTACTACCGCCGCCTAACTACTTTCGTCGAGGTTCGGACGATTCGCAATTCATCCAAAAGGGTTAGGCCGAAACCCGCCCGCGCATGCCCGCCGGCCGCCCCTCATCATTCCGTTGCAGGGGGTAGATGAAGCGGCTCTTCCGGCAGCGAACTGGCGCCTTCTGCCCGTCGATTACGCCCGTCACGACCGTGCCGCCGGCGGCCGACAGACGTCCGCAATGCTCGATCGCAACGTAAATGAGGCCCCGCATTTACCGTTACGTACTTCCCACGGCATGCGACCGCGCTATCGTCCGGGCGAACGCCGATGGAGAAGACCGATGAACGAAGGACCGGTCGACTGGGGTAGCGCCATCCTGATCGGCGGCATGGCCGGGTGGATGGCAAACAAGTTCATGCATGCGCATGCCCATCTGATTGTCGATGTCGTGGCGGGCGTGGCCGGCGCCGTCCTGCTCAATGCGATGTTCGAGGGGCTCGGCTTTCATTATGGCGGCTGGGTGGAATTCCTGGCGCTCGGTTTCGTCGAGCGTGCCTGCTGCTGGCGCCGGTCCGGTGGATGCGCGTGCGCCTGCGCAAGCCGCGCCCGCCGAACGACTGGTGAGCGCCATGGCCAAGGATGGTGGAGGCGATGATCTCAGTCCCGGTCCGTGGAACGTATGCGTGCTCGTTCGCAGTGCCGAGCATGACGGCTTCGAGTTCGTGAGTTCGGCAAGGCGGGCGCTGGCCCGCCTGGCAGACAGGTGGCCGGTGCGTGAAACGGCCTATCGCCATGCCGTCGCCACTTGCGGCGATGTCTTGAAAAGCTGGTCGCCCAGCTACCTGGCGAGGATCGCTTTCGAGGACGCTGTCCGGGAAGCCGGTTTGTCCTGGTAAAAATGCCGTCTGGTATCGTCAACGGAGTGAGGGATGAGTGGCATCGATATCTTCGCCTGGATCGTGCTGATCGTGCTGATCGCCAGCACGGTCTTCGTCGTCGTCTTTCTGGCGATGCTTCCCGGCATGATCGCCAGACGCCGCGACCATCCCTGGAAGGAGGCGGTCACCGTCGGCGGCTGGGTGACGCTCTTTCTCGGCTTTGCGCTCTGGCCGCTCGTTCTCATCTGGGCCTATGTCGATATTCCCAGCAAGGCAGCGCCGGAGCGGGCGCCATGATCGTCGTCCTGCTCAACACCTATCTCGTGATCCTCTTCCTGCTGGTGAAGCTGCATATCGTCAGGTTCAACCTGTTCTGGAAGATCTCGCCCATCCTCGTCTTCCTGTTTCTGCTCGTCGGCCTGTTCATTCCCATGGGCTGGGGGGCGCCGCAGGGCAATGCGCTGGTGGTGCGCAATTCGGTGGCGATCGTGCCCAATGTCGCGGGTGAGGTGACCGATGTGCCGGTCAAGGCGAACGTGGCCCTGAAGGCCGGCGATACCCTGTTCAGGATCGATCCGCAGCCCTATCAGGCCAAGCTCGATGCGCTGAAGGCGCAGCTCGGCCTCAACCGGCAGCGGCTGGAAGAAACCACGCGACTGCAGACGACGGGGGCGGGGCGCGCCTATGATGTCGAGCAGCGCCAGGCGGAGGTGGAGCAACTGACCGCCGAAATCGCCGGCGCTCAATGGGATCTCGACAAGACGGTGGTGCGCGCGCCGGCCGATGGCTATGTCACCAATCTGGCGCTGCGCTCGGGAGCGCGCGTCTCCAGCCTGCCGCTTGCGCCCGTCATGGCCTTCATCGATACGTCGGACACGCTTATCGGCGTCGAGATCGCCCAGATCAATGCCCGCTATATCGAGCCCGGCCAGGCCGTGGAAATCACCTTCAAGTTCGCGCCCGGCCGCATCTTCACCGGCAAGGTGGAAACGGTCATCCAGGCCGTCGCCAGCGGCCAGACCCAGACATCCGGCAGCGCCATCGCCCCATCGGCGATCCTGACCGCGCCGTTGGTCGTGCGCGTGCGCCTCGACGACCAGGCCTTCGCCGCCAGCCTGCCGGCCGGCGCCACCGGCACGGCGGCAATCTTCACCGACCATGTGAAGGCGACCCACATCATCCGCCGGGTGGTGCTGCGGCAGGTGGCGATCATGAATTACATCAATCCACTTTGAGGGCCTCCCTGAGGGGCGGGTTCCTCTGAAAAGGCAGGGCCGGCGGCCGAAAAGCCGCCGCCGGCGTCAGATAATTCTCCTGTGGTTGTTCCTGCCAGTTACTCGCGCCAGGCGGGCGGCAATGCTAGAAATCGGGCCGCTAACTGGGGCTACATCATGAAAAAACTAATTCTCGCCGTGGCGCTTGCCGCGACACTCGCCGCTTGCGCGAAAAGACCTGACGCCATCGTCCAGGCCGACATCCCGATGCAGGCCTATACCAATCTCGGCTGCCCGCAGATCGCCCAGCTCCACACGACGGAAAAGAAGAAGCTCGACGACCTGTCGAAGCAGCAGATCTCGGCCGCCAATGGGGATGCATTCGGAGTGTTCCTGGTGGGCGCGCCGATCGGCAGTGTGGCCGGCGGGGACAAGGAAGGCGAGGTCGCGGTGTCGAAGGGGAAAGTCTCGGCGATGGAGAGTGCTGCGCTTTCGAAGGGGTGCAAGTTGTAGGTGAGGGAATGAAGAGGGGGTAGCTGCCGGCAGGAGCGGCGAGGCGGCAACCCTCTCCCTTGCGCCGTCGTCGGATGGTTCTTGTCCTCGGCGTCTAGTGCTGCATTCGGCGGCGAATGCCGGCCTGTTCATCTTCCCGCTGCGCTTCTCGGTCGTAAGTCTTCGCCATGTCCATCAAAAGTGAGGATGACAGAAATGGGTGCGTAAAGCGCAGAGCTTCTCCCCACTTACGATATTTCTCCGCAAGATCACGCTCTTGATCACCACCTTCACCTCGGGAGACTACACCACGTTGATTGTAGAGTCCCACATGAGCACCTTCGAGAAGAGATTGTGACTGAAGGTCTTCCATTAGATCGCGCACCGTTTCGCATGGCCAGACGCCATCGGCACCAGCCGGTGCATGTGAGAATAACTTGCCGAGAGACAGATCGCACATGTCGATGCGGTCGAGCTCGCCACTCACTTTTCGAACGACATCGACCCATGCTGCCAGCTTCTCCTTTGTGATCGTCCCGTCAGTCTCTTGGCCTGGGATGCGCTGCATCCCCTCAAGAAGGCGATGGCCGCGTTCCGCTAGATCCTTCCTTCCCTCGGGGAGCCTGAAGGAGTCCGGGTCTTCTCCTCCGTTCTTGCGTCGATAGGCCCATGCGAGGGCCTGTACCCACATTTCGGGATGGTTTTCGACGTAACGCTCAAGATTGCCGATATGGCCGCTGCGACCGAACATTTCGGCGAGCACGTCAATATACGCGAACTCAAGCCCCGCCTTTTGCTCGAGCGTCACATCTGGATTGTGATCGAGCAATTTGAACGCTTCCTTAATATCGTGGTCGTGAAGTTTGTACTCGCCGTCCCGGTCGTTGCTTACCTGCGCGACCGCGATAATCAGTTCGACCAGTAGCGAGGGCCGCAGACTTTCTAGTTGGAAATGCACTGCGGAGAATGCAGCTCTCGGACGCTTCACCTTCAACAAGCGGGCGACCGACTCGTTGTTGTGCTCCTCGGGTTCATAGATCCATGTGGGGTACACATCACGCCAGTAGCTTTCCTGGCCCTCTGACGATATTGCATCAGCCGCCGTCCAGGTCGACTTGCGGTAGGGCGCGAGCAGGAGAAGGCGAATAAAATCGCGCTCAGGCAGGCGCTCCCGACCGCTCAGCAGTAAGTTAAGACACTCCTCCTCCGGCAAACCTTGAAGAGCTCCGAAGATTATGTTCTTTCGCTCGGTTGAGAGGTCATTCGATCCAGGCAACAGGGCTTCCTCGATAAAGCCTGCGACGTTCTCCTTCGTAAGAACGTCTCTAACCATATGCCAGCCGATCTGGCCCTGTGCGTTTCCTTTGGACGCGAGTGCGAAAATACCAGCCAGTCCATGAGCGTCGTAGATCGACTTCAGAGCTTCGCTTCGAAGGCGATTAATGCGCTCCTCACGCTTACGAAAATCCCTATCTTCGTCATCGATCTCATCCGCCGACTCTTCCACCCACGACTGGCGAAACAGCCATTCGTACTTGTTGATCAGGTCTGAGGGCTCCAGGGAGTCGTAGATTTTTCGGGCGCTCGTCGTCAGGGCAGCGAACTCGGAATCCGATGTTCTCCGCCTCGCTCGCCGTGACAGCATCGTGACGCGTATTTTCTCTCGAAGGATAGCAATGTCGTCGTCATTGGCACCGGCCTTCCGCCATTCGCCGATGATCTTCCAGACCTTGCGTTGATATTCCTTACCGAGACCATGCAGGCGTTCGATCAAGTCGCTGATCATTGTGACGGTATAGGTGGGACGCGAAAGTGCCATTTCCACCATGGCCACTTGGAAATTGTAGCCTTGGTTTCCATAGCGGAGGGGTTCACCGAAGCCATAACCATCGCCGCGCCAACGCGGCTTGTGCGTGTAGTCTCCTACGTCGTTGCCATAGCGGCCAAACTGGCTCACGCAGAGAGTCCATCCAACGTCGGGATACCTGTCAAACAGCGTTGCGATTGCCTGCACGCGGGCATCGTGATCGGCGGCTGTCTGCGGCATCCAGGATCGGAAGATTGAGCCGAGCGAAGCGATGGGTTTATTCGCAAGGTTATCTTTAAGCTCGACCTGAGAGAGCCTTGCCAAGATCAGAACGGTGCGCAGGAAGGTGTCTGGATTCCACGCCAGACCCTCGAGCGCCCACAAAAGGCCTGTCCGTGGGCTCGCAACGCCAAACATCGACGTATCGGTCGGCCGTAGCAGTCCTAGCACCTGAGGGCTTTCGCTGCGGAGATCGTCCTCGAGGATTTTGAGGAACGCGTCAGGCGCAGCTTCAGCGTAAACAGAGAGGTCCCGCTCATTGGCCTCCAACTTGCGGGTTGTCAGGGGCAATAGCAGTTCGCGGATGAACTGCGCGGCAGCAACCTCGCCATCAAATCCAAGGCGCTTGAAGAGATGTTTCCCGTGAACCGCGAGAAGTACGAGCGTCTCCGATACGCCCCTGCGCAGTGCGCCCGAGAACTCACGTCGTTTGCCGTACATATCGGCTAGCCAACGGTCTTTCTCTGGCATGTCGAGGCTTGGATCGTCTTCACCTAGGATGAGTTTTGCGATCTCAAGAAAGCGTTGGATATCCTTCATTGTGATCGCGTGGGCGATGGCGAACAACGCATCCAACTTCGAGACCACACCGCGAATTTTTCCGACGGACCAGACGGGAGCATCGTTCAATCGTATTAATATGTGGAGCCGACGTTCGATATCGTCATAGTCGACCTCATCGCCGGCAAGGAGGCTCACTGCCACCTGGTCAGCGTTACTCTCCGCATTCCAGGCGCCGACGAGCACGATCGGTATCAGCGACATTGCCGTGTCGTTGTCTGAGGCCCATCGTGGGGTGCGGACCGCGTCGACTTTCGAGAGACGGCGCCGAAGCACCGTGAGAGAGTGTCCCGATTCATTAGCCAGTCGTGTCACCTCATCGCGGCTGAAATCCATCGCCTCAAGCCCTTTGCGGAAGGGTTCGTAGCCAATAGGCTCGAGCGCAATTTTCGGGTCTTCGTTGGTGGCGTTTCGTGGATAGACGATGATCGTGCGCACCTTATGCACATGAGGGGCCACTTCCCGCTCGACCTCCCGCGTGTAGACGACCGCAATGAAATCCTGCATCCCTTGCGCGAGCTTGGGAAGCGTTCCTGTGTGGTCGAAGACGAGAACCTTGTCTCGATTTGCTTGAAATTCTGGGTCGTTAAAGGCCTGGGCAAGGAAGGCGAGCGCCTCCTCCACGGAGTCGGCCGCAATCACGAAGGGTTCTCCCGCCGGCTTGTCCAGGAAAGATTTCAGCTTCGGTTGCGCGATCTCTTTCGCCGTGTCGAACAGGACGGCACTGATTGGAGGACTCGCAACATTCGCCCAATCCGCCCAGCATTGATCGAGCGAGCGCACGCCCTGCGAGGGCTTGTTCGTCTCATTGGCAAACCATGTCTGTCCAGCGGGCGATTGTTCCAGCCACTGCTCGATGTCACTGGAATCATAGGCGCGCACGTTCTTCCAAAGGTTCTTGGCGCGCATCGCGTCAACCCACGCTTCCTTACCGGGCCAACTGCGGGGCGTTACAAAGACGAAGGTGATCTCTGCGCGTTCGGACGGCTTCCTGTTGTATGCTTTGACGCTTTTCTCGAAGTCTCCATCCGCCTTAGACTTCACGTCGACATTGACGCCAAACTCCCAACCGCTCCTTCCTTCCGGAATCCAGGGTGTGCCGGATGAGGCGATCACGAAGCCGTCCCAACCGGGGCGTTCCGCGTCGTCATTACCGTGAAACTCGACGCTCTCAAGTCTCACGCCTGTCGAGTGCACCAGGGTGCGCAGGAAGACGGAAAAGCGAATCCGGGCGGGGATGTTGTGATCGGCCCAGTTCTCGATCTCATTGGCCTGAATTCCAAGGAAAGGGGGGACATAAGTTTTCGTGTTGGCGGGCGCGCTCGCATGGTACGCGATTGCCGCATCGTACTCGACTTGCTTTGTGATGAGGTCGGCCTTGGGTATCCCGAACGCTCGCTCAATGCGGGCGGCGATGTTTTCAGTCACCGACACCTTCCCGTTCAGGAAGTTCGACACTCCCGGACGGCTAATGCCAATCAGCTTCGCTGCATCCGTGACCGTGAGTCCGCGCGGCTCAAGGTAAGTCTGGCGCACATATTGACCAGGATGAATGGGAGCGGCGCTCATGGTTTCCAGCTCGCTGTTTAGTTTGCGTATTGTATAGTGTAAGGTTACGCCTTACAAAAATCAAGCGTGCTGGACAAAGCAATATGATCAAAGTCGCAGATGCGTGGCTGGTGGCCTATAGGCATGCACTCAATGGCTGGTCTGCATCTAAATGGGAACGCACTAGTCGCCCGCCTACAACCGCGCCACCCGCCTCAAATGCTCCGCGGTCGTCGTCGCAAACCCGAAAAACTCCAGATAGGCCGGTATCTGCTCAAACAGCATATCCGTCCCCACCTGATACCGGCACCCTCGCTCCCGCGCAGCGGCAAGAAACGGCGTGATCTCCTCCTTCATCACCACTTCACCCACGAAAGTCCCGGCCGAGAGCCTGCTCACATCCAGCGGCAGCGGATCGTCCTTGCGCATGCCGAGCGGTGTGGCGTTGATGACGATGTCGAAGCCTTCGGGGTCGCTGGAGCCGGTCGTGACCCGTGTCGCCGGGTACCAGGTGTTGAGGCGGGTCTTCAGGCCTTCGAGTGCGGCCTTGTTGTCGTCGTGGAGGGCGAGGTGGCCGATTTGGGCGGAGGCGAGCGACGCTGCGATCGCCGAGCCGACGCCGCCGGCGCCGATGAGGAGGGCTTTGGCGCCTGATATCGCCTCGCCCTTGCGCTTGAGGCCGCGCACGAAACCTTCGCCGTCGAACATGTCGCCGATCAGTTTTCCGTCGGGGCCGAGCTTGATGGCGTTGCAGGAGCCGGCGACGCGGGCGTTGGTGGAGATTTCGTCGAGCAGATCCATGGTCGGGATCTTGTGCGGCATGGTGATGAGGGCGCCGTGGATGTTGGAGAGGCGGAAGACGAGTTTCAGGAAGGCGGGGTAATCTTCCGGCCGGCAGCCCATGGGCACGACGACGGCGTCGATGCCCTGTTCCTCGAAATAGGGATTGTAGATCAGCGGCGCCTTGAAGCTTTCCGTCGGGTAGCCGAGATGGGCGATCAGCTTTGTGGTGCCGCTAATCATGGGATTTGCCTTTTAGGAATATAGTCCTTCCGGTGCTGGCCGACGCCTTGATCGCCTCGATGACCTCGAGCGTGGCGAGGCCTTCCCGGCCGCTGACGAGCGGCGTGGCCGTACCTTCGATGACATCGCAGAAATGCCGGAGCTGCAGGGTGAGCGGGTCGGCTGCTGTAACGGGCAGGCGCTCTTGCGTCAGCTTCTCGCGCCAGTCGGGGCGGGTCTCGTTGGTCCAGAGGGTGAGATCGGGGATCGTGAGCGCGCCTTCAGTGCCGCCGATCTGGTAGCAGGACTGGTTTTCCCTGGGGAAGCCGGGGTTTTCGCCCGAGCTGCGCTCCCAGCTCCAGGGCGAGGGCACGGCATCGGAGGCGCTGAGTGTGGCGAGCGCGCCGTTTGTAAAACGCAGGAGCACGACGGCGGTATCTTCCACCGCATGGCCGCGCGCGGCATTGCTTTCCATCGCATGCACGCTTTCGACTTCGCCGATGAGATGGCGGAAGAGATCGACATCATGGATGAGGTTGATGAAAATCGGCCCGGCGCCGGGTTCGCGGCGCCATTTGACCTCGAAATAGTCATCGGGCTTGGCGACCCAGAAGCTGCCGTTGATCGAGCGGATGCGGCCGAGCCGGCCGCTTTCCATCAGGCGCTTGGCTTCCCGGATGATCGGGTTGTGGCGGCGGTGGTGGCCGACGAGGATGGGCACGCCGGCTTCTTCCGCGCGGCCGACAAGCCCGGCTGCGGCCGCCGCATCGTCGGCAACAGGCTTTTCGATGAGGACGGGGATGCCGGCTGCCACCACATCGTCGGCATTTGCCACATGCAGCTGGTTGGGGGTTGCGACGATGACGCCATCGGGGCGGTCTTGGGCGAGCGCCTCGGCAAGGCTTGCAAACCAGGGCAGGCCGTTTGCGCGGGCTTCGTCACGCGCGGCGGGCGAGGGGTCGATGATGGCGGCAAGGGTGGTGCGCGGCTCGGCCAGCACGCCTTCGATATGGCGCTTGCCGATCAGCCCGGCGCCCATGACGGCGATAGCAAGGGGGCGTTTTGACATGGAGCTTCTCCCGGTCTTCGCTCAGGCCTAGTTGCGCAGGATTTCGCCGAGGAATTTGCGGGTGCGCTCGTGGCGGGGATTGGTGAAGAATTCGGCCGGTGCCGCTTCCTCGACGATCGCGCCGCTTGCCATGAAGATCACCCGGTTGGCGACCTGGCGCGCAAAGCCCATTTCATGGGTCACGCAGATCATCGTCATGCCTTCCTCGGCAAGGCTGATCATCGTATCCAGCACTTCCTTGACCATTTCCGGGTCGAGTGCCGAGGTCGGCTCGTCGAAGAGCATCACCTTGGGGCGCATGCAGAGCGCGCGCGCGATCGCCACGCGCTGCTGCTGGCCGCCCGAGAGCTGCACCGGATATTTCTCCGCCTGTTCAGAGATTTTGACGCGGGCAAGCAGGGTCCGCGCCCGGTCCTCGGCTTCGGCTCTGGCGACGCCGAGTGCGCGCATCGGCGCCAGCATGCAGTTCTGCAGCACGGTCAGGTGCGGGAAGAGATTGAACTGCTGGAAGACCATGCCGACCTCGCGCCTGATCGCGTCGATCGCCCTGGCCTGATTGCCGAGCAATATGCCGCCGACGCGGATCTCGCCCTTCTCGTAGGTCTCGAGATGGTTGATGCAGCGGATCAGCGTCGATTTTCCGCTTCCCGAGGGGCCGCAGAGTACGATGCGCTCGCCCTTGTGCACATCGATATTGATATCGTGCAGGGCCTGGAAGGCGCCGTACCATTTCTCCACATGGCTCATGGTGATCATGGTTTCGCCAATCATGTTCTGATTGGGGGATGGAGCGGGAGCTGATGTCATAGTCTCTGGTCCAATTCGTGAGGGCGCTGCATCAGCGCGCGTGGGCCGCGTTGAAGCGCCGCTCCAGGCGGGCGCCGAGGATGGTCAGCGGGCAGCACATCAGGAAATAGAGGATGCCGACGATGCCGAAGACGGTGAGCGGCTGGAAGATCTGGTTGGAGATGATGTTGCCGGCCCGCGTCAGCTCCGTGAAGCCGACGATCGAGGCGAGCGAGGTGCCCTTGATGAGCTGCACCAGGAAGCCGATCGTGGCCGGCAGCGAAATGCGCAGCGCCTGCGGCAGGATGATATCCTTCATGCGCGAGACATATTTGAGGCTCAGCGCCTTGGCCGCCTCCGTCTGGCCGCGCGGCACGGCCTCGATTGCGCCGCGCCAAATCTCGCCGAGATAGGCGCTGGCATGGAGCGTGAGGCCGATCGCCACCGCCTCCCAGGCGTCGAGCTTGAAGCCGATAAGGGCGAGCCCGTAATAGGTGACGAAGAGCTGCATCAAGAGCGGCGTGCCCTGGAAGACGGCAATATAGGCCGACGTCAGCCGCTCCAGCCACGGCATGCCCGAGGTGCGGGCGAGCGCCACGGCAAGGCCGGCGAGGCAGCCGCAGACGAAGCCGACGGCGGAGAGAAGAACGGTCCATTTCAGGCCGATCAGAAGGAAGATGAATTCTTCGCTGCCCATGGCGCCCTCACTTGACCGGATAGGTGAAATAACGGGCCGAGAAGAGCGCGAAGAGGCGCATCATCAGCCAGGAGATGACGAGGTAGAACACGGTGATGGTGAAATAGACCTCGAAGCTGCGGAAACTGTCGGATTCGATGCGCTGCGCCACCGAGGTCAGCTCATAGGCGGAGATCGCCGAGCAGATGCTGGTCGACAGCGTCAGGAGCACGAACTGGCTGGTCAGCGACGGGTAGATCGCCCTCAGCGCCGGCTTCAGGATGATCAGCCGGAACACCTGCACCTTGTGCAGGCCGAGCGCCAGGCCCGCCTCCATCTGCCCCTTGGGAATGGATTGCACGCCGCCCCTGATGATCTCGATCGCATAGGCGCCGCCATTGATGCCGAGCGCGATGATGGCCGTCGGCGTCGGGGCGAGCCTGATGCCGATCAGCGGCAGGGCGAAGAAGAGAAAGAAGATCTGCACCAGGAAGGGCGTGTTGCGGATGAGCTCGACAAAGCCGATCACTAGCCAGCGCAGCGCCTTGATGTGCGAATCCCGCAGCGCCACGCCGCCGATACCGATGATGACGGCAAGCACCATGCCGCAGAGCGCCAGCAGGAACGTGCCGAGACAGCCGAGAAGCAGGCTCGGCAGGCCATCGATGACGGGCGTGAAATCCAGTTGATAGTTCATGCTGCTTTCGCCGCTCCCACCATTCCGGCCATCGCCTCGATCGCCAGCTCATAGCCGCGGGCGCCGAAGCCGATCATGATGGCGGTGGCGACACGCGAGATCAGGGATTTATGGTAGATCTCCTCGCGGGCATGGACATTGGAAATATGCAGCTCGATCTTCGGCGCATCGAAGGTTTTGAGCGCATCGAGAAGTGCAATCGAGGTGAAGGTATAGGCGGCGGGATTGATGATGATGCCGCAGGCCTCCTTGCGGGCCTGATGCACGCTTTCCACCAGCTCGCCCTCGAAATTGGTCTGGCGGAAATCGATCTCGAATCCGAGGCTTTTGGCCTTCGCCAGGCATCTCTCCCTGATATCGGCAAGGGTGGTGGAGCCGTAGATGGCAGGCTCGCGCTCGCCGAGCAGGTTGAGGTTCGGTCCGTTGAGGACGAAGATGGTTCTGGTCATGTCGCGCACCTCGAACGGGGCAAAGCTGGTTGCTTGGTCTTGGGCATAGGGGTGGCGTGGACGGGCATCGAAATGCCCGCCTTCATGCTCGGATTGTCAGAGGCTATGGCTCAGCCGGCCGTAAACGAAATGCCTTCGAGGCTCTTCGGGAATTCCGGAACCGGCACCTTCATCCACTTGTCGTAGATCACCTTCAGCTCGCCATTGGCCTTGATCTTGTCGATGAAGGCATTGATCGAGGCGTTGAGTTCCTTTTCGCCCAGACGCGTGCAGGCGCCGTTATAGAGCTTCTGGAATTCCAGCTTGTTTTCGAATTCGCCGGGGCGGGCCTTTTCCACACGGTCCATATAGAAGATGTTGCCGCCGAGCGCGTCGACCTGGCCGGAAACCAGTGCCTGAACGCTTGCCGCATCGCCGTCGAAGCGGCGGATGGTGGCGGTCGGCGGTGCATTCTTGGTGACCTGCGTGTCCTGTGCGGCACCCTTGGCGACGGAAATGGTCAGGTTCGCCATATCGTCATTGGTCTTGATCGACTTGTTCTTGGGGCCGATCAGCACGATGGCATTGGCGTTGTAAGGCTGGCTGAACTGCACCGCCTTGGCGCGATCCGGCAGCATGGCCATGGTGGCGAAGAGCACGTCGACGCGGCCCGATGTCAGCGCCGGGATGCGGTTGTTGACTTCGAGCGGCACGAATTCGACTTCGACGCCGAGTTCCTTGGCATAGGCCGCAGCCATATCGGCATCAAAGCCATCCTGCTTGCCGGCGCTGGTGACGAAACCCCATGGCGGGTTGTCGCCCTGGATGCCGACGATCAGCTTGCCGCGGGCCTTGATTTCATCGGGGGTAACGGCAGCGGCCGGGTTTGCAAGACCTATGGCGGCCACAAGAGCGGCGGCACCCAGCATGGCGCCACGCCGCGTCAGCAACGACTTCAGCATTGGAATTCTCCTCCTTTTTGGCGGCCGCCTAAAGCAGCCTCACAGTCATCCTCTCCCGACTGTTCTCATCATGTTTGCCAGAGGCGCGCTCATAAATCAACATAGTTTTTGAAAATCATATGAGACTTTTGATTTGATCAATTGAATTGAAATCCTCACGACATTCGCCATAATGCCCTCAGGAGGGTCGATGGCTTTGTCCATCGTGGCCCGAACGAGGAGGATGCTTGGTATGAAGACCTCGATTGCGACGGTGACGCTGTCAGGCGAATTGCCGGAAAAACTCGAAGCGATCGCGCGCGCCGGCTTCGACGGCGTGGAGATTTTCGAAAACGACTTCCTGGCCTTCGACGGCAGCCCGGCCGATGTCGGGCGCATGGCGCGCGATCTCGGGCTCACCATCACGCTCTTCCAGCCCTTCCGCGATTTCGAGGGCATGCCGGAGAGTTTGCGCAGCCGCACTTTCGACCGGGCCGAGCGCAAGTTCGACATCATGCAGGAGCTCGGCACCGACATGGTGCTCGTCTGCTCCAATGTCTCGCAGGCGGCGCTTGGCGGCATCGACCGGGCGGCGGCCGATTTTCGAGAATTGGGGGAGAGGGCGGCAAAACGCGGGCTGAAGGTGGGATACGAGGCGCTTGCCTGGGGCCGCTTCGTCAACGACCACCGCGATGCCTGGGAGATCGTGCGCCGCGCCGATCATGAGAATGTCGGGCTGATCCTCGACAGTTTCCACTCGCTGTCGCGCAAGATCGACATCAATTCCATCCGCTCGATCCCGAAGGAAAAGATCTTCATCGTGCAGCTTGCCGATGCGCCGCTGATCGACATGGACCTGCTCTACTGGTCGCGGCACTTCCGCAATATGCCGGGCGAGGGCGATCTGCCCGTCACCGAATTTACCGAGGCCGTGGCCTCGACAGGCTATGACGGTTTCTTCTCGCTGGAGATCTTCAACGACCAGTTCCGCGGCGGCTCGACACGGGCAATCGCCGCCGATGGCCACCGCTCGCTGATCTATCTGGCCGACCAGATCCGCCGCAAGGTGGAGACCTCAGTCGGCATCGACATGCCCGCGCGCGCCGCCGTCAAGGGCGTCGGCTTCATCGAATTCGCGACCGATGACGAGGAGGCGGTGGAGCTTGTCGGCATTCTCGAAGCGCTCGGCTTCCGCAAGGCGGCGGTGCATCGCTCCAAGAAGGTGACGCTCTTCCAGCAGGGCAATATCCGCATCCTCATCAATGTCGATCCCGCAGGCTTCGCCAATGCCGCCTATGCCGTGCACGGCACATTCGCCTATGCGATGGCGCTCGTCGTCGAGGATGCGGCGCAAGCCTATGCGCGGGCGCTGGCGCTCGATGCCGAACCCTTCACCCAGGCGGTCGTGGAAGGCGAATTGCAGCTGCCGGCGATCCGCGGTGTCGGCGGCGGGCTGATCTATCTGATCGACGAGAAAAGCCCGCTCGGACGCTTTTCCGAGATCGATTTCGAGCCGGTGGAGGATAAAGGCGCGGAGGGCGATGCAAAGCACGCCGGGGATGCCGGCCTCAGGCAGGTCGATCATATCGCTCAGACCGTCTCCTATGATGAGATGCTGACCTGGCTGCTCTTCTACACCTCGATCTTCGAAACCCGGAAAACTCCTGTCGTCGACATCATCGACCCATCAGGCGTGGTGCGCAGCCAGGTGATCGAGAACGAGGCGGGCACGCTTCGCATCACCATGAACGGCGCCGAAAACCGCCGCACGCTCGCCGGCCACTTCATCGCCGAGAAATTCGGCTCCGGCATCCAGCATCTGGCCTTTTCCACGGACGATATCTTCGCCACGGCCGAACGCCTGCGCGCGAAAGGCTTCAGGCCGCTGCCGATCTCGCCCAATTATTACGACGACGTGGAAGCCCGTTTCGGGCTGGAGCCGGAGCTGACCGAGCGGCTGAAGGCGGAAAACATCCTCTATGACCGGGATGGGGAGGGCGAGTATTTCCAGCTCTATAGCGGGACGTACGGGGAGGGCTTCTTCTTCGAGGTGGTGGAGCGGCGGAGCTATCGCGGCTATGGGGCGCCGAATGCAATTTTCAGGATCGCGGCGCTGAAGAAGCAGATGCGGCCGGAGGGGGTGCCGAGGGATGCGGGGTGAGGGTGCGTCGCGGTAAGCAATGAGGTGAGGGCGTCGCAGATTGGCGCCGCCTTTTGTGGAGCGATTTCTTTATTCTGGCCATTCGCGTCAATGGCCCCCTCATCCGCCCTTCGGGCACCTTTGTAACTTCCCTTTATCCGCTATTGGCGCTGTAATGCCTGTGGCGGTGGTGGATGGAAGACCGATGCACCTTTGGGACACCAAGCCCGTGGGAGAGCTCGGGTCTCCATCCGCCGTTCCATTG
>Ga0102592_1000474_pt1 | contig 67119 bp, 51 predicted proteins | sample AraplaCol_mMF_r2_FD_76861 | JGI IMG/M metagenome (GOLD analysis project Ga0102592, IMG submission 76861) | Arabidopsis root microbial communities from North Carolina, USA - plate scrape MF_Col_mMF_r2 (SPADES assembly) (version 2) | ecosystem: Host-associated > Plants > Roots > Endosphere...
TGAACGCCGGAACGTCGATCCGCTTGTTCATGACGGCAAGCCTTGTCGGGGCGTCGAAGACCGTTGTCCGTGTTGAGAGTTCGCTTCTGAAGTCTACGCAGAGTTGTGGCGGGCCGCAATGGCGGGAACTAGGTAGCTACCCTTAGCGGATGTCATCATCCGCCATGGGCTGCGGGGTCGCACTGTTATCTCCAATTTTCCAGCTGGTGAGCATGTCAGGACGGCGCCAGTTGCTGACGTTGGCACCCCTCCAGGAACACGACATTCAGCGCGCGAGGCGCAGTGGCGAGATCGCCCCATGTCGGACCCTAGTTCGACCTCAAGTACTCTCCGCAATCAGCGCTTCGGCTTAGAGTTGGCGATCGGTCGGACGTGTTGCACGAGGAAATCGAGAAACGCCGTCGTATGGGTCTCCAGCGCGTGATTGCCCGCGCCCGGAATGGTGACGAAGACCTTCTTCGGGGCCTTAAGCTCGTCCAGCCAGGCCTTGGCCATGGGCGGCGGCGCGTTGGTATCCTCCGCGCCCTGGATCACGAAGACCGGCACGGCTAAGCGCCCGCCCAGCGAACCATAGTCGAAGCTCTCGCCCCACGAATGGCCCAGGGCCTTCTCGTTCTGCAAGGCGGCGGCCTGGGCGGCCATCAGTTCCTGGGGTGTCCAATGCGGCGCGCTCATCGCTTCCTGCATCGGGTTGGCCGGCACAGGCGCCCGGTACTTAACGTAGACCTTCTGGAAGGCGGCGACCCGTACAGGGTCACGCGGTTCGCGGAAGGGGGTGGGGCCGCTAGTCCTGAGATCTGCCAGCGACGCCTCGTCGTTCGCCGCCGTCGCGAGTCGTAGCAGGCGCTCGTAGCCGTAGCGTTCGCGCTCTGCGCGGGGCTTCACGATCTGGCCGGCCGCCACATAGGCGCTGAACATCTCTGGCTTGGCCTGGATCATCTTCACGGCCAGCGTCGAGCCGAAGTTGACACCTAGCAGGACGATCTTTCGCTTACCGAGGCGACCGCGCAGATATTCGCTCAGCGCTAGCCCGTCCTGGACCAGCCGGTCGATAGTTAGGTCCGACCCAAGCGTCGCGCCATTGGCTACGAACGTCTTGCCCGCACCGCGTGGGTCCCACTGAACGACGGTGAAATCCTTCTCCCAGGGCTGGAATGTCCGGATATAGGGGCTGAGGATCGCGCCCGGCCCGTCGACCTGTGTCCCACCGATGATCAGAAGCACCGGATTGGCGCGGTCGTCGCCTCGTATCGTCACCCACTGCTTGATGCCGCCGATCTGGACGAAATCCTCTTCGTCGACCCCGTTAGGCGCGGTGATGGCGTACGGGGCGGACTGGGCCACCGCCACGTCTGCCCCCGCACAGGCGAGAAATCCAGCTAGCAGCACGAACATGACGGCGCTGATCGATGACTTCATGGACGGCATGCCTCCCTCCTTATTACGCATGTAATCACCATTCGAATTACATGTGTAACTTCTAGAGTCAATCCGGCCGGGCAGCGCCAGAAGCTGCCGTTGGAGCAGCTCCAGATTCCGGACCTTCAGCAAAATACGCCGGTGGCGACGTCCAACCCGTCGCATACGAAAAGGGGCGAGGCTGTTTGCGGCAGGAAATGAGGGAAGCCTGTCATTGTCGCGGCGCCTGTATCGGGTGATACGGCAGGCGGAGGACCCTACATGGCTCTTGAACTTAGGCCGAACTGCGAATGCTGCGACAAGGACCTCGCGCCCGCCTCAACCGAAGCTCGGATTTGCACCTACGAGTGCACCTTCTGCAGCGACTGTGTCGATGAGGTGCTGTTGGACGTCTGCCCTAACTGCGGTGGCGGATTCGTCCCCCGGCCGATCCGTCCTTCTCGGGACCTACGGCCCGGTCTAGGCTTGCCTAGCCGGCCCGCGAGCATCCAGCGACGCCGCCTGTCCTATTCAATGGACGAAGTGCGGGCCTTCAGCGCGCAATGGGCGGAGATGCCTCCCACCGACCGCTAATTGCTCGCCGACATGCGCTAGCCGCGATTTTCCGTCCGCGGCCCGTCCGCCGAGTGCGGCTTCACCCGCATCGAGTGGCCTGTCAAGACCGCCCATCCCGAGGTCAGCCGGGTGTTCATCGAGGCCGAGAGCTTCGCCGCCGGCCGGCGGCCAAAGAGCCGATCGCAAGCTAATCCACGCCCGACGTGGGCCCTCGGGCTTTCGGATTCCCAAGGTTTGGAGTCTCTGACAGATGCTCCGCCCAAATCGGTAAGGACTCCTGCGCGCCGCGCGGCCGGGCACCCTATGTTTTCGCAGGGGCGGTCAGGACCAGCATCAGTACGCTGTGCGGCGCCAGCCGCGCTTGCAGTTTGGTGCTGGTGTCGCCGGTCTTCTTGCTCCACAGGTCGGACCAGCGGTAGGTCGTCTGCTTGAAATCGACCGACAGCTTGCTCAGATCATCGGTCAGGATTTGCGCCTTCCAGTCATGGTGAATGTCGGCCGCCTGGTTGGAGCGGTTCAGGAACATCAGCGCCCATTGGCCGCCATCGAGCGGCTTGGCATAGATCTCCAGCGGACCGTCGACCATGACGCGCAGCGCCTGCACACCCAGCTTGTCCTGGCTCACCGCGATCACACCGGGGTTGGTCAGGATGCGGCGGGTCGACTCAGACATGGTGCGCAGGTCGTTGCCCAGGATGAGGGGCGAGGCCATCATGGCCCAGATCGACAGATGGGCGCGGTCTTCATCCTCGCTCATGCCGTTGCCCACTTCGAGCATGTCCATATCGTTCCAGTGGCCGGGCCCTGCGAACTTGCGCAGGCCTGCCTGCCTGTCGAGGATGCGCAGCACGCCCAGACCAGTCGATAGACCGGGGCTGAATTCGCAGTCGAAGCAATTATAGATATCGGGCGTGGTGCGCCACGAATGGCCAACCTGGCCGCCCCACTCCCACGGCTTGCCGATGCCCCATTCGCATATGCTGAACAGCATCGGACGGCCCGCCTTGGCGATCGCGTCGCGCATCGTGGTGTAGGCCGGTTCGGGGCTCATGCCCGGGGTGTCGCACCAGTCGTACTTGACGTAATCGATGCCCCAGCGCGCATAGCTCCGCGCATCCTGATACTCGTGGCCACGGCTACCGGGACGGCCGCCGCAGGTGTTCGCGCCGGCGTCCGAGTAGATGCCCAGCTTGAGCCCCTTGCCATGCACATAGTCCGCCAGCGCCTTGATGCCGGATGGGAAGCGCGTGGGGTCGGGCTGGATGTTGCCGTCGGCGTCGCGCTGGCCCTGCCAGCAATCGTCAATGTTCACGTATTGGTAGCCGGCCTCCTTCAAGCCCGTCTCGACCATGGCGTCGGCGGTCTCGCGGATCAGGCGTTCGTCGATACTGCAGGCAAATTTGTTCCAGCTGTTCCAGCCCATTTGCGGGGTGCTGGCCAAGCTTTCAGCCTTTTGAGCCCAGCTATTGCCGCAGGCGGCGGCGCCCAGAAAGACGCCCAATACGAGCTGCGCTATGCGTTTGGTGTTCATCTCAAATCCCTGAGCCTGATCCTGTCGTCCTGGCGCCACGCCATACTGAGGTGGACGATCTTAAATGCGGCTTTTCTGTCTTCAGCAAGCACAATCTCCCATTTCTATAAAATCTCGATAGTCATTCAAGCGTGAAAACAATATTCAAGCCTTGTTTTTCTGTGAAATATCTGCAATCATCATACCATATGAAAGCCACAGCCTCGGATCTTGAAATCATAATCTAGATTCATTCTAATCAGTCGTAATTTGCACTCTTATCTGACGAATTCGACGCAAGCAGCCGCGAGACGTTCTCGCTACCTTGCGTCGAAGAGCGTTAGCCGCCCTACCCGCAAAACCGCCGGCGGGCCTGGCCCACCGGTTTTGCCCCGACTATTCCAGGCCGAGCACCGTCACCGACGCCGGCGCGACGGTGACGGTCAGCTTGCCGCCCGCGACCTTGGCCGACAGCGCCCTGGGGGCGACGGTGTTGGGTGCGTCGAAGGTGTTGATGCTGTTGACCTTCGGCGCCGAAAGGGTCTGGCCCGAAGCCTTCGTGGCTTTCACGCCGGCCAGTGAAACGCTGAACGTCGCGGGCGACTTCGGGTCGATATTGGTGACGGCGATCCAGACCTTGCCGGCCTTGTCCCTGGCCGCGATGGCGTCGACGCGCGGCAGGGTGACGCCGTCCGTCGTATAGGCGCCGGCGTCGAAGGTCAGCGGTACGAAGGTCGCGTCCTGGAACGGCACGTACATGTGGAAGACGTGATAGGTCGGCGTCAGCAGCATCCTGTCCTTGTCGGTCAGGATCATGGCCTGCAGGACGTTGACCATCTGCGCGATATTGGCCATGCGGACGCGGTCGGCGTGGCGCGCGAAGATGTTGAAGTTGAGCGCGGCCAGCACGGCGTCGCGCTGGCTGTTCTGTTGCACCGCGCCGCCCGAGTTCGATCCCGACGCCGGCACGAGCCACGCGCCCCATTCGTCGACCACCAGGGCGACCTTCTTTTCGGGATCATATTTGTCCATGATCGCCGACTGCGTCTTGAGCGTGTCGTCCATGCCGAGCGAGTCTTTCAGCAGGACGGCGTAGTCCTTCTCGTCAAAGCCGGTGTCCGACATATGCGGCGGCCAGCCGCCCGTCGAATAGGAATGCAGGGACAGGCCTTCGATGTCCCAGGCCCAGGACCGGCCCTTCCAGGCCTTCATGACAGCCTCGGTATAGATGGGGTCCGGGCCGCTCGGTCCGACGGCCACGCGCTTCATCGGCTGGGCGGGATTGTAGCTGTGCACGAAGTGCGAGAAGCGCTTCATTTCGTTGACGTAGAAGTCCGCCGACATCGCGCCGCCGCAGTCCCAGGATTCGTTGCCGAGACCAAGGACCGCGACCTTGTACGGCTCCGGATGACCGTTCTTGGCGCGCTCGGCGCCCAGGGCGCTGTCGGTCGAAGACGTCATGTACTCCAGCCATTCGGACGCTTCCTGCGCGGTGCTGGAGCCGAGATTGACCGAGATGTAGGCTTCGGTTCCGATCTGCTGGGCGAAGTCCATGAATTCGTCGGTGCCGAAGGTGTTGGGTTCACCGATGGCCGGCTTGCGCTCAGGGCCGATACCGCGGCGCCAGTTGTATTGGTCGGCGAAGCAGCCCCCCGGCCAGCGGACGTTGGGGACCTTGAGCGCCTTCAAGGCCCCTACGACATCGTTTCGGATGCCGCGCGTGTTCGGGATGGTCGAATCCTTGCCGACCCAGATGCCGCCATAGATCCCGCTACCCAGGTGCTCGGCGAACTGGCCGAAGACATGGCGGTCGATCACGACGCCGGGCTTGGACGCATCAAGCGCTACCTGAACCGGGGCGTCGGCGGCATGGGCCGCGACAGGCAGGATCACGGCGGCGGCGATCGCGGCCGCGGAGGTCAGAAGGCGCATTGATTGGATCCCCGGTAGATTATCGCGCCATTGTCCAGCGCGGCTATTTGTCTGATTAATTGGCCGGCGGAGGGGGCACGGACACGCCGGCCTCGGTCTGGACGACGGGCTTCAATGTGCCGTCCGGGTTGTATTGCAGGTATTCTACCGTCACGGCGCGGCGGCCGACGGCGCCGCCCTGGTCCCCGACCGTAAGCGTCGCATTGTGCAGGAAGATGTACCCCTGGCCCCTGAACTCGGCGATGCCGGGATGGATTGTGAAGCTGTTCTTGGCCGATTTGGTCAGCTCGCCGCGATAGGTCCATGGCCCGTCCAGCGAGGTCGCGGTGGCGTAGGACACGTGTTCGTCGGTCTGAGTCGCGCGGTCGAGCGACGCATAGGTGAGGTAATAGAGATCGCCGCGCTTGTGCAGCCAGGGACCTTCCTCGAAATGCGGCGGGGTGATCTTGCGGATCGGGCCGTCGATTTCCGTCATGTTGGCCTTGAGTTTCGCGATGTAGCAGTCGCGATTGCCCCAGGCGATCCAGGTCACGCCGTCATCGTCGGTAAAGACGGTGGGGTCGATATCCTCCCAGCTGTGCTTGCCGTCGGGCGTCATCTGGTTGGTGATCAGGGCCGATCCCCGCGCGTCGGTGAAAGGCCCGGTCGGGCTGTCCGAAACGGCGACGCCGATGGCCTTGCCCGGACGGCTGTCGTCGTGTTCGACGGCGGCGTAGAAGTAGAACTTGCCGTTCTTCTCGATGGTCTGCGACGCCCAGGCGTCCTTCTTGGCCCACTTGAAGTCCTTGACGTTCATGATCGGGGCGTGCGGCGTCCAGGTCTTCATGTCCTTGGTCGAAAAGACCAGCCAGTCGCGCATGTCGAACATCGCGTCGCCCTGGGCCTGGTCGTGGCCGGTGTAGAGATACAGCGTGTCGCCGACGACCAGCGGGGCGGGGTCGGCGGTGAACCGGTCGCGAAACAGCGGGTTGCCCCGATTGACGATGACCGGCTCGGGACTGGCCGACCGACCGACCGACGGCGCGCCGAATGAAGCGAGCACTACGGAGCAAGCGAGCGCAAGAGACAGATTTCGTTTCATCCAGTTCCCTCGGTCGCCGTTAGCGTCCGCGACATTACTCAGACAATTTGAACTCGTAAAGCGGTTATGGCGGCCTACCGTCGTGGGTGGCCGCTTCCCACCCTGCTCGATCCATTGGCGCGTCCGGTGTTATGGCGAGGTCGCGCCAGTAGCATGCGTAATCGGGCAGACCCCTAAAGGGTCGAGCTCCCAGTAGGGTCTCGGTTTCAGCCGAGACGAAGGGGGACGACGATGTTCTACGCAGCTTTGGAACCGACGTTGACGCACCTCCAAGAAGGCGACATTAAGCGCTCGATCGCAGACGCCGGGGCCGACCTAATCAACCGGTCAACGGCCTGGCGACGACAATCGATCTTCCAAATTGTTAGCCACCGAAAGACAGCGCCAAGCTCTGCCTATGAAAATCTCCGGCAGGACGATCGGAGCACTCAAGCAGCACGTGCCGGGCGATAGCGGGCTGACGCCCAATCGCTTCGGTCAGGGTCTAGTCGCTCTTCGGCGTCGCAAAGCCGATAGAAGCCACGCCATTGCCGGGCGCCGAAAATTGCGCGACCTAGGGTCCTTGAGCGCGTAGAGCCTTTGAAGGAATGCTCCTCGGCTCCTGCGCCTTTGAGGGAAGGTATGCGTTCGCATCGACATCGACGTCGACACTGGGCGGACGCCGGCGCTTTGCTGCTCGCGATGACGGCATGCGCCGCCCATGCCGCGCCGGTCCTTGTCGATGTTCGCGCCGGCCCCCTGCAGGACGCCCTGGCCGAACTCGCGCGAGAGGACAACGCCGAGGTTCTCTATTCGGCCGACCTGGTCCGGGGCCGGCGAACCCCGGCCGTCAAGGGCAGGCTCACCCGAGAACAGGCCCTCGCGCTTCTGCTGCAAGGGTCCGGCCTCGGCTACCGGATCACGCCCGACGGCGTCTTCGTGCTTTTCGAACTGCCCAAGCGCGATATCCCCGACCCGGGCGACGGCGCGATCTCAGAAGTGCTGGTGATCGGCCGACGCACCCAGAACGCCGACATCCGTCGCACCGAGAACGACATTCAGCCCTATACGGTCGCGGGGCCTCACAACCTCGCAGTGGCCGCGCAGGACAATGTCGACCAGTTCTTGCGCGAGCGACTGCCCGCCAACGGCCGGGTATATTCGCCCGGCCAGATGGTGAACGGCGCCGGGGCGCCCAACTCGGCGATCGACCTTCGCGGCGTCGGCTTGCAGAGAACCCTGGTGCTGGTCGACGGGCGGCGCCTGCCCAGCCTGCCGACTCAGATGACCGGGCTGGAACAGAGCGACATCAACGCCATCCCTCTTGGCGCGATCGAGCGTATCGAGACCCTGACCGCCACGGCCGGCGGCATCCATGGCCCCACCGCCATCGGCGGGGTCGTCAACGTCGTCCTGAAACGCGACTACCGCGGCGCCGACCTGACCGTGGTCTCGGGCATATCCAGTCGCGGCGACGCGGCCCGCGGGCGCCTCGAGGCCCGCCTGGGCTTCACGCCCGACCATGGAAGCACGGACGTGATGCTGTCGGCTTCGTACTCGGCGGCCGAGCGGCTCACCGTCGGCCAGCGCGATTACGCCCGACGATCCCTGGAACTGCAGGCCAGGAACAATCCGGCCGAGTTCCTGCTGCAGAACCGGGCCGTCAACGCGATCACCGTCCGCAGCCCCCGGGGCGAGCCGCTGCGGCTGGACGCCGCCTATGGCGGAGCCGTCCTGGGCGGCAGCTACACCTTCCTGCCGATCGGCTTCCAGGGGACGGACCTGGAGAAAGCGGCGGTCCTGGTCGCCAACGCCGGGCGCCTGCCCACCGACCCAGCCTATGGCGACACTTCGCTGATCGCCGCGCCCGAGACCTATTCGATCCTGTTCAGCGCCCGTCGCCGGATCAGCGACCGGGTCGAGGCGTTCGTGGACGGCTTCGATCTCCACCAGCACGGACGCATCATCACGCCCAATCCCAACAATACTCGAAGCGTCAGCGCCGCAGACGCGCCCGGCAACCTGTTCGCCGATCCGGTCAGTTTCTATTTCCCCCTGCCGGACCTGGTCGAAGAGAAGACGACCACCACCGACGTCCGCCGCCTCACCGGAGGTCTGATCGCCACCCTGCCCCGAGGCTGGCGGGCGTCCGCCGACTATACGGTGGGCCGCGCGCTGCTGGACGCCCGGCGCGAGGGCCTGACCATGAGCTTCAGCATTGATGGCGCCCTGCGCAACGGCCTCGCCGGGGCGCGAGGCCAACCCCCGGTCGTTCCGCTCGGCGACTTCGCCGCCCTGCGGTCGGCGGCCATGGCCTACACCGTTCCGACCGCCACCTATGGCCGATTCACCACCCAGTTCAGCAACGGGGTCGCGCGCGCGGCGGGCCCTCTGGTCACCCTTCCCGGCGGCCCCCTCACGGCCACGCTGCTGGCCGAGGTGCGACGCGAACGCATGCCGCAGACCGAGTATGGGCAGGTCAACGAATTCTCGACGATCATCAGCGTCTCGCCAGACAGGGTTCAGCGGGTGACGTCCGGCTATGTCGAGCTGCGCGCGCCCTTGCTGTCTCGCGAGCCCCGGATCGTCCCGGCGCGCGGCCTGGAGCTGCAGCTGGCCTTGCGGCGAGACGACATCAAGACGACCTTCCCCGACATCACCCAGACCGGCTTCGCCACCGTCCGGGTCATGACCGCCGTTCGCCACGAGGCGGACGTGTTCACCCTGGGCCTGCGCGCCTTTCCGGCCGACTGGCTGATGCTGCGCGCCAGCGCGGCGACGGGCGAGTCGCCGCCGGACATGACCCATCTCCAGGAAATGGTCTTCGTGGCCCGCAATCCAGCCATCTATCCCTATACCGATCCCAAGCGCGGCGGGCGGCTGCTGGTGGCCGACGGCCCGTTTCTGTGGGGCCGCAGCGGATGGCGCGATATCGGCCAGGAGAAGGGCCTGACGCGATCGTTCGGGATGGTTTTCAACCCATCCGGCCGGAGCGGCCCGCGCCTTTCGGTCGATGTCTCCCACGTCGAGATTCGCGACGAGATCGGGCTGACCCTCCTCAGCGCCCAGCAGGTGCTCAACGCCGAGGAGCGCTATCCCAACCGCGTCGTCCGCGAGCCCCTGTCCGCGGCGGACGCCGCCCTCGGCTACACCGCCGGTCGGGTCACCGCCCTCTATACCGGGCTAGGAAACGTCGGGCGGACCGAGGCTGAAACGGTCGATGCGCAGCTGGACTGGACGCTGCCCCCGGTGCTCGGCGGCGACACACGGCTTTACGGCGCCGCCACCTGGCAGCCGACGCTGCGAACCCGGCGCAGGCCGGACACGCCCTGGCTGGACCGCGTCGGCTATCGCGACGGCCCCTTGGAATGGCGCGGCAACGCGGGCGTCCAGTGGGAGCGCGGGCCGCTGCTGGTGGACCTGAACGTCCAGTATCTGGGGCGCTCAAGCCCGCTGTGGTCGGCCTACAGCAATATCATCCAGACCACTTCCCGCAATCAGGGACGGACCTACATTCCGTCGCGCGCCTATCTGGACCTCACCGCCCGCCGCCGGTTCGATTTCGCGGCCGACCATGGACTGCGGTCGTTCGACGTCGGTTTCGCCGTGCAGAACCTGTTCGACACCAGCCCGCCGATCGTCGCCGATCCCAATCACATGGGCTACGACTATCGCGGCGACGCGCGGCGGCGGCGTTTCGAGCTCAGCCTCGCCGGCCGGTTCTGAGGTCGACGCCCGATGAGGGTTCTTCGCAAACCTGCGTTCCCCCTTGTGAGGGCGTCCGACCGGACGCCGGCACTCCGGAGGACAGCCCGTGTTCAAGTTCGCCCCCGTCGCCTTGGCGGCGTTGTTGCTTTCGGCCTCCGCCCCAGTCTCCTCGGCTTGGGCGCAGGTCAAACCGTTCCCCGTCGATTTCAAGACCCAGGAGATCGCCACCAACGGCGCGACGATCCATGTTCGGGTCGGCGGCAAGGGACCGGCCGTGGTGTTGCTGCACGGCTATGGGGAAACCGGCGACATGTGGGAGCCGATGGCCGTCGAGCTGGCCAAGGACCACACCGTGATCGTGCCCGACCTGCGCGGCCTTGGCCTGTCGTCCAAGCCCGCTTCGGGCGGCTATGACAAGAAGACCCAGGGCGAGGACGTGGCGGGCGTCCTCGACGCGCTGAAGGTCGGCAAGACCGACCTGGTCACCCACGACATCGGCAACATGGTCGGCTACGCCTTCGCCGCCGAGCACCGCGACCGCGTCGGCCGCTTCGTGCTGATCGACGCGCCGCTGCCCGGGGTCGGGCCGTGGGAAGAGATCCTGAAAAATCCGCTGCTGTGGCACTTCCGGTTCGGAGGCCCCGACATGGAGCGCCTGGTGGCCGGCCGCGAGCGCATCTATCTCGACCGCTTCTGGAACGAGTTCTCGGCCAATCCCGCCCGCTTCACCGAGGCCTCGCGCGAGCACTACGCGACGCTTTACGCCATGCCCGGCGCCATGCATGGCGGCTTCTCGCAGTTCGCCGCCTTCGACCAGGACGCCGTCGACAACAGGGTCTTCGTGGCCCAGGGCAAGCTGAACATGCCGGTCCTGGCCCTGGGCGGCGAAAAGTCGTTCGGGCCGATGATGGCCACGGTGATGCGCTTCGCCGCCAGCAACGTCACCGAAGGCGTGGTCCCCGATTCCGGCCATTGGATCATGGAAGAGAACCCCAAGGTCACCGTGGCGATGGTGCGCGACTTCCTGGACGCCAAGCCGTGAGCGGCCGTCTCGCATCCACGGGCGCGGCGTTCCTACTGATCGCCTTCGCCGGCGCCGCCTCGGCCCAGGAGCGCCTGCTGCGCTTCACCCCGAGCGAGATCGAGGACATGACGAAGGGCGGCGCCGGGGCCGGCACCTCGGGCGTCGCCGGGATCAGCACGACGATCCTCTACGGCGATCCCACCAAGGCCGGCCCCTACACGATCGCGCTGCGGGCGCCGCCCAATGTCCGCATCGCCGCCCACAGCCATCGCGACGACCGCACCGCCGTGGTCGTCGCCGGCGTCTGGCGGTTCGGCTACGGACGCAAGGCGGACGAGGCCCTGGTCAAGACCCTGGCGCCCGGCAGCTTCTACAGCGAACCCGCCGGGGTCGAGCACTTCGCCATGACCGGACCGGAAGGCGCGGTCGTCTACATCTCCGGCTTCGGCCCGACCAGCACCGACTATGTCGAGGCGGCCAACGCGCCCAAGCCCTGACGGTCGCTGCATGAGAGAGAGGGGGGAGCAAGCCCGCCGAGCCTTGCTCCCCCTTTTGTCGGCTCAGTGGCCGACCGCGCGCAGCACGATGTCGGCGAAGCCCTCGGCGGTCGCCTTGCGGTTCCAGTCGCGCTGCAGCTCGCAGGCCACCTGGATCCAGCTGACCGGCTTGCCGCCCGCCTGGACGACGCGGTCGATGCCGGCGCGGTGGGCCAGCTCCGAGGTGCCGCCCACCGCGTCCACCACCGCGAAGACCTCGAAGCCCTCGGCCAGGGCGTCCATTGCCGGGAACGCCAGGCAGACCTCGGTCCACAGGGCGACCATGATCAGCTTTTTCCGCCCCGTCGCCTTTACGGCGGCGACGAAGTCCTCATCCTCCCAGGCGTTGATGGCGGTGCGGTCCAGCGGACGAACGTCCGGCAGCATGTCGGTGATGGGCGTGATGGTCGGGGTGTTGAGGCCCGTCGCCACGTTGACCGTGGTCAGCACGACCGGCAGACCATAGAGCTTGGCGGTCTTGGCCAGGTTCGTGACGTTGGCGATCAGCAGGCGTTTTTCCATCGTGACGATGGACGAGACCTGGACCGGTTGGAAGTCGATGATCACCAGCGCGGCGTTCTGGGGCGTCAGCAGGTGGTCGACCAACGGGTCGCGGATAGTCTGGGGCGATGTCATGTCGGATCCTCGCTCATGGGTTCGAGCGACGACAGATGTCGGCGAGGGAGACCCCAGGCCTGCGGCGCTCTACTAGGGAGAACGCCGCGTTCTCAAAAGTCCTCAGGAGCGACCGCGCCTAGCGCCGCGTCGAGACCAACTCATAGGTGTCAGCGTCGTGGGCGATCATCCTCACCGGCAGGACCTGCGACACCGAACGTCCGAAACGCTTGATGTCTCCGGTCTTGAAGACGCCGGTGATGCGCAAGGTCGCGACCTTGGGATCCTTGATGACGATCTGGGCCCGGGTGTAGCGGTTCAGCAAGCCGACCGCTTCGGACAGCGGCTGGTCGCGAAATTCCACCACACCCTGCTTCCAGGCCAGGGCCTCGTCCACATTGGCCGGCGACACCTTGCCCACGCCCCCCGGCTGGGCGGAGAAGGCTTGACCGGGCGAAAGCTTGATCGGCGGCGCGGCCGCGCCTCCCGGGGCCGAGCTCACCGATACCCTGCCCTCGGCCAGCACGACCCGCAAGGCGCCTGACGTCAGCCGCACGTCGAACTGGGTGCCCAGCGCTGTGATCACGCGTCCATCCGCCTGCACGGCGAAGGGATGGGCGCGGTCGGGCGCGACATCGAAGAAGGCATGGCCGTTCAGCAGGCGCACGTCGCGCCGGCCGTCTGCGAAGGCGACGTCGACCGCACTGTCGACGTCGAGCGTGACGCGCGTGCCGTCGGGCAGGTCGACGATGGATTTCTGTCCCCCGCCGGTGACGTAGTCGGCCCGCCCGATGGCCGTAAGAGAAGCGGCCTCGTTGACGGCGATTTGAGTCGGCTTGGCGGAGCGGTCGAACCAGCCCTGCTGGGCGCCTATGAACAGCGTCGCCGACACCGCCGCGATAGCGATCGAGGCCGCGACGAGTTGCGGCCAGAAGGGCTTGGCGGCGGGCTCGGGCCCGGCCTGCCTGGCCGCCCGCGCCATGGCGGCGATCAGGTCGCTGTCGTCGGCGTCGTCGAAAACGTCCCACATCTGATGCGCCTGGGTCCAGGCGATGCGGTTCTCCTCGCTCTCCTCCAGCCAGGCCGCGAACTGCTCGCGCTGAGGAGACTGGTCGAGGTCGTCGCGGGCCAGCCATCGCGCGGCGGCCTGAGCGGGGGTCAGGATGTCGCGGGTCATCGGGCGCCTCCCGCATGGGCCATCAGATGCTCGATGGCGCGAACCATGTGCTTTTCGACGGCGCTGACCGAGAGGCCAAGCTGCTTGGCGATGGCCTGATGGCGAAGACCGTCGATCCGGCGAAGCAGGAAGATCGTCCGCGTCCGCTCCGGCATGGTCATCAGGGCGGCGGCGGCCGCGTTGAGAGCCTGTTTGCCGGCATAGATGCGGGCGGGATCGAAATCCTGCTCGCCCTGAAGATCCGGGTCCAGCGCGACATGCTCGTCGGCGCGCCTGACCGTGCGGCGACGGTAGCGGTCGGCCAGCACGCTAGCGGCGATCTGGAAGATGTAGGCGCTGGCGTGGTCGGCATGGTCGGGCGTGCCGCGTACCGTCAGGCGCAGAAAAACCTCCTGCACCAGATCCTCCACCTCGCTGGCGTTGCGGATCCGGCGGCGAAAATAGGCGCCCAGGGGGCCGCGCATCGTCGCGGCTTGCCGGGCGAAGGCGTCCGCGCGCGCGGCGGCGTCCGAAGCGTCGCTCATGGGCCCCTCTCGCGCCATTCCCATCAGAGAGTCCGCCTTCTGTCCAACGACCAAAGCGCATCGGCTGTCGAGAAGGCAGAACGCAGGCCGGGAGGAAGTCCTCACCAAGCGTCCGGGGGGTGAGGAAATTTGACCGACCTGCGTTCAACCAGACGGGACGACGGCAAGGACAGCCGCCCGACGGAGACGAGGATGATGGACGACAACGCCGCGAGACCAGTGAAATCACGCCCCGGGGGATTGGCGCCGTGGCAGGAGCGCAAGGTCCTGCACCATGTCAGCGAGCACCTCGGCCGGTCGATTCAGATCCGCGACCTGGCCGGTCTCACCGGCCTCAGCGTCGGCCATTTCTCGCGTCGCTTCAGAGGCAGCTTCGGCCTCACCCCGCGCGCATACCTGATCCGTCGTCGCCTCGAATACGCCAAGACCCTGTTGATGCAGACCCCCTCTCACCTTTGCCAGATCGCCTTGGCCAGCGGATTCTCCGACCAGTCTCACATGTCCCGCACCTTCCAGGCGATCGTGGGCAGCACGCCGACCCGCTGGCGGCGAGAGCGAGCGCCCCATCCCACGCCCTAGCCGGACCGCCGAACAACCGCTCTTCCTCCTCTTTCAAGGACTTTTCCCATGACCCAGAAAGCGGCAGCCCTCGCCCTGGCCCTTGGCTTGACCAGCCTCACCGCCGCACACGCTCAAACCAAGCCGACGGTCGTTCTCGTCCACGGCGCGTTCGCCGACAGCAGCAGCTGGAACGGCGTCGTCGCCGACCTGACCCGCGACGGCTACCCTGTCGTGGCCGCCGCCAATCCCTTGCGCGGCCTGGCGAGCGACGCGGCCGCGGTGCGGACGGTGCTCAACGCGATCCCCGGCCCGGTGATCCTGGTCGGCCACTCCTATGGCGGCGCAGTGATCTCGGCCGCCAGCGACGGCGCCACCAACGTCAAGGCCCTGGTCTATGTCGCCGCCTTCGCTCCCGACGCCGGCGAGAGCATCTTCGAGCTCTCCGGGAAGTTCCCGGGCAGCACCCTATCGGCCGCCCTGGACAAGCCGGTCGATCTGCCCGGCGGCGTCCATGACCTCTACATCCAGCAGGACAAGTTCCCGGCCCAGTTCGCCGCCGACGTTCCCCTGTCCCAGGCCAAGCTGATGGCCGTGACCCAACGTCCGCTGACCGACGCGGCCGGCGCCGAGAAGGCTGTCGCCACGGCCTGGAAGGCCATCCCTTCGTGGTGGGTCTACGGCGAGGCCGACCGCAACATTCCGCCGGCCGCCATGAAGTGGATGGCCGAACGCGCCCACGCCAGGCAGGTCGTCACCGTGACAGGCGCGTCGCACGTCGTGATGATTTCCCATTCCCACGAGGTGTCCAAGCTTATCGAGGCGGCGGCGCGATAAAAATCCCTCCGCAGGCGGGCGCGGCGGCCCACCCCCATAAGCTGACGTTGGCAGCCCTCCAGGAACACGACGTTCAGTGGAGGCGCGCTGTGTACTCGGCCTTTGTCAAAGCTGATGCCCCTCATCGAGCTGGGCGTCGCACCCAGAGCCGGTCTAGCAGTCGCCTTGCCAGAAGCGATCGAAAGGAAAGGGATGCCGACTCGTTCATCCTCCGGACGACGAGATTTGCTCGAGCTGTTGGCGAACGACATTGATGGTCTCGATCAACTCGACCAGGCTAGGCGCCTCTCCCGAGGGGGGGCGGTCTGAAACTGGTGCGGGCGATCCAGTCGCACGGACCGGCGCGATGAAGCGATAGCCTCTACCGACGACGGTCGCGATAAACCGCGGCAAGCAAGGATCGTCCTCCAGGGCTCGCCGCAGGCCGGCCACATTCACCTTGAGGTTGGTTTCCTCGACATAGGTGTTCGGCCAGACCCGTGAGATGAGCGAGCGCTTGTCCACCAGTTCGCCCGGTTTCTCGACCAGAGCCGTGAGGATGTCGAGTGCGCGTCCCCCGATTCTCACCGGCGCCTCGCGCTTTAGCAGTAACTGCTGTTCCGGCCTCAGGAGGAAGCAGCCGAACGCAAAGCAGCGTTGGCCCGGCGCCGCTTGGTCAATATCGGATCCGTGCTCTGGTGAACGAGTCACCCCAAGAAGAGGTTCGGAAGCGGCGGCAGTCGGCATTTCGACATTCCTCCAGGCTTGGCGCATAGCCTTACCAGTCGGCATCTGGCCCATCACTGGAGTGGGTTCGACAGTGTCGCCCTATCCGACGACGGCAGCATAAGCTTCAGCTCCGACCTCGGTCCATGGCCCCAAACCGGGGAAGTCAGGATACCCGTTTCAGTGACAACACATCTCTAGCGCATGAGGTCAGCGACCGGACGGAAATCGCTTCCGGTCGATCAAACCGTTGACGGAGCGGCTACAGTTCGATGATCCCTCGCTTGGCGGCGACCGTCACCGCGTGCGTCCGGTCCGCGACCCCGAGCTTGGCGAAGATGCGCTTGAGATGCGCCTTCACCGTGTCCTCCGAGATGCCTAGCCTCCGGGCGATCTGCTTGTTCGGATTGCCGGCGGCCACCAGCGACAGAATCTCGATTTCGCGCTCGGTCGGGGCCTCGCCGATCGCGTGCACCGCGATCTGTGTTGCGACCTCCGGAGGGATATGGCGTCCGCCGCCATGCACTGCGCGGATCGCGTCGATGAGATCGGTTCGCATCGCGCTCTTGAGCAGATAGCCGTTGGCGCCCGCCTTAAGCGCTCGCAACGCTTTCGCGTCGCCGAAATAGGTTGTGAGCACCAGGATACGCACCTGCGGGTGTTTTCTGCTGATCGTCTGGATCGCCTCGACCCCGTCGATGCCCGGCATTTGGAGATCCATCAGCACGACGTCTGGATTGGCCGCATCGATAGCGGCGATCGCTGCGGCGCCATCGCCAGCCTCCGCGGCCACGACCATATCGGGCTGCCGCTTGATCGACCCCACGACCCCGTCGCGCAGCATCGGGTGGTCGTCCACGATCATCACGCGGATCGGATTGGCGGTTACTGAGTCATCCATCGCTACGTTCCATCGCGAACCAACGCCGCCAGGCTAGCCAGATCGGGCGCGATCTGTCGGCGTAGGCGATGTCGGCCCCAATCACCACTTCGACTTGCGTGCCACGAGCGGGGCCGGGGGTGATCGCCAGTTGTCCGCCAATCTTCGCCGCCCGCTCGCGCATGCCGACCAGGCCAAAGTGACCAGGGACGCCGCCCTGCGCGACGATCGCCGGCGCGATGCCGATGCCGTCATCGGTTATCCGTAGACTCAATACCCTGGCGCCGAAGATGATCGCGATCGTAACGCTACGCGCCTGCGCGTGGCGTGCAATGTTGAACAACGCCTCGTCGGTGATCCGCAGCAACTCGTCGGCGACCGCCGGATAGATGTCGCGCCGTGAGCCCTCGACCACCACACGTGTTTCGACCTTCTCGGGCCGCAGCAGCCGTTCGGCAGTACGCCCGACGAGGTCGGACAGGCTGCGCGTGTCGCTCCATTGGCGCAGCGCGTGGACACGATCGCGTCCCTCGATGACGATCGCGTCCGCGCTGTCGAGCGCGTCGATCATCTCGCGATGCGCGGGCGGTATGGTGGCGATGTCCTGGGCGATGTTGCTGAATCGCATGATCAGCCCCTGCACGCTTTGCAGCAGCGTGTCGTGCAACTCGCGCGCAATGCGCTCGCGCTCGTCCAGCCGCTCGTTCATCCGCGCCCGGATGTGATTGGCGACGGCGCGTAGCCGCAGCGAATAGGCGAGCCACAGCAACGTCAGCGCCAACGCCGCGCAAAGCAGGTAGAACGGCCAGCTCTGGAAGAAGGTCGGCGGAATTCCGAACTCCAGTGTCGCACCGGTGTTATTCCAGACGCCGTCCCGGTTCGCGGCACGCACCTGGAACCGGGATTTTCCCGGGCCAAGGTTGGTGTAGGACGCCGACCGGCGATTGCCCGGGTCGATCCAGTCCTCGTCGACACCCTCGAGCCGATAGCGAAACTCTACCTGCTTCGATGCGATCATGGTCATCGCGGAGAATGTGATGTCGAGCGACCGGGTACCGGCCGGGAGCGTGAGATTCGTCGGGTCGAGCTGAACATTTCCTCCACTGGCGAGCGAGCGTATCACCACGGGCGGCGGCCGGGTATCGCGGGTGATCCGGCCGGGATCGATGAACGATGGGCCGTTGTTGTTCAGCAGCCAGATCTTGCCATCGCTGGCGACCGCGCCCTGCTCGCCCGGGTAGGGACTGCCCTGCGGCGCGCTCGTGCCGTCCTCCGGCGCGTAGATGTCGCGCCTGAGGGGCGCGCTCGGGTCGTCGAAGGCGCGATCGAGGTCGGCCGTGTCGACCCTGGAAAGTATTCGTCCTTTCCTCAGCCAGGTATCGCCGCGAGGGGTTTGCAGCACCATCCGGAGTTGCGCGATCCACGGGAACCGTCGCCAATCAAGCCGCGAAACGCGGGTTCCACGTATGCGCAGCAAGGCGTCGCTCCCGCCGACAAAGATGTCGCGGGGCCCGGCTTGGATCTTTGTAATGGTCCCTGGCTTGAAGGGGGCGAGGTTTATCGTCGTCGCTCTCACCCCGTTCAATCGGACGAGTTCGCTTCCGGTCACATAGGCAACCTCCCCCCATGGAAGAAACAGCAAATTCGCGCTGCGGGGCGTGGGCAGCGTGCGCTCCGGCGAATGCCAACCGCTGGCGTCGTGCCACATCACTTGCCGATCGGCGGTGATGATCCACAATCGGCCGGAACTATCCTCGCCGCAGGCTCCCGACAGAGGCTTGCCCGGCGGGGGCGAAAATGATCGGCGAGTACCGTTGATGAAGCGGGAATAGCCGGACAATTCGACGGTCCAGACACCGCCGCTTCGACCGGCGCAAATGCCGCCGACGCCAGCGGGGGTGACTCGGCGCGCTGGACCGGGCGAGATCTGGAAAACTCCGAAGCTGTTGGAGAGATAAACTTCCTGTCCGTTTCGCTTGATGCTGTAGCCGTCGTCGGGATTGCCCACCAAAGCCGGCTCTCTGAAGACGGAGGCGGCGCGGAACTGGTCCAGCCCCGCATTGCTTCCCACCCAGACGGTGTTTTCGCGATCGACGAACACGCTGAAGGTGTCGTCCGCCGTCAAGCCTTCGGCCGCCGAAAAGCGTCGCATCTCGTCGTCGGCGGTACGTGGCAGGCGGCCGGCGTCGGGGGTGTAGTATACCCCGCTGCTGGTGCTGGCCTGCCACAGTCCGCCGCTGCGATCGAACGCCACCGGCGTCGAACTGACGCCCGGCGCGGCCGCGAGGACGATCGGGCGCTCGATCTTTTTTCCGTCCACGCCGACGACGAGCCGGACCCCCAACTCGTCCGTGAGCCAGAGTCGCCCCAGCCGATCACCGGCGCATGCCCCAATCGTGCCCATGGGATGGGGACTGGTTCGAAAGCGCGAAGTTCCGGGTGGGAGATAGGCCAGCAAACCGACCCCGGCGGGTCTCATCACCGCCGCCCAGCGCGTTCCGTCAGCCGTAGAGCAAAAGGATCCGACGAAGCCATCCGGCAGGCCGAAATTGTCCGGCGACGATGCCCAGCGCCGGTTGTCCCATCGAAACACCCGCCTCTCGTTATAGCCGCCGTCCCAAGTGGCCAGGATCGCGCCATCCGTGGTCTGCGTCATCGACGTGATCATCGCCGGAGGCTCCGGCATGGACATGTCGCGCAACTCGCCGTCCCGGAAAACGCCGACACCGCCATTCTGGGCGAACCCGACCCACAATTCGCCTGACCGGGTGACGAGCAGCGACAACACACCGGAACGCTCCATCGGCGATCCGACCGGCGGCGCAATGCGCTCAAATGTTATCCCGTCGAACCGATACAGTCCGTCGGCGGCTCCCAACCAGAGCCAGCCATCGGCGGTCTGCGCGATCGCCCCGATGCCGGTCGGCGCACCGTCGTCTGCAGTCCACCGGCTATGTGTGAACTGCCCGAAACCGAGCCGGGCATATTGAGCAGCGGCGGACGACGCTGAGAATGTTGCAGAAAGAAACAGCAGCGCGATCGAGATGCACTTACCCAGAGATAAATTTCGTACCGATCTATTCATTTGAGATTTTCATGACCGTTGCCTCGGTCGAACGGAGCGCATCGCAAGAAGCGTCGAGCTTAGTCGCCAGGACTAGCCTCCCGCTTCACGCACGTCGACAGCCAACCCTCGCCTAATGTCGTCGCGATACCGGAATTAACCCCGCTTCACCGAGATGAACGACTGCACGTCGCGTCGCGGCGCCCTGTGCGCGGAGCGACCATGACAGCGAATACTGTGTCATCTACCGTTGCGTTTCACCGCGATGCGACGCCACAAGGCCAGCCATATCGGCCGCGGCCTGTCGGCATAGGCGATCTCGGCCGCGACCTTCACTTCTACTTGCGTGCCGCCGGCCGCGACCGTGGTGATGGTCAGTTGTCCACTGATCTTCCCCGCCCGCTCGCGCATGCCGACGAGGCCGAAGTGACCCGCGACACCGCCCTGGGCGACGATCTCCGGCGCGATGCCGGTTCCATCGTCGATGATGCGCAAGACAAGTGCTTCCGCGCCATAAGCAATTGTGATCGAGACTTTGCGCGCGTGCGCGTGACGGGAGACGTTGAACAACGCCTCGTCCGTGATACGCAGCAGTTCATCGGCAATAGCGGGGTAGATCTCCCGTTGCAGCCCCTCGACGCCTACTCGAACCTCGATCTTGTCAGGCAGCAGGAGCCGCTCGGCAGTGCGGGTGACGACCTCGAACAGGCTCCGCGCTGCGCTCCATCGGCGCAACTCGTGAATACGGTCGCGCCCTTCCACCACGACGGCGTCCGCGCTGTCCAGCGCGTCCAGCATATCGCGGTGCGCCGGCTGAATCGTAATCATATCCTGGGCGATGTTGCTGAATCGCATGATCAGCCCCTGCACGCTCTGCAGCAGGGTATCGTGCAGCTCGCGCGCGATGCGTTCGCGCTCGTCCAGCCGCTCGTTCATCCGCGCCCGGATGCGCTCGGCGACGGCGCGTAGCCGCAGCGAATAGCCGACCCACAGCAGCACCAGCGCCAGCGCCGCACAGAGGAGGTAGAACGGCCAGCTCTGGAAGAAGGTCGGCGGGATTTCGAACTCCAGCGTCGAACCGGTGTTGTTCCAGACGCCGTCATCGTTCGCCGCCATAAGGCGGAACCTGTAGCTGCCCGGCTTAAGCCCTGTGTAAAAGGCTTCGCGGCGGGGACCCGGGTCGACCCAACCATCGTCGACGCCTTCCAACTGGTAGCGGAACCGCACGCGCGAAGGCACGGAAAGGCTTGGCGCTGTATACTCGATCTGGAGATTGGACGTGCCCTTCGGCAGCTGGATCGGCGTAGCGGCCATATAGGTGCGGCCGCCGGAAACTAAGGACTTGATGATCACTGGCGGTGGGAGCGAATTGAAGGAAAGCCGCTTGGGGTCGATCCAGGCGACGCCAAGCCTCGTCACGAACCAGAGACGCCCGTCGGAGGCCTCCATCGCCGTTTGCGACCGGGAGTCCTGCTGCGCCACGCCGGGCATCCCGTCGTCGCGATCGAACACCCGCGCCTTCACCGAGCGACCGGCATGCGCGAATGCATCGTCCAAGTCGGCGCTCTCGATCTTGACCACGCCGGCCACAGTGTTGAGCCACAGATCGCCTTCGGAGGTTTCGACGATCCCGGCCGTCCGGCTCAAAAACGGGTGCAAGTCCGACCTGAGGGTGACGAAGCGCCGGCCATCGAACCGCGCCAACCCGAAGTCCCCGCCCGCGTAAACATGCCGTCCCCGGATGGCCATCACCACGACGGTTCCCAGCGCAAGATCGTTGCGCGCGGAAAACACCCGGCGTGTCGGTCCATCGACCATCTCGATGCGGACGCCTTCCGCGATCCATACGCGCCCGGCTCCGTCTCGGAGCATCTGCATCGGCAGGATGCCTGGGGTCGCGAGGCGTGGCTCGGGCGTCCATCCACGCCCCTTCCGGCAAAAGGCGCCTTCCACGGACGAGACGCAGATTCGACCCGCGGCTTCCTCGACGAGAGCAAATGGCCTGCTTCTCGCCCACGGCAGCGGTACGTCCTGAACCGTGGCGCCGGACAGAATGCCCAGCGTACGGTCCGTGCCGATCCAGGTGCGTGACAGCGCATCCGTGTGCAGTATCAATGGCCGCCGCGGAAGTCGGACCACCTTCCGGGCGACATGCTCCGGGTCCGCTCTAAAGAGAGCGTCGTTCGACGTCACATACATCGAGCCCGCAGGACCCGGCGCGATCCGGAAACCATTCCGCGAATCCGTAGGCAGGCCGGTCGCGACCACCACGCTCGTCTCGCGAAACTGGTCGAGACCAAGATTCGTCCCTACCCAGACGTTGCCTTCACGATCCTCCAGGATAGGGTTGGCGAGGTTGGACGTAAGGCCGCGCTCCACGCCGAACCGCTCTCTCGCGCCATCGGCGACGGGCGCGCCGCCTCCCAAACCGACGCCGCCGAGACGAAAGACGCCGCCACTCCCGTAGGTTCCCCAGAGACTGCCGTGTCGGTCGAACAGGATGCTCTCCGCTCGCGGATTGGCCGTCATCGGCGGCACGACCCATGTCGGCGTGGCTTGGGCAGGCGACGCCGCGATGCGCTGAAGACCCGGGCGTGCGCCGGTGGTCAGCCATATCGCTCCATCCGGCGATTGCTTCAGCTTTGGTCTGTCCGAAGCCGAGGCGGCGACGCGCGAAAAGCGATCGTCGCCTGGATGCAGCACCTCAAGTTGGCCGCCGGCCGCTATCCAGACTGATCCGTCGGCCGCTCCGAGTACGCTGGTCGCCGCGCCTGCGGCTACCCCGCGAGAACGATCGAAAATCTCCCATCCACCCTGACGGAAGCGGGCGACTCCGCCTCTGCCATCCCCGCCTAGGGCCGCCCAAATCCCGCCCGCGCGGTCCTCAGCCAGCTCCAGCACGGGGACTGGCGGGAGACCTAAGTCGAACGTGGTCAGGTGGCCGGCGCGAAGTCTCGCCAAGGCGCCTGATGCAAACCCAATCCAAAGGTCGCCAGAGCGGGTGGCAAGCAGTGAATTGACGTTGAGCGTCGGAAGACTCTCGCCCTCGACTGGTCGGAACTTCTCGAAACTCGCTCCGTCGAACCGGTAGAGTCCGCCTCCCGTGCCCAGCCAGAGGTAACCGTCGTCCGACTGGGCGAGGGCCCAGACCTCCGGCGGAGCTCCGTCTCTGGACGTCCAGGCGGTGTGCCGAAGTTGCTGAAGACTCCGCTGCGCATCCGCCGCGCACGTGTCGCACAGGCTCGGCAGGAGCAGGGCAAGAATCCCCAGCAAAAGGAATTTCCCAGCGGACGACATGCCCCATCTTTTCATCCAAAGTGGACGAAGTGTCACGGTGGAGCATGGGGGGCACGAGTCTCACGGAATACATGTTCCGCCTGCCGCTCTGTTACGCATCGGCAGTCCGCCACATGTCGCTAAGCTATTCGGTCTGGCTGGAGCTTCCGTCGGCATCGCTTTAGGCGGTGTGGACAAATTCCACACGCCACGGCTGCCGTTCAAGCGCCCACTGGGGTCGGCAGGGAGCAAGGCGCAATGCCGGCGGTGGAGTGGACCTCCGTCAAGGCCGAGCAACGCTGCCAGGGCCGCCGCTTCGATGGGGGCCGGGGCCGACGAATTTTCGAGGAGGGTTCGGACTTCGTCACGACGACGAAGTCCGAACCCTCCTCGGTTTAGGCCCCCAAGCCTTCACCACAGGCGATGACCGGGGAGAGATGTCGTCAGGACTTGATGAACGCCAGCAGGTCGGGATTGAGAACATCCGCATGCGTGGTCAACATGCCGTGGGGGTAGCCGGGATAGCTCTTCAGCGACCCGTTCTTGAGCAGGTTGACCGCGCGCGGCACCGAGCTCGTGAATGGGACGACCTGGTCGGCTTCGCCGTGCATCACCAGCACTGGCACGGTGATCTTCTTGAGGTCGTCGGTATAGTCTTCGAGCCAGGAGGCGACCGTCTCGTAGTGCGCCAGGGCGCCGCCGGCCATACCTTGGCGCCACCAGTTGGCGATGATGGGCTCCGAGGGTGTGGCCCCATCGAGGTTGTAGCCGTAGAACGGGTTCTCGGGGACGAAGCGGTAGAACTCCGACCGGTTGGCCAGCATGCCCCCGCGAATGGTTTCGAACCACTCCGGCGGTTGGCCGGTGGGGTTTTCCTCGGTCCGGTACATGCTTGGCGTCAGGGACGCCACCAGCACCGCCTTAACGACGCGCTCCTGGTGGCGGGCGACATAGCGAGCCACCTCACCGCCGCCCGTCGAGTGCCCGATATGGATCGCATCGCGCAGGTCGAGGTGCTCGGTCAGGGCCGCCAGGTCCGCGACCCAGGTGTCCATGTCGTTGCCGGTGCTAGGCTGGTCGGACCGGCCGTGGCCGCGCCGGTCGTGGGCGATCACACGATACCCGTTCTGGAGGAAGAACATCATCTGGGCGTCCCAGTCGTCCGCGCTCAGCGGCCAACCGTGGCTGAAGACGATCGGCTGACCCGAGCCCCAGTCCTTGTAGAAGATGTTGACGCCGTCTTTCGTCGTGACCGTAGGCATTGTTCAGTTCCTTTCGATAATCTTCCTGCCCATCGTCTCGGATCTCCGTCTCTCCGCCTCAGGCAACCACGACCGCCTGGAGGCTCAAGGCCCGGCGGTCGGCCAGCGCGCCGACATTGGCGCGATAGTGCTGAAAATGCGGAGAGGCCCGATGCGCCGCGGCCGCGTCCTTGTCGACATAGAGTTCGTCGAGCACGAAGACGCCCGGCTGGGACGGATCGGTCCAGAGGTCGTAGCGCAGATTGCCCGGTTCCGACCGGCTGGAGCCGATCAACCCTTCGAGCAGGCTGCGCAGTTCGGTTTCCTTGCCCGGATGAGCCGTCAGGATGCCCACGGTCTTCACATTGCCGGTCATCTCAGTTCTCGCGCTGCGTTGCGATGCGCCTTCTCGGCGGATCGCCACCCTAGGTCGGCGCGTCGCTTCGGCGGGTTAAACGCGGTAAAACTCGGTCAAGCTCGACCGGCCTCGGCGCTCATGGTGTCGCAGGACACGACAAGCCTGAGCTCGAAGGTGGTCCCGGTGTCGCGCGGCAGCATCAGGAAATCGATGCCCGCGCCACGCGCGAGTTCTTCGACGATGGCGGCTCCCGTCCGACGCTCGCGGCGCACGGCGCCGATCCCGACGCCATTGTCGCTGATCCTGCATAGGATGGCCCCGCCGCTCCTCGTCAGCTCGATCAGGACCTGACCGCCTGGGTCCTCAAACGCATGGCGCGCTGCATTGGTGAGCAGCTCGGAGACGATCGCGAGCAACGCCCAGCCACGCTCGGCGTCGAGCACGACCTCGCAGGTCTGCAGCCGAATGAACGCGCCCTGTTCCGCGAAGCGCGCCTCGGCCTGGTAGTGGCAAAGCTCGCAAAGGCGATTGCCGAGATCGATCGAGGCCTCGCGCGGCGGCTGCAGGATCCGCTGGATCGACGCCAGGGCGTGCAACTGCGTCGCCGCCTGCGCCAACCGGTCTTGCACCGCCGAAGGCGTCGGCATTCTCGAGGCCACACGTATCTTCGCGCAGGCAGTGGCGAAATCGTTGGCGGTGCGATGGATATACTCCGCGAGCAGGAGCGCGGCCGCGGACGGGCCGGTCAGGCGCGCTTTCGCATTCTCGTCGGGTGCTCTTGCGACGGACACGGATGGCCTCCCGGATAGATCGGCGGCATCGGCGCCGTGGATTCAGGGCCAATCGTATCGCCAGTCGGCGGGCCCGGAGAGTTAAGCGGGGTCAATTCCGGGCAAAGTCTGATCCTCGGCCGACTAGTCTTGGGCGCTGTCGACCTCGCTGGTCTCTGGGGCCAAGTTTTCGTTTAACCCAAACTAACCGCAATTCACGACCGAGACCTGAGGCGCGAGCGTATCAGACGTGCGGCTGCTGCTTCCGCAGATCACCGCAACGGAGGACGTCATGAGCAAGGGAAAGGTCGTCGTCCTTGGTTCGAATGCGACTCGCATCGAGACCAGGGGCGGCTATTGGGGCGCTACCGGCCAGTACCTCAACGAAACCGTCGTCCCGGCGATGGCGCTGGTCGACGCCGGCTATGAAGTCGTGATGGCGACCCCCGACGGGACGCCGCCGACGATCGACAAGGCCTCGGACGCGCCCGCCCATTTCGGCGGTGATGTCGCGGCCTATCGGCGCGCCAAGGATTTCTACGCCGACGATCCCTCGATGAAGGGCCGCACGCTGGCTTCGATCCTGGAGGACGGCGTCGCCAGCTATGCCGGCGTGTTCATCCCGGGCGGCCAGGCGCCGATCGTCGACCTGATGCAAGACCAGCAGGTCGGTGAGATTCTGCGCCACTTCCACACGCATCAGAAGCCCACCGCGATGCTGTGCCACGGCCCGATCTCCGCGGTCGCGGCGATGCCCCATGCCCGCGAATTCCGCGCCGCGCTGATCGCCGGCGATCCGGAAAAGGCGAAGGAATGGGCCCGCGACTGGCAATATGCCGGCTACCGGATGACCGTCTTCCAGAAGAGCGAGGAGAAGGTGATCGAGGATACGATCCTGCACGCCAAGATCTATTTCGACATGCCGTTCGCGCTCGGCCTGGCCGGCGCCGTGGTGGATACCGGGCCCGACTTCGAGCCCTATGTCGTTGAAGATCGCGAGCTGATCACCGGACAGAATCCGCGGTCCGACCATCCGATCGCCAGGGCGCTGATCGCGGCGCTGGATCGCCAGCTCGCCGAGGCGGACCCGCAGCTCGCCACCGCATGAAACCCAAGCAAGGAGCAAGATCCATGAAACGCATCATTATCGGAGCATTGATGGCCATGACCAGCCTGTCCCCCGCCGCCGTTCAGGCCGCGCCCAACAAGCCCGTCTCGATCGTCCTCGTGCATGGCGCCTTTGTCGACGCCTCGGGCTGGAAGTCAGTCTACGACATTCTGACCAAGGACGGCTATGAAGTGCTGGTCGTCCAGAACCCGACCGTCACGCTCGACGGCGATGTCGAGGCGACCCGACAGGTGATCGCCAAGGCGACCAAGCCCGTCCTGCTGGTCGGTCACAGCTATGGCGGCGCCGTCATCACCGAAGCCGGCGCCGATCCCAAGGTGAAGAGCCTCGCCTATATCTCGGCGCTCGCGCCGGATGTCGGAGAATCGGTGTTCGAACTGGCGACCCGGCCGGTGCCGGGCGAGTCCGGTCCGCCCCTGCTGCCGCCGGCCGACGGGTTCATCATCGTCGATCCCGTCAAGTTCCCGAGCGCCTTTGCTCAGGATGTCGACATCTCGGTCACCGGCTTCATGGCGGTGGCGCAGGTTCCTTGGGGCGTGGGCGCCGTGCAGACCAAGCTCTCCACGGCGGCGTGGAAGGACAAACCGGTCCGCTGGATGCTGACGACGCAGGACCACATGGTCTCGCCGACCACCCAGCGCTTTATGGCGACCCGCGCCAAGGCCAAGCTGACCGAAATCCACAGCAGCCACGCCGTGATGCTTTCCCACCCCAAGGAAGTCGCCACCTTCATCGAGGCTGCGGCCGCCGACGCCCAATAGCCGCAACGTCCCGGGCGGCGGCGCGCGTGCGCCGACCGCCCCGGAACGCCGGAACAAAACGAGGGCGGCGGTGAGGTGAACGCCTTCGCCCCCGCGCCCGCGCTGCTGAGCCCGGTTTATGGCGCTCAGGCCTGCGCCCAAACGAACGCTCCTGCCGCGACCGACCACGCCGCCCAGGTCGTCAGCCTAGGGATCGCGGCAACTGAGCTGCGAGGACGGGAGGTGGGGGCGGGTGCAACTGACCTGTGCGGCATCTCCCGTAGGTGCGTAAAGCGCCAGACGGTCAACCATCTCGGCGAACTGATCGGATTATCGGTTGAAGGGAAAATGTTAGATGGTCGATATTTCACACACGCCGAACTCATTGACACGCCGCCAGGCAATCACCCTGGGCGGTGGCGCGCTGTTCGCCTCGGCGCTACTCGCCGCGAGCGGGTCGGCCAGCGCCGCTGCTGAGCGTTCTACACGAAGCGCGAGCCTGACCCAGGTGCGTAATGCGACCTTGCGCATCGACTATGGCGGGGTCCGCTTCCTTGTTGACCCGTTGCTGGCGGACAAAGACGCTTACCCCGGCTTCGAGGGAACGGCGAATAGCCAGCGGCGCAACCCGCTGGTGCCTCTGCCCATTCCGCTGGCCTCGATCGTCGACGTGGATGCCGTCATCGTGACGCACCTGCATCCCGACCACTGGGACGAGGCGGCGAAGGTCAAGCTGAACGAGTCGCTGCCGATCTTCGCTCAGAACGCAGAGGACGCCGCCCAGCTCCGATCGGCCGGCTTCTCAGACGTGCGGCTGCTGACCGAAAACACTGAGTTTCGGGGCGTGCGCCTGAGCCGTACTGACGGGCAGCATGGCACCGACGCGACACTGAAGGCACTGCCGCAGATCCTCGGCCCCGTCAGCGGCTTCGTCATGCGCCACCCCGCCCACAAGACCCTGTATGTCGCCGGCGACACTATCTGGAATGCCGAAGTCGAGCGCGCCATTGCCCGCTACTCCCCGGACGTGATCGTACTGAACGCCGGCATGGCGACGGTGATCGGACTCGATCCAATCATCATGGGGCCTGCCGACGTTCTCGCCGTGCACCGCGCCGCGCCGAACGCCATGCTGATCGCCAGCCACATGGAAGCCGTCAACCACTGCATCCTCAGCCGAGCCGACCTGCGCGCCTTCTCGAAACGAGAGGGATACGAACGGCGCCTGCTCATCCCCGCGGATGGCGAAACGCTGGCGATCTGAACCAGGGTCGCGACATGCAGGGAGGGCTGGCCGCTCTGGGCGTCCAGAAGTTCGATATGGTCACCCATGACATCGGCGACATGGTCGGCTTCGCGCTGCCGACGCAGCTACGCTAGAGGTCGATCTGCTCGGACATCTCCAGCGCGTCGTCGACCTCGATGCCAAGGTATCGGACCGTGCTCTCGAGCTTCCTGTGCCCGAGTAGAAGTTGGCATGCGCGCAAGTTGCCAGTCTTCTTATAGATCAACGCCACCTTCGTTCGGCGGAGGCTATGCGTGCCGTAAGCCCGGGGCTCGAGTTCAATCATCGACACCCACTTGTCGACCAATCGGGCGTACTGACGCGTGCTGACGTGATCGCCTGGTCGACTGCGGCTGGGAAACAGCCAGTCGTCGTTACGACGTCCACGCACCTTCAGCCAAGCCGTCAGAGCGTCTCTTGTGGGCTCGGTGATCTCGAACGGGACGGGCTGTCCGGTTTTCTGCTGGATAATCGTCGCGCGTGCTCGCAGCGCACCGCCCGGCGCCACGTCGCTGACGCGCAGCTTCACCAGATCACAACCTCTGAGCTTGGCGTCTATGGCGCAATTGAACATGGCGAGGTCGCGGACCCGCCCGTTCGCTTTGAGCTGCTGTCGGATCCCCCAGATGTGCCTGGGCTTGAACGGCGGCTTGGGGCCGATGACGCGGCCCGTGTTCCAAGGACGTTTGGGTGGAAGGAAGAGGTCAAATTGAGCCATGTTCGCCTCCCGCGAATTGGCTGCTCCCCTCAATTCATCCTAGCACGCGTGGGCGCCTGACCCTCCGGCGGCGTATGGCCGACGTTGGGTGGCACCAGGCTCCGGACCTTGCATCGTTGACGCCTTCGACCGCTATCGGCCCTTCCCAGCCGATCGCGACGTCTGCATCGCCGGCGGCATCGCGCCAAATGTGGACTTCCGCCGCCCCACCCGCAGGATTTATTTGGCTTTTACGCCATTGTGTGCGGCGGTTTTGGGCTCTCGATGCAAAAGGATCTTTCCATCCATTGTGCGGGGAGCAGTCGCCGCGTACTGCGGCCACATCCTGTCTCCACGCGCAGCGACCGGCGCCCGTATGGTTTCTCGGGATGTGACCTTTATGGCTAGCAAATGTGAATCGTAGCCGCCCCTGGCGCAAGCCGTTGTAAACTTCGTTGTCGCGCGGCGGCCTTGAATCTTGGCGTATAGCCAGCGCAAACGTGTTGCCGCGATTTCGGATCAGAACTGGCTAGGCACGGTAAGGATTGGCGTTGCCGCCATCTAGAACGGCTCAGAGCCGCTCGCGCATCGCGGCGCGAGCAAGGTCACGCCTTACTGGATGGTGACGGCTTGCAGGACGCCGTCCATGTCGCGGACAGTCGCTGGCGTGATGTCCATGGCGTTGTTCCAGCCATAGGCGTTGTCGCGCTCCATCACGACGCTGCATGCGCTGCGGGTGATGACGCGGCTGAGGGCGTCGTTGAGCGCACGATCGACCTGCTGCTGGCCGCGGGTCTGGGCGGCGATGAAGCGGGCGTTCTGCTGCTGGTCGAGCGCCTGGGCCTGTTGACTGAGGCCGGCCAGTTGCCGCTGGAACTCGATTGGCGCGATCGCGCCCTGCCGCCCTTCGAGCGCCCGGCGTTGTAGATCAAGGGAGGCGCGCCGTTGCGCCAGCTCGGCGTTCAGCGACGCCTGCATCTGGCGCAGTTGAGCCTGCATCGACTGGCCCGCGCGCGAGGCGCTGATGGCGCCCGTCCGCGACAGCAGGCACATGCCCGCGATGGGCGGCCCGAACGTCTGGGCGGAGGCCGGCGCGCCGACCATCGCCGCTAGGCCGATGATCGACATCCCGATCAAGCGCATGGAGCGTCTCATCCGATCAGTTGGCCGCCGCGACACGGTCCGCGCAGGATTTCTCCTGCCAGACCACTTCGGACACCGTGACGTTGTAGTGCCCGCGCGGACGCGCGAAGCGGATCTCCATCCGGCAACGCACTCGGTCCACGCTGCCCGGAGCGACCGGAAAGAACAGCACATAGTTCCACCGTCGCCGGACGCTCTCTGCGAAATGCGGCGGGCCCAGCAGGGGGTAGATACTGAACTTGTCGACCCCTGGCGTGATCAGCCGCACGGACGCCGGGCTGACCGTCACGCCCAGCTTATCCCGTTCACCCGGCGCCTCACGAAAGGCTCCGGGATCGACCGTCGCCACATAGATCGGGGCGGACGGGGGCGCGGCGTCTCGCGCGAAGGCCGCCGCCGGGCTCACGAGGCTGAACCCCGAAAGGATCGTAAGGATGAGGCGCTGGGCTTTCATCGTGTCCTCCTTGGAATGATCGAATGAACGACGCGGGTCAGAACTGGAAGCCGATGCCGACATTGGCGCCCGTGCGTTCCTGGGTGTCGTAGGTCGCGCCCGCCTTGAGGATCGTGCGACCGTCGTCCATGATCCGCGAAAGGCCCATGGCGAAAGCGGATTGCCCGCCATAGGTGCCCGCGCCCAGGGCGAACATGCTGCGACCCGGTTCGTAAGCCTGAGGCAGGCCCGCCGCCGCCAGTGCGCCCGCGGTCCCGGCGAAGGACTCGCGCCGCGCCTTCGACATGTCGACCACGAAGCCCTGCAGCCGCGCGTCCGTGTAGGCGTTGGCGGTCGAGACGGCGTTCGAAAGCCCGTCGTTGAGCTGCTGGACATTGACCGCGTCGGTCGGTGCGACGCCGGCGGCGACATTGTGCAGCGTCGCGGCCTGGCCGCCGGGGTTGAACGTCACCGATCGGCCGCCGGCGTCGTACTGCACCGAATTGCTGGCCACCTGCTGGACCTGGTGCAGTTGCGAGCCGTTGACCGCGTCGGTCGAGGTGGCGCTCACCGCCCCTGCCCCGACATTGCGGACCACGTTGCCGCCCATGTCGACCGTGGTGTTCTGGCCCACGGCGAGGCCGCCGTTGGCGTTGATCACGCCGTTGAAGGTCGGGTTGTCGGCCATGGCGATCTGCAGCTGATTGCCGCTAAGCGTCACCACGGTGTTGGACCCCGCGGTCACGTTGAGCGTGCCGTTCGACGGGACGTTGGTGGCCGGGCCGCCATTGGCCTGGATGTTCCAGCCGGCGGCGGCCGTCTGGTTCAGGGCCTGGAGCGCGGCGTTGACGGTGTTGTAGTTGTTCCCGCCGACGCTGAGGCTGGTGGTCACCGTGCCGGTCGTGGCGTCATAGCTGGAATTGCCGCCGAGGCCGGCCGCCACGCTGCCGCCGAGATTGGTGACGTTGTTCTCGACAGTGGTCGTGCGGTTGTCGAGATTGGTCACGCGACCGTCGAGATTGTTGACCGCCGTCGCCTGGGCGCCCAGCGCGTCCCCGACATTGTTGTAGGTGGCGCCGCCGACCGTATAGCTGGGCGCGGTATAGGCGCCGGTGGCCGGATCGTAGGACGCCCCGCCGCCCAGCGCGGTGGCGGTGTTCTGGGCCACCTGGTTCAGCTGGCTGACGTTCACGGCGTCGGTCGGGGCCGAGCCGGCCGCGACGTTGGTGAGCTGCCGCTCGGCGCCGGCGCTGCCCACCGACACCTCGCCCACCGAGTTCTGCGGCGTGGCCAGACCATAGCCGGCATAGCCGGTCCGCGCCCCCACCCCCGTCGTCGCGCCCGCGCCCAGCGCCACGCTGCCCGCGAAGCTCGCATTGGCGCCGGCGCCGAGAGCCAGGGCCTGGATGCCGTTGGCGACCGAGTTTGTGCCCAGCGCCACGCCATCGGCCAGATTCACCGTGGCGTTCTGACCGATGGCGACGCCGCCCGGCGCCGTCATCTGGACGATGGCGCCGTTGCCGAGACCGACGCCGTTGTCGCCATTGACCGTGGTCCGCGGGCCGATGGCCACTGATTCAGCGCCGACCGCCAGGGAGTCCGACGCCGTCGAATTGGCGTGGAAATACTGGATCGGCGTGACCGAGAAGGAACTCATCGCCCCCTTCAGCTGTCGCAGCGTCACCGCGTCCTGATCCTGGGTGCCGTCGGCGACGTTGATGATCTGGCGATAGCTGGTGGCGTTGCCCACCGACAGGGCGCCGAGCAACGTCAGGTCGCTGGTGTTGTAGGGCACCAGGTTGGTCCCGACGAGGATGCTGCCCGAGGTCCCCGCGATGGCGCGGTCGGACACCGATCCGGACCCGAGCGCGACGCCGCCCAGGATGCTGGACTGGGCTTGGCGGCCGAGCGCCAAGGCGCTGTCGGCCGTGGCCAACGCCTCATAGCCCACCGCCGTCGAACCCATGCCCTGGGCGAACGCGTCGCTTTGCGTGAGCCCGGCTTCGTTGGTGCGGGCGTAGCGGATGCCCTCGCCGTTGGCGTCCACGAAAACGCTGGACGTGTCGCCCGCGATGTTGGTCAGCGCGCCGCTGAAATTGGCGATGTCGGTCGTGTTTTGGGTGACCTGGTTTCCAAGACTGGTGATGTCGCTGGTGTTCTGGGTGACTTGGGTTCCAAGATTGGTGATGTCGCTGGTGTTCTGGGTGACCTGGGTTCCAAGATTGGTGATGTCGCTGGTGTTCTGAGCGACCTGGTTTCCAAGATTGGAGATGTCGCTGGTGTTCTGAGTGACCTGGTTTCCCAGGGTGGTGATGGCGGTCGTATTGTTGCCGATCGCCGTCGTGTTGCTCGTCACCTGCTGGTTGGTGGCGAACAGCTGCGAGCCGTTGACCGCGTCCGTCGAGCTGCCGTCGATCCGCCCGGCCGCGACGTTCTGGATCTGCCGTTCGGCCCCTGCGGAGCCGATCGAGAAGGCGCCGCTCGGCGTCACGCCGGCGAACGCATAGTTGACGCCGCCGATGGTCACGCCGGAGACGGCGGTGGTGACGCCGGAGGCCGCGTTCAGGCCGATCGCCACGTCGCCGGCGTTGTTGGCCACCGCGTTCGGGCCGACGGCGACGGAATCCGTCCCCAGGGCCTGGGAGTCGGCCAGCGCCGAACTGGCGTGGAAGTACTTGATGCCCGCGCCGGTGTTGATGTTGGCGACGGTGTTGTTGAGATTGGTGATGCTGGCGGTGTTGGCGGCGATGTCGGTGGTGTTCTGGGTCACCTGGGTGTTGGTCGCGAACAGCTGCGAGCCGTTGATCGCGTCGGTCGAGCCGCCGTTGATCCGCCCCGCCGCGACATTGGTGATGCTCCGCTCGGCGCCGCCCGCGCCGACGCTGACCGTGCTGGTCGGAGTCGTGCCGGCGAAGTTGTAGGTCACGCCGCCGATCACGGTGCTGGCCGTGCCGACCGCCGCCAGGGTGGTCGAACCCGAACCCAGGGCCACGTCGCCGGCGCTGGCGGTCGCGGTCGCGCCGTCGCCGATCGCCACATTCCCCGCGAGCCCGGCCGCGCCGGCGGTCGAACCGTTGCCCAGCGCCACGCTGCCCTGGCCGATCGCGCGGTTGGCGTTGCCGATCGCGACCGCGCCATTGGCCTGGTTCGCGGCCGTCGCCGTGGCGGTTCCGTCGCTGTTGGCGATGTTGTTGGCCCCGCCGGTGAAGGCGCCCGTGCCGCTGGCGTAGCTGGGATCGCCGATCGCCACCGCGCCGTCGCCGAAGGCGGTGTTGGAGCGTCCGATCGCCACCGCGCCGCCGCCGGCGGTGCCGGCGTTGGCGGTGCTCAGATTGCCGATGGCCACGTTGACGCCGGTCGCGCCGGTGGTGGCGGTGTCGCCCAGGGCCACCGAGGAGGCGCTGCCGGTCGTCGACCTGTAGCCGACGGCGATCGAATTGCCGAAGTTGGCCACCGTATTCTGGCCGATGGCGATAGCTCGAGCCGCACCCGCCGATGCAGGGGTGCCGAGCCCGCCGCCGCCGCCGCCGCCGATGGCGATCGACCCGCCGCTTATGGCGCTGGCGCCCGCGCCCGATCCGGGCCCGCTTCCGATAGCGACGGTATAGGCGTTAGATGCGGACGCCGACTGGCCGACGGCGATCGCTCCCGTGAAGAGGGCGGACGCCTTCCCGCCGATGGCCGTCGAGCCGGAACCGCCGCTCAGCGCCGAGGCGCCGAGCGCGACCGCGTTGAGGCCGACGCCCTGGTTGGAAGCGGCGTTGCCGATGGCGACGCTGCTGCTCGCGCTCGAAACGGCGTCCACCCCCATGGCGATGGAATTCGTCCCGGTCGCACCGTTGTTGCTAAAGTTGCCGCCCGTCACACCGCCGTCGTTGACGCTGACATAGTGGATGGCGGTCGTGCTGACCGTGTTGGCCAGCGAAGTCACCGCTTGGTTGGTGGCGAACAGCTGCGAGCCGTTGACCGCGTCGGTCGAGCCGCCGTTGATCCGGCCCGCCGCCACGTTGGTGATCGTCCGCTCGGCCCCCGCCGCGCCGACGCTGACCGTGCTGGTCGGCGTCGTGCCGGCGAAGTTGTACGTCGTGCCGTTGAGCACAGTGCTGGCCGTGCCCACCGCCGCCAGGGTGCTCGAACCCGAGCCCAGCGCCACGTCGCCGGCGTTGTTGGCGACCGCCGTGTCGCCGAAGGCGAGAGCACCGGCCGCCAGCGCGCTGCTGGTGTTGCCGATCGCGACGCTGCCCTGGCCGACGACGGTGTTCTGATAGCCGATGCCGACCGCCCCCTGGGCGGCCGTGCCGGCCGTGCTGACCGCCTGGCCGCCGCCGCCGACCATGTTGGTGTTGCCCATCGCCACCGAGCCGTTGCCGGTGGCGGTGTTGTCCTTGCCGCTGGCCACCGCCCCGTCGCCGGTGGCGGTGTTGGGATCGCCGATCGCCACCGCGCCGTCGCCGCTGGCGACATTGCCCGAGCCGACCGCGACGGCCTTGCCGCCGGTGGCGGTGGAGCTGTTGCCGATGGCCACGGCGTCGGCGGAGTCCGCGAAGGCCTGGAGACCGACCGCGATGGCGTTGGTCGCGGTCGCCTGGCTGTCGCGCCCCATCGCGATGGCGCCGTCCTGGGACGCCGTCACGTCCGTGCCGATGCCGATGGCGCTCTCGCCGCTGGCGCTGGTCGCGAACGTGCTCGAGCCGAGATAGATGGAGTTAATCCCGGACGCGCGCGAGCCCGCCCCGACGGCGACAGCGTTCTGGGCGCTGGTTCGGGCGCCGAAACCGAGGGCGGTGCTGCCGCCGCCGGTGGCCCAGGCTTCACGCCCGATGGACGTTGAATTGCTGGCGGTCGCCTGGCTTTGGCGCCCCACCGCCAGGGCGTCGGTGGCGTTCGCGATCGAGCCCAGGCCGACTGCTACGGCGTTCGTGGCCGACGCAGCGGAATTGTTGCCGACCGCTACGGAGGAGACGCCCGCGCTCTGGGCTCCCGAACCCGCCGCGACGGAACCGACGCCGCCCGACACGGCCAGATTGCCCAAGGCGAGCGCGAAGTCGCCCGAAGCATTGGCGCTGGGGCCAAGCGCTGCGGAGCTGGCCCCTGTCGCACGGGTGCCTGTCCCGATTGCGGTGGCGAATTGGGCGGACGCCACGCTTTGGCGCCCTATCGCGGTGGCGTCGGCTTGGGACGCGGTCACATCCGTGCCGATGGCGATGGCGCTCTGCGCGAGAGCGCCCGTTCCCGCTGCAGTGCGTGAGCCGAGAGAAACAGAGTTGACGCCCGATGCAATCGTCTGAAAGCCGATGGCCACGGCGTTCTGATTGCTTGCGGCGGCAGAAGTGCCTTGGGCCAGCGAATCCACCCCGGACGCGTTCGCCCCATGTCCGAGCGCGGCGGCGCGCAGCCCGCCCGCCCTGGAAACATAGCCGATCGCCGTCGATTCCAGTCCGTCGGCGCGCGCGTTCAGGCCAAAGGCGGCCGCGCTTGAGGCCGCAACTGAGTTGACGCCAATGGAGCTTGCTCCGTCCGCGGCCTGGGCGTTCCCGCCTATGGCAAGAGCATTGGTGCCGGTCGCGCCCGCAAAGACACCGATGCCTATGGCGTTAAGGCCATTGACGCCCATCGAATAGCCAATGGCGATGGAAGCGTTGCCGGTCGCGGTCGCGGCGGTGCCCACCGCCACGCTGTTTACGCCATTCGCCGTGACGCTGTTGCCGATGGCGATGGCGTTGCCGGCTGTCGCCGAACCGCCGCCGGCCGCATATTGCGCCTGGGCCGGGGCGGAGAGGCCGAGCGCCAGGATCGCGGCCAGGCCGCCGATCACGCTGGCCGGACGCAACCCGCCGCCGACGCCCAGCGCCCCGAGACCCAGCCGGTCGCGCTTGAGCCCGAGCACCCGATGGGCGTTGCGAAGCGCGGCCATCAGCCGGCGGCGTTGCGACCAGCCCCGTCCGACGCCGTCCATCCCGTTGCGGGCGAAGCCGGCGTGGCGGCGATCTTTCGACATGTCTCTGACCATGGCAACGCTACCCCTCAATGTCGGTCCGCCGGCCCCTTGGGGCGTCGACGAGAGCCGCGATCTGGGCCCACTTCACTTGTCCCGCGCGGACGGGCCTCCTGCCCGCACGATCGATTCTGCGGGCCGGGACTCACCGGCGCTGTGTCATCCCGGACAAGGTCACCACCACGCAGGTGGAGCCGCTCGGGATCATCAGGGCCTGGCCCTGGCTTCCGGCGAGCTGGTATCGCCAGACGCCCGACAGGGCCTGGCCGGCCGTGCTTCCGGCCGGAAGAAGGCTGACGACCTCGGCGCAGGGCTTCTGGAAGGGCGCCACGCGCACCAGGTACCCCTCGCATCCGCCCTCCCCCGGCGCGGCGAGGACGACGCCGCCCGCGGATCCCTTGAGGTCGGGCAGGTCGTAGGTCATGCCCAGGACGCCCTGGACGATATGGGCGTCGGGCGCGGCCTTGTCCGCCTCGGTCTTCACCGAGAACGCCGCTCCCCGGGTCAGGCCCTGGCCCAGCGCCTCGTAAAGGTTCGCGCAGCTCCGCGCGCCGACCTTGTTGGCCTGATCGCGGAAGACCTCGGCATTGGCGGGGGCCGTGGCCGGCACGGCGGCCGCCGCCGCGAGGGGGGCGAAAACGCAGACATTGCCGACCAGCGCCAGCCCCAAAACGGCCGCGAAGGCGCGTGCGCCTCGGGGGCGCGGCGTCGCGCCGCGTTGCTGAACAGGATTACCCGCCAATACTTCGATCGTCGTCACTCTAAACTCCCGGCTGACGGTCCGTACCGCGGCGTTCGAGGCATTCGATCCCCGAAACCGCGTCGTTTTCACGTCTAGGTGGCAGATATAAGTGAGCGAGCGGCCCAATTTGTTAACAAATAACTAACAAGGCAGCCCTGGACGGAGCGTTGGTAGCGATAACAGTCCTTAGAATCGGCCCACTTCTAGGTAATCTATACTAGATATATAGTACATTTGAAATGTTATGAAAGTATATATTTCTATTACTTTGAAAACCGTCAACGCCATGCCCCACCATGAAGAATAAGGCCCGCCCCAAGCCCCGCCACAGAGACCCGCGACGGAATACCCGCACGAAACTGAAATGAACGTTTCTCGAAACCGCAAACCCAAGCTGGACGTTAAGCTGAGCCATACTAAGAGGTTTGCCATATTTATTTATATTACAATACGTCAACATACATATTATGCGTGACACATATCAATATACAGAGGCACACCGCTCCACAATTTACATTCCCGTATTTCCAACTGGATCAATATCGATGATACTTCGAATCGTTATCTACGAATTTTCTTTGCGCATAGCCAAACCTATACCCGCAACTTCGGAATTATTACGTGATTATCGACGCCAATCGCGGCGATATAGTTAATAAGCATGTCAAGTTGGAGAAAAATCTCTGAAGCTTGAGCGTAAATGTAAACTTTCGTATATATTTTGCAGCCACCGGAGCAAAATATCCACAACCAAAAAAGCGATCCCGCCGTATATCATTAGACAAGATGAAAAACATCGATAATAAAAACTAAATACTTGAGGATATAGATTTGACTTTACATAGAATTCCGACAAATCAGCCCTGATTGTGGGAAATCAATTGCCGATCAACTCGGCATCGCAGAAATTTTCTCGATCAAGGCCGTTTTTCAATGCAGGCCCAGCCCGACCCAACTTGCGATCCATCTGGTGATGGAATGATCAACTACGGCGCGTGTCGGGCAGGGTGGACGAATCCGTCCCCTCCCCGCCCTGCTCGAGATCGGTCAAGGCCTTCGAACCGCGCCCCGGATCATGCGAAGCGCCCTCACCAGGCGTCGTTCGGTCGGCGCGATGCCGCTAGAACTTCACCCTGATGCCCAGGCCCGCGGACTCGCTGGAAGTGCGCCGGCCCCATTCCGTCGCGTAGTTGAAACGGACCGAGACGCGATCCTCGCCGACCACGTTGAAATCGACCCCCGCTCGGTAGGCGCTCTTGTCGAGCGGGATCTGTGCGGCGATCGCCCGGACGCCGGATTCGCGCCCTGCAGGCGGAACGGCATCTTGATGGCGTCCGTCGTCGTGAAAGCGCCGCCCAGCGTGAACGACACCGCCGCCTGGCTAGTCGGGGTCTCCCTGACGATGACGCCAAAGGCCAGTTCGGGGCTTGCGCCGCCCAGCCACTGAACGTGTCGAACGCAGCCTGTTCGGCGCGGCCCGCGACTTCATCGACCAGAACCTCTCCGATCCCGAGCTTTCGCCGGCCAAGATCCAGGCCCATGTCGGCGTCTCGCGGGCGATGGTCTACCGCCTGTTCGAGCCTGTCGGCGGCGTCTCGGCCTATGCGCGCCGCCGACGGCTGGACTATGCGGTGATCGCCGTCGCGGCGGCCGCCCGCACGGGACGCAGCCTGTCGCAGGTGGCCTATGGCCACGGCTTCCGGTCGGACTCCAACTTCAGTCGGGCCTTTCGCGCCCGCTTCGGCATTCCGCCGGGCGAGCTGAAGTCCGACGAGGCCAGAATCCTGCTCCAGCCGCCGGCCCCGGACGACATCCAGAACGCCCTTGGCTGGTTCCGGGAGCTCAAGCCCGGCGCGCATCGGGCATAGGGATGTCGCACGGGACCGCGACCTTCCTGGCCCGCGTCGGCATCAGACTTGCCGTCAAAGATCCACGCCGCAGCGACGCATCAGCCGCTCGTAGGTCGAGCGCCGGATCGGGCGCTCGTCCCGCAGCCGCACCCAGGTCGTTTCGCTGATCCCCAGCGTCCCCTGCAGATGCGCCTTCGTGACCGCCGGCAGCAGGCCGCGCAGGCGTCGAACCTGCTCGATGTCCACGACGACCATGGTCATGGCGTCGTCGCCTCGACGAGGTCCAGGCGCGGCTTCAGGGGATCGGGCGTCGCCTTCGGCCCTTGTTCGGAAAAGTCGAGGATCCGATCGGACGCCGCCTCGTAGCGCGGCCAGGCCGGACCGCCGGGCGCGACGGGAACGCCGGTCCTTGCAAAGCCGACCCAATAGGCGTGGGCCGCCTTGGCCGCCGCCGCGTCGGCGGGGGTCAGGGCTGCGCCGTAACGGGCGTCGACCGTATCGAACACGAACGGAATCTCGGTGGCGTGCGGCGCGCCCCACCATTGGCCGCGCTGGCTTTCGGCGACGTACGAGAAGCGGAACTGGTAGACGGGCGCGCCCTGGCCAGCCATCACCCGCGCCACGGCCCGGGCCGGCTCGATGAACATGCGGTCGCCCGCCGCCGCCCAGCCATAGACCCTGATCTCACCGTCGCCCTTCGGGTCGTACAGGGCCTCTGCCTCGGGCCGACGCACGCCGAACGGCGCGAAGACCTGGTCGCGGCTTCCACCGAAGAAGAAGCCGTCGGCGCTGGTCGCGCCGATGACGATCGGTATCTTGCTCCACGCCCCGGCCTGGTAGGCCTTGAGCGGCTCGCGTGTCATGATCTTGCCGTCTAGCATCGGCCCGCCGGCCCAGGTCGGCGTACCGGCGGTGGCCATGTTGAGGCCGTCGACCACGGTCTCGGCCGGCAGGGCGCGCAGGGCGTCCAGCGCCGCCGCGTCGGTTCCCGAGACCCCCGCCTTGGCCGCGAAGGCCAGGCCCGCGGCCTCGGCCGAGCGCTGGCCGGCCGGGGCGGTCATCGGCAGGGTCGGCAGCAGGCGCGGCCGTCCGCCGCCGGACTGGATGATCGCCTTGTGGAACAAGCCCTTGGCCTGGGGCGCGGTCAGCAGGGCGTGGAGCGACAGGCCGCCGGCGGACTCGCCGAACACCGTCACGTTGCCGGGATCGCCGCCAAACGCGGCGACGTTGTCGCGCACCCATTTCAGGGCGGCGATCTGGTCCATCAGGCCATAGTTGCCCAGCAGACCGCTGTCGGCGCCCGCCGCTGTCAGAGCCGGATGGGCGAAGAAGCCGAAGCGGCCGACCCGGTAGTTGAAGCTGACCAGCACCACGCCGTCGCGGGCGAAGCGGTCGCCGGCGTAGACGGCGGGGGAGCTGCCGCCATTCACGAAGCCGCCGCCATAGATCCAGACCATGACCGGCCGCTTGACCTTGTCCTTCAGCGCCGCCGCCGGCGTCCAGACATTGGCGTAGAGGCAGTCCTCGGCCGGCTTGACGCCCAGGGGGGCCGCGTCGCCGGGGAACGGGTTCTGCATACAGTCCGGGCCATAGGCCTTGGCCTCGCGCGGCGCCGTCCAGGCAGTCGGCGGCTGGGGCGCGCGCCAGCGTAACGGACCGACCGGCGGGGCGGCGAACGGCACGCCCTTGAAGGCGGCGACGCCCTGGGCGGCCTCCCCGACCACCGGGCCGAAGGTGGTGGCCACCGTCGGATCGGCGGCCTGGACCTGGCCGGCGCCCAAGGTCGCAGCGGCGGCGAGAGCGGCGATACGGATCATCAAGAAGAGTCCTCCCACTTACGGCTTCAGAGTCCGCGCCTTGACCTTGGCCGAGCCCTTGAGGGCGAGGTCGGCCGAGGAGGCGCCCACGCCGACCTGATAGTCGCCGCCAGTCAAGCTCCAGCGGTTGGCCTTGACGTCGAAGGCCCCCAACAGGCGCGGATCGGCGGTCACGGAAACATGGCGCATCTCGCCCGGCGCCAGTTCGACCCTTTCGAAGCCGATCAAGCGCTGCAACGGCTTGCCCGGCGCGCCGGTCAGATAGACCTGCGGCGCATCCTTGCCGGCCCGCCGGCCGGTGTTGGCCACGTCGAAACTCACCGTCAGGGTGTCTCCGCCCGCCACCTTCAGGTTCGAATAGGCGAACCGGGTGTAGGACAGGCCGTAGCCGAACGGGAACAGAGGCTTCTGGCCGCTCATGGCGAAGCGGCGGTAGCCGACGTCCGCCCCTTCCGAATAGACCACGTCAAAGCGGGTCTTCTCAGGCACGCCGCGTCCCGGCAGCTGGGCGCGGGGATATTGGTCGATCGAGGCCGGGAAGGTCATCGGCAGGCGGCCCGAGGCGTCGACCGTCCCGAACAGGACGTCGGCGATCGCCTCGCCGCCCTTGGCGCCCGAGTACCAAGCCTCGACCACGGCGCCGGCCTGGTCCAGCCAGGGCATCGCCACCGGGCCGCCAGTCTGCAGCACGACGACCGTATTGGGGTTGGCGGCCGCGACGGCGGCGATCAGAGCGTCCTGGCCGTTCGGCAGCGACAGGTCGGCGGCGTCCTCGCCCTCGCCCATCCACTGGTTGCCGAACACCACGACGACGTCGGCGGCCTTGGCCGCGGCGACGGCGGCGGACACGTAGCGGCCGTCGTCGAAGGCGACCTTGGCGTCCGGCGCGAGCTTGCGGATGGCGGCCAGGGGCGAGGAGCCGTTGAAGTATTCGCTCCGGAACGGGCCCATCATGCCCTCCCCGCCCAGCGGGACCACGCGCTTGGCGCCGCCCGGCGGGACCACCTGGGACGAGCCTCCGCCCGACAGCACGCCGGCGTCGGCGTGACCGCCGATCACGGCGATGGTCCTGACGGTCCTGGCTAGGGGCAGCAGGCCTTCGCGGTTCTTCAGCAGCACGATTCCTTCAGCCGCCGCGGCGCGGGCCACCTCGGCGCCTGCGTCGTAGTCGATGGTCCCGCCCGGCGTGACCGGCTTGTCGAACAGGCCGGTGGCGAACATTGAGCGCAGGATCCGGCGGCTGGCGTCCGACAGGCGCGCGGCCGGGACCTCGCCCTTTTCGACGGAGGCCTTCAGGGGCTCGCCGAACCAGATCTTGGCGTCCAACTGTTCGCCCGACTGCTGATCCAGGCCCTTGAGGATGTAGTCGGTGGCGTGGACGGCCCCCCAGTCCGACATCACCCAGCCCTTGTAGCCCCAGTCGCGCTTCAGGACCCCGTTCAGCAGGTGGTCGTTGCCGCAGCTGTAGTCGCCGTTGACCAGGTTATAGGCGCACATCACCGAGCCGGGCTGGCCCTTCTCGATGGCGATCTGGAAGGCCAGCAGGTCGCTTTCGCGATGAGCCGCTTCGTCGATCACCGAGTTGGCGAAGTGGCGGCTGGTCTCCTGGCCGTTCAGCGAAAAGTGCTTGATGGTCGAGACGATCCCCTGGTCCTGGATCCCCTTGATCGACGCCCCGGCCAGGTTGCCGGCCAGCCACGGATCCTCACCCAGATATTCGAAGTTGCGGCCGTTGCGCGGATCGCGGGCCAGGTTCACGCCGCCGGCCAGCTGGACGTTGAAGCCCTTGGCCCGCGCCTCCCGCCCGACCACCGCCCCGCCGTCATAGGCCAGCTTGGTGTTGAAGGTCGCCGCCAGCGACAGGCCCGACGGCAGGGCCGTGGCGCCGTCGCCCGGGCGCACGCCCAACGGATTGGTCACGCCCAGACTGGCGTCGCTCTCGTTGACGGCCGGCACGCCAAGGCGCGGAATGCCGGGGATATAGCCGGCCGAGCCAATCGCCCCTTCCGGCTTCTTGATGCCGAAGATCGGCATCGACATCGGCCCGTGGACCAGCCCGATGCGCTCGTCGAGGGTCATCGCCTTGTCCAGCAGGGCCGCGCGCTCGTCGGGCGAGAGCTTGGCGTTCATCCAGGGGCGATCGGCCTGGGCGTGACCGGCCGTGGCGAAGGCGAGGACGGCGAGGCTCGCCGCGACTTTCAGGGTACGGATCAAGGCGGAGGTCCTCAGTAGGTCAAGCCGAAATGGATCGGATAGAGCGGGTTCGCGGAATCATGCGGCGCGTCCTCGGCCTGGGCCTCGACGGCGGCCATGGACGACGGCAGCTCGAACGGCAGCTTGCCGCGCGGCGGGGCGACGCCGATCAGGGCGTCGAGGAAGGCGTCGTCGCCGGCCCCGAAATCGCCGATCAGGGCCGTCGCCTTGTCGCGCACGTTGGTCAGGATGGCCGGGCGGTCGAGATAGACGGCGACGATGGTCGGGACCCTGGCCGAGGCGGCCTTGATCGCCTCGTAGTCGGCGGCCCCGTCGTGGAACGACAGGTCGCCTTCGTGCTGCAGGCTTCCGAACATGTAGTTGGGGTGCAGGGTCTGGAACGGCGCGGCCGTGCGGACGATCGCCAGCTCCGCCTGGGCCAGGTCCTCGACCGGAACCAGGCCGTGGGCGCGGGCGACGTCCGGCGAGACGCCCTTCAGCCAGACCTTGCGGCCGGCGGCCTTCAGCGGCAGCAGGCCGTTCCTGTTCTCCAGCAACGTCAGGGCCGCGCTTTGGGCCGCGCGCCCCTCGGCCACGAAGGTCTTCGAGCCGACCACCGCCCCGGCGGCCTTGGGATCGACATAGGGATTCTCGAACAGCCCCTGCTCGAACTTGATCGCCAGGATCCGACGCGCGGCGTCGTCAATCCGGGCCGGCGCGATCTTGCCGGCCTTGACCGCAGCCACCAGTTCGGCCGTGTCCTCGACGCCGCCGAACTGGTCGAGACCCGCGTTCACGCCCTTGGCGTAGCGGTCGACCTTGGCGAGATCCTCGACGCCCCATCCCGTGGAGAAGCCCTGGAAGCTGGGCCTGACGCCGGCGGGAAAACCGTTGCGGCAGGTGTCGGAGCAATCGTTGGTGATCGCCCAGTCCGAGACCACGATCCCCTTGAAGCCGTGCTTGGCCCGCAGTTGATCGGTCAGCAGCTGTTTTGAGAACCCCGCCCCCACCGGCTCCAGCGGCCGGCCGTCCAGGCTGAGGTCCTTGAGGATGGCGTAGGTCGGCATCACGCCGACGACCCCGGCGGCGAAGGCCTGGTCGAACGGCTTGAGGTGCAGGTCGAACCGGCCGGCCGGGAAGACGGCGTAGCGGCCGTAGCTGTTGTGGCCGTCGAAGCCCTTGCTGGACGCCCCGTAGCCGACCCAGTGCTTGACCACGGCCGATACACCGTTCGGCGTCAGGCTGGTCTCTCCGCCCTGGAAACCCTGGACATAGGCCTTGACCATCCGCCCCGCGAGTTCAGGATCCTCGCCGAACGTGCCGCTGATCCGCGACCAGCGCGGCTCGGTGGCGAGGTCGGCCATCGGCGAGAGGGCCTGGTGGATCCCGACCGCGCGGTATTCCTGGCGGGCGATGTCGCCGAAACGCCGGACCAGGGCCGAATCGCCGATCGCGGCCAGCCCTGTGGCCTCAGGCCACTGCGAGAAGCCGACGCCGGCGACGCTGGCCCCGGCCACGAACTGGAAGTGATGGCGCGGATCGGTGCTGACGGTGACCGGCACGCCCAGGCGCCCCTGCTCGGCGAGCGCCTGCACGGTGTTGTTCTGCTCGGCCAGCCAGGCCGGATCGCCCGACAGGCGGGTGATGAAGGTGGTGACGTGACGTTCCAGGATCAGCGGCTTCAGCTTTGTAAGATCGTAGCCCTGTCCTCGCCCCGGGATCATGCCGCCGACGGCGGGCAAGGTCCCGTGCATCATCTCGCCGGCCTTCTCCTCCAGGGTCATGCGCGAGACCAGGTCGGCGGCGCGGGCGTCCGGCGACAGACGCCAGTCCTCGAACGGCGACAGCCTGCCGTCGCGATCCAGGTCGCGGAACCGCAGGCCGTTGACGATGACGATCTTGCCGTCGCGGACGCCCAGCGCCGGCTGATCGGCCGCGAACGCCGGGGATCCGGCCGCGACCGCCAGGGCCGTAGAGATCAGAAGACGTTGAAGGACGCGCACGCCAGAACTCCCAGATACCGAACAAAGAGGCGCCCTCGGCGGCGCAGGAACCGCCGAGGGAGAGGGTCGCCGAGACGCTAGAAATTCACCCCCAGGCGCAGACCATAGGTGCGCGGCGGGGCGTAGAACTCGCCGTTGCCGTTGGTGGCCAGGCCGGTGGTCGAGTTCGGCGACGAGGCGGTTCGCACGTCGTCGTTCTCGAGGTTGCGGACATAGCCCTGCAGGGACCAGCGGTCGTCGGCGCTGGAATAGGTCAGGCTGACGTCGGTCTTGGTGAAGGCGTCCTGCCTGTTCTGGGCGAAGCCGTGATATTCGAGGTTCTTGCCGCTCTCGTAGTGGGTCTGCACCCGGCCGACGACCTTGGCGCCCGAAGCGATCTCCCAGGTGTGCTGGTAGCCGACATTGAGCGTCCAGGTGGGCGTACGGGCCATGCGGCAGCCCGAGAAGTCCGTCGAACGGGGCGACGCGGCCGCGAAGTTGGCCTTGAAACACGCCGCCACGTTGGCGTTCGCCGCGTTGTTGGCGAAGGCGTCGCCCAGCGGCAGCACGAAGTCGGTATACCGGGCGTGCAGGTAGCCAAGCGTGGCGTCCACCCGATCGTTCTCGGTCACGACCAGATTGCTCTCGAACTCAACGCCATAGACCCGGGCCTTGTCGGCGTTGAGGGTGACCGTGGCGTTCTGGCCGGCGATCACACCGACGGCCGAAACCTGGAAGTCCTTGTAGTCGTACAGGAAGCCGGTGGCGTTGAACTGCAGGCGGTTGTCGAAGAAGCGGTTCTTCACGCCGGCTTCGTATGAGGTGATCTTCTCGGGCTCGTAGGTGTTGGCCCCGACGCCGTCGAAATAGCCGCCGGCCTTATAGCCCGTGGCCACGTTGGCGTAGAGCATCGAGCTGCTGGTCAGGTCGAAGTCGGCCCCCAGCTTCCAGTTGGTGGCGTTCCACTTGGCGTCGGCCAGGTTCTTGACCACGGTCGAGGTGATCGCCCCGGCCGAATTGGTCAGGAAAGTGCCGCCGTCGCGGGCCTTATGGTCCTCGGTGTAGCGCAGGCCGCCGGTGATCCGGAACCGGTCGGTCACCGAATAGGTGCCCTGGCCGAAGGCGGCCATCGACTTGGCGGTGACCTCGGGCTGGATGAACGACAGGTAGGAGTTGGTCGCCAGGAAGACGCGGAAGTCGACGTTGTTGTCTTCGGTGAAGCGATAGAGGCCGACCACCCACTTCAGGTTCCCGGTGTCGCCGCCCAGGCGCAGTTCATGTGACCAGGTGTGGTCCTTGCCCTTGAAATAGTTGGGCGCGCCGGTGCTGGCGTTCTCGCCGCTACGGTCGAGGCGCGAGAAATTGTAGCCGGTCAGATAGGTCAGCGTGCCGAAGCCGAGGTCCAGGTCGGCCTGGGCGTGCGCGCCGAAGAACTTGTTGTTGCGATAGAGGTTGGTGGCGCAGTTGCAGGTCCAGGGATCGCTCGTGGCCAGAGCCGTGCCGTAGGTCTTGTCGCCGCCGCCGGCTCCGCCCTGGTGCAGATAGTCCGCGCCGAGAGCGAGCGAGAAGTCGCCGCTGGGCTTCCACAGCAGTTGGACCCGGGCCGACTTGTCGTCCTGGTCGTAGCGGTCATTGCCGCCGGTGCCCGGCCCCTTGTTCAGGGCCTTCACATAGCCATCGTGGCGCGACTGCTGGAAGGCCGCGCGAACGGCCAGGGTGTCGCTGACCGGCACATTGACCATGCCCGAGGTGGTGATGGCGCCGTAGTTGCCGACGTCCAGCGCGCCGGAGCCTTCGTAGTCGAACTTGGGCTGCTTGGTGATCACGTTGATCGCCCCGGCCGTGGCGTTGCGGCCATAGAGCGTGCCCTGCGGCCCGCGCAGCACCTCGACCCGGTCGATGTCGTAGAACAAAGCGCCGACCGAGGTGGAGCGGGCGATGTAGATGCCGTCGATGTGATAGGCCACCGCGGGGTCGCCGACCTCGGTGGTGTTGGTGCTGCCAATACCGCGCAGGAAGACCACGGCCGCGCCGGAACCGCTGGAGCTGATCTGCAGCGCCGGCACCTGGGCCGACAGATCCACGACGGTCTTGATCCCTTGCGATTCCAGCTTGTCGCCGGTGACCGCCGAGACGGTCAACGGGGTCTTCTGCAGGTTCTCGCTACGCCGCTGGGCGGTGACGACGACCTCGTCCAGCTTCGCGACATCGGCGTCCTGGGCCATGGCCACAGGCGCGTGGAAGCTCACGACCGCGAGCGCGGCCGACGCCAATAACAGACTACGCATCTATTTCCCCTTGTCCTAGTCGGACCCGGGACGCGACGGCGCAGGCGCCGAACGTCACGATGTCCAATCGGCGTCCGGGCGGACGCCTTGATTGCGATTCCTCCAGTCCCTTGTTTCGAGACCTTTCCTGCCACCGTCGCCGTGCCTGATAGCAAGTTACGACAACGTTGTCTTAAAATGACATCACGCAACGACAACGTTGTCTACAGCGATTTTATTGACACCGCTGTCCGGGCTGACGGACTTGCGGACGGTCCATGCGCCCTTACAGGTCTATGATGGAGAGTTCTTTTTGGGACGGCGATCCGGCGCGAAAACTTGTCCCGCAAAAGCACCGCCGCCGGCTCGGGCTTGGCGCGCCGTCAAACCGGCGGCGGTGCGGCGGAGTCCCGGGAAACCAGGCGATAGTCCAGCTGGCGGACCACGACTCGCCCCCGGAAGCGCTCGTCGCCGAAGCCCTCGATCAGCATCTCGACCGCCGCTTCGGCCATTTCGGCGGTCGGCTGGTGTATGGTGGTCAGGCGCGGCCAGGCCGACTCGGCGGCCGGCGTGTCGTCGAAGCCGACCACCGACAGATCTCGCGGCACCGACAGGCCGTGCTTGGCCGCGGCCGCCAGCACGCCCACCGCCATTTCGTCGTTCGCCGCGAAGATGGCGGTCGGCCGCTCAGGCAGGCGCAGCAGCGCCTCGGCGGCGTCGAAACCCGACAGGCTGAGGAACTCGCCCTTGGCGATCCACTCGGGCCTAGGCTCGATCCCGCGTTCGCGCAAGGCCGAAATATAGCCCTCCCGGCGACGGATGGCCGAGCCGTGGGTGTCGGGACCGTCGATGAAGGCGATCCGGCGATGCCCCATGTCCCAAAGCCGCAGGGTCTGCTCCCAGGCCGCCCGGCGATCATCGGTGAAGACATAGGGCGAGCGCTCGAATTCCTTATGCGGCGCCATGCGGACATAGGGCAGACCCGCCGCTTCGATCGCAATCAGCACCTCCGGATCGTCGCAGGTGGGCGGGGTCAGCACCACGCCGTCAAACCGGGCGTCGCGCAGCACGTCCGCGAAGGCCTGGACGCCGCCGACCGTCTCCGGCGGCTTCACCTGCTCGATGACCAGATGATACCCGGCCCGGCGGCAGGCGCGCATGGCGCCGACCTGCACCTCGCCGACATAGTGGTAGGCGCCGACCTGCATGAAGATCACGCCGATCAGATAGCTGCGCCGGCTCGATAGCGACCGGGCCGAGACGTTGGGCCGATAGCCCAGTTGCTCGACCAGTTCCTGGACCCGCGCCCGGGTCTGCGCCCCGACGCCCTCCTCGCGATTGATCACCCGCGAGACGGTCTTGATCGACACGCCCGCCTGGCGGGCGATGTCGACGATCGTGACCGGTTCGCCGCGCTCGTTCTGCTGCATGCACGACACCTAGCCGAAACGCGATCCGCGCGCGAGCCGCGCGCGACGCGCCGCGTTCAGAGTTCGAGCGCCGCCTGGTGGATCAGTTCCGACAGCTTGGCGATCGACGGGTGCGGCGCCGGACCGACGCGGCGGACATAGGCCACCTGCGGCACGGCCGGCAGCCCTTCCTCGATCGGCGCGGCGCGCGGCCGAAACAGGGCGGTGCGGCAGGTGACGGCCAGGCCGGCCTCGACCGCCGCCCTCAGCGCCGAGAGGCTGGGCGTCTCCAGGGCGACGCGGAACGGCCGCCCCTCGCGCTCCAGCGCCGCCAGGGCCGCGTCGCGGAACCGGCACGGCGGGGCCAGTATGGCCAAAGGCAGGACGGCGGCCCGCGCCAGGTCCGGCTCGCCGTGCCAGACCATCGGCGCCACGCGGGCCGCGTGCGGATCGTCGGCCGCGCCCATGCACAGCACCACGTCCAGCCGGTCACCGTTCAGCAGGTCCAGCAGCTCCGGCGAGCCGGCCACCCGCACCTCCAGCTGGACGTCGGGATTGAGCTGGCTGAACCGGGCCAGAACCCCCGACAGCAGGGTCTCGGCGAAGTCCTGGACGAGCCCCACCCGCACCGGCCCGACCAGGGCGTCGCCGGTCAGGGCCACCACCGCCCGGTCGTTCAGCGCCAGGATCTCGCGGGCGTGGCCCAGCAGGGCCTGGCCGGCCGGGGTCAGCGTCAGCCGGCGGCCGTCGCGGTGGAACAGCGGCGTCAGCACCGTCTCCTCCAGCCGCTTCATCTGCAGGCTGAGCGCCGACTGGGTCACGAATACCCGCTCGGTGGCCTTCAGCATCGACCCGGAATCGACGATGGCCACGAAGCTTCGCAGCAGTTCGGTCGGCAGATTGGTGGCCATGACGCTCGCCTATAAGAAACTCTGATATGACCCCTGAGGATAAGTCTATTGATCCGGTAGGGTTTAAACGCCTTTCTCTCTGGAGCAAAGGCGTTCGCGCCGCAACGGTTCACGGGACGGCTCACCCTCATGTCTTTGGCGGTCACCCTTAGAAATTCTCAAGCACTGCCATGGCGTTGGCCGCGCTTAGCCAACGCCCGGTGGCTGTCACCAACCGTCCTGCTGCTGCTGTGGGAGGCCGGAGCCCGGCTGGGCCTGATCCCGGCGCGGGTGCTGGCCGCCCCTTCCACAGTGGCCGAAACCTTCTGGGCGATGACCGTCTCGGGCGAGCTTCCGGCCAATCTCCTGGTGTCGCTGGGCCGGGCCGGCGCCGGCCTGGGGGTTGCCCTGACCATCGCCGTCACCCTGGGCCTGGTCTCGGGCCTGTCGCGCTGGGGCGAGACCCTGGTCGACCCGCTGATGCAGATCAAGCGGACCCTGCCGGTCGTGGCCCTGACCCCGCTGTTCATCGTCTGGTTCGGCATCGGCGAGGTCCCGAAGATCGCCCTGATCGCCACCGCCGCCGTCTTCCCGCTGTACCTGAACCTGTTCGCCGGCATCCGCGGGGTGGACGTGCGGCTGGTCGAGGCGGCCCGCAGCTTCGGCCTCTCCGGCCGCGACCTGATCGCCAACGTCATCCTGCCCGGCGCCCTGCCCTCGTTCTTCGTGGGCCTGCGCTATTCGCTGAGCATCAGCGTGGTGATGCTGGTGATCGCCGAGCAGATCAACGCCCAGGCGGGCCTGGGCCACCTGATCAACAACGCCCGCGACTTCATGCGCACCGACATCATCGTCGTCTGCCTGCTCGTCTACGCCCTGCTCGGCCTCGCCGCCGACGCCCTCGTCCGCACGCTGGAGCGCAAGGCGCTGGCGTGGCGCCCCAGCCTCGTGGAGCAATGACCATGGCCCAACCCCGCATCCGTGCCGTACCGGCCGCCGTCACGCCCGAAACGCCGACCGTCCAGCTCAAGGGCTTCACGCGCCGGTTCGGCGACAACGTGGTCATCGACGGCCTGGACCTGACCATCGCGCCCGGCGAGTTCGTCGCCCTGCTGGGGGCCAGCGGCTCGGGCAAGACCACCCTGCTGCGCACCCTGGCGGGCCTCGATCCGGTCCATGGCCAGAACGTGACCACGCCGGACGCCCGCGCCGTCGTGTTCCAGGACGCCCGCCTGCTGCCGTGGAAGAAGGTCTGGCGCAACGTCGCGCTGGGCCTGAAGGACAATGACGTCCGGGCCCGCGCCGAGGCGGCGCTGAAGGAGGTGGGCCTGGGCCATCGCCTCGACGCGTGGCCCGCCACCCTCTCCGGCGGCGAGGCCCAGCGCACGGCCCTGGCCCGCGCCCTGGTCCGCGAGCCGGCCCTGCTGCTGCTGGACGAGCCGTTCGCGGCCCTGGACGCCCTGACCCGGCTGAGGATGCACGATCTGGTGCTGTCGCTGTGGCGCGAGCACAGACCCGCGGTGCTGCTGGTCACCCACGACGTCGACGAGGCCATCGCCCTGGCCGACCGGGTGCTGGTGCTGGACAAGGGCAAGATCGCCGTCGAGGAGCGGATCGTCCTGGAGCGCCCGCGCGTCCCCGACGCCCGTTTCCACGCCGTTCGCCGCCGGTTGCTGGCGCATCTGGGCGTCGAGGCTCCCGTTCCGCAATCTGCTCCAGCCCCCGCCTCCCATTCGGCCCTGGTCGCCTTCCCCACCGGCGAGGTCGTGCTGTGAGCCGCGCCGCCGCCCTGCGCGTGGCCGAGGCCCCGGCCGCCCTGCCCGACCTCGACGCGATCCTGCCCGGCCTGACCGCCGCCTTCGCCGCCACGGCCGCCGTCCACGACCGCGAGGCCAGCTTTCCGAGCGCCAATTTCGAGGCCCTGCGCGAGGCCCGACTATTGGCCCTGACCGCGCCGCGTCGCCTGGGCGGACTGGAAGCCGACCTGCCCACCACCCTGAAAGTGGTCTCCGCCGTCGCCCGGGGCGAGCCGGCCACCGCCCTGGTGCTGGTCATGCAGTACCTGTTCCACGCCTCGGTCGAGGGCCGCTCCGGCTGGCCCGAACACCTCAAGCAGCGGGTGATCGGCGAGGCGATCAGCCACGGCGCCCTGATCAACGCCCTGCGGGTCGAACCCGATCTCGGCACCCCCGCGCGCGGCGGCCTGCCCGCCACCGTCGCCCGCCGCACGCCCGAGGGCTGGCGGATCAGCGGCCGCAAGATCTACTCCACCGGCTCGACCGCCCTGACCTGGTTCGTGGTCTGGGCCCGCTCCGACGACCCCGAACCCCTGGTCGGCGGCTGGCTGGTGCGCGCCGACACCCCCGGGATCACGATCGAGGAGACCTGGGACCATCTCGGCCTGCGGGCCAGCGCCAGCCACGACGTGGTCTTCGAGGACGTGCTGGTCCCGCTGGACCACGCCCTGGACCCGCAGCCGGTCGGCGCCCCGCCGCCCTATCCGGCCAGCTTCGCGGCCTGGTCGGCCGTGCTGACGTCGGCGATCTACGACGCGGTGGCCCGGGCCGCGCGCGACTGGCTGGTCGACTTCCTGGCCAGCCGCAAGCCGGCCAATCTGGGCGCGGCCCTGTCCATCCTGCCCCGCTTCCAGGAGGCGGTCGGCGACATCGACGGCCTGCTGCTGGCCAATCGCGTCCTGCTCGACACGGCGGCGCGCGGCGAGGTCGACGGGGTCGAATCCAGCCTGGTCAAGCACCTGGTCACCGAGAACGCCATTACGGTGGTCGAGAAGGCCCTGAAGCTGACCGGCAATCCCGGCCTGACCCGCCACAACCCCCTGGAGCGCCATCACCGCGACGTGCTGTGCGGCCGGGTCCACACCCCGCAGTCCGACGTGGTGCTGACCAGCGCCGGCAAGGCGGCGTTCGCAGCCCATGAAGGCAAGATGGGCGAGGCCGCCCAATGAGCCGCCTGGTCGTCGCCAGCCAGCTGCCCGAGCTGTTCAATAGCGTCTTCGCCCAGCATGTCGGCGACGCCGAGATCGTGGCCGTGCCGCCGGGCCTGGCCGCGCCCTTGCCCGCCGAGGCCAAGGTCTTGGTCGCCGCCCCGTTCCGCAAGGCCGGCGGCGTGCTGCCGCCCGAACCGCCCAAGGGCTGGCCCTATGACGTCCGGTGGGTGCAACTGGTCTCGGTCGGGATCGACTTCTATCCCGACTGGCTGTTCGACGGCCCGGTGGTGACCTCGGCGCGCGGCTCTTCGGCCGTCGCCCTGGCCGAATTCGCCCTGGCGGCGATCCTGGCCGAGGCCAAGCGCCTGCCCGACATCTGGATCGACAAGGCCGAGCGCTGGGCGCCGCAGCCGCTGAAGCTGATCGCCGGCACGACCCTGGGCCTGGTCGGCTTCGGAGCCATCGGCGAGGCCCTGGCCCCGCGCGCCCAGGCCCTGGGGCTGAACGTCGTCGCCACCCGCCGCTCCGACAAGCCGATCCCGACCCCGGGCGTCGAACGCGTGGCCGACCTTGCGACCCTGTTCGCCCGCAGCGACCATGTGGTGCTGGCCGCGCCCGCCACTCCCGAAACCCAGCGCCTGATCGGCCGCGAGGTGCTGGCCGCCGCCAAGCCCGGCCTGCACCTGATCAACATCGCCCGCGGGGCCCTGATCGACGACCAGGCGCTTCTGGAAGCGCTGGACGACGGCCGCGTGGCCCGCGCCAGCCTCGACGTCACCCATCCCGAGCCGCTGACCGAGGGCCACCCGTTCTACAGCCACCCGAAGGTCCGGCTGTCGCCGCATACTTCGGTCCACACCCCCGACACCCGCATCAACCTGGCGACCCGCTTCGCCGAGAACCTCGCCCGCTTCCGGTCCGGCGCGCCCCTGGCCGACGTCGTCGACCTGTCGCGCGGCTACTGAAGGACACCGTCATGACCGCCATCAGCCCCGCCCGGGCTTTCCAGACCCAAGCCCCCCCCCCGGCCAAGATCGAGACCGTGCTGCCGGAGTTCGGCTCGCGCGAGCTGCCGCGCCAGCCCACCCACGCGCAGGAGCGGCTCTATCGCAAGCAGCGGCTGGCGGCGTCGTACCGCCTGTTCGGCCGCTACGGCTTCGACATGGGCGGGGCCGGCCATATCACCGCCCGCGATCCGGAACTGACCGACCACTTCTGGGTCAATCCGTTCGGCGTGCACTTCTCGCGGATCAAGGTCTCCGATCTCATGCTGGTCAGCCATGCGGGCCAGATCGTCCAGCCGCCGGCCAAGGCCCCGGCCCGGCTGAACCGCGCCGCCTTCGCCATCCATTCCCAGCTGCACGAGGCCCGGCCCGACGTGGTCGCCGCCGCCCATTCGCACTCGCTGTACGGCAAGGCCTGGTCGACCCAGGGCCGGCTGCTGGATCCCCTGACCCAGGACTCCGCCGCCTTCTACGACGACCACGCCCTGTTCGAGGAATTCTCCGGCGTGGTGCTGGACACCAGCGAGGGCGAGAAGATCGCCAGGGCCCTGGGCCCCAAGAAGGCGGTGATCCTGCAGAACCACGGCATCCTGACCGTCGGCCAATCGGTCGAGGCCGCCGTATGGCGCTACCTGGCCCTGGAGAACGCCTGCCAGACCCAGCTGCTGGCCGAGGCCGCCGGCCCGACCAAGCCGATGCCGCCCGAAGTGGCCAGGCACACCGCCGGCCAGGTGGGCAGCGAGGCCGGCGGCCTCTGGGCCTTCCAGCCCTACTGGGACGTGGTCACCGAAGAAGAGCCGGACCTGTTCGACTGATGATCCTGTCCCGTCGCCACCTCCTCGCCGGCGGCCTGTCGGTCGCCGGCCTCTCGGCGCTCGCCGCCTGCTCGCCCGGCAAGGCCGCCAAGCCCGCCTCGCTCGAGGACCTGACCCTGAGAGCCGCCACCTATCGGGGCAACCTGGAAACCTTCTTCCAGGCGGCTGGCGTCGCCGACACGCCCTACAAGCTGGCCAAGTCGGAATTCGTCGGCGGCAACCTGATCACCGAGGCGATCAACGCCGGGGCGCTGGATGTTGGCGGCATGAGCGAGATCCCGCCGATCTTCGTGGCCGGCGCGCCCGGCAACCAGGTCCGCATCGTCGCGGTGCTGCAGGGCGACGTGAACAACCAGGTCGTGCTGGTGCCCAAGGACAGCAAGGCCCAGGCCTTCGCCGACCTGAAGGGGCGGCGCATCGGCTATGTGAAGGCCACCACCTCGCATTACATCCTGCTGCGCCTGCTCGACGAGGCCGGCCTGACCTGGGCCGACATCAAGCCCGTGGCCCTGTCGCCGCAAGACGGGCTGGCGGCCTTCTCCAGCGGCGCGGTCGACGCGTGGATCATCTATGGCGTCGTCGTCCAGCAAGCCCGCCAGGCCGGCGCCCGGGTGCTGCGCACCGCCAAGGGCGTCCTGTCGGGCAACTACCTGGTCGCCGCCGCCCGCGAGGCGCTGGACGACGATCTCAAGCGCCAGGCCCTGGGCGACTATCTGGGCCGCTACGCCAAGGTGGCCGAGTGGGTGAACGCCGATGGCGCGCGCTGGGCCAAGGTCCGGAGCGCGGCCACGGGCGTTCCGGCCGAGCTCTATCTGCGGGAGTTCCAGGAGCGCAGCGGCCCGACCCGGCTGATCCGGATCAGCGATGCCGCGATCGCCTCGCAGCAGAAGGTCGCCGACGCCTTCGCGGCCACGGGCCTGATCCCCGGCAAGGTCGAGGTGCGCCCACTGTGGGACGACCGCCTGAACAGCGCCCTTCCCGATGATTAGAAATACTCAATCAACATATTCGCGTTCGCGATATGAGATGATCTGTAAGTCTATAGATTTTATATGGATTGAGGCGACATCAATATTCGATCTTTATCCTCGATAACAAGAACGGGGATAATGACGTTGCGCCGCTTTGCTTTTCTCTACTGGATTTCCGGAACATCCGCCTTGGCGCTGGCCGGCGCCGCCCAGGCCGCGGCTCCCGCCGCCGCCGAAGTGGACGCCAACGCCGCGCCGGCCGTCGAACAGGTGGTGGTGACCGCCGAACGCCGCGCCACGGACCTGCAGAAGACCGCCATCGCCATCTCGGCCTTCAGCCAGCAGCTGCTGGCCGACCGCAAGATCGACAGCATCCGCGACCTGTCGGGCCAGGTCCCTAATCTCAGCATCAGCCGCGTCACGATCAGCCACACAACCCAGACCTACGCCCTGCGCGGCGTGGGCGAGGCCGACCCGATCCAGGAGCCGGTGCTGGCCGTCTATGTCGATGACGTCTACATCCCGCGCCAGATCGGCTCGATGGTCGAGTTCAACGATCTGGAGCGGGTGGAGGTCCTGCGCGGCCCGCAAGGCACGCTGTACGGCCGCAACTCCAGCGCCGGCGCGCTGCGGATCATCACCCGCGATCCCGGCGACGCCTTCCGGGCCAAGGCGGAAGTGGGATTGGGAAGTTACGGCGCGGTCGACGCGCGCGGCTTGGTCGAGGGGCCGCTGGTCGAGGGCAAGCTGGCCGGCAGCCTGTCCTACATCCACCACGGCCGCGACGGCGTCACCTTCGACCCGACCCTGAACCACGACGTCAACCGCATCGACCTGAACGCCTATCGCGCCAAGCTGCGCTGGACGCCGACCGATCGCTGGGACGTGCTGCTGACGCTGAACGCCCTGAGGGACCGCAGCGACACCCGCAGCTACGTGCCTGTCCGCCAGCCGAACGGCGAGCACCGTACCGACCGCTCCTATTCCGAGGTCGAACCGGTCCAGGACCTGGACCAGGTCAGCGGCGCCCTGCGCGTGCAATACCTGCTGAACGACCATCTGAAACTGAAGTCCGTGACCTCGTACGGCGGCTTCAACCTCAACCCCGTCGCCTATGACAACGACGGCGAGGCGGCGCTGATCCAGAAGAACTTGATCCACTACAACGACCAGTACGTCACCCAGGAACTCCAGCTGAACGGCGACTACGGCAAGCTGACCTTCACCAGCGGCCTGTTCTACCTGCATGAGCGGTTCTTCGTGCAGCGCGACGGCTACAGCCGCAGGAACGCCCTGCCGACCGATCCCGTGGTCACTCCCGGCAACTACGGCTTCGCCCGCGCCCACAACATCACCAACACCGACGCCTATGCCGTGTTCGGCGAGGCGACCTATGCGCTCAGCGACCGCCTCAGCGTCACCGGCGGTCTGCGCTGGACCAACGAGGAGAAGGACTTCACCTTCGACAACAAGGTCCTGAACCTGCAAGGTCAGGTGGTGGGCCAGTCGATCGCCGGCCACGCCGACAAGATCTTCTCGGCCGTCACGCCCAAGCTGTCGGCCCAGTTCCAGTGGACGGGCGACGTCCTGCAGTACGTGACCTGGTCGAAGGGCTTCAAGTCCGGCGGCTTCGACAACCGCGCCACCCGGCTGGACCTGGCGACCCGGCCGTTCGCGCCCGAGAACGTCAACGCCTATGAGACGGGCCTGAAGACCGAGCTGTTCGACCACCGCGCCCGGGTGAACCTGGCGGTGTTCTACAACGACTACAAGGACCTGCAGGTCAGCTACAGCGACCCAGCCTATCCGGGCAATTCGGTCCGCGCCAACGCCGGCAAGGCCCACACCTACGGGGTGGAGCTGGAGACCGACATCCGCGCCACCGAGCGCCTCAGCCTCCAGGCCTCGGCCGGCTACCTGTTCGCGGTCTACGACAAGTACAGGAACGCCGGCGGGATCGGGGTGAACGCCGACGGCCACCGGCTGCTGAACTCGCCGCGCTGGAGCCTGTCGGGCGGCGTGACCTATGACCTGCCCATCGAAGTCCCCGGCGCAGTTCGCGTCGGCCTGAACGCCCAATACCAGACCAGGACCTATTTCAACGCCCTGCAGCGCCCGCAGGACGAAGCGCCCGCCCAGACCTTCCTCAACGGCGTGCTCACCTGGCAAACGCCGGATCCGCGCTGGAGCGTGGTGCTGTCGGGCCGCAACCTGCTGGATTCCGACAAGCCGGTCAGCGTCACCTACACGCCGGCCACCGGCGTCTACTACCAGAACTTCCCCGACCCGCGGACCTGGCTGGTCACGCTGAAATACGCGCTGTGATCCGATGAGCGCGCTCCGCCCCGCTCCCCGACTGCACAGGCTGGCCGACTTCGTCGGCGCCCTGGGCGTGCTCGTCGACCGGACCCGCGACGAGGACCTGATCCTCGCCGAGGGCGGGCGGCTGCTGGCCGGGCTGATCGCCCGCGACGACTGGCTGCCCGACGCCTACGCCAAGCCCGATCCCACCCGCTATCAGCAATACCTGCTGCATTGCGACAGCCGCGAGCGGTTCAGCGTGGTTAGCTTCGTGTGGGGCCCCGGCCAGGCGACGCCGATCCACGACCACACCGTCTGGGGCCTGGTCGGCGTGCTGCGCGGGGCCGAGCTGTCGCAGCGCTTCGCCCGGCGCGGCGACGCCTTCGCCGCCGTCGGGCCGGTCCACCAGCTGGAGCGCGGCGAGGTCGAGGCGGTCTCGCCCACGGTCGGCGACGTGCACCAGGTGACCAACGCCTTCGACGACCGCGTCTCGATCAGCATCCACGTCTACGGCGCCAACATCGGCGCCGTGCGGCGCTCGACCTACGACGCCGCCGGACGGCCGAAACGGTTCGTCTCCGGCTACGCCAACACCACCCTGCCCAACCTATGGGACCGCTCGAAGGTCCTCACCGAGGTCGCCCCATGACCCTGCCCGCCGTCACCCCGCGCGAAGTCCGCCAGGACTGGATCGCCCGCCGCGAAATCGCCCTGCTGGACCTGCGCGAGGAGGATCCGTTCGCCCGCGCCCACCCGCTGTTCGCCTCGCAGCTGCCGCTCAGTCGGCTGGAACTGGAGATCCTGGACCGGGTCCCGCGCAAGGACGCCAAGATCGTGCTGTACGACAACGGCGAGGGCCTGGTCTCGCCGGCCGGCAAGCGGCTGGCCGCCCTGGGCTACACGCAGGTCCGCGCCCTGGCCGGCGGCCTCCAGGCTTGGAAGGACGCCGGCTACGAGCTGTTCCAGGACGTCAATTCCTACAGCAAGGCGTTCGGCGAACTGGTCGAGGCGCGGCGCCACACCCCGTCCCTGCCCGCCCAGGAGGTGCAGGCCCTGATCGACCTGGGCGCCGACCAGGTGATCCTCGACGCCCGTCGGTTTGAGGAATACGCGGTGATGAGCATCCCGGGGGGGATCAGCACCCCGGGCGCCGAACTGGTGCTGCGGGCCCGCGAGCTGGCCCCGAACCCGGCGACTACGATTATCGTCAACTGCGCCGGCCGCACCCGCAGCCTGATCGGCGCCCAGTCGCTGCTGAACGCCGGTGTGCCCAACCCGGTCTTCGCCCTGCGCAACGGCACCATCGGCTGGACCCTGGCCCAGCAGACGCTGGAGCATGGCCAGGGCCGCCGCTTTCCGGCGGTCTCCGACCAGACCCTCGACGAAGCCCGGACCAAGGCGCGTGACGTGGCCTACCGCGCCGGCGTCCGACGGATCGACGCCGAGGGTTTGGCCGACCTGGCCCAGGACCGCAAGCGCACCCTCTACCGCTTCGACGTCCGCACGCCCGAGGAATACGCCGCCGGCCACCTGCCCGGCTTCCGCTCGGCCCCCGGCGGCCAACTGGTGCAGGAGACCGACGTCTTCGCCCCGGTGCGCGGCGGCCGCATCGTGCTGGCCGACGACCTGGGCCCACGCGCCGACATGAGCGCCTCGTGGCTGGCCCAGTTGGGCTGGGACGTTTATGTGCTGGATGGCGGGTTCGACGGCGAGTTGGAGACCGGCGCCTGGCGGCCCAGCGCGCCGCCGATCCCCACCGTCGAGACGATCAGCCCCGACGACCTGGCCGTGGCCCTGGGCGATGGCGCGGTGGTGGTGCTGGACCTCGCCCCTAGCCCCGTCCACCGCAAGGGCCACGTCCCCGGCGCCTGGTTCGCGATCCGCGCCCGCCTAGCCGAGGCCTTCGAACGCATCCCCGAGGGCCTGCCGATCGTCCTGACCTCGCCCGACGGCCGCCTGGCCCGGCTGGCCGCGGCCGAGGTCGAGGAGATATCCGACCATCCGGTGCGGGTGCTGGAGGGCGGGACGGACGCCTGGACGCAGACCGGCCGCCGATTGGACACCGGCCTGGTCCGCGCCGCCTCCGATCCGGAGGACGTCTACAAGCGCCCCTACGAGGGCACGGACAACGCCGCCGAGGCTATGCAGGCCTATCTGGACTGGGAGTTCGGCCTGGTCGACCAGCTGGCCCGCGACGGCTCGCACGGCTTCTTCGTGATCTGAGGCCAGCGATGTCCCTGAAACTCTATTTCGCTCCCGGCTCCTCGGCCTTCGCACCGCTGATCGCCCTGGAGGAGCTGGGCGTGGCCTATGACGTCCACCCCGTCGACCTGGCGGCCGGCGAGCAGCGCCAGCCGGCCTATCTGAAGGTCAATCCGCGCGGCCGGGTCCCGACCCTGGCGGTGGACGGCGAGCCGGTCACCGAGGTGTTGGCGATCCTGACCTACCTGGCCCACGCCTATCCGCACAGCGAACTGCTGCCCCTGGCCGACCCGCTGAAGCTGGCCCACGCCTACGAGGTGATGAGCTGGTTCGCCAGCACCGTGCATGTGGCCTTCTCGCAGATCGCCCGACCCGAGCGCTTCGCCGACGACGACGGCGTCAAGGCGGCCCTGGCCACGCCCGGCGAGGCCCGCTTCCACCGCACCCTGACCGACATCGAGCGCCTGGCCCAGGGGTCCGGCCCCTGGCTGCTGGGCGACGACTTCAGCGCCGTCGACGCCTACGCCCTGGTGATCTGGCGCTGGGCCGAACGCCGCCAGATCGACACGTCCGCCTATCCCGCCTGGAGCGCCAAGGCGGCCCGCGCCCTGGCCCGCCCGTCCGTCCGCCGCGCCCTGCGCAAGGAAGCCTCGCCCAAGGTCGCCGCCTGATGAGGCGCCCTGATCAAACCCTTGAGAAAGCCTCGCTTTTCTAGCCGCCGCTCATCCTCGAAATTCTCCCTCGCACAAGATCGGAGCCTCCCATGCCTGTCGAATTCATCGGCTATATCGGCACCCAGCATCAGTCCGAGATCCACCCGGCCCAGGGCCCGGTGATCGACCGCGACTATGTCGAGCGCGTCGCCCGCGCCCATGACGAGGGCGGCTTCGACCGCGCCCTGGTCGCCTTCGGCTCGACCTCGCCGGAAAGCCAGCTGGTCGTGGCTCATGCCGCCTCGGTGACCCAGCGACTGGGCTTCATGATCGCCCACCGCCCCGGCTTCACCGCCCCCACCGTCGCGGCCCGCCAGTTGGCGACCCTGGACCAGTTCACCGGCGGCCGTATCGCCGTGCACATCATCACCGGCGGCTCGGACAACGAACTGGCCAAGGACGGCGACCACCTGACCAAGGACCAGCGCTACGCCCGCACCAGCGAGTACCTGGACATCGTCCGCCAGGAGTGGACCAGCGACAAGCCGTTCGACTATCGCGGCGACTACTACAACGTCGTCCAGGCGTTCGGCGGGGTGAAGCCGCTGCAGAAGCCGCAGATCCCGGTCTATTTCGGCGGCTCGTCCGACGCGGCCATCCCCGTAGCCGGCAAGCACGCCGACATCTTCGCCCTATGGGGCGAGACCCAGGCCCAGGTCGCCGAGACCATCGCCCGGGTGCGCCACGCCGCGGCCAAGCACGGCCGCCAGGTGAAGTTCTCTCTGTCGCTGCGGCCGGTGATCGCCGAGACCGAGGAGGCGGCGTGGGCCAAGGCCGACGACATCGTCGCCAAGGCCAAGGCCCTGCGCGAGAAGGCCGGCCTGCCGACCTCGGAGCATACGCCGCCGAACGCCGGCTCGCAACGCCTGCTCGACGCCGCCAAGCTGGGCGCGCGCCTGGACAAGCGCTTGTGGACCGGCGTCGCCGCCGTCACCGGCGCGGCGGGCAACTCCACCGGCCTAGTCGGCACGCCGCAGCAGGTGGCCGAGGCCCTGCTGGACTATTACGACCTGGGTGTCTCGACCTTCCTGATCCGCGGCTTCGATCCGCTGGATGACGCGATCGCCTATGGCCGCGACCTGATCCCGCTGGTGCGCGAGCTGGTCGCCCAGCGCGACGCCCGTCCGGCGGCCGTGGCGGGCTAGCGGTCATGGCGCCGCTCGACATCGATCCGCGCTGGCTGGGCGACGCCGCCTGGCCGGCCGCCGCGCCGTTCGGCGACGCCTCGTCCGGCGCGGAGCCGCCCTACCTCGTCCACGCCGCACCCGCCGTTCCGCCGGTCGCACCCCAGGCGTTCAAGGAAGCCCTGGCGCGGCTGGCCAGCGGGGTGGCGATCATCTCGTGCTGGGACGGGTCCGCCCCGCGCGGCCTGCTGGTCAGCTCGATCACCGGCCTGTCGGTCGATCCGCCGCGGTTCCTGTTCTGCGTCCGCAAGGAGGCGTCCAGCCACGACGTCCTGGTCCGGGCCGAGCGCTGCGGCGTGGCGGTCCTGGCCGAGCACGACGAGGCCGAAGCCCGGCGTTTTTCGACCTCGAGCCTCAGCCACGAGCGCTTCGATCCCCGGCGCTGGCGGCTGACATCCGACGCGCCGCCGAGCTATCGCGGCGGGCTCTCGACGACCGCGTGCGCGATCGATCAGCGGATCGACGCCGGGACCCATACCGTGTTCATCGTCACGGCCGTGTCGGTCGACCTGGCGCCTGGCCTTCCCCTGGTCGCGCACGCCCGGTCGTTTCAACGCCTGGCGCCCTGAGCGCCTACCCCGCCTTCAGGACGCCCCGGTGGCCCGGGTTCCCAGTCGCCGGTTTGTCGAGGCGCGCGCGGGCGACGGGTTTGGCGACGGGCAGGAACGCCTCGAGGAAGCGCCAGGCCGGCTCGTCGTGGTCCAGGTGGTGCGTCAGCAGGCCCAGCGGCTGGTCCCAGGCCCCCTTCGCCCGGCGTTCGGCCAGCAGGCGGCGGGCGCGCAGCAGGAACCGGACCGCCCCCCGGAAGCGCGCCTGGGGTTTCCAGCGCATGACGTCCAGGTGGGCGTCCAGGCGGCCGGGCTCGGCTCCGTTCCGCATCTCGCCGTAGCAGGACAGGTCCAGGCCCTGCAGGCCCAGCGCCCGCTTCAGGGTCGGATGGGCGTTGTTCCAGGGCGGCACGAACAGGCGCGGCGTCACCCCGGCGCGGCGGAACACCTCGATCGCCGCGCCCAGGTCCGACATCACGTCGGCCAGGCGGTCCAGGTCGTTGACCTCGCCGGACGGGCGGCCGGGCGGTGCGCGGTTCTCGTGGCGGAAGCCGTGAATCGCGAGCTCGATTTCAGGAGCCGCGCGGCAGGCCTTGACCAGGGCCGCGATGTCGCCGTCCGGCACAGCGGCCACTGTGATCGACGCATCGAAGCGGGCCGACAGGGCCAGCAGGCGATCTAGGGCCGGCGTCGGCCGGCGCGCGTCGTCGTCCCGCCACCAGAACGCCGGCGCATGGCCGGCGGCCTTCCAGCGGGCCAGCTCCGGCCCGATCACGGCGGCGATCAGCAGACGATGAAGCGACATCACCAAGGCCTAGGCCGAATGACCCAGCCGGGCGTCTTCGAGATCCAGGCCGATCACCGCGCCCGAGCGCGCCGCCTGGACGCTCTGGCCGTTCAGCGCGCGGATCTCGCGCGCCTTGAGATTCGAGAGCACGGGATAGAGGCCGGCCATGAGGGCGATCAGGAAGCCCATGTCGCCCTCCTTGTAGCCCTTGCGTGAGACATAGCACTTGTAGAACCGGCGCACGCCGCGGAACAGGTCGTCCCACAAGCTCTTGATCTTGCCGCTGTCGGCCAGGTCTTGGCCGCGCAGGGCGGTGTAGCGGTTGAGGCGCTGGACCATGTCGGCGATGTCGTCGTCGACCTTGTGCAGGATGGCGTGGGTCAACCGGCCGCCATAGACGCCGGCGAAGGTGGTGCCCGGATGAACCCGCTCGCTCTTCCAGCTCTTGACGCCCTTGCGGAACAACCGGGCCACCGACGAGGCGCCGAACGAGCCGCCCCAGCCGTGGCGCACCAGCTGCGCGCCTATGAAGTTGTCGACGGGCACCTGATACCAGTCGCCGGCGTCGGTCCGGGCGATCGTCTCGCGGATTTCCCGGGCCAGGGCCGGGGTCACCGCCTCGTCGGCGTCCAGTTCGACGATCCATTCGCCGCGGCAGGCGGCGACGCCGGCTTCCTTGCGCAGACCCTCGACAGGGAAGATGCCCGAGACGACCCGCGCGCCCATCTTGCGGGCGATGGCTTCGCTGCGATCCGTGCAGCGATCGGCGACCACGACGATCTCGTCGCAGAACTCCAGGCGCGTCAGGCACTCGGCCAGGCGCGCCTCTTCGTTGTGGACGCAGACAAGCCCCGACAGGACAGGCATATGAGTTCCCCGACTTGGGGCCGCCTTTCGCATTGGCCCCGTCAGGAAGTAAACGTCGCCAAACGCAGGGAACCTCAGAACTTTCTTCACGTTCGCGCGCGAGAAAGCGCTCCGATCACCCCTAAAAGGCGCGCGAAAACGCCAGGCTCCAGGTGCGGGGACGCAATGGCGTGACCTGGCGCACCTGGCCGAAACTGAACGGATTGCCATAGGCGAAGGTATCGCTCGAGGCGTTAGCGGGATTGGTGACGGCCAGGGTCCAGCTCCAATCCCGCGTCGCCAGCTCGGCCGACAGGCGGCCCGTGACATAGCCGCCCATCGACGGCGAAAGCCGACGATCGAAGGTCAGGCGCGATCGACCGACATATTCCAGCTCGTTGGTCAGCACCAGGCGGCGCGCGGCGGCCAGGCTCCGCTCGTACCGCACCATCAGGCCGGCCGAGACGTCCGGCACGCCGGGCAGCTCGCTCTGGGCCGCCGACGCGAAGTTGGGATTCACCTTGCTCAGGCGTGGGCGATTGAACAGTGCGTTGGCGTCCACCGTCAGGCCAGGGGCGGCCAACACAGTCGCCTCGACCTCTAGGCCGGTGTTGCGGCCGTCGCCGACATTGGCGGTGTAGGACAGGCCCGAGCTCAGATACTGGTCGGTCTGGATGTCGGTCCACACGTCGTGGAACAGGGCGGTGCGCAGGATGACCCGCCCGCCGCCGGGCCGGAGGCTGGCGCCGACCTCGTAGTTGCGCAGATGATCGGGCTTGAACGAGCCGCGCAGCGTCGATGGCGCGACCAGGCCGCCCGAATTGAACCCGCCCGAGCGATAGCCTTCCGACGTCAGTAGGTAGACCAGCCCGCCGCTCCAGGCCCTCTGAAGCGAGAATTTCGGCGAGACGCCCGTAAAGCGCGCCTGGCGGCTCATGGCGCGTGACTGGCCCGGCGCCGGCGCCTCGACCGTCGAGACGGTGCGCACCCCGCTGCGGAAGGCGCGCGCACCCAGGCTGGCGGTCCAGCCGCCGCCCAGGTCGTAGGCGGTCTCGCCATAGAGGGCCAGCTCACGCCGCCGATCACGACGGGCTTCCAGATAGATCAGGCGCGAGGGATCGGTGAGCGTGCGCGCCCGCAACTCGCCGTCGCTGTCCTCGAGACTGGCCAGGCCGTAGAGCCCGAACAGCCAGCGGAAGCGGTCGGTGTCCGGCGACGACAACACCGCGTCCTCGACCAGCAGCCGCACCTTGCTGGCCTCGTCGAACAGGCCGACGTCGACCGCCGTAGCGCCCACGCCGTTCAACGCCGCGGTGGCGTCGAACCGACTGGCGAAGCGGTGGCGCACATAGCCGGTCGACGACACGAACCGCCCCCAGTCTCCCGCCCCCGTGATGGTCAGCGCGCCCTGCTGCAGGACGTTGTCATGGGTCTCGCGCACCTGGTTGGCGCGCTTCTGGCCGCCCAGGCTGGGGGTGGTGTACTGGCTGTCGGTGGCGTGCAGATCCTGGCGCGCGCCGGACACCAGGATCGACCATTCCGGATACACCGCCACCATCAGGGCGGCGCGACCGCCGGTGCGGGTGGTGCGATCGACGTTCGAGAGACGCAGATTGACGTCATCGACATAGCCGCCGTCCGCATCGCTATAAGCCGCCACGCGCAGGGCGGCGCGGTCGGCGACGACCGGCAGGTTAGCCACGCCCTCGAAGCGGGTGCTGGGCGAGCCGGACTCGGTGACGGCACCGCCCGCCAGGACCGATCCAGACCGTTGGTCCAGCACCGGCTTGATGGAAACGACCCGATAGACCCCGCTGAGCGATCCGCCGCCATAGAGCGCGCCTTGCGGCCCGCGCAGGATCTCCACCCGGTCGACGTCGATCAACCGCAGGTCCGGGTCGGGGGCGTTGTAGGTCAGCGGGATGTTGTCGAGATAGGTGCCGACGGTCTGCTGGGTGCGGCCGGTGAAGGTGCCGTCCGACAGGCCGCGCAGCATGATCTTGTTGCGCGCCGCGCCCAGGTTGGTGGTGATGAAGCCGGCGGTCTGCTGGGAGATGCTGGTGGTGTCGATCGCACCGGCGTCGCGCAGCCGCGGAGCGCTGATCACGCTGAGCCCGCCGGCCGCCGCGCCCAGGCGGGTAGGACGCTTGGTGGCGGTGACGATGACGCTGTCGATGGCCGGAGCCGCGATCACCGGCGTCGGGGCCACGGCAAGCGCCGCCCCGGCCCGCGCCACGGGTCCGGCATGTCGCGCCGGCCGGATGCTGACCGTGGCGTTGTCGAGGATCTCGAACCGACAGGGCGCTCCGACCGTCACCGCCTGGAGCGCCTGGCGCAGGGTCAGGACTCCGGCGACGGCGTTGCTGCGCCCCGGGCACGACGAGACTCCGCCCACGGTCACCCGCGCCTGGACGCCAAGATCGATCAGGGCCTCGGAACGGGACTTGGCGGGGATGTTGAAGCTGAACCGCGCCGGGGTC
>Ga0102592_1000482_pt1 | contig 66223 bp, 53 predicted proteins | sample AraplaCol_mMF_r2_FD_76861 | JGI IMG/M metagenome (GOLD analysis project Ga0102592, IMG submission 76861) | Arabidopsis root microbial communities from North Carolina, USA - plate scrape MF_Col_mMF_r2 (SPADES assembly) (version 2) | ecosystem: Host-associated > Plants > Roots > Endosphere...
TCCACAACGAACGCTGAACAGGCGGCACACACCATGAGCCACTACAGCGGAAACATTGACGACTTCGGGATGGACACCATCTCGCTCGCGGGGCCGCTGGAGGCCAAGCTCAAGGCCGTGCGCGAGGCCGGCTTCACGCAGATCATGCTGGCGGCCAAGGACATCGTCGGCCACCCCGAGGGCATGGAAGCCGCCGTCGCAGCGGTGCGTGCCAGCGGCCTGCGCGTCACGGGTTTCCAGGTGCTGCGCGACTTCGAAGGCCTCTCGGGCCATCTGCACGACTACAAGATGGACATCGCCAAGTCCATGCTGGGCATGTGCCATGCGCTGGACTGCCGGCTGTTGCTGGTCTGCTCCTCGACCTCGGTGCACGCCACGGACGACACTGCCGCGCTGGTGAAGGACCTGCGCAAGCTGGCCATGCTGGCGATACCGATGAACATCAAGATTGCCTACGAGGCCCTGTCCTGGGGACGGGTGGTCAACGAGTTCCCGCAGGCATGGGAAATCATCTGCCAGGCCGACATGCCCAACCTGGGCCTGGGCTTTGATTCGTACCACATGTTCGCCACCAATACGTCGCTCGAAGAACTCGACATCCTGGACCCGGACAAGATATTCCTGGTGCAGCTGGCCGACTTCATGTGGACCGAAATCAAGTCGGTAGAAGAACGCATCGCCACCGCGCGGCATTTCCGCGTGTTCCCCGGCGAGGGCGTGCACAGCGAGGCGCTTGCCACGCTTGTGACCCGGCTGCACGGCCTCGGCTACCGCGGTGACTACAGCTTTGAGGTGTTCAACGACGACTACCAGCAGATGCCCTTGCCCTCGGTGGCGGAGCGTGGCTGGCGCTCGGCTCTGTGGCTGGGGGAGGACGTGTTGCGGCGCTCGGTGCCCCTGCCCAACCAGATGCGATTGAAACGCTAAGGCTCTATGCCTATAGATCCCTATTGCCAGTCTGCTTTGCCTGACCATTTAGAGAGTTGCATGGAATGAGCAGTATTTTTGAAGGTTTCCTCTCCACGCCTGAAGTCCTGGACGCATTCAGCGAGCGCAACTTCCTCGATGCCATGCTGCGCTTCGAGGCTTCGCTCGCGCGGGCCCAGGCCGGCGCCGGCCTGATTCCCGAGGCGGCCGCGAAATCCATCATCGGCACCTGCAAGGTCGAGCTGTTCGACGTCGCCAAGATTGTTCGTGAAAGCGGGCGCGCCGGCAGCATCGCCATCCCGTTGGTCAAGAGCCTCAGGGAAACCGTGGCGCTCTTCAACAAGGAAGCCGCGGGTTATGTGCATTTCGGCTCCACCTCGCAGGACGTCATAGACACCGCGCTGGCGCTGGTGACGCGCAACGCGCTGAACCTGATCGAGGCCGACGTCCGCAAGGCGGTGGCGGCCCTGCTGGTGCTGGCGCGCCGCCACGCGGGGGACCCGGTGATGGCCCGCACCCTGATGCAGCCCGCTTCGGTCACGAGCTTCGGCTTCAAGTGCGCGGGCTGGGCCGCGCCGCTGGCGCGCAGCCTGCTGCGCCTGCGGGCCGCCGGCGACAACGCGCTGGCCGTGCAACTGGGCGGCGCGGTGGGCACACTCGCGCAGATGCAGGGCAAGGGCCCGCAAATCATCGCCCACATGGCGACTGACCTCAAACTCAAGGCCAGTGCCTTTCCCTGGCACACCCAGCGCGATGAATGGGTGGCCCTGGGCTGTGAGCTGGGCCTGCTGGTGGGCAGCCTGGGCAAGATCGCCAGGGATATTTCGCTGATGGGCCAGTATGAGATCGGCGAACTGGCCGAACCGACCGAACCCGGACGTGGCGGCTCGTCGGCCATGCCGCACAAGCGCAATCCCGTCGCCTGCATGGTGGCGCTGGCCGCCAGCGCGCGCGCCCCGCAGCGCGTGGCCGCCTTGCTGGCCGCCATGCCGCAGGAGCATGAGCGCGCCCTGGGTAACTGGCAGGCCGAGCTGGCCGAATGGCCCGGCCTGCTGATGTCGGCGCACGGTTCGGTGCGTGCCATGGCCCATGCATTGCCCGGCCTGCAGGTGGACACCCAGCGCATGCGCGCCAACCTGGACACGCTGCGCGCCGAACTGCCGCCCGATGCGGCCGACGAATGGTTTAACCCCGAACTGGCGAAACAGGCCGCGGCCCAGGCGCATGCCCAGGCCGACGCGCTGCAGGCCCTGGTTTCGCAACCCGACGATACTCACAAACGCAACAAGGTCAGCCCATGAGCAATTCCATGAACGACAACCAGAAGGGCATGGTGAACCGCCGGCGCGTGCTCGGCGATGCCTGGGTGGACAAATCCATCGCCAGGAGCAACGCTTTCAACAGCGAGTTCCAGGACCTGATCACGCGCTACGCCTGGAATGAAATCTGGGGCCGCCCAGCGCTGGGCGACAAGACGCGCCGCCTCATGGTGCTGTCGACCATGATCGCGCTCAAGGCCTATGAAGAGTTCACCATGCATGTGCGCGCCGCGCTCGACGGCCCACCCGATTCGCGGCTCACACCCGACGAGATCAAGGAAGTCATTTTGCAGGCCGCGATTTACTGCGGCGTTCCCGCGGCCAACCATGCCTTCGCGCTGGCCGGCGACATCCTGCGTGAAAAAGGGCTGCTGCCCGAAAGCCAAGCATGAAAAAACCTCATCTGCACTGGATCAAGGAGGGCAGCGGCCCGGTCGTGGTGCTCAGCCATGCGCTGGGCTGCGAACTCGGCATGTGGGACGGCGTGGCCGCCGCGCTCAGGCCGCGTTACACCGTGCTGCGCTACGACCACCGCGGCCACGGCCGCTCGGAAGCCGTGGCCGGGCCCTATGACATGGCCATGCTGGCCGACGATGCGGCCGGGCTTATCAACGCCCATGCCGGCGGCCCGGTGCATTTTGTGGGCCTGAGCATGGGCGGCATGACCGCGCAGGCACTGGCCGCGAAACACCCGCAGCTGCTCAGGAGCATCACGGTCGCCAACGCGGCCATGTACTACGACGAGGCGGCGCGTGCCATGTGGGCGGCACGCGTGCAAACCGTGCTGGCCCAGGGCATGGCGGCGATTGCCGACGGCGCGCTGCAGCGCTGGTTCACGCCCGAGTTCCGCGCCGATGAAACCGGCGGCGGCAAGCAGCGTGTGGCCGCGCTGCGGGAGCGCCTGGTGGCCACCGATGCCGCTGCCTACGCCGCGAGCTGTGAAGCGGTGGCCGGCATAGACTTTCGCGCCGGCAACGGCGGCATCCCATGCCCCGCGCTGGTCATTGCCGGCACGCGCGACGAGGCTACGCCGCTTGCCATGTCCGAGGCGATCTGCAAAAGCATACCGGGTGCGCAACTGCAAACCTTGCCGGCCGCGCACCTGAGCGCGGTTGAGCAGCCGGCGGCTTTTGCCGGATTGCTGGAGCGCTTTTTCGAAGGCCTGCGCTGACATGGAGCAGCCCGGCACCGCAACGCTGGGCATTGCCGTCGTGGGCGCCGGTGCCATAGGCCGGCGCCATATCGAATTGATCCAGGCCAGCCCGCGCACCCGCTTGTGCGCGGTGGTGGACCCACAGCCTGCTTCACGGGAGTTCGCGGCCGGCCTGGATGTTCCGCACTTTGAAAGCCTGGAGGCGCTGTTCGCCGCGCCGGCCGCGGCCCAGCCCCGGGGCGTGATCCTGGCCACCCCCAACCATTTGCACGTGCCCGGTGCGCTGGCTTGCGCGCGGCAGGGCGTGCCGGCGCTGATTGAAAAACCGGTTGCCGATTCACTGCAGGCCGGGCTGCAACTGGCCGATGCGCTGGCCGGGCAATCCACGCCCATGCTGGTGGGCCACCACAGGCGGCACAGCGCCACGCTGCAGGCGGCGCGGCATGCCATCCAGTCTGGCCTGCTGGGCCGCGTGGTCACGGTGGCCGGCAGCGCGCAGTTCTACAAGCCGGCCAGCTATTTCGAGCAGGGCGCCTGGCGCACGCAGGCCGGCGGCGGCCCCATCCTGATCAACCTGATCCACGAGATGGACAACCTGCGCTACCTGTGCGGCGAGCTGGAGTCCATCCATGCCCTGGCGTCCAACGCGGTGCGGCAGTTCGCGGTCGAAGACACCGCGGTGATGACGCTGAAGTTCCATAGCGGTGTGCTGGGCACGTTCACGCTCTCCGACACCGCGGCTTCCCCGCGCAGCTGGGAGCAGACCTCGGGCGAGAACACGGCCTATGCGCGCTATCCCTCGCAAGACTGTTATTTCATCGCCGGCACCCAGGGCTCGCTGGCCGTGCCCACCATGCAGGCCTGGACCCATGGCCCGGCAAGCGCAGGCGAGCCTGGCTGGTGGACGCCTTTCACCGAGCAAACCCTGGCCCTGGAAGCGGTGGACCCGCTGGTGGCGCAGCTGGCGCATTTCTGTGATTTGATAGACGGCAAGGCGGAGCCGATAATCACCGTTGCGGACGCCCTGCAAAGCCTGCTGGCCGTGGAAGCCGTGCGGCACTCGATCGCCACCGGCCAGACGGTCGCGCTGCGTGTACTCTCAACCCATCATTGATAACCCGAACCCCTGGAAAGACTTGCCTCATGAAAACAGCCCTGGTCCTCAACGGTCCCAACCTCAACCTGCTGGGCACGCGTGAGCCGGCCGTGTACGGCTCGCAGACCCTGGCCGACGTCGAGGCGCTGTGCGTGGAAGCCTGCAAGGCCCACGGCTTCAAGCTGGACTTCCGCCAAAGCAACCATGAAGGCGCGCTGATCGACGCCATCCACGAAGCCGGCCGCGCGCAGGCCGCCGGCACGCTGGCCGGCGTGGTGCTCAATGCCGGCGCCTACACTCATACCAGCGTGGCCCTGCACGACGCCATCAAGGGCGCGGGCGTGACCCTGATCGAGCTGCACATCAGCAATGTGCACGCGCGCGAAGCCTTCCGCCACCACTCCTATATCTCCCCGGCCGCCAAGGCCGTCATGGCCGGCTTCGGCGTCAAGGGCTATGCCCTGGCCATCGCCGGCCTGGCTGAGCTGGCTGCTTGAAGAGCCTGCGGCGCTGACTGGCTGACCAGGCATGGCCGCACCGCCGAAATTCCCGGTCGACGAACGCGAGGTCGAATTCAGTGCCATACGCGCCCAGGGCGCGGGCGGCCAGAACGTCAACAAGGTGTCCAGCGCCATTCACCTGCGCTTTGACATCCGTGCATCCTCCTTGCCCGAGGCCGTCAAGGAGCGCCTGCTGGCCAGCCAGGACAGCCGCATCACGCAGGAGGGTGTGCTGGTGCTCAAGGCGCAGCGGCATCGCACCCAGGAGATGAATCGCACCGATGCCCTGGCGCGGTTGCAGGAGGTGGTGGATGGGGTTTCCAGTCCGCCTAAAGCGCGGCGGGCTACCAAACTTACTTATGGCTCGAAGCAGCGGCGGCTGGAGAGCAAGAGCCAGCGGGCCATGACCAAAAGTTTGAGAGGGCCGGTTCGGGATTGAGCCAGTGGGCCGTTCAGGCCGGGTTGCTTCGGCCGAAGCAAACTACAAGCTGTCCCTCACCCCGGCGGTAATCTCCAGCGACCTGCGCGCGACCGCGGGATCAAAAATATGCGTGGTCACCATCAGCTCGTCGGCTCGCGTTTCCGCGATAAAAGCCCGCAACCCTTCCCGCACCGTCGCGGGCGCCCCGGCGACCGCATACCGCAGCATGCGCTGCGCGCCGACCCTTTCGGCGGGTGACCAGTAGGCGTCGATGTCGTCAATCGGCGGCGGCATGGGCCCCGGCGTTCCGCGCAGCAGGTTGGTCATGGCTTGCTGGATGGAGGTGGCCTGGTAGCGCGCCGCTTCATCGGTGTCGGCGGCCACCACGTTGGCGGCGACCATGGCATAGGGCTTGTCGAGCTGTGCCGAAGGCTCGAAACGGTCGCGGTAGATTTCCAGGGCCTGCATCAGCATGTCAGGCGCGAAATGCGAGGCAAAGGCGAAGGGCAGGCCCAGCGCGGCGGCGAGCTGGGCGCCGAAGAGGCTGGAGCCCAGTATCCACAGCGGCACCTTGAGGCCGGCGCCGGGCACGGCGCGGATTCTCTGGCCGGGCTCCACATCTTCAAAGTAATGGCGCAGCTCCTGCACATCCTGCGGGAAAGTGTCGGCATTGTTCTGGTGGTCGCGCCGCAGTGCGCGGGCGGTCAGCTGGTCGGTGCCGGGCGCGCGGCCCAAGCCCAGGTCAATGCGGCCGGGGTAGAGCGAGGCCAGCGTGCCGAACTGCTCGGCGATCACAAGGGGTGAATGGTTGGGCAGCATCACGCCGCCGGAGCCCACGCGGATCGTGCTGGTGCCGCCGGCTATATGGCCTATCACCACCGCGGTCGCGGCGCTGGCGATACCGGGGTTGTTGTGGTGCTCGGCCAGCCAGAAGCGTTTGAAGCCCAGCTGTTCGGCATGCCGTGCCAGGGCCAGGGAGTTGCGAAAAGCGTCGGCGGCGGTGGCGCCTTTGACGATGGGGGAGAGGTCGAGGACTGAGAAGGGGATCATGGGCTTTCTTCTTCTGCCATTGGGAGAGGGCGCGAAGAGGGATTCGTTGCTCGTGCGGGCATGGGGTAGTCGGGGATGCCGAACCAGTTTAGGAGCTTCACGATGGCCGTACGGCGAGCGGGGTATAAAGTCCACATGACTGTTTCGGTTGATATCCAGCTTCCTTCCGAGGCCCACGCGCTGCTGCGCACGGCCAGCCGTTTTGAAACCCCTTGCGGCGATGGCGCCATGGTCTGGCATGCCTGGGGCCAGTCCACGCGCCGGCCCGGGCTTGCGCCGCTGGTGCTCCTGCATGGCGGCAGCGGCAGCTGGATGCATTGGCTGCGCAACATCCCGGCACTGGCCGTGTCGGGGCGCTGGGTGCTGGTGCCCGACTTGCCCGGCTTCGGCGACTCAGCGGCGCCTGTGCGCGGAACCGATGCCGACGTTTTGCCCGGGCCAGTGGAACAAGGGCTGGCCCTGCTGGTGGGCAATACAGTCTGCGACCTGGTGGGTTTCTCTTTTGGCGGCATGGTGGCCGGTTTCCTGGCGGAGCGCTTCCCCGCCCGGGCGGCGCGTGTGGTGCTGGTGGGTGCCCCCGGCCTCGGCGTTGCGCCCGAAAAAGCCATACGCCTGCGCGCCTGGCGACACCTCGGCGAGGCGGCCGAGCGCGACGCGATCCACAGGCACAACCTCGCGGCTCTGATGCTTTACCGCGAAGAGGCTATTGATGAGTTGGCGTTGCGACTGCATATCGCCAATGTGCTGCGCGACCGCATGAAGGGCCGCAGCCTGGCGCGCACCGATGCGCTGGCGCAGTCGCTGGCGCGGCTGCGCTGCCCGGTGTGGGCGATTTATGGGGGGGAGGATGCGCTCTACCGCGGCAAGCTCGATGCGCTGCGGGCGGCGCTGGCGGGGGCTGCGGATTTCAGGGGCCTGACGCTTGTGGAAGACGCCGGCCATTGGCTGCAGTTTGAGCGGCCAGCTGCTTTTGATGAAGCACTGCTGGTCGCGCTGGACACGTAGCGCCTGTTACTTCTCGATCGCGAGCAGCTCGATGTCAAAGGTCAGCGTGGCATTGGGCGGCACCACGCCGCCGGCGCCGCGATCCCCGTACGCCGTCGCGGGCGGGCAGGTCAGCGTGGCCTTGCCGCCGACCTTGATTTTCTGCACGCCTTCGGTCCAGCAGGGCACGACGCGGTTCAGCGGAAAGGTGGCGGGCGCGCCGCGCTTGTAGGAGCTGTCGAACTCCTTGCCGTCGGCCAGGGTGCCGCGGTAGTGCACCTTGACGGTGTCGGTCGCCTTGGGCTGCGGGCCGGTGCCGTCGGTGGTGTGAACAATCTTCACGCCGTTGGGCAAGGTTTCGGCCGGGGCGGCGGCTAGGGCGGCGCTGGAGCAGGCGAAGGCGATGAGTGCGGCGGTCAATGTTTTCATGGGAGTCACGGCTTTCATGGCTAAAGGGGATGGGAAACGCAAGAGAGAACTGCGCGGATTATCACCTCGGCGTGCCTTGCTTGGGCTTTGCAGGCTGGCCTATCATGCAATGACCGGTAACGGCCTTGCGCCCAGCCTCAATCCCCACCAAAAGGATGTCCCCATGAACCACCGCGATGAGCACGATGCCCGCAGGCGAGTTTTTTTACAGCGTGCCGGCCTCGGGGCTGCGGCCATGGGGGCGTTGCCGCTCCAGGCCCTGGCGGCGGGCCATGAAACCCTGCCTTTCGGCAACGGCGAGCGCGAGCTCGTGACTTACCCGGGCAAGCGCCCGCTGCTGCGCGTCACCACGCGGCCGCCGCACCTTGAAACGCCCTTCAGCGCATTCAGTGAAGGCGCGATCACGCCCAACAACGCCTTCTTCGTGCGCTACCACTTGGCCAACATTCCGCTGCGCATAGACGCCAAGACCTACAAGCTGCGGGTGGGCGGGCACGTCAAGCAATCGTTGTCGCTTTCGCTGGCCGAGCTCAAGGCGCTGGCGGCGCCGGTCGAGGTGGTGGCGGTCAACCAGTGTTCGGGCAACAGCCGCGGTTTTTTTGAGCCGCGCGTCTTCGGTGCCCAGCTGGGCAACGGCTCCATGGGGAATGCGCGCTGGGTTGGCGTGCCGCTGCGGGCGGTGCTTGAAAAAGCCGGCGTGCTGCCCGGCGCCAAGCAGGTGGCGCTCAACGGCCTGGACACGCCGGTGCTGCCCAAGACGCCGGACTTCATCAAGGCCCTGGACATAGACCTGGCGCTGAGCGCCGAACCGATTGTGGCCTGGTCCATGAACGGCGCCGATATCCCTTTCCTCAACGGTTACCCCATCAAGCTCATCGTGCCCGGCTACTTCGGCACCTACTGGGTCAAACACCTGAGCGAGATCGTCGTGATGGACCACGGCTTTGACGGCTTTTTCATGTCCACGGCCTACCGCGTGCCCGACAACGCCTGCCAGTGCGTGCCGGCCGGCACGGCGCCCACGGCGACGCGCCCCATCACCACGCTGCCGGTGCGCTCCTTCATCACCAGCGTGGCGGGCGGCGCGCGCGTGCCGGCGGGCAAGCTCCTGCAGCTCAAGGGCATTGCCTTTGACGGCGGCAGCGGGATCCGCAAGGTCGAGGTCTCGGAGGACGGGCAGCAGTGGCGCGAGGCCGCACTGGGCAAGGACCTGGGGCGGTTTTCGTTCCGTGAATGGAGCTTTGGCGTGACGCCGCCGCGCAAGGGCGAATTCAAGCTGATGGTGAGGGCCACCAATATGCAGGGCGACGTGCAGCCCGCCACGGCCAGCTGGAACCCGGGCGGCTATGCCCGCAATGTTGTGGAAACCACGCGCCTGCTGGCGGTCTAGGAGCTCACCATGAACATCCTTGCCTTGACCGCCGTGCGTGCCTGCTCCGCAGTTGTTTTGGTTTTCGGCTGCGGTGCGGCGCTGGCGCAAGCCGTGCAGAGCGTGACGCTGCCGCTGGAGACCGCCCGCCTCAAGCCGTCCAAGCTGGCCGGCTACCAAATCGCGATGCAGAAGTGCGGCATTTGCCACTCGGCCGACTACATCAGCCAGCAACCACCGGCCATGACGGCCGCGCAATGGACCGCCGAGGTGCGCAAGATGGAACATGCTTACGCCGCGCCGCTCAGCGATACCGATGTGGCGCAGATCGGCGAATATCTGGCGGTGACCTATGGCGGCGCCAAACCCACGCTGGGGCCGGTAGCTGCCGCCCAGCCGGCGCCTGTGGCCTCAGCGGGCGCGCCGGCTGCCGAGGTGGATGTGCAGGCCGTACTCAAGGCCAATGCCTGCCTGGGCTGCCATGCGGTGTCGCAGAAAATTGTGGGGCCGGCCTACCACGACGTGGCGGTGAAGTACAAAAACGACCCGCTGGCGCTCGCCAGGCTGGAAGCCAGCATCAAGGCCGGCGGTTCGGGCAAATGGGGCCCTGTGGTGATGCCGCCCTTTGCCAACCTGAGCCCGCAGGAACTCAAGGCGCTGGCGGCCTTTGTGCTGAAGCAATAGGCTTGCTCCTTCCCAGAGGAAGAAGGACCCAGGCCCCCGGCGCTGGCGGGCGTGAGCAAAAAAATGGCGCAATTCTTCCTCCAGGGGTTACGATGTGTGACTATTCACTCCGTGGCTGGCTCCATGGTCGCACTTGCAGCAGAATTCGATCCGCCCGATCCGCCGCGCCGGCTGCATAAAAAAGTCAGCGACCGGCCGCAGGACTGGCTCGGCACAACGCCGCTGCTGGATCTGGACGACCCCAAGCTGCGCCTGAAGGCCCGCTCGCTGGTCCAGCTGTCCCGCACCGACAGGGACAAGGCATTGGCCATCTATCGTTTCGTCAAGCGCCTGCCTTACACCAAGCGAATCAAGCTGCAATACCCGACGGCCCGCGACGTGCTCGAGGCGCGCGGGGGCGACGGCGATGACAAGGTGACCTTGCTGGTCGCACTGATGCGCTCCGCCGGCATCCCGGCGCGAATACGCTACATGGAGATGAGCGGCGAGATGCTGCGCGGCCTGATCCCAAGGCCCACACCGGCGGCACGCCCGTTGGCGGAATTCTGGCTGGGCCGCTGGGTGCGCACCGACACGTTTATCTTCGATGCCGAATACGTGGCCGCCGCCCGCGAACTGCTGAAAGCGAACGGCTGGGAATGCGGCTGGGGCATCCATATCAATGCCCAGCTCCTGTGGGATGGCAAGAACGACGCCTTCCTCGGCGGCAAGCCCAGCGAGCAGGACCCCATGATCAAGCGGCTTCTGTGCGTGGTGAGTGATCCCCTGGAACTGGTGTCGCCATCCGTGGGGGGCAGCGGGCTGCGTTACCGCCGGTCGCTGCGGGCCCTGCAGTGGAATGTGCTGGCGCCGGCCATGATACGGGCCATCGAGGAGCTGCGCGCCGGCTCCCGTTCCGGCTGAAACTCGCCGGACCGGCGGTCTGGGCCTAGCCTATGCGCCGCAACAAGCCCGGCACCGATGAGACCAGCATGGCCACCCCGGAGCAGGTCAACAGGCCCAGCACCAGCCTGCGAAAGGCCAGGTCGCTGATGCCCATGTAAACCCGTCCACCCAGCCAGGCGGGAATGAGTGCCGCGGGCGCCACGATGGCCAGCATGGGCAGTGTTTCGCGAGTGACCAGGCCGGCGGCGCCGTAGCTGATCATGGTGACTGTCAGCACGGCCAGGTTGAAGTTCTGGATGACGGCGCGCTGGGCAGCTTTCTCGTAGCCTCGCAGGGTGCACCACAGTGTCGGAATGACGCCGCTGAAGCCGCCCAACGCTCCCATGAAGCCGCCGGCAAGGCCTGCCGTGCCGTCGGCGATGCGCCCGCCGTGGTGGATGCGCGGAAGCCTGCCCGAAAAAAGCATGGCCGGGCACCATAGCGCCAGCAGCACGCCGAGGAACAGCTTGAACAGCTGGACGTCCAGTCGCGGCAGCAACAGCAAACCCAGCGGCAGCCCGAGCAGGCCGCCGGCCAGGAATGGCAACAGGCGCTTCCAATCGGTATTGCGGCTGACCGTGAAGGCCGCCATGACCTGCCCCGTCAACGCACCGAACACGGCCATGACAGCCGCCAGCTTCGGGTCTATGGCCCAGGCCCAGAAGGACATGGAAACCAGGCTGAAGCCAAAACCCGACAGGCCCTGGACAAAGCCCGCCGCCGCCGCGCCCGCGACGATCAGGACGATCTGCGCATCCAAACCGGGCGTCAGGCGTAGTCGCTCACGGGCACGCAGCTGCAGAACAGGTTGCGATCGCCGTAGACGTTATCGACACGGCCCACGGGCGGCCAGTACTTGCCCAGCTTGAGCGAGGCCAGCGGGAAGGCGCCGAGTTCTCGGGAATAGGGGCGGCTCCATTCATCACCCATCAGGCTGGCCGCGGTGTGCGGCGCGTGCTTGAGCGGGTTGTTGTCCTGCGGCCATTGCCCGGCTTCGATTTTCCGGATCTCTTCGCGGATGGCAATCATCGCGGCTATGAAACGGTCCAGCTCGGCCAGGGTTTCGCTTTCGGTGGGTTCCACCATCAGCGTGCCGGGTACGGGGAAGCTCAGCGTGGGCGCGTGGAAACCGTAGTCCATCAGGCGTTTGGCCACGTCCTCGGCGCTGACGCCGCTGGTGTCTTTCAGCGGGCGCAGGTCCAGGATGCACTCGTGCGCCACGTGGCCGTTCTCGCTCGCGTAAAGCGTGGGGTAGTGGTCCTTCAGGCGCGAGCTGATGTAGTTGGCGCTCAGGATGGCGACTTCGGTGGCTTGCGTCAGGCCTTCGGGGCCCATCATGCGGCAGTACATCCAGCTGATGGGCAGCACGGCCGCATTGCCCAGGGGCGCGGCGGAAACGGCGCCCACGCCGTTGCCGGGAATGCCAGCGGTGGCATGGCCGGGCAGGTAGGGCACCAGGTCGGCCACCACGCACACAGGGCCCACGCCCGGGCCGCCGCCGCCGTGCGGGATGCAGAAGGTCTTGTGCAGGTTCAGGTGGCTCACGTCGCCGCCGAACTCGCCGGGCGCGGCCACGCCGACCAGGGCGTTCATGTTGGCGCCGTCCACGTAGACGCGGCCGCCATGGCTGTGCACCATGGCGCACAGCTCTTTCACCTGGGTTTCAAACACGCCGTGCGTGCTGGGGTAGGTGATCATCACACAAGCCAGCTTGTCGCTGTGCTGTTCGCACTTGGCCTTGAGGTCGGCCATGTCGACGTTGCCGCGGGCATCGCAGGCGGTCACGACCACGCTCATGCCCACCATCTGCGCGCTGGCCGGGTTGGTGCCGTGGGCTGAAGAGGGAATCAGGCAGATGTTGCGATGGCCCTGGCCCTTGGCTTCGTGGAAGGCCTTGATGGCCAGCAGGCCGGCGTATTCGCCCTGCGAGCCGGCGTTGGGCTGCAGGCTGATGCCGGCATAGCCGGTGGCCTGGCACAGCCAGTCGCGCAGCTGCTGGTCGAGTTCGGCATAGCCCTGCAGCTGCTCGGCCGGCGCGAAGGGATGGATGTTGGCGAACTCGGGCCAGGTGATGGGAATCATCTCGCTGGTCGCGTTGAGTTTCATGGTGCAGCTGCCCAGCGGGATCATGCTGCGGTCCAGGGCCAGGTCCTTGTCGCTGAGCGCGCGTATGTAGCGCAGCATGCCGGTTTCGGAATGGTGGGTGTTGAACACCGGGTGCGTGAGGAAAGCCGTCGTGCGGCGCAGGTCGGCCGGGATCAGGGGCTCGATGCCCTTCTCGAAGGCGCTGACCACGGGCAGGGTCTGGCCGGGACTGGCGAAGAAGGACCAGAGCAGCTCGATGTCCTTGCGGCTGGTGGTTTCGTCCAGCGACACGCCCAGATGGTTGTTCAGGCGAAAGCGCAGGTTGGCGCCGCCCTGGCGCGCGCGCTCGGCGATCGCATTGGTGGCGTCGCCGGTCTTCACGGTCACGGAATCAAAAGCGCCGGTGTTGGTGATTTCATAACCCAGCTCCTGCAGGCCGCGCACAAAGACGGCGGTGTAGGCCGCCACGCGCTCGGCAATGCGCTTGAGGCCTTGCGGGCCGTGGTAGACGGCGTACATGCTGGCCACCACGGCCGGCAGCACCTGCGCCGTGCAGATGTTGGAGGTGGCTTTTTCGCGGCGTATGTGCTGCTCGCGCGTCTGCAGAGCCAGGCGGTAGGCCGGGTTGCCGTGGCTGTCGACGCTGACGCCCACCAGCCGGCCCGGCAGCGAGCGCTTGAACTCCTCGCGGCAGGCGAGGTAGGCCGCATGCGGGCCGCCATTGCCCATGGGCATGCCAAAGCGCTGGGTGTTGCCCAGCACGATATCGGCGTCCCATTCGCCGGGCGGGGCCAGCAGCGTGAGCGCCAGCAGGTCGGCCGCGACGCACAGGGCCGCGCCGTCGACATGGGCCTGGCCCGCGAGAGGGCGCAGGTCATGGATGCTGCCGGTGGTGGCCGGGTACTGGGCCAGCACGCCGAAGTAATTGCCCTCGGCCATCAGCTGCGGCACCGTGACCGCCGCCGTGCTGACCTTCACCTCGATGCCCAGCGGCCTGGCGCGGGTCTGTATCACCTCGATGGTCTGCGGATGGCAGTCGCCCGCCACGATGAAGACATTGCTCTTGCTCTTGACGCTGCGCTTGGCCAGCGTCATGGCTTCGGCGGCAGCGGTGGCCTCGTCGAGCATGGAGGCGTTGGCGATGGGCATGCCGGTCAGGTCGCAGACCATGGTCTGGAAGTTGATCAGCGCTTCCATGCGGCCTTGCGAAATCTCGGCCTGATAGGGCGTGTAGGCGGTGTACCAGGCGGGGTTCTCCAGGATGTTGCGCAGGATCACACCCGGCGTGCAGGTGCCGTAGTAACCCTGGCCGATGAAGTTCTTGAACACCTGGTTCTTGGCCGCGATGGCCTTGAGCTGCTTGAGCGCGGCGGCTTCCGTGACCGGGGCCGGGATGGCCATGGGCGTGCTACGCGCGATGGAGCGCGGGACTATGCCTTCGACCAGCTCGCGGCGCGAGGCCGAGCCCACGGCGGCCAGCATGTGGACTTCGTCGGCCTCGTCGATGCCGATGTGGCGGGCAATGAATTCGGAAGGGTTTTCAAGGTCGCCCAGGGGCTTGGCGGTTTGCATCAACATGTCTGTTTCCGGAAAAATCGTTCGCCCTGAGCTTGTCGAAGGGCTGGCCGAACGGGGAGCAGGGCTTCGACAGGCTCAGCCCGAACGGGGGTTAAGCCGCGAAGGCGGTGTAGCGGGTCTCGTCCATCAGTGCGTCGAGTTGCGAAGGATCGGACAGCTTGATCTTGAAGAACCAGCCGGCGCCCATGGGGTCGCTGTTGGCCAGGGAGGGGTCCTCCTTCAGTGCTTCGTTGACGGCGGTCACTTCGCCGCTGACGGGCATGTAGACATCGGCGGCGGCCTTCACCGACTCGACGACGCCGGCGGTTTCCTTTTGCGCGAAAGTGGCGCCCACGGCGGGCAGGTCCACGAACACCACGTCGCCCAGCGCGTCCTGTGCATGCACGGTGATGCCGACGGTGGCGGTGTCGCCTTCAATCTTGAGCCATTCGTGGTCTTCGGTGTATTTGACGGTCATGAGAATCTCCAGGGGTTGAGGGCGGGACGTAACGGGAATTTTTAACCGCGGTAATAGCGGGTGGGAACAAAAGGCATGGCGGCGACTTCCATGGGCACGGGCTTGCCGCGCACGATGGCGTTCACGCGTGTGCCCAGGGCGGCGAATTCAGGTTTCACATAGCCCATGGCCACCGGCTGGTTGATGGTCGGACCCAGCAGGCCGCTGGTGACTTCGCCAATCTTTGTGCCGTCGGCGGCCTGCAGCTCGGTGTGGTCGCGCACGGGGACGCGCTCCAGCGCCACCAGCCCCACGCGCTTGCGTGCAAGCAGGGCGGGGTCGGCCAGCTGGGCCAGGATTTTTTCAGCGCCAGGGAAACCACCGGCGCGCGCGCCGCCGGTGCGCCGCACTTTTTGCATGGCCCAGTTGAGGCTGGCTTCCACCGGGGTGGTGGTGGTGTCTATGTCGTTGCCATAGAGGCACAGGCCCGCCTCCAGGCGCAGCGAATTGCGCGCGCCCAGGCCTATGGGTTTGACCTCGGGCTGCGCGAGCAGCGCGCGCGCCAGCGTCTCGGCCTGCGAGGCGTGTACGGAAATCTCAAAACCGTCTTCACCGGTGTAGCCGCTGCGGGTGAGGAAACAATCGCAGCCCGCCACCGTGAAACGCCCGCCGGTCATGAACACCAGTTTTTCGACACCGGGCGCCAGGCGCTGCAGCGCGGTGACGGCCTGCGGGCCCTGCAGCGCCAGCAGCGCCATCTCGGGCATGGGAATGACCTGGCAGCGCGCGCCGATCTTTGCCTGGATGTGCGCGATATCGCCCACCTTGCAGGCGCCGTTGACGATGACAAAGAGATCGCCGCCGTTGGCGTAATCGCGGTTGAAGAACATCAGGTCGTCGATGATGCCGCCCTCGTCATTGAGCAACAGGCCGTAGCGCTGCTTGCCGGCGGGCAGGTCGATCACGTCAACCGGCATCAGCGATTCGAACGCCGCCGCGGCCTCAGGCCCCACCAGGCGCAGTTGGCCCATGTGAGAGACGTCGAAGAGGCCGGCGGCCTGGCGTGTGTGGAGGTGCTCGGCCATCAGTCCCGCCGGATATTGCACCGGCATGGAGTAGCCCGCGAAAGGCACCATGCGCGCGCCCAGTTCCACATGCAACGCGTGCAGCGGCGTTTTCAGCAGGGTTTCGGGGGCGGCGGAAGAGGTGGACGAATCGGACAAGGCATTCTCCGGGGGGCAAACAGGTATTAAATCCATCGGTTGCCCCTGCTGTCCACTTTACCTGAGAGATTCGCCCGGCGATGCGGGTTTGCTCCTTCGGTGGGCCGTCCTGGTGACGGCCTCTCTCCAGTAGGGAACGCCCTGCCGCGTGGTGCGCCGCGGGGCGGTTGCCAGTCCTTTTGCCTGAGCGTTCAGTGCGGCCCGCGGGGTCTCCCGGGGGTGTACGTGCGCCTTCGGCGGTTTTCCCGGGGGAAAACTCTCTCCTGACCCGGCAAGTGTAACTGAGGGCGTTCACAAGACCCGTGCGATTTCTGCGGATTGACTCCCTCTCCCAGGGGCGAGGGGGTAAAACCTCAAGCCGCTACGCCGCTATGTCAACGTGCTGCGGCAGCAGCATGGCGATGCGCTCGCTGATGGAGTCTGCGCGCTCGTGGCCGGCGATTTTTTCGATTTCCTCAATCATTTCGCGCGAGGCCGACAGCATGGCTTCACGGTCCTTGGCATTGCGCAGCGCCTCGCGAAAGCGCTCGGCCATTTCCGGGTTGCGGCGGGCGAACATGCGCTCGCAGATGTCGAACAGAAACATGCGCGTCGTGGCGAGCGAGCGCTTGCCTTCAAACTGGTCGGCCGAAACCTGGATGGCCTGGGTGGTCTCGGGGCTGGGGAAGTTTTTTAACTGTGTTGGCGTCGGTCCCGAAGCGGGAGCGGGCGCTGCGGCCGTTTTGCCCGGATGCGCTTCCAGAAAGCCTTCACGCAACAGCCGCAGGGCGATGGCCTCGCCATCGCCGTCAAACAGCGGGCGGAAATCCTGGGCGGACTTGCTGCCGTCGGCCATCAACAGCAGGGTGCGCTCCCGCTGGCCCAGCGTTCTCACGCCGGGCCTGAGCTCGGCGCGTGCGCGGTCGGTTTTGTGGAGCTGCATGGGATTTCATCCTGAAATGAAAGCCGAGCATCGTCTTCAAACGTTACAAGATTGTGAACACCGACCCAGATAATTTATTTCGCGTACACCAGGTCGCGCAGGCCCAGCGAAAGCTGTGGGACGTAAGTGATCACCATCAGGCAAGCCAGGATGACAAGCACAAAGGGAAGCAGGTGGGTCACGATGCGGTCCAGCGATATCCTGGCGACGGTACAGGCCGCGAACAGGTTCACGCCGAAGGGTGGCGTGATCATGCCGAGGGCCAGGTTGACGACCATCACCAGCCCGAAGTGGACGGGGTCTATGCCGAAATGCACCGCCACCGGCGCCAGGATGGGCGCCAGCACGATGATGGCGGCGCTGGTTTCGATGAACATGCCGATGATGAACAGTGCCGCGTTGACGCCCAGCAGGAAGAGCGCAGGCGATTGCAGCACGGCCTCCAGCCAGTGGCCGATGGCGTCGGGCACACCGGCACGGGTGATCAGGAAGGCGAACAGCCCGGCATTGGCGATGATGAACATGATCACCGCGCTGGAGAGCACCGACTTGCGCAGGATGGCGTAGAGGTCGGCGAGTTTGATCTCACGGTAAATCACGATGCCGACGACCAGCGCATAAAACACCGCCACCGCGGAGGCCTCGGTCGGCGTGAAAATCCCACCGTAAATGCCGCCCAGGATGATGACTGGCATCAGCAGTGCCCAGCCGGCCTGCCAGGTCGCCTTGCCGAAGCCCATGCGGCCGTCGCCGTCCTGCTTCCCCCAACCCTTCCAGCGGCAATAGAGATGCACGAACAGCATCAGGGCGCCGCCTATCAGCAGGCCCGGGCCAAAGCCGGCGATGAAGAGTTCGCCGATAGAGACCTCGGCGCTCACACCGTAGAGGATCATTGGAATTGACGGCGGGATGATCACCCCCAGCTCCGCACTGGTGGCTTGCAAGGCCGCGGCATAGGCGGTGGGATAGCCGTGCTTGATGAGCGCCGGTATCAGGATGGCGCCGATGGCGAAGGTCGTGGCGACGGAGGAGCCCGACACGGCCGCGAAAATCATGCAGGTCAGCACGCAGGTCATGGGTAGGCCGCCCTGGATGCCGCCCACAATGCTTTTGGCGAATTCGACCAGCCTGCGGGAGATTCCGCCGGTCTCCATCAGGTTGCCGGCCAGGATGAAGAAGGGAATGGCGGCCAGCGGAAATTTGTTGATCGAGGAAAACATTTCCTTGACCGAAATCAGCATGTTGGTGTTGGAAGCCTGGATGCCGAAGACCGACGCCAGGCCGATGGACACGGCCACCGAGACGGTGAGTGCAAAGCACAGCACCATGGTTGAAATCATCACGGTGGTCATTGCGCCGTCTCCAGTTCGTTGCGCTGCGGATCGACCAGGTTACCGATGATGCCGACCATGGCAAACATGCCGCCCACGGGCATGGCCGCATAACCCCAGAACATGGACACGGACTCCAGGCCCGCCATGGATTGCACGCGCCCGCGCAGCGAGTAGTCCCATCCCCACCAGACGATGACTGCGATCAGCGCCAGCGCCGCGATACAGACCAGCCAGTCCAGCGCGCGCCGTATGCGCGGCGGGCTCCAGCGGTAGAGCACGTCCACGCTGACCATCGCACCCTGCCGGAAGGCCATGGGGATCCCCATGAACACCATCCAGATCAGGCTGAGGCGGATCAGGATTTCACTCCACTCGGCGGGTTGCTCAAGGACAAAGCGCGTGACGATCTGGAACAGGCCGAGCGCCGAGGCGATGACCAGCATCAGGCAGGCCACCAGCATAGAGAACCCGGTGGTCCACCGTTCAAGTTTGAGGAAGGCTTGTTTCATGGGACGGCGATGGTAGGCGGGTGGACAGGAAGAGGGGTGGGGGAGGCAGATGAAAACGCCCGCCAGTACGGTGCCTGCGGGCGTATTCAGCGCCTCAAGGGCGGCGAACCGTGGCAAAACCGCAGCCCGCGTGCCTTGCCCCTTACTTGTAGTTCCGGATGGCGTCGATGTTGGCCTTGCCGAACTGCTTTTCAAATTCGGCATTGACAGGCGCAAGCGTGGCCACGAACTTGGCCTTGTCGACGTTCTCGATCACGGTCATGCCCTTGGCGCGCAGCTCGGCCACGCCGTTGGCGTCGTCCTGGTCGACGCGCGCACGGTTGGCCTTGGTCGCTTCCTTGGCCGCGTCGACGAAGGCCGTCTTGTCGGCGGCGCTGAGCTTGTCGAAAGCCGCTTTATTCATCAGGAAAATGCAGGGTGAATACACGTGGCCGGTCAGTGACAGGTGCTTCTGGACCTGGTCGAACTTGGCCGACATGATCACGGACAGCGGGTTTTCCTGGCCGTCCACCGTGCCTTGCTGCAGCGCGGTGAACACTTCGGGGAAGGCCATGGGTGTGGTGATGATGCCCAGGCCCTTGTAGGCGGCGATGTGCACCGGGTTTTCCATGGTGCGCATCTTCAGGCCTTTGAGGTCTTCCGGTGCCTTCACGTCGCGCTTGCTGTTGGTCATATGCCTGAAACCGTTCTCGGCCCAGGCTAGCGCCTTGAAGCCCTTGGCGTCGAATTTTGTCAGCAGGTTCTGGCCGATGGGGCCGTCCAGCACGGCGCGCGCGTGCGCCTTGTCGCGAAACAGGAAAGGCACATCCAGGATCTTGGTCTCGGGCACAAAGTTGGGCACCGGCCCGGTGGAGGAGAAGGTCAGTTCCTGGGTGCCCAATTGCACCGCTTCAATGGATTCGCGTTCGCCGCCCAGGGCACCGTTGTAGAAGGTCTGGACCTTGTAGCGGCCGGCCGTGCGTTTCTCCACCTCCTTGGCGAAGGTGTCGATGGCAATGCCCTGGTGCGAATTCTGGGCGGTGGAAATGCTGATGCGCATGGTGGTCTGCGCGCTCGCCGATGCCATGAATCCGAGGCCGAGCGTTATAGCGGCCAGCAGTTTTGAAACTTTCATGTTGTCTCCTGAGAAGTCGTTGCCAAGGGAAATCCGTGATCACGCAACACCCACGGCACGCGGCCGTATGCACACCTATTATTGCTTTGCCGTTCCGGGCGCGGTGCGCGGGTTTTCGCCAAGAACCTGTTCGCGGTCTAAACGGGGCCGCGTTGGGGTGCAATCGGGATGAGTGGGCCGACCGGGACCGCCGCATGGGCTAATGCCCATGCAAGGGCTCGGTTGGCTCAATCGCCCGACCGCACAGCCGGTCGGCTGTGCGTCGTGCGGCTGCCCCAATGGGGATGCAAACGCGACCGCGTTTGCGTCACCCCAACCCGAAGGGCAAGCGCCTTCTCGGGCGGTCTGTGGCGTTGCGGCGCTAGCCCATAGCCGGGCTATGGGCGGCGCACCGCGCCTTGCATCCCATCCCGAGAAGGTGCTTGCGCGGCCCCGTTTAGACCGTGAACAGGTTCTAGGTAGGCCGCAATGATGCTGTCGAAATCCTGGTCGGGCAGGAGGCCCAGCGCCCGCGCCCGTGCTGCGTCGATGTGGGCCGGCCAGCTGGTCACGAGTTTGGCGATGGTGGGGTCCGGCGTCCAGTCAATCAGGGCTGCGGCCTTCTTGCCCGCCACGCGTTCCAGTGCGGCCGCCATCTCGCCCACAGTGGTCTTGAGCGCCGGCAGGTTGATGGCCGTACGCGCGCCCCATTCGGCATCGCCGGCTTCTGCCGCGCGTATCAACCCTTCAATCGTGCGGGCGGGTGACGAGAGGGCCACGGCCGTTTCGGGCGGCACAGGGCAGGCCGCACGCAGCCCCGCCAGCGGCTCGCGGATCATGCCGCTCAAAAAACTCGAGGCCGCGCCATTGGGTTTGCCCGGCCGCACGCTCACCGTCATCAGCCGCACATTGCGCCCGCGTATGAATCCCTTGCGCGCATAGTCCGCCACCAGTTGCTCGCCAATGAATTTCTGGATGCCGTAGCTGCCTTGCGGCGTGGGCAGGGTGCGGTCGTCAATCACCGGCGGCAGGGGCTGCGCCGGCGAGTTGCCGAACACCGCGAGCGAACTCGCGAACACGACGGTGGGCGCGGTGCCCAGCATGCGGCAGGCCTGCAGCAGCGCGCGCGTGGCGTCCACATTGCTGCGCATGCCGAGGTCGAAGTCGGCTTCGCACTCACCGCTGACGGCTGCGGCCAGGTGGAAGACCAGCGCGTCGTCGGCGCGCACCACCTGTGATGTGGCATCGCCGCTTTCGAGGAGTTGGTTGAGGTCACCAACCACGGCGCGCACCCGCGGGTCAGCCGCCAGTGCGGCCGGCGGGGCGACGCGGTCGACCAGGGTCACGGTCTTGATGGTTTGTGGTGCGCCGCCGGCCAGGGAAAGTTTGCCTTGGTCAAGCAGTTGGTGCGCAAGCCTCGCGCCCAGGAAACCGGCGCCGCCTGTGATGACGATGTTCATGTGTGTTTTGTCTCCGTAGTCCCCGTTGCAACGCCGAGGTGACCTCGCCATGCGCGCACCGGCGCCCCTCACAGCACTCTGTCAGGGTTGTGCCTTTATAACGCAAGCTTTTGCCTGTATCAGGCTGGGAACACACAGATCCGTGTTTGGCGCGCCGGCCGCAACAAGCTGCTGCGTGCGCCTTCGTGGGGCAGAAGTCGCCAGCAAGCATCAGGCGGGCGCTGCCACCTTCGCTTTGGGCTTGGTGCTGATCGTTCCGAGCAGCCAGAGATTGAGGGTCGGAGACCGGCTGATAAGCAGCGCCGAGACAATCGGCCCGGCCAGGCCTGCCGCGAGGCCGGCGACCATCAGCACATAAATATCCGTGACTCCCAGCTTCTTCAAAATAATGCGGCTTGCCGCGGTGAAGAACACATGCAGCAGGTAGATCGCGAATGAAAATGAGCCGACATAAGCCAGGCGGGGGGAACTCCAGCCGCTGCGCAGAAGCAGGAAGGCGCTGCATACGCCAAGCCCCAATGCGGCCATGGAATTGCCCTGTTCGGAATATTGCGGCAGCAGCATGGCCGTGGTTGCTGCACAGATGAAGACGGCCGCCGCGATGCCGCGTGCCGCCGGGCCGTTGATCTCAAAACGCTTGCAGGCCAGCCCCGCGAGGAAGAAGGGCAGCAGGTACACAGCGCCCTGGGCGGCAAAGTAATTCGGCGGGCTGAAGTAGTCGAACAGCACCGCGGCCAGGGCCCACACCAGCGCGAAGCTGGCAGGCGTCGCGAGTGCCTTCAGGTGTTCCAGCAGGATGACGACCAGGAAGACGATGAACAGCGCTTCCAGAAACCAGAAGTGCCCCACCGGCACGACGTGCAGCAGCCACCAGCGGTCTACGGCGTTGTTGGCGCCCGGCGTGAAAGCCTGTACGACCGCAAAAATGGTTCCCACCGTGATCAGCGGAAACAGCAGCCGGCGCACCTTGCCTTTGATAAAGCCCAGCGCATGGCCCTGGTAGGGGCGAAAGCCATAGACGTAGCCGGAGATGAACGAGAACAGCGGCATGCGGATATAGGCAAGCGCTTCGTTGAAGACCTGCAGCCAGTGGCCTTCCGGAATCCTCAAGCCGACGGAGGGCGTATCCCCCACCACATGAAACAGCACCAGCAGCACGCAGGCAATGCCTCTTAACGTATCCACCTCAAGGCTGCGTTTCATTTTCTGGCCGGTCATCGGATGCGGGTCCTCTCGTTGGGTTTGCGTGAAGTCCTGAAGCCAGCGGCCAGGGATGAAGGATGAACCAAAACTGGATCAAGACCGGCTCACCTGATATGAGTCCAGGACCGACCGCAAGAATTGATCACAAGTATTCAGTGAACAAGTATTCAGTGATTCAGCGGGTCGTTGAATCTCGACTCACTTCAGTGAATCAACTGAACAGAGAGCGTAAACAGGCAACGCGTTCCTTTTTGGTGCGCGAAAAAGCAAACTGTTGCAAGCCGTATCGTTTTGCGCGGCATCCTTTATCAAGCCAACAGCTGTTACGTTGTTGAAACGAATGCGTGGCCTTTTCGTCAAATGAATGACTCGGGCAAACCCTAAACTGGGTTCGTCTCCTACATCAACTGTCTCGCCTTGCCCGTTGCGGCTACAGGCGATGTGCCCGATGCTCAATCAGCTCTTTCCCTGATGCCGCCACCGCTGGCGTGTGCGCGGGACGAATGCAGAGAAGACGCAGATAAACACAGGAAGTGACATCCGGAAATGAATTTTGACACTCCGCTTTCAAGCGAAGATTCCACGCGTTATGCGGCACTGGTCGGACAGGGCACGGCCATCACACGGCACGCCGAACTGCTGGCCTGGCTGCAGGGCGGCGTGCAGCAATGCCTTCCCCACGACATCCTGCTGGCGGGTTGGGGCGATTTCCAGGAAGGGGCCTTGCAGCATGACGTTGTGTCCAGCCTGCCCGGCGCGCGGTCCTATGCCGCAGGCACGGACGGCCTGCCCTTTCTTCTCGGCAAGTTCCATGAGCGCTGGCTGGCCGCCGGCCGCCAGCCCTGCCGGCTGGACTTCAGCGAATTCGAATACCTGCTGGGCCATGCGAGCCTGCCGGGCTCCTTCCCGTCCAGCCTGCGCGGCATGCGTTCGGTGCTGATCCATGGGCTGCGGGACGAGAGGGCGCAGCAGGAATGCCTGTATGTGCTGATGCGCGCGGGTGAGATCCCGGCCGAACCGGCATGCACGGCCCTGCGCATGCTGATGCCCAGCATGGACGCGGCCCTGCGCCGGATGGCGCCGTTGCCGCAGCAGCGGCGCCCCGCGCCGGCCGCGCGCGGCACGGCGGCAGAGGACGCCTGCGGGCTGAGCGAGCGCGAAACCCAGATCATGGCCTGGGTGGCCATGGGCAAAACCAATTCCGAGATAGGCGCCATCCTCAACATCAGCGGCTTCACCGTGAAGAACCACATGCAGCGTATCTTCCAGAAGCTCAACGTCTTCAACCGCGCGCAGGCGGTTTCCAAAGTGACAAGGGTCAGCATCTATGGCTGAAGTGAACCAGCTCAACTCCGCGTCCGCCTGGCTCAACCAGCGCGAGCCGCGCTCCATGGGGCTGGGGCGCAGCCACCTGTTCGCCGCCGTCGAGGCCGGGATGGACCCGCTGGTGCTGGTGTTCTCGCTGTGGGCGCTGGCGTTTTATTACGAGGGCTCGGTGCGGCCCGCTTACCTGATCTTGTCGGTCATCGTGTTCTCGCTGACCTTCCCGGGCAGCTCACAGCTGCGGTTGCCAGTGTGGAAGGTGTTTTCAACGATCGCCTTCCACTGGATATGGATAGCCGGCCTGCTGCTGCTGACGGGCTATGTGACGGAATACTTCCACAAGTTTTCCATGACCGTGCTGAGCCACTGGCTGTGGGTTGCGCCCGTGGCCCAGGCCGGTGCGCACCTGGCGCTCAGAGCCGCCGCGCCGCAACTGCTGAAGCTGCAGGGACCGCCGCGCGGGGCCGTGATTGTCGGCATGAACGAGCAGGGCGTTTCACTGGCCAGGAATATTGCCGGCTCGGCTTATTCGGGCATTGAGCTCAAAGGCTTTTTCGACGACCGCGGTGAAGACCGCCGCAAGGCGCCTGAAGGGCAGGACGAGCACCGGCTGGTCGGAAAGATCGACGATCTGCCGGCCTATGTCAAGCAGCATCGCATCCAGTTCATCTACCTGTCGCTGCCCATGGCTTCGCGGCCGCGCATCCTGCAGGTGCTGGACGGGCTCAAGGACACCACCGCCTCCATCTACTTCGTGCCCGACATGTTCATCACCGACCTGATCCAGGGCCGCAGCGACACGGTGTGCGGCGTCACGGTGATCTCGGTGTGCGACACGCCGTTCCGCGGCGTCAACGGTTTCCTCAAGCGCGCCAGCGACATCGTGCTGTCGCTGCTGATCCTGCTGCTGATCTTCCCGGTCATGGCGGTCATCGCCCTGCTGGTGAAGCTGGATTCGCCGGGGCCGATCATTTTCAAGCAGCGCCGCTACGGCCTGGACGGCGAGCAGATCCTGGTCTACAAGTTCCGCTCCATGGCCGTCACCGAGGACGGCGGCACGATACGCCAGGCCAGCAAGAACGACATGCGGGTCACACGCCTGGGCGCCATCCTGCGCAAGACCTCGCTCGACGAGCTGCCGCAGTTCGTCAATGTGTTGCAGGGCCGCATGAGCATCGTCGGCCCGCGACCGCATGCCGTGGCGCACAACGAGATGTACCGCTCGCTCATCAAGGGCTACATGGTGCGCCACAAGGTCAGGCCCGGCATCACGGGCTGGGCCCAGGTCAACGGCCAGCGCGGCGAGACCGACACGCTGGACAAGATGCAGGCACGCATCGACTGCGACCTGGACTACCTGCGCAACTGGTCGCTGCAGCTGGACTTTTTCATCATCCTGAAAACCATTCGCCTGGTCTTCAAGGATGGGGCCGCCTATTGAGGCCCGGCTTTCCTGGTGAAGTTGCTTGGAAAGTAGTGAATGTATTGAAGAGCGTTGAAGTGTGTTGAAACCGGAAAAACAACAAAGAAAGGAAAAAGGGCGCAATCCTGCGAAGGACTATCGCCTCCCCATCATGGACCCGTTGTCTTTATTTGACTCTCCTGCCGCCGCCGTTTCATACGGCGGGCGCTGCAGCTTCCAGATCTTTGCCGTCTCCGGCGCGGGGGGCGTGCTTTGAGTCCCCATCCCAAACTTCTGCCGATTCCGTTCCTGCTGCTGGGACTGTTTCCCCTTGCCGGGCAAGCCGACGAACTTGACACGCTGCAGTTTCGCCTAGGGCAAAGCGTGACGCATGACAGCAATGTGTTCCGCCTGCCCGATTCGGCCAATACCCAGGCGGTGCTCGGAAGGCCGGAGCGCGACGACAACGTGTCGGTGACGACGGCGGGCTTCAAGATCAACAAGCCCTATGGACTGCAGCGCTTCGAGTTCGACGCAAGCATTGAGGACCATCACTACAGCCGCTTCTCCTACCTGGATTTCACGGCGGCGAATTACGCGGCCGCCTGGCGCTGGAGCTTCACGCCAAGGCTGCACGGCAACCTGACCAGCGACAGGCGCGAGTATGTCGACACCTATGCCGACGTGGCGGGTACCGGTCAGATCAACCGCCGCACCACCCGCTCCACCATTTTTGACGCCGAGTACGAACTTGACGGCGCCTGGCGCGTGGTGGGTGGGCTGTTCGACCGCAGCAGCTCCAACAGCCAGCCCAACACCTTCGAGGCCGACTCCAAGGTCCATGGCGCCGAGGGCGGCGTGCGCTATGTCTACCCGTCCGGCACCTCCATGGCTTACCGTTACAGGGAAGGCAAGGGCGAATACCCGGGCCGTTTCCTGTCGCCCGGGATCGCCGGCAACTTCACGGACCGCGAGCATGAGTTTCGCTTCGACTGGGCGCCCAGCGCCGACACCACGCTGCGGGCCAAGGTTGCGCATTTCGAGCGCAACCACGACGGCCTGGGCGCGCGGGACTTCTCCGGCATGACCGGCCAGCTGGACGCGGCCTGGGCCATCACTCCCAAAACCACGCTGGCGGGCGGCGCGGTGCGCGAGCTGGCCAGCTACCAGACCAATACCACGAGCTACTACGAGGGCTGGCGCTTCTTTGTCGCCCCGACCTGGAAGCCCACAGAGAAAACCGCGGTGCGCCTGCGCTACGACCACGGCACGCGCGACTTCAAGGGTCCGTTGCCGGGCTTTGTCGCCACCAATCGCCGCGACACCACCAACCTGATGTCGCTCGCGCTCGAATGGCAGGCCATGCGCGCGCTCAAGCTGACCGCATCGTTGCAAAGCGACAGGCGCAAGTCCAGCGAACCCGGCTTTGACTACAAGAGCAATTCCTTCGGCCTGTCGGCCGACGCGAGCTTTTGACCGAGCCTTCGCGCGGCAAGCCCCGTCCTGACTTTTCCTGAATCTCCTGCTTTTACCAAAAGGCGACAAGATGAACCCGCTGAAACTGAAACCCCTGACTCGATATCTTCTGTCCAGCTTGCTGTGCGCGCTCGCTGTGCCGCTATGGGCGCAAACAGCGCCGCCGGCCGCGCCGCCGCCCGCGCTTCCTTCAGCTTCACCTTCCGTGCAGGCCGCGGCCACGACGGCGCCGGTGGCGCCGCCTTCAGTGGCCGCCACGCCCACCCTGCCCAACAGCCAGGACTACCGGCTGGGCGCGGGCGACGCCATCGGCGTGCAGGTCTACCAAAGCCCGGACCTGTCCATCGACGCGCGCGTGTCCGAAAGCGGCGTGATCAGCTATCCGCTGATAGGCAGCGTGCAGCTCGGCGGGCTGACGATTGCCGAGGCCGAAAAGAAGATCGGCGACGCCTTGAAGAGCGGCGGTTTCGTCAAGGTGCCGCAGGTCAACATCGTGCTGCGCCAGGTGCGCGGCAACCAGGTAGCGGTGCTGGGGCAGGTGAGCCGGCCCGGCCGCTTCCCGCTGGAGACCTTCAACACCCGCGTCAGCGACATGCTGGCCGCCGCCGGCGGCACCACCCCGACCGGCGATGATGTGCTGATCGTCACCGGCCAGCGCGACGGCAAGCCGTTTCGCAAGGTGATTGACATCCCTGCGCTCTTCCTCAACCAGAAATCGGACGACGACATCGTGCTGGCCGGCGGCGACACCCTGTATGTCAACAAGGCGCCCATGTTCTACATCTACGGCGAGGCGCAGAAACCCGGCCCTTACCGTATTGAACGCGGCATGACGGTGATGCAGGCGCTGGCCCAGGGCGGCGGCCCGACCGCGCGCGGCAGCCAGAACCGCCTGAAGCTGCATCGCCGCGATGCCTCGGGCAAGGTGGTGGAAACCACGCCCAACCTGAACGACCTGGTCCGCCCCGAAGACGTGATCTACGTGCGCGAAAGCCTTTTCTAAACAGCCATGACTGGAATGCCATGACACTCCATCAATTTTTATTGATACTTCGGGCCCGTTACCGGGTGGCGCTGATGATCGTCCTCCTGGCCATCCTCGCGGCGCTGGCGGTCAGCCTGGTGCTGCCCAAGAAATACACGGCCCAGACCGCGGTGCTGGTCGACGTGCGCTCGCCCGACCCGGTGGCCGGGGCTGGCAGCGTGCCCATACAGGGCCTGGTGGCGCCCAGCTATATGGCCACGCAGGTGGACATCATCGGCGGCGACCGCGTGGCACAGCGCGTGGTGAAGATGCTCAAGCTCGACGAAGACCCGCGCACCAAGGAGCGCTGGCTGGAAGCGACGGAAGGCCGCGGCACGCTGGAAGGCTGGATCGCGGATTCGCTGCAGAAGCGGCTGGACGTGCGGCCCGCGCGCGAGAGCAACGTGATCAACATCACCTACAAAGGCAGCGAGCCCGACGAGGCGGCCAAGGTCGCCAACGCTTTTGCCCAAGCCTACCTCGACACCAACCTGGCCTTGAAGACCGAACCGGCCCGCATTTACGCGGAGTGGTTTGACGAACAGACCAAGGCCTCGCGCGCCAAGCTCGAAGAGGCCCAGGCCCGTCTTTCGGAATACCAGCAGAAGGCCGGCATCGTCAGCAGCGACGAGCGCGTGGACTACGAAACCACCAAGCTGGCCGAGCTGTCCTCACAGCTCACGACCGTGCAGGGCGACACCACCGACAGCCAGAGCAAGCGCGGCTCGCGCGGCGACACCATCGCCGAGGTGATGCAGAGCCCGCTGATCAACGGCCTGAAGGCCGATGTGGCGCGGCAGGAGGCCAAGGTGCAGGAAATCGGCGTGCGCCTGGGCGAGAACCACCCCGAGCGCCAGCGCGCCGAATCCGAACTGGCCGCGCTCAAGAGCCGGCTGGCCAGCGAGACCGCGCGTATCAACGCCTCCATCGAGACCACCTACCGCGTCGGCAAGGACCGCGAACGCGAACTGCAGGGCGCCGTCGCGGCGCAGAAGGCCCGCGTGCTGGCCTTGAACAAGCAGCGCGATGAGCTCAATGTCTACCGCCGCGATGTCGAATCGGCCCAGCGCGCCTTTGAAACCGTGAGCCAGAGCGCTTCGCAGACACGCCTGCAGAGCTTGACCAACCAGACCAACGTGGTGCGGCTCAATGCGGCGACGGCGCCCGTCAATCCGTCCAGCCCGAGGCTGCTGGTCAACCTGCTGATCGCCGCTTTCGGCGGAACCCTGCTGGGCGTTGCCTGCGCGCTGTTGCTGGAACTGGCGAACCGCCGCGTGCGCTCCGCCGAGGACCTGGTGCAGATGCTGGAGCTGCCGGTGCTGGCCAGCATTTCTTCAAGCATGGGGGCGGCCCGGCTCAGCGGCCCCAAACGACTCGCGCTCGGCAACGGAGGATAGCCATGAACAGAAACAACAGCCAGACGATGACGGCGCGGTCCGTTCCCCTGACCGTGCCCAGCAAGCCCGCCACCGGCTCGAGCCGCTCCATAGGCGCCATCCTGGTCGATGCCGGCCGGCTCTCGCCGCTGGACGCCGAGCGCATCGTGCATTTCCAGCGCGACCGCGGCGCGCGTTTCGGTGAGTCCGGCAGGGCCCTGGGGCTGCTGACCGAGGAGGACGTGCGTTACGCCCTGTCGGTGCAGTTCGACTATCCCTACCTTGGCCGCGAGAACAAGCTGAGCCGCGAGCTGGTGGCGGCCCACCACCCGAACAGCCAGCCCGTGGAGCAGCTGCGGGCGCTGCGCAGCCAGCTGATGCTGCGCTGGTTCGATACCGGCCCGGACCGCCGCGGCCTGGCTATCGTGAGCGCCGGCTCCAGGGAAGGGCGCAGCTACATTTCGGCCAACCTGGCGATCGTGTTCTCGCAGCTGGGCCTGCGCACGCTGCTGGTCGACGCCGACATGCGCGCGCCGCGCCAGCACCTGCTGTTCAACCTCGGCAAGGGCGCGGGCCTGTCGGACATGCTTGCCGGGCGCGCCGGGCCGGAGGCCGTGGTCAACGTCGCGGCGCTGCAGGATCTTTCGGTGCTGCCGGCGGGCGTGATTCCGCCCAACCCGCAGGAACTGCTGGGCCGGCAGGAGTTCTCCAGGCTGCTGCAATCGCTGGGCCAGGACTTCGACATCATCATCATCGACACGCCGCCCGCCAGCGAGTGCGCGGACGCCCACACGGTGGCGGTGCGCGCGGGCGCGGCGCTGGTGGTGGCGCGGCAGAATGCCAGCTCGCTGCCGCAGATGACGCGCTTCACGCACAGCCTGCGCGAATTCGGCGTCGCCCTGGTGGGCTCGGTGCTTAACGATGCTTGAGGCTTTGCGTGAAGCGCTCGCCCGCGAGGCGGTGCAACACGGCAAGCGCCGCCGCGCCCAGCAGGCCGCCCGCCGCGTCGGTGGCCAGGTCGGCCCAGCTGGCCGAGCGCCCCGGCAGGAAGACCTGGTGCAGCTCGTCCATGCCGCCCACCAGCAGCGCACCCGCCAGGCAGCACATCACCATGCGCCAGCCGCGCATGCCGCCGGCCACGCCGGCCGCCATGCCGACCACCGCGAAAGTCAGCAGGTGGGCCAGCTTGTCCCAGGGCGCGGGAAACAGCCCCACGGCCACCGGCTGGGCGCCGCCCACATACAGCACCGCGGCGCTCGCGGCGAATACCAGCGCGGCGGCGATGCGCACAGTGCGCTGAAAATTCTCGAGAGAAATTGCTTTGGCCATGGCCGCGATTTTCTCATGCCTCCCTTCGGGAAACAGGAAAGCCATGCTGAATTCCCTCACTGAAGAACCGACAGATTGGCGCCGGCGCTGGTCGCTGCTGCTCGAAAAAATCGAGCGTGTGCAAAGCCCCCTCCAGGGGCAGGCCCTGCTGGCCGAATTGAGCCACCCCCGCGCGCCCACCGTGCTGGCATTCGCGAATGCGCACGCCATGAATTCCATGGCGTCTTCAGCCCCATTTTTTGAGGCCATGCGCTCGGCCGACCGTGTGCTCAGGGATGGCTCGGGCATGGCGACGCTGTTCAAGCTGCTGCGTATGGAACCCGGCCTCAACCTCAACGGCACCGACCTGATTCCCCAGCTGATTCGTTCTTTCGACGGCCGCGGCATCGCGCTCTTCGGCACGCGCGAGCCCTACCTCGAAAGAGCCGCGCAGCGTGTGCGGGGCGAACTTGCGCCGCACAGCCAGCTCATCAGCGCCAATGGCTTTCTCGATGCGGGAAACTATTCCCTGCTCGCGGCCACGCACCGGCCGGCCCTGATCGTGCTAGGCATGGGCATGCCGCGGCAGGAAGAGATCGCCGCCCAGCTGCGCGCCGTACTGGACTTTCCCTGTCTCATCGTCTGCGGCGGCGCCATCATCGATTTCCTGGGCGGCAAGACACCGCGTGCACCGCTGTGGATGCGCAAGACGGGCATCGAATGGGTGTTTCGCCTCGCGCTGGAGCCGCGCAGGTTGTTCCAGCGCTATGTGATCGGCAACCCGCTGTTCCTTACGCGAGCGCTGCGCTTGGCGTCGGTCAGCCGGCGTTGATGTGTGCATCGGCCGCCGTGGTGGCGGTCGATTGGCTGCTGGCCTGCGCCACAGAAGCAACAGAAATATCTTCTTCGTTGTAGCGATTTTGAACGTCGGGCGTGCAGTCGCGCCTGACGATCTGGCCGGGGTTTCCCATCACCACGCAATAGGGCGGTACGTCTTCAAAGACATACGCGCCGCCGGCAATCCGGCTGCCTCTGCCCACGGTGACGCCGCCCACGATGATGGCGCGCGGCCCTATCCAGACCTCGTCCTCGATCACCGGGTACAGCGTGTGGCGCAGGCCCTGTGCATCGATATGGTCGCGCTGGCTCAGGGTGACGCCGTGGAACAGCGTGACGTTGCGGCCTATGCGCGCGCCGGCGTTGACGACGATGCCGCGGCCGTGCGTGAAGCCATCCCGGTCACGCCGCAATCCCTGCGTTCCCTATACCGACCGGTGCTCCTGAGGTGGGCTGGTCTTGCGCCAGCACACCTTTTTCGGCAACGAGGGACAAGGATGCTCTCAGGACTGCATAGCCACCGCTGCTTCTGCTTGACATGCATAGCTGTCCATCAACGTTAGATGGGCGGTATCTTTACCGTCTCTCTCATTCCGCTCAAGGGGGATACCTGGGCGCTTAATCCTCAGCTTCATGCAGGCGTGGCAAATCCGTTAGAAAAAGTCCGCATCAGAAAAATTTCGCGGCATAACTTCAATCCTCTCTTTGTGTACGAGGAAGTCTATCTGTAGGGGAGGATGGGCTACCCGCATATCTCCGGCAAACAATCAAACAATTAATGTCCGACTGCGGACAATTCGTCAAAGAATTCTCCATTGCCTCACGTATGGTCTGACCTTGAAAAAATTCGGGGAGTCCAGCGTGAATTTTCGGCATGACATAACGGCCTGTGCCATCACGGCAGCTACGGCGCGTTCCACCTTCTGTCACTCAGATTGAACCGGTGATGCATACATATGTAGTGCAGGCTCAATCGCTTGCTCGTGCGGGGGATTTTCGGGGCGCCGCGGAACTGTGCAGAAAGGCCGTCAAGTACGGCAAAGATGTCTTGTACGCAAGGGGTCTGCTCGCCGACTGCTTGCACAACCAGGGCATACGTGCGATACAAATTTCCGACCTCACGACAGCGGAGGAGTATTTCCGGGCCGCGCTCGAAGTTCAACCTCGTCACGTAGACGCGTTGTGCAACCTCGGCTCGGCCTTGTTCATACGTGGCGATCATGGCGAAGCGGCGGCGCTGTTCACTCATGCTCTGAAGATTGAGCCCGCGAACCTGGGTGCGCTGGAGAACCTGGCCAAGCTCCGGGAGTTCTCACAGGACATGGCCGGCGCTTCAAAGGCCTTGAGCAGGCTTGCGCAAGTTTCTCCCGAGAACGCAACGGCCTACCTTCTGCGGCAAGCGCTTCTGATTGAAAAGATCGCCCCAAGCAAAGCTTATATCGTTGAAGTCAGGGCCGGCCTGGCAAGTACCTTGCAAACCCTCGAAGCCGGCAGCGCGGCCATTGACAACCCCCTACGGTGCCCGTCATCGCACTTCCCGCTTTCCTACCACGGCATCAACAACAGGGAGCTTGTCGAGCGAATAGCGCAGCTGCACCTCAAGGCGGCGCCGTCACTCGCCTGGGTTGCTCCCCATACACGTTCATGGGCAGGACCCCGCGACCGCATCAAGATAGGATTCGCTTCGGCATTTTTTTACGAGCACAGCATCGGGAACGTGTCACGCGGCCTTATCAAACACATAGACCGAAGCACTCACGAAGTCTTTGTCATCAGGCTGGGCAGTTCGCCCAGGGACCCGATGGCCCGGCTGATTGACGACTTGGCGGATGTCGTCGTAACCGTTTCACACGACCTCCAGGCCGCGAGGGAAACCATTGCAGGACTGGGCCTGGATGTCCTGTTCTTCCAAGACATTGGAATGGAGCCGCTAAGCCTTTTGCTGGCTTTCAGCCGCCTGGCGCCGGTTCAGCTCACATCGTTCGGCCACCCCGACACCACAGGCATTCCCAACCTGGACTATGTGATCTCTTCCGAGAACTATGAAGTCGAAGGCGCGCAAGACCATTACTCCGAGCGACTGATCCAGCTCCCGGCCGCGGGCACTCTCGCCTACTATTACCGCCCTCCGGCGCCGCCAGCCTGCGCCCGGGAAGAATTTGGTTTCGCGGCATCAGACCGCCTTTATGTCTGCCCGCAGACTCTCTACAAAATGCACCCCGCCATGGATGACCTGTTCAAAGGCATTCTGGAGAAAGACAGCGCAGCAAAGATCGTCGTGGTGGATGCGGGGCAGGAGACCATGCGGCCCGCGCTGGAACGCCGCTGGGCCGCCGCGATGCCTGCGGCAGCAAGCCGGATTGTTTTCCTGAAATTCCTGACGTATGAGCGTTACCTTGGCCTGATCAGCTGCGCGGATGTCGTACTCGATACCTTGCATTTCAATGGGCAGAACACCAGCCTGGAGATTTTTGCCTTGGGCATACCTATTGTGACGATGCCCGGTGTGATGCAGCGGGAGCGATACACCTACGGGATGTATCTGGCGATGGGGTTCATAGAGCTGGTGGCAAACTCAGCCGCCCAATACATCGATATTGCCGTGCGAGTCGCCAATGATTCCGGGTTCCGTCGCTACTGCAGTGCACGCATCGCGGAGTCCAGCGGCGTACTTTTTGAAGATATCAAGCTGGTACGCAGCTACGAGCAGGCGTTCTCGCAGATGCTCGATGAACGGGTAAACAACTTGGGCACAGGTTTGAAAAAACTCGGTGCCCACTATCACCAATCCGCCGCTTGCTGAATTAGCCGGTTATTTCCAACAAGCAATATCCGGCTGCGGACAATTCGTGAAAAAACTCCCGATATTTCCACATATGGTTCATTGATTGAAAAAATGGTGAGGAGGTTGGCATGAAATTGGGCCAACAGGCGGTAGCTCGCGCGGTTGCAGCACTCCGGTCATCTTCGGCGATGAATGGCAATGGAGTGGACTATGGCAACGCGATCAGAAGTAAAGGAGAAATCCAAGGGCATCAATATGGCCGTCGTCATGTTGATCCTGGTGGTGTCTGGGTTGACCTGCATTGCGGTGGTGCAGCGTCTTCTGGATAGGAGGGCTTCCTCTCCGTCTACTCCTCAAGAAGTTCACGGAGTTCAGGGGCCAGCATGGAATTTGCAGCTGAATGATGTTCCGGAAGAGAAGATCTTCATCGGATTCAAGTATGGCGACCGCATATATATGGACGCTTCCGAGCTTTGCGGAGAATCGGGATTCAGAAGATTTGTTGACAGCGGTGCAGAACAGCAGCTTGATGACGGGTGGCTCTTCGAAGCACCTGATATCGAATTTCCAAGCGCATTAGCCGACAAGAATTGGTGGGTTATCAGCACTGATACGCAGCCTGAAAGCCGCGTATTTGACATGTTTTATCAATGGCTTCGCCATGATGCCGCTCCAACTGCGCGGGCTTGCTTGTTTCTTGGGCAAGGGGGCGAAGAGCGAAGTCCTCAAAAATTCCGATCAAACGAGGCCGAGCCGGTCATCGGCTTGATGGGTGGCCTTACCCCACTCGATCTATACCTTCAGGAGCACGAAGGTTCAGTAGAGGTAACCACAACCAATCGAGTGACCATGCTTCGGAAATTTCCGTGGCTGCTTGCCTGGCTACATCAATTCAGCAGCAACAGAGATGACCAATGCGGGTCCTCGGAAGAATTCATGCCAATTACTCGAGTGCTGCCGATAAAAGTAAAGATGAGGCCTGATGGTCAGCAAAGCATGCATTGGTTGGCCGCAACAGGATGCGATGTACTTGATAGTTGGTCATTAGTGATGACGAACGAAGATGGGACCACATCGTTCGTTAGTTTAGATAGGGATCAAGGCAATTATGAGTACTGGCCAACCAAGGTTTGGACTGCCGACATTGACGGTGACGGGGTACCAGAACTTCTCATCAGAGCGCAGTACTACGAAGGGGAGAGTTATGTGCTGCTTCGGCTCAATGAGAGAAAACCTGATGGTTATTACCTCACTGAAATAGCTGCCTCAGCATACGAAGGGCTTTGACATGATTCACCCAATTTCAATTCGCGTTCTTTTCATCTATATCGGCATATGCCTGATCTGCCTCTGCCCAGCTATGGGGCAAGAAACGGTCGAAGTCGGCAGCAACTGCACCGAAAGAAGCAAGCTACCTCAAGCCTTGCTATGTGCTGATGGGCATGTGATTGACTGTCTTAATGCAACTAATGCCCGAGAAGAGCTTTACTGTGCCGCTAGCGAGTTACAAAAGGTCGACAACGAACTCAATCGTCTTTACCAGCGCGCACTTAGAAGACTTGACAGGCCGAATGATGAATATGCCGATTATCACGGGGCACGAAGGGCGCTTACTGAAGGCCAGCGCGCATGGGTGAAATTCAAAAAGGCAGATTGTGAAGTTCCTGGATATCTGAATCTCAAGGGAAGCAGTCAGTCGAATGAAATGGTTTCTTGTGAACTCAAACATACCAAGAACCGCATAGTGGACCTCAGCGCTTATTCCGTCCAATGAAGAAATCGCAGAACGGCAATTGCTTTGTATCTGGAACGAATGTCAAAGAGAGAATTCCTAGTACTTTTACGTTTGAGCGAGGGGAGGGATCATGAGTGCATTAAGTAAGACGGTCTTCTCGGGTACCACCTATGGGGTAATGGGTATGGGCACCGAGGGAGGTGCAACGCCATACAGGATTACGGTCGCCGCTAATGGCGGTTGGGGCGGTTCACCTATCAAACAAAGTGGCTATTCGATAGGTGCGATGCAGTTTGATTTTGGGCAGCGAGGTAAAAGCGTTGACCCAAAAACCGGTAAGTCGTATTCAGAGTCTTTCATTGATGCCGTCAACGACTGGGCCAAAGAGACCGGCAATCCATTGTTGTCTCCCACGGTAGCTAAGGATTTGAGCACTAAAGGAAGCACGATCAAATGGTTGTCTGACGTAGACCGAGCCACGATCAGTGCGTTCGGCAATACGGCTGGCGGTCAAGGATGGATCAATAACCACCTTGAAAAGGGACTCATTGACGAGTATGAAGCAAAGATTACTCCTGTACTTAACGGGCTCATTTTCAATGGTTGGAATGAGAGTGATATTTTGATTGCAACGGCCGTACTTACTAAGGCCGCGAACCAAAGCCCCAATGCTGGCTTCTCCGCTTTAGTGAGTCTGATTAGAAAGGAGCATGTCGATGGCTATTCTCTCGATGACTTCCTCAATGATACGAAGAAGGTTGAGGCGAGCAATAGTGCCTACCATTTCACCAAGGCAGCTGAAATTGCCGAAGACTACGTTGCCCTACGAAATAGTTCAGAGTTTGGCCCCATTATTGAATCAGCCGAGCGCAAGATTGCCGATTCTGGTTTTACGCCTGCAGCTATTGGGTCAGATGGGGATCTATGGTTCATGCGCAAGATCAATAGCGACAGTAAGTTTCGCACGGACCTGAAAGCCGCGCTTTCCCAGCTTGAAGAGGCTGATGGTCATGCTAGCGTTGCCACGGTAGACAAATCGCAGATCGTGTTGATACCGGAGGATGACTATGTTGAGGTCATGGCGCCGAAAGGGAAGCAATCCGTCATCATTAAGGATAGTGAAGCATTCTTCTATGCAGGAGGTGATCCGGAAGGGCGACGAAATGCGTTGCGTACTATGGAGAATGGGACGCAGAACGAAAGTTCAATAGCCAGCCTGCCCCCTTCTTTAGGCGCTACTTTTGGTCACTGGGTGGATGCTATTCAATCCGCATTAGGTGATGTTATTACTTCAGTTGAGCGAGTTTGGGCTTCTCATCCCTCAACTGGATCCGCTTCCAATGCCGTAGTTGAACCCGCAAAACCGCTGCCACCGACAAATCACGTTAGTGACGGTACTATTTATCTCAGTCGGGACGGTGCTAGCGCCACGCTGCCCAGCGGAGAGGTCGTCAACGCCGGTAAAGGAGGTGTGCTTCAAATTAATGCGCAAGGCCAGTTGATCGTCACTCGCCCCGAGCCCGGCTATGAGTCCTCAGATGGTGTTTACACGGTCACCATATATAGCAGAAGCGGCTTGCTTAAAAGTACTTCACAGCTGCAACTCATCTATGACTCCAATAATCCTGGCGATGTCAGCATGGCGGTCAAGGTCCAGCAGGGCCAAAGTGCCGAGCTTGTATATGACAATGGTGAAGGTGGCACAAGCACTATCTCTGCGGTATTTCAGGTCGGTGTTGGCTGGGCTGACCCAGGAAGTGGTGAGTGCGTGCTTAGCGTCGCACAATGGCAAGCAGCCCGGATGCATGATGTTGCGATTAGTGATGCGCAAAATACTTTTCGCCGCCTTGAGCTTGAGCAGCAGAATGGGAATAAAGACGACAAGGTCACAAGCTTACATACGCTAAGCGCGGAAGAACTCAGAGCCTTCGAAACCGGCCTGGCCCAAGCTGCCACGGCAGGTACTGGTGCAAACTACGCCGATGCGGGTAGCTACAGCGGCAACACCACGGCTACCGATGCCGGTGGCGGTTCAGACCAACCGGCACAGGCCCGGCAACTGCTCCAAGCCAAAACCGAAGCCAGCCAGGCCGCTAGCGCCGTCAGCCTGATGAATAGCATCATCGGCCTGCAGCATTGGGACAGTATGAGCGACCTGCAGCGCACCGCTGCTATCGCCAGTATTTACAACGTCGCCGACAAACTGACCGGTGGCAAAGATTTGCCCGGTGATCTCGGAACGGCTGCTTCCGCACTCGGCCTGCTCAATGCGCTGGACAAGGGCGATATCGGTGGCATTGCTTATACCGGCCTAAGTCTGGTCGAACATCTGACCTATGACACTGCTACAAAAATGGGCTGGGTCAGCAGCAACTTGCCTGGCGGCGAGAGCTTCCTGCCCGGCCTGAGTTTTGCGTTAGCCCTGGATTCGGGCGACCCGATGTCAATTGCCTCCAGCGGCTTAAATCTTATGAGCAGTCTGGGCTATATAGGACCCTGGGGTATGGCCGCTGCCGTTGTCCTCAGTGTGATTGGCGGAATGTTCGAGGATGAGGCCCCCGATATCCCCATGCGAGAAGGACTGGCGCATGCGCAGTGGGATGCCGCGGGCAACACGGTGGTCATCACCGACCAGGACATCGAAGGCGGCGGGCCAACCGCCACGGGCTGGATGAACAGCATGGTCGAGGGCTTGCAAGCCCGGCTGGCCAATGTCCACGACGAGGCCGGCAATCCCTATGCCCTGCTCCCCAACCTGCTGCCGGCCATTGGCTTTCAGTATGACCCGGACGGCTTTAACCTGGGCAACGGCACCCGGGGTTTTGTTTACCTCAAATGGACCGACGAGAGCGGCCAGGGCCAGACGCGGTATTACGACGGCGCGGGCAACCGGAGCGACGGCACCGGCGAGACCCTGGCCGGCGACTTTATGCAGCGTGCGGCCGGGGCGATTGCGCCGGCCTGGGCGGTCGCCACCACCTTGGCGCATTACCAGCAAGGCCAGGGCATCGAGCTGCCCGGCGCGCAAGCCGGCATGCCGCAGCAGGCCGCCGATGGCATTCACCAGACGCTGCAGGCCATCACCCTGGCCTTGCCCGTTGAGCCGGCCCTGCAAAACGCCTTGATTGATGTGGACGGCGACAGCTACCTGGAACGGACCCAGTGGCTGGCCGCGAATCACCAGGTGCTGGCGATAGACGCCGACGGCAACAACCAGATCAGCGTCAATGAACTGCTGAGCCTGGGCGGCTCGGCCTCCCTGCACAGCCTGGGCTGGCTCGATGCGAACGGTGACCAGATGCTGGACAACCGCGATCCGTCGTTCACGGCGCTGCGCCGGTGGATGGATGTCAATGCCGACGCGAACAGCGCGGGTGAAACGCAGACCATGGCCCAGGCCGGCATCGTGGCGCTTGACTTTGGCAGCAACCCGCCGACGATTGTGCATTCCGACGGCAGCCGCCAGGCATTGACCGTGCAGCTGCTGACGGCCGACGTGCTGGGCGTCAAATACCAGGCGGTCCAAGGCGGCGTGCTGCAACTCGATGAACAGGCCAGCGGCCCGGCCGTGGCGACTTTGCATGCGGTGAACTCGCGGGAGTTTGACGGGCAGGCGGCGTACGTCCATGGCGGCGGCGCGGACACGGATGGCGGAGAGGAAACCGTGGATGCCGGCAACGACCGGCTGGTCACGACCAGCGCCAATACCATCGCCAACCAGAGCGCGCAGACCAGCGCCACGCTGTCCGCTGGCGATGCGCGCATCCGTGCGGGCGCTTCGGGAAGTGCCTTGGCAGGGCAGGGCACTTCCCAAACAGCCGGCACAGCCCAGGTGCGCAACAACGGCGTGGTGTTTGTGCCCGCGGGTGCCGCGGCCGCCGTGAGCGCGGGCGCGCAGATGCGCGAAGCCGCCGAGGACATGGTGCGCAGCGCGGACGCGGGCGGCTTGACGCCGCTGGCAGCGCTGGCGATAGGTGCGGCAGCGGTCCAATGGCCCAGCGTGGCGGCGGCGGCCCAGGTGCCGGTCACCGAAGCCGTTCCTGCCACAGCGCCGGTAGCCGCCCAACCCTCAGCCACACCTATTGACTGGCAAACCTGGGAAGGTTCACGCGCCGGCATCGCCTTACCAGGCAGTCCGGCGCCGGAACCCTCCCAGACGGCCACACCCATCACCTGGAGCCTCAGCTCTGGGCCGGCCGGCGCCACCGCGAATACAGCGAGTACAGCCTCAGAGCCGCCGGCCTCGCTCGAATGGAGCACGCCTGCGATCACGCCATCGGCCCATGTCACCAATCTCACGAATGCCACGAACAGCAGGCCGTCAGCGTTGGCCCCGGCCCAGGCGAGCCAAGACGAGGGGGATGATGATGAGGCGCAGGCGCAGGCGCAGGCGCAGAGCGCGGCGGCGCCTCTTGCCCTGGCAAGCATCTCAAGCACCTTGCTGGATTACCCCGAAGTCCACGGTGAGCAGGCCAGCAGCCAGGAAGACACCGGCCTGCGCTTTCTTGAAACCGCGCTGCTGGCCAATGACAGCACCGTCAATGTATCCGCCCATCCCGACGAGCTCAGCCTCCGTATCAGCGCGGTGTTTGCCGCTGTGCATGGCAGCGTGTCGCTGCAAACCAATGCGCAAGGCTTGGTCGAGGTAGTGTTTCTGCCGGAGGCCAACTACCATGGCCCGGCTTCGTTTGGCTACACGGTGACCGACCAGTATGGCCTGTCCAACAACGCGCGTATGAGCCTGAGCATTTGCGCCGTCAACGACGCACCGGTCACGCAGGACCGCCAGGCGTCCAGTACGGAAGACGTGGTTGTCTATTTCACGCAAGCCGAGTTGCTGGCAACCGCCAGCGATGTGGACACGACCACCGACAACCAGCACCTGTCCGTCAGCGCCATCACCGCGGCGCGGCACGGTGTGGCGGAGTTCATGCCCGACGGCCGCATCCGTTTCACGCCCGATGCGGACTACAACCAGAGCCTAGCCGGACCCGCCAGCTTTACTTACAGCGTCAGCGACGGCGCGGGCGGTGTGACACCGGCCACGGTGTGGCTGTCGCTGGTGGCCGTCAACGATGCGCCTCGCCTGCAGGGCGAGTCGGCGAACGCCCTCGAAGACCAGGTATTGCGTATAGCGCCGGCCGACCTGCTGGCCAATGATTTCGATATTGACAATCTGCATGCCGACCTGCGCATCAGCGCGGTCGGCGATGCCGTGCATGGGAGTGTGGCGCTGCAAGCCCAGCCTGACGGCAGCACCCGAGTCGTCTTCACGCCAGAGGCGGACTATCACGGCTTGGCTTCTTTCCGCTATACCGTGACGGACCCGGATGGGGCCAGCAGCATGGCGACCGCGCAGCTCATGCTCGCGGCTGTCAACGACGCCCCCGTCACGCGGGACGGCCATGTGTCCGGTACGGAAGACATGGCGATGTATTTTGTGCAAGCCGACTTGCTCGCCGGCGCCAGCGATGTGGATACCGCGACCGACGGCCAGCACCTGTCCATCAGCGCCATCGTGTCGGCACAGCACGGCGTGGCGGTGCTGATGCCCGATGGCCGTATCCGCTTCACGCCGGATGCCGACTACAACCAGAGCATCGGCGGGCCGGCTAGCTTTACGTATAACGTCAGCGACGGTGCAGGCGGCATCACGCCGGCCACCGTGTGGGTGGCCCTGGCGGCCGTCAACGATGCACCGCGCCTGCTGGACGAATCCATCAACGCGCTGGAAGACCAGGTATTGAGCATTGCCACGGCGGATTTGCTTGCCAACGACACGGATGTAGACAATTTACAGGCCGACCTGCGCGTTAGCGCGGTCAGCGATGCGGTGCATGGCAGCGTGGCGCTCCAGGCCCAGCCTGACGGCAGCAACCGCGTCATCTTTACCCCGGAAGCGAACTACCACGGCATCGCTTCTTTCCGTTACACGGTGACCGACCCCGGCGGCGCCAGCAGCATCGCGACCGCGCGGATCGCTGTGGCGGCCGTCAATGATGCCCCTGTGACGCAAGGCGAAACGGCCAGCGGTAACGAAGACACGGCCTTGCTGTTCACGACCGCGAATCTGCTGGCCAATGACTTCGATGCCGATACCGCCCTGGATGGCGATGCGCTGCGCATCACGCGCGTGGGCCTGGCTGAGCACGGGCAGGTCTTCCTGCAAGCGGACGGTACGGTGCGCTTTGTGCCCGATGCGGACTACAACGGACCGGCCAGGTTCAGCTACTGGGTGGGCGACCGTGACGCGGCCGGGATCGCCGCTGGCACCGGCTATGAAACCGTTGCCACAGTCGATCTCACGATCCTGGCGGTCAACGACCTGCCGGTGGTGACGGGCGAGGCGATGAGCAGCAGCGAGGACGTCGTCCTGAACATCAACCCGGCGCTGCTGTTGGCCAATGACAGGGACGTGGACACGGCCGCCACCAATGCCGAGCCGGCCCAGGTGTTGTCCATCAGCGCGGTGGGCAATGCCCAGCATGGCAGCATCGCGCTGCTGCCTGACGGCACCCTGCAATTCACGCCCGAACGCAATTACGCGGGTGCGGCAGGTTTCAGCTACACGGTCAGCGACGGCCATGGCGGGCTGGTGCAGGGCCAGGTGGCACTGACCCTGGCCCCCATCAACGACGCGCCTGACGTGCTCGGTGAAACCGTCACCTTGAATGAAGATCAGATCCAGACCCTGACCCAAGCCCAGTTGCTCGCGAACGACAGCGATGTGGACAACCCCTATAGCGACTTGCGCATTGTGTCGGTGGAGAACGCCACGCACGGCGCGGTTTCGCTCAACCCGGACGGGACCATCCGTTATGTGCCCGACGCCAATTACTTTGGCCAGTCGCAGTTCACATACACCGTTTCGGACGGCTCAGGCGGTTTCACGGTGGGCCTGGCGAGCCTGGATATTGCGGCCGTCAATGATGCGCCGCACCTGGTGGGGGAGGCGCTTACGCTCAATGAGGACACGCAGGCGCGCTTTACGCCAGCCGCGTTGCTGGCCAATGATGCGGACATCGATAACGCGCACACCGACCTTGTCATCACCGCTTTTGGCAATGCCAGCCACGGCAGCGTAGAGCTGGTGGCGGGGGAGATTGTCTTTACGCCGGACCTCAACTACAGCGGCGCGGCGAGTTTTACGTATACCGTGAGCGACGGCGCGGGCGGCACCGGCCAGGCCGCGGTCAATATGACGTTCAACGCGGTCAACGATGCGCCTGTCGTCAACGGCGAACTGGTCTGGGGCAAGCGCAATGTGAGTTACACCCTGACCCAGGCCGCCTTGCTGGCCAACGACAGCGATGTCGAAACGCCGGCGGCTTTGCGTGTCAGCGCCATCGGCAATGTGCAGCATGGCACGGCCGTGTTGAATGCCGATGGCAGCGTGCGCTTTACCCCCGAGACCGGTTATGCCGGGCGCGGCAGCTTTGATTACGTGGTGCAAGACCCAGAAGGTGCCAGCAGCACCGCGACGGCGCAGATTGATTTCTCGCGAGCCAACCTCAACCCTACGGCCACCGACGACAGCTTCACAGGCTATGAGGACATCCCTTTCAGCATCACCCAGGCCCAGTTGCTGGCCAATGACAGCGATGCCGACAATGCCGCTACCGACCTGCGCGTGTCGGCCGTAGGCAGTGCTTCGAACGGCGCGGTGAGTCTGCAGGCGGACGGTTCGGTGCGTTTTGTGCCGACGGCGGATTTCAACGGCGCGGCGAGTTTCAGCTACCTGGTCAGCGACGGCGACGGCGGCCAGACCTGGGCCACGGCCCGGCTCACGGTGCAGTCCGTCAACGATGCCCCCGTCATCGATGCGATTCTTTATGGCCGGCCGGTCTACGGCTACCTGCCCGGTGCGGTCTCCACGCAGGATATTGCGATCTACGACGAGGCGCAGGCGCTTTCCTTGGCAAACGGCGGATTTCTGTATAGCCGGACCTATCGAAGCACCGACGGCGACCACGAAGGTTATTGGGTGACGGTCTACGACTATGCGCCGGTGACACCGACCTACTACCGCAATGGCCACATGCGGCCCGTGTTTGTGGAAAGCCAGGACGCGACCTACCAGGACCCCAACAACTACGAAAAGTGGATGTACCCAGGGGACGGCACCCGGCCGGTGAACGACCCTTACCGCCAGAACGGCTATATCGTCGCCTACGACCCCGATGGCAATTCGGCTGCGATCAGCTTTGCGATTTCGAATGGCCCCCAGCATGGCCATGCCTGGGCCAACCAGTACACCGCCCTCACTGCGTCCCGCGAGGTTGACTACAGCGTCGCGTACCTGTTTGCGGTCGGGCAGACGGGCGCCTGGCAGTATTACAGCCACCGCGGCGATCCCTACAGCGGGGCCGATCCTTTTACCGTTGCCGTGACCGACGGCGGCGGCGCCACCACCTACCTCACGATCAATACCGCGCAAGCCGGCTCCTTTGGGCCGGTGGCCCTGGACGTGGATGGGGGCAGTGTGCAGTATCTGGGCCTGGACGATTCCAGGGCCGGTTTTGATGTCGATCAACAAGGCGGGCGCGAACGCCTGGCCTGGGTTGCAGCGGGCGATGCGCTGCTGGCGCGCGACATAGGCGGTGACGGGATCATCGACCGCAGCGATGAAATCTCCTTCACCGGCTACCTCCCCGGCGCCAGGACCGACCTCGAAGGCCTGGCGGCGTTCGACAGCAATGCCAATCACATGCTCGACCGTGGGGACAACAAATGGCATGAGTTCGGCGCCTGGACCGACAAAAACTCCAACGGCATCAGCGAGGCCGGCGAGTTCCGCCGCCTGGATGACATCGGCATCACGCAGATTGAACTGCAAAGCGACCAGCGGGTCCGGCAGCCGGCCCAAGGGGTCACCGAGCTGGGCCAGTCGCGCATGAGCTGGGCCGATGGGCATACCAGCGCCGTGGGCGATGTGGTGCTGGCGGTGGCCCCCGAAGCCGTCGCAGCGCCTGCTGTTGAGCCGGTCTCGCCACCGGTTCCCCAGACCCCGCAGGCCATGGCCTTGAAGATGGTGGACCTGATCGCCACGGTCACGGCGGAGTGGGAGCGCATGCGGGAAGAAGGGCCGCTGGGGCCGGGCGGCGCCTTGGTGCCGGGCCCTCAAAACGCCCACGAGGCGATGGCGGCCACCCAGGCGCAATGGGAGCAGAGCGCCGAGTCGGCGATGTCCTGGCACGGCGGCTCGTCTTGACGCTTATTCATTCCAATTTTTAACGGCAATTTCCTGATGGATTTCCTTTTATGAACACCCACATTCCTGTTCAAAATCCCCTGGCTTCACCTCCGCCATCGACGCACGCCGCTCCCAAGCCGCAGGTATATGGGCTGGTGGAGACCTTTTTGCACCTGCTGGGCACCCACGCCGATGTGGCGCGCCTGGCCGAGTACCACGCCTGGGGGCCGCAAGGCCCGGACAGCGCGGAAATGGTCGAAGCCTTGAAGGGCCTGGGACTGGAAGTCGATCACCACCACACCCCGCTCGGCAAGGTGCTGGAAGGCCCCTGGCCCGCGCTGGCGCGCGGTCCCCAGGGCGAGTGGCTGCTGATCGGCCATGCCAGCAAAGATGGCGTGGTGGTCCAGGCCGGCGGCGAAACCCAGGGCAGGCCCCTGTTCTGGTCCCAGTTCGCCGAACGCATGGCCCCCCTGAAAAAACTCGAATGGATCACGGCACGCTCGCAGCCGGGGACGGCGATGGAGGGCGAGAAAGCCCCCGGCTTTGGCATAAGCTGGTTCTGGAAGTCCTTGAGCCAATACAAGCAGATGCTGGGCCAGGTGCTGGCGGCTTCCCTGGTGGTTCAAATCTTCGCCTTGCTGTCGCCCCTGGTTTTTCAGGTGGTGATCGACAAAGTGCTGACACAGCGCTCGATGAGCACGCTGGATGTGCTGGCCTACGGCCTGGTGGCGCTGGCGGTCTTCGAGCTGGCGCTCAGCGGCATGCGGCACTACCTGCTGAGCCACACCACCAACCGGGTCGATGTGGAACTGGGCGCCAAGCTGTTTCGCCACCTGTTGCATTTGCCGCTGCCTTACTTCGAGTCGCGGCGCAGCGGCGAGACCGTGGCCCGGGTGCGCGAGCTGGAGAATGCCCGCAACTTCATGACGGGCGCGGCCCTCACCAGCTGGCTGGACCTGGGGTTTGCGCTGGTGTTCCTGGGGGTGATGTTTTATTACAGCGTGACGCTCACCCTGATCGTGCTCGCCGCCTTGCCGGTGCTGTTCGCGGCGTCCTGGCTGATCACGCCGCTGATGCGCAAAAAACTCGAGGACAAGTTTGCGCTGGGCGCCGAGAGCCAGACCTTTCTGGTGGAAACCGTGACCTCTGTGGAAACCCTTAAAAGCCAAGCGGTGGAGGGGGCCTGGCAGCGCGACTGGGAGAGGCGTTTATGCGACTATGTCACGGCCTCGTTTGAATCGGGACATCTGGCCAATGCCACCAACCTGTTCATCACGGGGATCACCAAGCTGCTGACCGTGCTGCTGCTGTGGCTGGGCGCCAAGCTGGTGATCGACGGGGATCTGACGGTGGGCGGCTTGATTGCCTTCAACATGCTGGCGGCCCGGGTCAACGCGCCCATCCTGAAGCTGGCGTCCCTGTGGCAGGAAATCACGCAGATGAAGGTCAGCGTCAAGCGCCTGGCCGACATCATGGACGCCGCGCCGGAGCCGGCTTTCCGGGCCGGCCGCAGCACACCGCCGGCGCTGGAGGGCGGCGTGAGGTTTGAGCATGTTGCGTTTCAATATGCCCCGAACGCGTCCGAAGTGCTGAGCGAGCTGAGCCTGGACATCCTGCCCGGCGAGGTCATAGGCATCACGGGGATTTCCGGGGCGGGCAAGACCACCTTGATGCGGCTGATGCAGCGCCTTTACAGCCCCACCAAAGGACGTATCCTGGTCGACGGCGTTGACCTGAGCACGGTGGACACCTCCTGGCTACGCCGGCAGATCGGCGTGGTAGGCCAGGACACGGCCTTGTTCAACCGCTCGGTGCGCGAGAACATTGCCTTGGGCAATCCGGCCCTGGCGATTGAAGCGGTGATGGACAGCGCCAGGCTGGCCGGCGCGCATGATTTCATCCTGCAGCTTCCCGACGGCTACGACACGGTGATCGGCGAGCGCGGCAGCAAGCTTTCGGGCGGGCAGCGCGCGCGCATCGCGATGGCCCGTGCGCTGGTCACCAACCCGCAGATACTGCTGCTGGACGAAGCCACGGCCGCCCTCGATTATGAAAGCGAGCGGATGGTTCACGACAACATGGCCTATATTTGCGAAGGCCGCACGGTGTTCATCGTGGCGCATCGCTTGCCTACTTTGCGCATGGCCGACCGCATTCTGGTGCTGGACCATGGCCGCCTGGTGGAAACCGGCAACCACCGCGAACTCATGAATCACCAGGGCCGTTACGCCTCGCTCTACCAGGCGCACCAGGTGCTGGAGCGGGCATGATGGACAAGAAGATCCTCCTCGTGGACGCAAAACCCCACGATCCAGCTGGGCCGGCCGGACACGCTATGTTCAGCAGCGCCGCCGTCACGCTGCGCCAGCAGCCACCGGCCCGGATCGCGCGCATGGTCACCGCGGCCATTTGCGTCATGGCCGTGGCTGCCCTGGTCTACGCCTCCTTCGCCTCCATGGACATCGTGGTGTCGGCGCAGGGGCGGGTCAACGCCTCGGGCAAAAGCAAGGTGATCCAGCCGCTGGAGAGCGGGGTGGTCAAGGCCATTGCGGTGCGCGATGGCCAGGCTGTGAAGGCCGGTGAGGTGCTGCTGGAGCTGGATGCCACCGCCACCCTGGCCGACCGCGACCGCTTGCAGCGCGAGGCCCATGAAACCCAGGCCGATGTGCTGCGGTTGAAGGCCTTGTTGTCGGGCAAGGAGGAATGGGCAGAGGCGCCTGACTTACCCGCGGCCATGGTCGCCAACCAGCAGGCCGTGCTGGTGGGCCGGCGCAGCGAGCAGGATTCGCGCATGGCGGCGCTGGATGCCGACATCGCGCGGCGCTCGGCGGACCGCGACGCGATTGACGCCAGCATCGCCCAGCTGCGCGCCAGCCTGCCGCTGGTCCGGCAAAAACACGCGATGCGCGAGGAGCTTGCCAGCACCGGCCATGTCTCGCAGACCGGCTTGATCGAAACCCGGCTGGAACTGCTGAATATGGAGAAAGAGCTTTCTGTGCAGGGAAACCGGCTCAACGAATCGGCGGCCAGCCTCAATGCGGCGGTCCAGCAGCGCAAGCAGGCGCAAGCCGAGTTTCGTGCCCGGGCCAGCGGCGAACTCGTGGAGGCCATGCGCAAGCATGATGCGGCGCGCCAGGAGCTGGTCAAGGCGAACCAGCGCCGCGAGCTGCAGACCTTGCGCAGCCCGATAGACGGCATGGTGCAGCAACTGGCCGTGACGACCGTGGGCGGTGTGGTGACGCAGGCGCAGCCTTTGATGACGATTGTTCCGCACAACGCGGTGCTGGAGGTCGATGCCCAGGTGATGAACCGCGACATCGGCCACATCAAGGTGGGCCAGCGTGTCATCAACAAGGTGGAAACCTTTGATTTCACGCGCTTTGGTTATATCGAGGGTACGGTCCAGTGGGTGGGCAGCGACGCGATCAACGACCCCAAGCTGGGGCCGGTCTACCCGGTGCGCATCCAACTGAGCAAGGCCGAGACGCCCCATGTGGTGAACGGCCAGCACGGCACCGTGACGGCCGGCATGAACGTGAGTTCGGACATCCGTACCGGCGAGCGCCGCATGATCGAGTATTTCATCGCGCCCATGCTGCGTTACAAGCAGGAGGCGCTTCGTGAGCGCTGAACATCGCCGAACAAAGCGGCCCTTGGCGACGATGTGGGCGGTGGGCCTGCCGCTGCTGCTGGCGGGTTCCGGCGCGCTGGCCGGCGACCTGATGGAAATCTACCGCCAGGCGAAGGCGCGCGATCCCGTCTACATGGGCGCTGTCAATGCCCTGCGCGCGGCGCGCGAACGGGTGCCCCAGGCACGCGCTGCTCTGTTGCCGGCGGTGAGCTTGGTCGGCGCTACCAGCCGGCAGGCCGGGCAGGCTTCGTTCAGCGAGGCTCCGTATGGCGACCGTGATGTGCGCAACCGCAGCTGGAACCTGCAGCTGACACAGCCTTTGTGGCGTTCGGCGAGCTGGGCGGCGCTGGACCAGGCCGAACAGCAGGAGCTGCTCGCCGAAGCGCAGTTCCGGCACGCCGAGCAAGACCTGATCCTGCGCACGACCCAGGCCTATCTGGACGTGCTGGTGGCGCAGGAGGCCCAGCGCGTGGCGCGTTTGCAGGTGGGTGCCGTGATTCAGCAGCTCGAACTTGCGCGGCGCAATTTTGAGGTGGGCACCGGGATCGTCACCGATGTGCATGAGGCCCAGGCCCGCCTGGACCTGTCGCGGTCGCAGGCGGTCGTGGCGGGCAGCGAACTGAAGAACAAGCGTGCCGAGCTGGCGCGCATCCTCGGTGAATCCCAGCCCAAGCTGGCGGGCCTGCGTGCGGACGGCGCCTTGCCGGCCATTGAGCCCGACCACGAGCAGCCCTGGATGGACAGCGCCCGCGAGCAAGCCATCCCGGTGCGTATGGCCCAGGCCGCGCTGGAGGTGGCGGACCGGGAGATCGCCAAGAGCCAGGCGGCCCATTCGCCGACCCTGGACCTGACGGCAGGTTACGGCACCAATTACAGCTCGGGCAGTATGACCTCGCCGGCCGATATTTCGGCGCGCTCGCGCTCCCGCCAGGTCGGCTTGAACCTGAATATCCCGCTCTTTGCCGGGGGCGGTGTGCAGGCGCGCGTGCGCGAGGCCCTGGCCTTGAAGGACAAAGCCGCGGACGAACTGGAAGCGGCGCGCCGCGAGGCGGTTGCGCAGGCGAGCCAGGCTTTTACCGGCGTGGCGAGCGGTGCGGCGCAGGTCCAAGCCCTGGCCTCGGCCATTGCCTCCAGCAAAAGCTCGGTGGACTCCAACAAGATCGGCTTTCGTGTCGGCTCGCGCATCAATATCGACGTGCTCAATGCCGAGCAGCAGCTCTACACGGCGGAGCGGGACTGGCATAAAGCACGGGCCGAGACGCTGATGCAGGGCCTGCGCCTCAAGGCCGCCAATGCCACGCTGGCCGAAGCCGATGTCAGCGCCATCAACAACTTGCTTGAAACCGGACCCCCACCATGACCAAACCTTCCATCTCTCCTAAAATCCCCAATCCTCCCAAGCCATCCAAAGCGGCTCAGCCATCCAAGCCGGCGGGTACCTTTGCGCCGCACAACGGTGCCCTGCCACCAGACGAACTGGCGGAGCTGGCCGCCCTGGCCAAACAGCGGGCGCGCCAGGTGCTGGGCAAGATCCCGATGCTCGGTGCCGTGGCCTGGCTGATGACGCAGCAGGGCGCCCACCGGCACACCTTCCTGGGGGAACTGGAGTGGCGCGTGATGCCGGCGCTGGTGCTGAACCAGGCCAAGCTGTATTTGAAGGATGAGGCGCCCATGGCCTTTGTTTCGTGGGCCAAACTCAGCGAGGAAGTGGCGCAGCGCTATCAGGCCGCACCGCATCAGCTCACCATGACCGACTGGGCCTCTGGCGACCAGATCTGGTTGATTGACGTGTTCACGCCTTACGGCGGTGCGCAGGAAATCCTCAAGAACCTGCGCGAGAAGGTGTTTGCCGGGAAGGTGGTGCGCCAGCTGCTGCCGGTCGGACTGGAGAAGGCCAAGGTGATGACTTGGCCCGCCATTGGGACGGAAGTGTCGTAGTCGCCGATAGCTGTGCTCCAAGTCCGGTAGTTCATGAAACTTGCCAAACGCCTTCACTCCGATGCCCTTAGCTATTCCTGTTCACTTAACACTCAAATACATGTTCAAAAGAACTATCTTATGGATGCTCAGCTTCATGTTCCTGGTTGGTTGCAGCAGCCAGCGAATTTCCATGGAGAACCCGGTTAATCGCGCTTTAAAGATTTGTGGCCTTGGCATTGATGCGAAGTCTGCTGACGCTTACAAGGCGGCATTGGAGTTTGCGTCCAACAAGGGGACCTCTTTTGGAAGCGAGGCCTCAGAGGCGATAGAAACCCAAATAGGTATTCTTCTTAAGCAAGCCGACCTTAAGTCCGACTCCGGACTCAAGATTGTCGCGGAGGAAATGAAGACTACTCGTGAGTGCGTTATCCGGCAGGTTGAACTCATGCGGCCTGTAAAAAAATCAGCATTGCTTGAGCAGTGCCGCCTTGATGCACAAGGAAAAATATCTCCTCCTGGACCTATTCAGTACGGAGTTCTTCGAAACTGGAATCAAGCTACGAGAGCATTGACTGACGCAGACGTTGTATCAATGGTCGGATTTTTTGATAACCGAGGAACTACTTCATTTAGCCTCAAGGTTAAATGCGATATTCGCGGTGGTACTTTCAACGAGTCTGTCATAGAGACAGTCAATGAGTGAATTTTTATTCTCGATGGGTGAGCAGTCATCCGAGCGGAGCCAAGCTGTAAGCGTCAGCCCAGCGCCGTGATGACGAGCAGGATGTCACTGGCGTACTCCCTTCTTTTCATCCCAGCATTTCAACCCACTCAGAAATCGTAAACACGCTCTAAGACCGCTTAGCTTGATTTTGTGAGCGGTCTAGCTGGCGTTGATGCCATCGGCGGCTGCTGTCGCCGCCTGGCCAGCCCGCGCCACGGGAATGTCTTCCTCGCTATAGCGATTCTGCACATCAGGCGTGCAGTCGCGCCTGACAATCTGGCCGGGGTTTCCCATCACCACGCAATAAGGCGGCACGTCTTCAAAGACATAGGCGCCGCCGGCAATCCGGCTGCCCCTGCCCACGGTGACGCCACCCACGATGATGGCGTGCGGCCCTATCCAGACCTCGTCCTCGATCACCGGGTACAGCGTGTGGCGCAGGCCTTGCGCGTCGATATGGTCGCGCTGGCCCAGCGTAACGCCGTGGAACAGCGTGACGTTGCGGCCTATGCGCGCGCCGGCGTTGACGACGATGCCGCGGCCGTGGGTGAGCGCCAGCCCGGGCGCGATGCTGGTGCGCCAGGGAATCTCGATGCCGGCCATCTGGCTCACCATGCGGTACAACAGGCGCGCCGGCAACACGGCGAGTTCCCGCCAGGGGGATGCCAGCTGCTGCGCGGCCTGGCACAGGCGCAGGCATACAAGAACACGGAACGCCGGGTCCAGCAGCGCGCCTTTCAGCGCGAGCCTGGGGGCGGTGTACCCGAACTTTCGGTGGGTGTCGGCTTTCAGGGCGTGCATATCACTTTGTCCAGTGTTGGATGGCCCGCGCCGGCGGGCGCGGTAAACCATGCGGCGGAGTCGCGCAGGCCGTCGGCGTAGGGCGTCCATTGCACGCCGAGCCGGTGCGTGGCCGCCTGCGTGTCCAGGTGGATGTGCTGCGACCACAGGCCCAGCAGGCCGGGGGGCAGTGCATCAGGCAGCGCGGGGCCGTGGCCGCCCAGCCGCTTCAGGATTCGCTCGGCCGCTTTGAGCGGCGGACCAAGGAGCCAGGCATCCAGCTGGAGCCTGCGCCTGCCGACGCGCCGCACCGGTGTGGCCTTGATCGCCAGGGCCAGGTCCACGAAGTAGTCGTTCCAGCGCGGGCTGTCGGGCGCCGCGAGGTTGAACACCGGTATCTTGCCCTGCGCCGCGGGCAGCCGCAGCGCCAGCAGCAGGGCCTGGCATACATCATCGACATGGACCAGGTTGGCCCAGCCGTCGCCGGCGATGCCGAGGTCGCCCAGGCGCCCGGCCTGCAGCCACCGGCCTATGCGCCCGACCCACAGCTGGCTGCCGGGGCCGTAAACGCAGCCGGGCCGCAGCATCACCGCCTCGCCGCCATGCCGCACGAAGTCGTGCATGGCGGCCTCGGCCTCGCATTTGGCGCTGCCGTACCAGCCCAGGCTGGGGTTGAGCGGCGCATCTTCACGCACGTTGCCTTCGGCGGGGCCGTAGACCGACATGGTGCTCAGGTGGACGATGCGCCGGCAGTCAGCCTGCAGCGCGGCTTGCCCCAGTGCGCGTGCGCCATCGGCGATCGAAGCCGCATCGCCCGCCACGCAGTTGACCACGGCGTCAAAACCTTTCAAGGCCTGCGCCAGCTGGCGCGGGTCGCGGCTGTCGAGCTCCAGCCAGCTCGCAGTGTTCTTCATGCGCCGTGAGGCGCCGGTGGCCTGGGCCCAGGGCGTGGCCTGCAGCATCTCGAGCAGGCGCGCGCCTATGTGGCCGGAGGCGCCCAGTACCAGGACTTTCATGCGGCCTCCTTCATCTGCAGCGGAGCGCGCTCGGCGCGCAGCTGGCGCGACAGGAAGTCGCCCAGCCGCAGCGAGAGCGCGATCAGGGTCAGCGTCGGGTTGGCCTGGCTGGAGGTCGGAAAGACCGCGCTGCCGGCGACGAACAGGTTGCGCACCGAGTGCACGCGGCAGTCGGCGTCGACCACGCTGCTGCGTGGGTCCGTCCCCATGCGTGCCGTGCCGATGTGGTGGCCGCCGTAGGCGCCGAAGCGCATCACATCTTCTTCCAGGGTGTGGCGGTTGTAGTCGAAGCGGGCCTTGCCGCTGCGCGCGAATTCCTCGGCCATCACGTCCAGGCTGGCGCCCAGGGAATCGATGTCGGCGCGGCTGTAGCGCCAGTCCACCTTCAGGCGCGGCATGCCCAGCGCGTCGGTGCCGCCGGCCAGGGTGACGCGGCTGTGGGCCTGAGGGATCTGCTCGCCGTGCACTTCGAGGCTGAAGCGGTTGCTGCGGTTGCGCAGGATCACCGAGGGGAATTTGCGTTCCGCCAGGGTGCGCTTGCTGAGCCAGTGCGCGAGGAAGCCGGTGGTGTCCAGGGGATCGGCGAGCACGTTGCGCAGGTGGCGCGCGTACACGGCGGCTGTCGGCGGCGGGCCGTCCTTCAGGCGCTTGCTGTATTCATAGCTGATCAGCTTGCGGGCCAGGAAGAGGCCCGACAGCACGCCGCTGCGGTGCGCCGGGTCGGTGATGCGCGGAAAGTGAAGGCGTGCCACCGCATTGGCCAACCCCAGGCGCTGTTGCTCGGCGGGGGCGATGGAGAGGCGGCGCCGGCAGTAAATACCTTCGGGGGAAATTTCATAGCCGTGGCGCACATCGCTGGTGGGGCCGTGCACCGTCAGCGTGCCGACATTGCCGGCGATGTGGCACATGTAATAGCGGCCGACCACATCATGCGCATTGCCCACGCCTTGCGGCGCCACGTCGCGCGAGGCCAGCAGCAGGCGCGCGGTTTCCAGGCCGCCGGTGGCCAGCACGGTGTTGCGCGCCGCCACCGTGAATTGCGTGCCCGCCAGCGTGCGCACTTCGATCTCGCGCAGCGCCTGGCCGCCCTCCTGCAGCCGCAGCGCGGTGCAGTTGGCGCCCAGCAGCACTTCGAGGGTGGGCGCCAGCGCCAGCCGCCTGGCATAGCGGCTGCCGAAATGCGTGGGGCAGGAAAAGCGCTCCAGCCCGTTGCTGAGCACGCGCTCGCTGTCAAAGCCGGCGATCAGGGGGCCGGTGCCCGGTGCCAGGGCATCCCCGGCGTCGTAGAGAAAACGCCCGGCCTCGGCCAGGGCATTGGCGCGCGGATAGTAAGGCAGCAGGTCGTTGTAAGAGATCGGCCAGCCGCTGTGCGGGATGTGGGGGCGGGTTTCGAAGTCGATCGGATCGAAAGGCATGCAGCGCCCGCCCCAGATCGCCGAAGAGCCCCCCAGCCGCCGCTGCCGGTATTTGCCTGGCGGGCTGTGCAGCTGTTCGTCGGCCACCTCGCCTTCATAGAGGTCTTGCGTGGGGGCATGCGCCTCCAGCCGGCCCGACTCGAGCAACAGCACGGCATGGCCCTGGTCGCTCAGCGAGAGCGCCAGCGCGATGCCGGCCGGGCCGCCGCCGACGATGCACACATCCGCCTCCAGGCGGCTGCCGCTCGGAATGCTGTCGGCTTCGCGGATCATGCCGCACCGTCCTTCGGGCTGGCGGCCGCGCGCAGCGCACGGCCGGCCACGCCGAAATCGCGCTGGTGGATGAAGGCCACGCTGGAGAAGAAATGGGCGATTGAAAACTGCTCTTCGTAGAGCGCCCGGCCGTTGCGCTCCAGCGCCGCGCGGAATTCGGGCTGCGACAGCACGCGCTGCAGGCCGGCCGCGATGCCGGCCACGTCCCCGGGCTGCACGAAGCAGGCATTGACGCCGTCTGTGAGCACCGAGGGAATTTCGCCGACGGGGCTGCACACCACGGCGACGCCATTGGCCAGCGCCTCCAGGATCACCAGCGGCAGGCCTTCGTCGTAAGAGGGCAGAACCAGCACATCGGTGCGGGCCATCAGCCGGGCCGCCTGCTGCTGGTCCGACCATCCGGCAAAGCGCACAAAGCCGTTGATGCCCAGCTGCCTGGCCTTGGCCTCATAGCTGGCGACGTCGCCGCCGCCGGCCAGCGTCACTTCCAGGCGGGCCGTGTCGAAACCGGGCAGGGCCAGTGCCTGCAGCAGGTCCGACACGCCCTTGCGTTCCGACAGATTGCCCAGGAACAACACCCGCTGCATGGCGGAGTCGCCGGCGACGCGGCGCGCATGGGTGGGCTCGGGCACACCGTTGATGACGATGTCCACGCGTTCGGGCGCCACGCCCAGCTCTTCGATGACAAAGCGCCGCGCGGCCGAGCCCAGCACCACGCAGCTGGCCGGCAGGGAGAACACCCAGCGCGTCAAGGCTTGCAGCGGCCGCGGCAGCGAGTGATAGAAGGGGCTGAGCTGGGCCGCATGCAGGTGCAGCACCACGGGAACGCCCAGGGCGCGGCAGGCGGCAACGATGGCACCCTTGCGGAACAGGCTCAGCCGCTCGGCCATGTTCACGTGCACGCCGGCGAGGCGGCCGCTGAGCCTGCCGCGCGCGATGCGCGCCAGCGCGGTGGCAAGCACCCAGAAGGAGTACAGGGCGTTGGCGCCGCCGCGCGTGTCCAGCGGCCGCAGCTCGGCCGCGTCGGCCGAGGCGATCGCGGATGAGGAGGCCTGTGCCTGGATCAGGTAGTCGGCCACCTTGAACATGCCGCCGCCCATGGGCGTCCAGGGGCAGGCGATGTAGATATAGCGGCCTTCGCGTTCTCGGATGGCGCTGCGCGGCAGCGATTCACTTTGCATGGAGATTACTTTCCGGGGATGCTGGTGGTTGTTGTTGTGGCGGGAGGGATGGGAAGCTTGGGCGCGCCGAACAGGGCGCGCTTGAAGAAGGCGGTCATGGGCCGTTCCAGCCAGACGTAGGAGAGGCAGCCCGCCACCACCACCGCCAGCCCTACGGCCAGGCCGATGGCCAGGCTGTCCTGCACGCCCAGGCGCTTGAGCACCTGCACGCCGGCCGGCACCACGAAGGTGTGTGACAGGTAGATCGAATACGAGGCATCGCCGAGGAATGACAGGCGCGAAGCCAGCGGCGCGCGCACTGTCCAGGGTTCCAGCCACACGGCTCCCAGCACGATGAGCGCGGCTGCGCAGCCCCAGGTGGCGAAGCGGTCTGCCGAATGGCCCCAGTCGGGCACGAACATGAACAGCACGCCGGCCGCCAGCGCGGCCAGGCCGGCCAGCGGGCCCGGGCGCCGGAAATGCAAAAAGGCGTGGGCGATGCAGACGCCGAGGATGAATTCGAACACGATGGTCTGCGCGTAGAAATTGAGCACTGTCGAGTCCGGCAGGAAGTAGCCGGCCAGGAACACCAGGCCGAAGGCCGCCAGGCAAAAGCGTATGCGCGGCGCACCCAGCGCGATGGCCGCGGCGAATATCGCATAAAAGAGCATCTCGAAATTCAGGGTCCAGCCGACCGGCAGCGTGGGCTGTACCAGGCCCCAGGGGCTCATGGCGGGGATGAAAAGCAGCGAGGCCGCGAGGTGGCCGGGCTCCACCGACGAGCGCGCGGCCAGCGCCGGCATGGCCAGCAGCAGGGCCACTTTGAGCAGGGTGTAAAACCAGTAGAGCGGCGCGATCCTGACCAGCCGCCTGCGCATGAAGACCCAGGCGGAGTCCAGGCGCGCGGGGCCGTCTGCCGGCAGCGAGGCGGTCGACATGGCCATCACAAAGCCGCTGATCACAAAGAAGATATCCACCCCGGCGGAGCCGTCCGCCCAGTAGTGGCTGGGGCCGGTCCCGTGGATGTGCATGGAGATGGCCTGGGTGATGTGCATCACCACGACCAGCATGGCTGCGGCAAAGCGCAGCACCTGCACGCCGGTGAATTGCCGTGTTTCGCCCTTCAATGCAGGGCCTCCCCGGCCGGTTCCTTGAGCACCTTGCTGGCGATGGCCTCGCGAGCGGAACGCTGCGGCCGCAGCAGGCCGCGCAGCAGGCCGGCGGCGTTGAAGCACCAGGACACCACGGAATACACCGCCTTGGCGGCCGAGCGTTTGCGCCAGGTCATCAGCAGCACGGGCGCGGTGGCGATGGCGCAGAAAAAAGCCAGGCGCCAGCTTGCGGGCAGGGGCCACAGCGCAATGCTGGCCAGCACTACCCACCAGCCCAGCACCGCCAGGTAGATGCGCAGCTCGCGCAGGCCTTGCAAGGCCAGCGGCAGGCGCGGCTGGCCGGCCGCGGCGCGCACCAGCTCGCCCAGGCCGCAGATGTAGCTTGTGCGCCAGCGCCGCATCAGCAGGCGGTAGGGCGGCGCGTCGTGGCCCCAATGGTTGGCCGCGTCGACGGGCAGGCGCCACAGCCGCCAGCCCAGCGCGCGCAGCCGTATCGCCAGATCGAACTCTTCATAGCTGTGCAGGTTGCGGTCGGAAAAATAACCGGCTGCCTCGATGGCGCTGCGCCGGTACAGCCCGCCGCCGTCCAGCCTGTCCACATGGCCGGGCTGCAGATGCGGCGAGGCCCGCTCGCCGCGCGCCATGTATTCGAGGCTTTCGGTGTTCTGTTCGACCACGCGGCCGCCCACGCCGGCCACATCGGCATGCGCTTGCAGGAAGGCCAGGGCCTGTTCGAGAAAACCTTCGCGCATCTGCATGTCGCCGTCGAGGATGTAGACGAACTCGCCGCGCGAATGCTGGTAGCCCAGCTGCGGCCCGGCGCCGCAGCAGCGCTCCTCGGGATTGGCCAGCTGGACGATGCGTATCGGGTAGGCGCTGGCCAGCTCCACCGTGCGGTCGCTGGAATAGGAGTCCGCGAGGATCACCTCGCCGCCCACGCCGGCCACCGCGCGCAGCGCGCTTTCCACGGTGGCCTCTATGCGCCGCTCCTCATTGAGCGCCTTGATGATCACGGAGACGCGGCAAGGGTGCGCAGTGCGCGGGGCTGCGGATGCCGGCTGCGGTGCTGGGGATGCCAGCGGCGCCGGGGAGGTCTTGCCAAACGGTATCGGGTTCATGTTGATCCTGCTTCCACGGGGCTGGCCGCATGCACCGTGCGGCGCACACGCCAGCGCTGCCAGTTCCTGACCAGCGGCCCCGGCATGAAGAGAGCCATGGCGGCCGTCAGCCACCAGCGCTTCCCTGCGGCCGCGCGGCGAGCTTTCAGCAGCCAGGCCCAGCCTTCGCGGCGGCTGCCGGCGCCCAGCGCCTGGCGCGCCAGCGTGAGCTGGTATTGCGCCACCAGCCACAGCGCGGAACCGCGCCGCGCGGGCGGCATGGCGCCGGCCAGCGCGCGCTGTTCCATGCGTTCCAGGAAAGGCGGCATGGCCAGCGGCGCATGGCCGCTGCTGAGGCTGCCTTCCACGGCCAGCCGGTAGGCCATCAGCGGCGAATGGACCAGCGCGACCGGCGCCTGCTCCGCCAGGCGGAACCACAGGTCCAGGTCCTCGCCGTGCGACTCGCCGGGCGGGAAGCAGGGCTGCATCTGGAGCAATCGCGCGCGCCGCACCGAGACGGCGCTGGTGCACAGCGTGGGCGAGGCCATCCAGCGCCGCGGCAGGTCGGTGATCAGCTCGGTGTCGGGTGAAGGCGCCATCTCGGGCCAGCGTGGCGGCCACATGTCCGGGGTATCGGGCACCGGCAGGTAGTCGGCGGCCACGGTGTCCGCCTGGGGGCAGTGTGCCTGCACCCGCGCCAGCGTCGCGAGGTAGTCGGGGTGGTGCCAGTCGTCGGCATCCAGAAAGGCCACCCACTCGCCGCGCGCCAGCGCGATGCCATGGTTGCGTGCGGCGGAGACGCCGGCGTTGGCCTGGCGCACCAGCCGCACGCGCGGGTCGGTGATGAAGCTCACGAGCTCGGCACCGCCGTCGGTGGAGCCGTCGTCGACCACGATGACTTCGTAGTCGCTGAAGGTCTGCGCCAGCACCGACGCGATGGTGTCGCTGATGTAGGGCGCCTTGTTGTAAAGCGGAATGATGATGGAAAATTTCATGGCTTTATGAATGGAGCCGGGCCGCTGCCAGGGGAGTTTTGGGGTCTCCGGAATCTCTGGGGGCGACGGAATTCCGGGCGAAAACGGGCGCGGCGCGCGGTATGGGCGGTGTCCTGGCCAGGCTGCGCTTGCGCTCACGCGCTTCGCGCCCGGCGGCGGCCAGCGCCATCAACAGCAGCACGTGGGCGATGAGTTCGGGGCCATAGCCGAAGAGCAGCAGCGGCACCTCGCTGATGGCGCGCAGCGCCAGCGCCACGAAGAGCGCCAGCGTGAGGCCGCCGCTGGCACGGGCATAACGGATGGACAGCACCAGCAGCACCAGCGCATACAGCACCAGTGCCGTCGCGCCCACCGTTCCTGAACGCGACAGCGTGTCCATGAACTGGTTGTGCGCGTGGGTCGCGTTGGGCATGCCTATGGCTTCGCGGAAGCTCGCGTCCCACAAGGTCGGCCCGTAGCCGAACACCGGGTTGCGCTGCCATTCGTCGTAGGCGATGGCCCAGATCTGGTCGCGCCCCGTCATGGAGGCCAGCTGCGCGCCCTGGGCGCTGTCAAAAAAGCTGCTCAGGCGCGCGTCGATGTCGCCGAACATCAGCAGCGCGGCCAGGCCCAGCACACCGGCCATGAACGCCAGCAGCGCGACAATGCCGAACTCCGGCCGCACCGGGTCGCCCACGCGGCGCATGAAGCCCGGCCCCTGGCGCACGACCAGGATGCAGGCGGAGCACAGCACGAAGGAAATCCACGCCGTCTTGGACTGCGCGAGAAACAGCACGCCCAGGCCCATGGCCCAGGCCAGGCGGTTGAGCCACACGCGCTGCAGGGGGCGTGCGAGCAGGCACAGCAGGCCCAGCTGCGCCAGCATGCCCAGCGACACGGCATGCGGGGCCAGGCCCGCCAGCCGCGGCACGCCAGGCAGCAGGCCCTGGGTATAGGAGGCGTCCAGCACCAGGCTGGGCTTGAAGGGAATCAGCAACAGGCCGGCGGCCAGAAAAAGCAGCAGCGCATTGCGCGTCGCGCCGAAAGCCAGGTCGCGTTCGGTGGCGGTTGCCAGCACGGCCGCGAAACCTATCACCAGCGGGTACACATAGTCGTGCGACAGCTGCGGGTGCGCGCCCAGCAGGGCCGGCGCCGCCACGGTGCACAGCCAGAAGGTGAGGAAAGCCAGCAGCAGCACCGAGGGCGCCTGCGCGGCCTTGTCGCGGCGTATCCAGTGCGTGATCAGGCGTTCGCCGGCCAGGGTGAGCGCCAGCAGCGAGGCCATGGGCTGCAGCAGCGAAACCAGCGGGTGGCGCACGATCACGGCCACCTCGTCGAACTTCATGTTGCTGCTGGAAAGGTCGCGGCCCGACAGCAGGTTGGCCAGGGCCACCATCAGCAGGATGGCGTAGAAGATGAAGTGCATATAGCCGTGCGCGCGGCGCGAGGTCACGTGGACCGCGCCCGCCATGCCCAGCGTTGCCAGCAGGGCCGCGAGGATGGCGCCTGCGACGAGGACTGAAATGACGACGGGCTGGTCCATGGTGAACGGCCTTCCTCAATCAGGGGCGCTGCTCGCCGAGCGCCGCGGGCAGGGCGGAAGCTGGCACGGCTGCGGGGCGGCGTAAAAAGCCGGCAAGGCCGGGCACGAAGCGGATCACCATGTCGGAGGCATCGGGGCCCAGCAGTTGCGGGCGCAACACCAGCAACACCATCGGCAGCACAGCGGCAGCCGACGCGCCGGCTGCCAGTGAAACCAGGGGGATGTCGAGCCTGGCCACCATATGTTGCGCACCCAGCGCGCCCGCGATGCAAAGCCCGCTCAGCAGCAGGCCGCGCAGGGTGTCAGGCAGCAAGGCCGTGGCGCGCAGGCCCAGCGCGCGGAAAGCTGCGATGGCGATGACGGCCGCGCGCAGCACCAGCAGCCCGCCGGCCACGGCCGCCGCGACGTGGATGCCCAGGCCGGCCAGCAGGTAAAAAGCCAGCGCGCCCACGAGGACCAGCGGCAGCTGCAGCGCGAATTCATAGTGTTTGCGCCCGGTGTTCCACAGCACCGGCGTCGACAGGCCCCAGATGACGTAAGCCGGCATGCACAGGAACAGCGTGCCCAAAACCCAGGCCGCGCCGCTCCAGGCCGGCCCGTAAAGCACGCGCACGATGTCGCGCGAGACAAAGGCCAGCGTCGCAAAGGCCGGCAGGCCCAGCACCAGGATGGTGGCCAGCATCTGCAGGTAGGCGCGGCCCAGCCTGGGCGCATCGTTCTGCAGGCGCGCGCCCGCCGCCAGGAAGGCCGGCTGCAGCGCGCCCAGCAGCAGGGTGTTGGGCATGGTGGCCAGGTTGTAGGCAACGTTGTAAAGGCCCAGGGCCTGCGCATTGAGCAGGCGGCCTATCAGCACGCGGTCCAGGTTGTTGAGCACCCAGTTGACGATGTTGGTGAAGAACACCGTGTGCCCGGTGCCCATGGCCGAGCGCGCATCGGCATACCAGAACAGCGGGCGGACGGCATGGGGCTTGAGCGCGTAGCTCGCCGCGAATTGCACGACGGACTGGACCAGCCAGGCCGCGACCAGCGAGGCCTCGCCATGGCCCGTCAGTGCCATCGGCAGGCCCACCGCGACATAGCCCGCGGCGTAGCTGCCCACTTGCACCAGGCCCACGGCGCGGAAGTTGAGGTCGCGCTGCAGCAGGTAGGTGGCCGGCGCGGCGGCGGCGCCCAGCAGGCAGGCCAGTGACAGCCATTCAATGACGGCCTGCGCGCGCGGTTCGCGGAAGTAGGCGGCCAGCAGGGGGGCGAGCAGGTAGACGGCCAGCGTCGTCACCAGGCCGACGATGATCTGCCAGGTCCAGGCAAAGCGCACGTCCTCGTCGCGCAGCGTCTCGCGTTGCAGCAGGCTCCAGCTGAAACCGAAGCCGGAGACAAAGGTGGCAAAGGTCAGCACCACCATGCCGATGGCGAAGACACCGAAGATGTCCGGCCCCAGCGTGCGGGCCAGGACCACCTGGGCCATCAGCTGCAGCAGGAAGCGGGCGGCCGTGGACGCCGCGCTCCATTTGACCGCGGCCACGCCGGGCCGGCCGAGTCCACCCATGCTCAGGGCCTTTCCGCCTTGTAGCGCCGTACGGCGATCACGCCCATCAGCACCAGCGTCGCCAGCAGCATGCCGTAGGAACGCCATCCGGATTCGCCGGTGTCCGCATCATCCAGTGCTGCCAGGGTCTGCGGCGGGTTGGAACGGATGTTGGGGCTATAGACCGCACGGACCTTGACCGTGTCGCTGTCGGCCTGCAGCTTCATCTGCGTGCTTTTGGCGGAGCTGGACTTGGCGGGGAAGGGCGGCGGTGGCGGCAGGTCGGAAGAGTCGGAATAGGCCGATGCTGAAGTCATCCAGGCGGCCAGAATGACGGGTATCAGGGCTTTGAACATGAATTTCCCCTCTGTCTGAGCAGAAGATTGATCAAGGGATGATCAGTGGATAAGTTTGTTGTGCGGTGCAGCAATTGGCAATAGTCCGAATGGCCCATGGCCTGCTTTGTGCTGGTGAAAGCAGATGTGTCCCATCGCCATCCGGGGTCAGTTCTGCTCTGTTGCGGGCCGGATCAGGCAAGCGCCGCCGGCCGCAGTGAGCCGTTCGGGCTATTGCGCGCAGGCACCGGCGCGTATACCTCCGTGCCGGCCGGAACCGACGCTGTCCGGTAGCCGTCGGGATTGCGCTGCTGCCAGTGCCATGAATCGCGGCACATGTCATCGATGCCGCGCGTGGCGCGCCAGCCCAGCAGCTCGCGGGCCAGCGACACGTCGGCGAAATACTGCGCGACGTCGCCCGCGCGCCGCGGCGCGAATTCAAACGGGATGGGCCGGCCGCTGGCGCGCTCGAAAGCGCGCACCACGCCCAGCACGCTGGTGCCCTGGCCGGTGCCAAGGTTGACGGTGAAGCTCTCACCTTTGGAAAGCAGTGCCTGCACGGCGGCCACATGGCCGTCGGCCAGGTCGCAGACATGCAGGTAGTCGCGCACACCGGTGCCGTCGGGCGTGGGATAGTCGCTGCCGAAGACATGGAGCCGCGCGCGCTTGCCCACAGCCACCTGCGCCACAAAGGGCATCAGGTTGTTGGGAATGCCGTTCGGGTCTTCGCCGATCAGCCCGCTGGCGTGCGCGCCCACCGGATTGAAATAGCGCAGCACGCCGGTGCGCCAGCTTGGGTCCGATGCGCGCAGCGAGGCCAGGATGTCTTCGCACATCCGCTTGCTGTGGGCATAGGGGCTCTCGGGCGCGCAGGGAAAGCCTTCTTTAATCGGCACGCTGGCCGGGTCGCCGTAGACCGTGGCGCTGGAGGAAAACACCACGGCCCGGCAATCGGGAGTGCCGGCCATGGCTTCCAGCAGGCTCAGAAGGCCGCTCACATTGTTGCGGTAGTACATGAGGGGCTGCTGCACGCTTTCACCCACGGCCTTGAAGCCGGCGAAATGGACGGCGGCGACACAGCGATGCCGCTTCAGGACCTCGGCCACAAAGGCGGTGTCCAGCACATTGCCTTTTTCGCAGGGCACCTGCCGGCCCGTCAATTGCGCGAGCCGCGCCAGCACCGCCGGGTGGCTGTTGGAAAAATCATCGAGGATGACCGGCCGCAGGCCGGCCTCGACCAGGGCCACAAAAGTATGGCTTCCGATGTAGCCGGCGCCGCCGGTCAGCAGCACGCTGGGAATATTTTTTGTTGTCATGGGTCAATGGATAGGAAAGCTGCCGGGCAGCGGACGAAGGTGCGGACATGGCCAGAAGCACTGCAACCGCCGCGATCGAACGGCGTGGCAGAGAGTGGCCTGGCATGGCCACGCCCCGTACTCGGGAAACACTTTGAGTGTCTTTGGGGCAAGCAGGGAAGGCGTGTCAGCGTAAGCCGCAAGCACGCGTCGGATGGCGCGACCGGGGCCCTAAAGCGTGTCGAATCGTTCGGTAAGCACTTGTGAGCGAAAGGCGCGGAACGCCTGCTGGCGTGGGGTGCGCGGCTTGCGCGCTGCGCAGGCCCCGCTCGCAGCGCCGGACAAAAAGTCACAACGCTTGCCAAGGCTTGCGCTGTGTGTATGTGGTGCGCGCGCGACTGAAAAACGAAGGCCGCATGCATGATGCGGCCGTGAAGGAAGGAATCTTGAAGGTAGCGCGATACCGGAGGCCTCGGAGAACCTTAGCGTATTTCCAGCGAGAGATGCGCGGGATACAGCGAGGCCAGGAAGTCCCGGGCATCAAATGCCTCACCTGCGGTAAAGACTCCGGCGCTTGTGACCTGGCCGGCCGCGACGCGCGTCAGGGCTTCCACGACCAGCGGCGCGGTGAAGCCGTAAATGTCACGGCCGCTGGCGACGGCGCGGCGCTCCTCGCCGCCACGGCGCACCAGCACCTCCACCACAAAGGTCTGCGGTGACAGCCCGCTTTCGTCGCTGGCCACGGGCGCCTGCGGATTCGGGTCGGTCAGGTCCCTGACGGCCATAGCAGTCATGTAGGAACGGATCTCCGGCGTCTTGAGGTGGCGCGAGATGGTCACCGTGTCGGCCATGGTGAACTCCGCGATGACGGGCTGCTGTCCCAGTGGGCCGGGAAAGGTCCATTCGGTGGAGGGCGCCGCCGCCGTGGTGTAGGCAATTTTTCCGTCCGCAAAAATCACCCGGCGGCCGTCGCGGCGCTGCTTTGAAACCTGGCCGGCGACCAGGGTGCCCGTTGTGGGCCTCCAGCTGTCAAGACCGTAGGCGATGGAAATTTCATCCGCTTCAGTCCAATTGCCCATGGCAGCGCTTGCGAGCAGGTCGCCAAGCCCGCCGTAAAACGCCATGGCATGCACCACCACGATGCCTGCTTCGCGTGCGCGGTCCGCGAACAGATTGAAGGTGTCGATATTGGCTTCTATTTCGGCCGCGACGTCCAGGTAGGGAATTCGGGCCCGCATGGCGGCTTCAATCAACGGCGCCGAAGTGCTGGCAAAAGGGCCGGCGCAGTTGATGACGGCCATGGCGCCGGCCAGTGCGCGATCCAGCGAGGCTGGATCATCGACCGATGCAGGGCGGGTTGCCAGCCCGGGGTGACCCGCGACCAAGGCTTGCAGTTTCACAGGATCGCGCCCGCTGAGGATGGGTGTCCAGCCGCGGCGGAGCAACTCCGCGACCACGAAGCGCCCGGTGTGCCCGTGGGCGCCATACACAGCCACTGATTTGTTTGTTGTCATCACGCAATCCTTTAAATAAGCGTTCAAAGTTATTTTCCATAAACGATACAGATCTGTAGCGTTTTGAAAAGTGTACAGTACAGATCTGTAGCGCGTCAAGCGCGTGTCAAAAATGGAGCGAATGCGATGAAAAAGAATCCAGCGGCGGCTGCTTCGGTCACCACTTCGGCGGGTGATGAACAGGGCGTTCTGAGCGTGCGGGAACGCGTTCTTGAGACGGCGGCGACGCTGTTCTACCAGGAGGGTGTCAGGGCCGTCGGTGTCGACCTGGTGGTCGAGCGCTCCGGCGTCGCCAAAACCAGCTTGTACCGCCACTTCGCCACCAAGGATGACCTGGTGGTGGCATTCCTCGAGCGTGAGGACGCCGAATACTGGGAAAACTGGGAAAGCGTCTCGATGCAGGAAACAGAGGATGCCGAGACCGAACTGAAAGCGCATCTGCGTGCGATCGCCGAGCACATTGCCGCGCCCAGGTACCGCGGCTGCCCCTTCCTCAATGTGGCGACCGAGTTCCCGGCGCCCAGCCATCCTGCCCGCACGGTTGCGATGAGAAACAAGACGGAACTGCTGCACCGCCTCGGTGTGCTGGCAAAGAGGATGGGGGTGCGCAAGCCCGATGAACTGGCCGCCCAGTTGGTGCTTCTGATCGACGGCGCCTATATGAACGGCCCGCTTCTGGGCAAGAAGGGGCCGGTGAATTCGCTGGTGGCGGCAGGCAATGCCTTGATACTGGCCGCACCGCGGCGCTGAA
>Ga0102592_1000489_pt1 | contig 65886 bp, 60 predicted proteins | sample AraplaCol_mMF_r2_FD_76861 | JGI IMG/M metagenome (GOLD analysis project Ga0102592, IMG submission 76861) | Arabidopsis root microbial communities from North Carolina, USA - plate scrape MF_Col_mMF_r2 (SPADES assembly) (version 2) | ecosystem: Host-associated > Plants > Roots > Endosphere...
CGGTCAGGGAAAATAAACCATGGCACTTAACAAAGGGTTCACCATAACTGGCTGGTGTTGTTGAGGTTTTGTTAAGGGAACAGAGGTGACGCGAAGTCCAAACCTATGGGCAAAGGCGCGGAGCGCCGTGCCCACCTTCAAGTGCGCGGCTGGTGAAGGTGGGCACGCTACACTTTGCCCACCCTACAGGCTCCAAGCCGTAATCCGCCGGCCGAGTGTATAGTTGAAACGCCGCGGCGGACTACGCTTCGCTGATCCGTCCTGCGGCACGGGCCAGCGCCGGCGGCCGATAGAACGGCGTGTCCGGCGCGGGGTTCAGCTCCGGCGTCCAGCCGGTGAGCTTGTCGATCTGGAACGCGCGCATCGGTGTGCCGCGCCACATGGTGTTGAGCTGGGCCAGTGGCTGCAGCGTGGCACCGGCGCCGAGCAGCAAGGCGCGTTCTTCCCCATCCGGCTGTGCGATATAGAGGCCGGGCTTGCCTTTGATGCGATCCATGCCGGGATCGCGGAAGCCGAGGAAGCGCGAGCGCTCGTTGACCTGGATCACCGGCACGCTGTCCTTCAGGTGCCAGCGCAGCATCGCATAGACACGGTAATTCGTCGTGGCGATCCAGGTCGTGCCCGTTGCTTTCATCTCCTGCACGGCGCGCGCGGCGAGCCCGTCATAGCCGGCCTCGGTGCCGATGGGATCGTTGCGGCCGAGCAGATTCCATGGCGCCGCGATCGAATACAGGAAAGCAAGCACGACAAAGGGAATGCCCACCACGATCGACGTCGCGATCCAGCGATGGCCGGCGCGCACCGTCGCCGCCGACCAGCCGTCGTCCGCCAGGCACGTCACATTGATCGCCGCCACCGCAATGGCCGGCGGCCACATGAACATCGGCCAGGTATCGCCAACGCGCAAAGTGAGCGAGCGCCACAGGAAATACAGGAATGGCAGCAACACGCTCAGGGACAACAGCAGCGCCACCGGATCGCGCCGGCGGGCGCCGCGCCACAGCGTCAACACGCAGGCAGAGACCAGCACCGGAAACAGCACGAAACCCACCTGCGCGAATTGCAGGCCGATGAATTCGCCAAAGGTGCCCAGCGAGAATTCATGCGGCGCCGTCACGCGCACGAACTGGAACTTGAATGATGCCCAGTCGTGCGTCGCATTCCAGATCACCACCGGCGACGACACCGCGAGCGCGACCATGACCGCGAGCCACGGATACGGGCTCTTCAACCAGCGCAGCCGCCAATCCGGCGCCAGCATGAAGACGAGGATGGCGGGCACGACGAGCACCACCGTGAGCTTCGACAGCAGCGCGAGCCCGCCGAAAAAGCCTGCCGCCAGCCACCAGCGGCCATCACTGGTTTCGGCCAGGCGCACCAGCGACCACAGCATCGCCGTGGCGAACGGGATCATCGCGACGTCGGGCGAGACCTTCGCCATCAGCAGGCCGTAATACAGCGCGGCCTCGGTCATCAGCACGGTGACCACCATCGCCCGCAGATCCTGCGTGACGCGGCGAACGATATCGACCAGCAGCCCCTGCGTAATGGCCAGCGCGACGATGCCGAAAAAGCGGACGCCGAAGGCCGTGTCGCCGAAAATCGCGGTACCGAGACGGATGAACCAGGAGATCATCGGCGGGTGATCGAGGAACGACAGCACGCTCTCCTTCGACCAGGTCCAGTAATAGGCCTCGTCGGTGCGCAGTTCGAACACGCCGGCATAGACCAGCCGCATGGCGGTCAATGCGAGCAAGAGGACCAACGCCCCTATCAATGGTCCTCGCCGAACGCCGTGCAGCGTCCGCTTCCCGGTCTCGGCAGGTTCGTCTCTCATTCTGGAAGCATGACTTTCGCAATGGCTGGTGCGATCGACGTATCGCTCATTGACGGTCCCGAGGACCGTCCTTGGGCATCGATCGCGCAGGACGACATAGCCCGAATCCGTCCGCCACGCGAACGTAGCATAGTAAGGCGCCGATAAGATTTTACGTTCACTATCAACAACCAAGAAACCAATCAAATTTCGCAAATCTCGTCATGCGGGGGCGTTTGTCCCTGCAGCCATGTTCTCACCCCGAAGGCCAGTCTTCGGGTCCGTTTTCTTTTTCTGTAAGCGCGCATTGCGACAAATCATGTTGGGGCTTCGATGCTGAAGAATCTTTCCGTCACCGGTCTGCTCACCTCCGTCGTGGCAATCATGGCCGGCTGCGTCGTCGTCTTTCTCGGCATCAATGCGTGGGATTCCTTCGACAAGCAAAAAACGGCAAACCGTGTTTCGCTGGTCGCCGTCGCCTCCGGGCACATGTTCACGGCCATGCACAATCTGCGGACCGATCGGTCCAACACGACGCGGGCCATGAACGCCGAAGCTGCGATGGCCGGAACAGATGTTGTCTATTTCAAAGGATTCCGTGACCGGGAGATGCGTGCGCTGCGCGGCGCGCTCGATACCCTGCGCGCGCTCGACATGCCAGGTCAGGAGCAAATGCTGTCGGAGCTCACGACGCTGTTCGAAAAGATGGCTAAGCTCGAAAAGGAGTCGTGGGAGCAGATGGGGATGGCCAAGACAGCGCGCCGTCCTGCCCTCCTCAAGGATTATCTGGACATCACCGCCACGATGCTCACCACCCTCGACAAGATGTCCACGGCGCTCGCCGTAGCCATCAAGCATAGCGACGCCGTCATCGACCAGTTGCTGACGGTCAAGCAAATGGCGTGGCTGGTGCGGCTCAAGGTCGGCGAAGCCGGCCTGATGACGACGAATACGCTCACCGGCAATACGCTGCCGCCCAATCCGCTGCGGGCCTATCACAAGCTGACGGGCAGTATCGAAACCGCCTGGGAGGCATTGCAGGCTGCCCTGATCGGACTGAAAATGTCTCCGGAACTGGCTGCAGCGCTGAAGTCCGCCGACACCGCCACTTTCGAACGGCCATTCACGGACCTGCGCGATCGCCTGATCGAAACGACACTGGGCGGCAACAAGGCGGAGCTAAACGCCAGCCAGTGGAGCCCGTTGAACACGCCACGCCAGGCCGATGTCGTCGCCGTCGCCGACCGCGCCCTCGATATGGCCAAGGACAACGCTGCTGCCCGGTCCACCGCCGCGCAGCGATCGCTGATCGTACAGGTCGTCATGCTCATTGGCGCACTCGTCCTCGCCGTTGCCAGCATGGCCACCGTCCGCAAGCGGGTGATCCAGCCGCTGCGCCACATCCGTGACGCGATGCTGCAAGTCGCGGGCGGCGACCTCACCAGCGATCTCGCGCTTCCGAAGCGCCGGGACGAGATCGGCGCCCTGGCCGATGCGCTCGGCACGTTCCGGCAGAATGCCATCGACAAGGAGCGGATCGAGGCCGAGCAGCGCATGCAGGATTCCCGGTCGGCGCAGCGTCAGCGGGCCGTCGAGGCGCATATCGAGACGTTCGAGCAACAGATGCAGGGCGCTCTCTCCGCCCTGCGCGATGCCTCCGAGCAGATGCAAAACACGTCGGAGGGCATGTCCAGCGTATCCGGCCAGACCAACAACCAGGCACGGCTCGCCGCCCAGGCCTCGAGCACGGCGTCGAGCAACGTCCAGAGCGTGGCCGCCGCATCGGAAGAACTCAGCACGTCGATCAACAGCATCAGCCGCCAGGTCGCCAATGCAGCAAGCATCGCAAGCCGCGCGGTCGATCAAGCCCGGGAAACGGACGACACGGTGCAGGGTCTCGCCGCCTCAGCGAACCGGATCGGCGAGGTGATCGGGCTGATCGGTGACATTGCCAGCCAGACCAACCTTCTGGCGCTCAACGCCACCATCGAAGCCGCGCGTGCGGGTGAAGCCGGCGAGGGCTTTGCCGTGGTCGCCTCCGAGGTCAAGTCGCTTGCGACACAGACCGCGAAGGCCACCGAGGAGATCACCCAGCAGATCGCCGCAGTGCAGAGCGTCGCCAATGCCGCCATCGAGGCCATCAAGGCGATCGGCGGCACCATCGGCGAGGTCAGCGAAGTGGCCACCGCGATCGCAGCCGCCGTGGAGGAACAGGGCGCGGCCACTGCAGAGATCAATCGCAGCACCCAGCAGGCCGCGCAGGGCACCAGGGACGCATCGGACAACATCGTCAGCGTGACCGCCGGGGCGGATGCGACCGGCGCCGCCGCGCGCGACGTGCGTCATGCGGCGGAGGCGCTCGGTACCCAGACCCGCGAACTCGGCGACCGGGTGAACGCGTTCCTCGGCAATATCCGCGCTGCCTGAGCCTGCAACGACGCTCATCACCGGGAGCGAGGCGCAACCACGCCTTGGCTCCCGGAACGGGGAAATAGCCGGGCGCGGCCCTTCCCGAACGGTCGGTATCGCGTTAGAGCATGATCCGACCGATGACATGACAGCGCTTCCACAATCACGCGTCGCCACCGCGTTCCGCGGCATGGGCCTGCGCCAGCTCCGGCTGGCCTGCGGGACCGTGCTGTTCACCTATCTGCTCAGCCACTTCATCAATCACGCGCTCGGCAACATCTCCATGGACGCGCTGCAGGCCGGCGTCGTCATCCATGCCGGCATCTGGCAGTTCTTTCCGGTCGCCGTGATTTTCTACACCTCCGTCCTGATCCACGGCTCGCTCGGCATCTGGGCGATGTATGAGCGCCGCCAGTTCCAGTGGAAGACGACCGAACCGCTGCAGCTCGTGCTCGGCCTCAGCATTCCCGCGCTGATCGTCGCCCATGTGGTGGCGATCCGCCTCGGCGAGAACATCTATGATATCGATCGCAGCTATCCGCAGGTGTTTGCGAGCTGGATCTCCTCCTCCCTGCGGCTGTGGGCCATGTACACCGTGGTGCTCGTCGCCTGGACCCATGGCTGTATCGGCTTGTATTTCTGGCTGCGCATGAAGCGCTGGTTCAGGCGCGCCGCGCCGTGGCTGCTCGCCGCGGCCGTGTTGCTGCCGACGCTGGCGCTGCTCGGCATCTTCCAGGGTCAGCGCATGGTCGCCGCCAGCATCGCGTCACCGGAATGGCGGGCCGCCAATCTCGGCGTCGAGCAGGTCGGCACGCCCGCGCAGCAGGATGCGCTCGCGACCATCACCGACAATCTCCTGATCGGCTACGCCGTGCTGTTGCTGCTGGTGCTCGCCGCGCGCGGCATCCGTATCCTGCTGGAGCGACGCGCCGGGATGATCAGCCTCGCTTATGGCGGCGGGCGCACCGTGCGCGTGCCGGTCGGGCTCAGCGTTCTCGAAGCCAGCCTGCGCCACAAGGTGCCACATGCCAGCGTCTGCGGTGGCCGGGCGCGCTGCTCCACCTGCCGCATCCGCGTCACCAGCGATCTCGCCGCCCTGCCCGCGCCGTCGGCGCGCGAGAGCTTCGTGTTGAACCGGCTCGGCACCGACAGCGATCCCGCGATCCGCCTCGCCTGCCAGCTGCACCCCACCGCCGATCTCGCTTTCGTGCAGTTGCTGGCGCCGCATGTATCGAGTGCCAATGCCCATGCGACGCATCCGGCGCGGATCGGTCAGGAGCGCTATCTCGTCTGCATGTTCATCGACATGCGCGGCTCCACCATGCTAGCGGAAAAGCGGTTGCCTTACGACACCGTGTTCATCGTCAACCGCTTCCTCGCGGCGGTGTCGCAGGCGGTCGTTACTGCGGGCGGCAAGCCGAACCAGTTCATCGGCGATGGCGAGCTCGCTTTGTTCGGCCTCAATAGTGATCCGCAGACCGCATGCCGCCAGGCGTTGCAGGCCGCAGCAGGGATCGCCGAGAATATCGACGAATTGAATCAAGCCTTGAAATACGATCTGCCCGAGCCGCTGCGTTTCGGCATCGGCATCCATGGCGGCGAAGTCATCGTCGGCGACATCGGCTATCGCGACAACATGGTGTTCACCGCACTCGGCGATCCCGTCAATGTCGCAGCGCGGCTGCAGGACATGACCAAGACCCTGTCATGCGCCGCCATCGTATCGGAAGACGTGTTCATCAGTGCGGGTTTTGATACCGAGACACTGGCGCCGCACGATCTCCCGGTGCGTGGCCGCGTGGCGCCGATCAAGGTGCGCGCGGTGGGCGATACACGGCAACTGCTATCACTTGCCCCCAGAGAGACCACGCCTGCCTGATCGCCGGTGCGGTGCAGTATGGCGCGACACAGCTACCCATCATCGCCCTACGCTGCGGCAAACCGCCCCGCGCGCGACCAAAGCACGCGACCGATTTCAAAGTGAGCACGAAATTCGCGATTGCCGCCTACCCTTTGTGCTGTCAAGCTGTGCTGCCCGCGCATAAGCTGCACGGGTCGGATCAATCGGTTGGCGGGGACCGGTCATTCGTTCTGGTGTGAGATCCCGCGGAGACGACGTGATGGCTAAAGGTACCGTGAAGTGGTTCAACCCGACCAAAGGCTATGGCTTCATCCAGCCGGCAGCCGGTGGCAAGGACGTGTTCGTGCATATCTCTGCAGTTCAGAAGGCCGGCCTGACCTCGCTGAACGAGGGCCAGACGATCGAGTTCGAAGAAGTCGCAAATCGCGGCAAGACATCGGCCGAGAACCTCAAGGTCTGATCCAGACCTGAGACGGCGTGATTGGGGGCCATTGGCCAGCAGCGAAGTGTCGCCTAGAGCTTCTGTCTGCAGCGGCCAGTGGAGATGAAATCAAGAACGCCAATCGTGTGAAACATGTTCGGCAGGGCGGCTGGTCAAGCCTCCCTCTGCGGGATGCTTTTGCGCGCTGAAACTGCCGTCATTGCGAGACGCCCTCCGGGACGCAGCAACTCGGTCCTGCGCGTGCGGCTTCGACGGCCCGTCAGTTTTCCTTGACCCATTGCGTGACCGGCATGACCGCCGGCGGCTGCAGATAGGCCTGGGTCCACATATCCACCGCCCACTCGGTACCAGTCGCCTTGTCGCGCAGCACCGCCGTATTGTGCGGGGTCTGCAGCGCCAGCGCATTGCCGCGATAATGCGGATTGCCGATGGTGTGATGCTTGAGCATGCCCCAGTTCTGCATGATCAGCAGCAGGCTGGTGACGTTGCGTGTCGTGTCCCAGCAATCGTAGTTGTGCGCGTCGTCGCGATGCCGGATATCCGCCTTGGCGACACGCCTGTCGGTGCCGAGCACCGGGCCGAGGCGGCGATCGAACCAGACCACCGCCTTCTGCACCGCCGCGCGCTCTGCCGCGGCGGATGCCTTGCCGGAGCCCATGATCTTTCCAATGGCCGCGCGATCGGCGGTCGAGAGATCGAGGATGTGGCGGCGCCGGCAGGTGAAGCCGTAGCAGACGGTCATGGAACTGGCCGAGGGCGGATAGATCGACACCGAGCTGTAGAGATCGGCAACGGCGGGCGACATCTCGATGGCAAGGGCCGGCGATCCCTGCGCGAAACCGAACATGGCGGCGGCGACCAGCGCGCCGCGTTGAAATTTCCCGAACGACATCAATCCGTCACCGCCCCTTCGAAGCCTTTTCCGAAACTAGCCGAGGGCTCGTATGATGCCAAGCGTCGGGCACTGCCCGAGTCGTTCCGCTTGCGAGGCTGTGCATGACGTCCGCTTTTTCGGCCCCTTACGCCGCCGACGATACCACCATTGCCGCCAGGCTGCTGGCGGAGGCGAGACTGACGCCGGAGCAGGACGCCCGCATCGACCGCGCCGCAACACGCCTGATCGCCGCGATCCGCGCCCGTGACGATCGCTTCGGCGGCGTCGAGGACATGCTGCGCGAATACGCGCTCTCCACCAAGGAAGGCCTCGCGCTGATGGTGCTGGCTGAAGCGCTGCTGCGCGTGCCGGACGCGCGCACCGCCGACGCATTCATCGAGGACAAGCTCGCCGACGGAGAATTCATCCATCATGAAACGAAGTCGACCGCCTTCCTGGTCAATGCCTCCGCCTGGGCGCTTGGCCTGTCCGCCCGCGCGATCCAGCCCGGCGAAACGCCGCAGGGCACGATCGGCCGGCTAGCCAAGCGGATCGGCCTGCCCGCGGTGCGCACCGCGACACGACAGGCGATGCGGCTGATGGGAAATCATTTCGTGCTCGGCGAAACCATCGGCGATGCGCTGGACCGCGCGGCCAAGGCCAGCGATCGCGCGCCGCGCTATTCCTATGACATGCTCGGCGAGGGCGCGCGGACCGCCGATGATGCCCAGCGCTATCACGACTCCTATGCGACGGCGATCGACGCCATCGGGCGCGCCGCAGGCAACAGGCCCCTGCCCGACCGGCCGGGCATCTCGGTCAAACTCTCCGCCCTGCATCCGCGCTATGAAGCCGTGAGCCGCGATCGCGTGATGATCGGACTGGTGCCGCGGTTGATTGCATTGGCGCAGCAGGCGAAGGGCTACGACCTCAATTTCACGGTGGATGCCGAGGAAGCCGACCGGCTGGAACTCTCGCTCGACGTGATCGACGCGACCATCGCCAATCCCGCGCTCAGGGGCTGGGATGGTTTCGGGCTTGCGATCCAGGCCTATCAGAAGCGCTGCATGGCGGTGATCGATCACATCGATGCGCTGGCGCGCAAACATGATCGCCAGCTGATGGTCCGGCTGGTGAAGGGCGCCTATTGGGACACTGAAATCAAGCGTGCGCAGGAACGCGGGCTGGACGGCTACCCCGTGTTCACGCGCAAGGCGATGACCGATCTCAATTATGTGGCCTGCGCGCAAAAACTGCTGGCGCTGCGGCCGCGCATCTTTCCGCAATTCGCCACGCACAATGCGCTGACAGTGGCGACACTGCTCGAACTGGCCGGTGGCAGCGGCGGCTATGAGTTCCAGCGCCTGCACGGCATGGGCGACGCGCTCTATGCCCAGCTCGGCAAGGACCGACCAGACATCCGCTGGCGGACTTACGCGCCCGTGGGCAGCCATCGCGACCTGCTCGCTTATCTCGTGCGGCGGCTGCTGGAGAACGGCGCCAACTCGTCTTTCGTCGCGGTTGCGGCGGATGAGACCGTCCCTGTCGCGACCTTGCTGCAGCGGCCGGCAGATCTGATCGGCAATGCGGCGCGGGCGAGCAACCAGCACATTCCGCTGCCACGCGATCTCTATGGTCGCGAACGCGCCAATTCATCCGGGATCGAATTCGGTGACCGCAAGGCGCTGGACCGGCTGCTGGCCGATATCGCCGCCGGCAAGTCGGCGACCGGCGGGATCATCAACGCATCGCCGACGCAAGCGACCAAGGCAGTTGCGGATGCGCTGGCGGGTTTTGCGCGCTGGAGCCAGGTCTCTTCGGATGCCCGCGCCACGATGCTCGACCGCGCTGCCGATCTGCTCGAACAACGCCGCTCCTCCTTCATCGCGCTGCTGCAGAGCGAAGGCGGCAAGACACTCGACGACGCGCTCGGCGAAGTCCGCGAGGCCGCAGATTTCTGCCGCTACTATGCCGCGCAGGGTCGCAAACTGTTCGGCAGCGGCGAGGTGATGCCCGGCCCAACCGGCGAGCGCAATGTGCTGCAGCTCCGCGGCCGCGGCGTGTTCGTCGCCATCTCGCCCTGGAATTTTCCCCTCGCCATCTTTCTCGGCCAGATCGCCGCCGCGCTGATGGCCGGCAACACGGTCGTGGCCAAGCCGGCCGAGCAGACACCGCATATTGCGGCGATGGCGATCACGCTGCTGCATGAGGCCGGCGTGCCAGCGCAGGCCCTGCGGCTTGTGCAGGGCGACGGCCGCGTCGGCGCTGCGCTGGTCGAACATCACGCGGTGGCCGGTGTCGTCTTCACCGGGTCCACGGAGGTCGCGCGGATGATCAACCGCACGCTCGCCGCCAAGGACGGCCCGATCGTGCCGCTGATCGCCGAGACCGGCGGCATCAATGCCATGATCGTCGATGCAACGGCACTACCCGAACAGGTCGCCGACGACGTGGTGATGTCCGCGTTCCGCTCGGCAGGACAGCGCTGCTCGGCGCTGCGACTGCTGTTCCTGCAGGACGATGTGGCCGATCGCATGATCGAGATGATCGTCGGCGCCGCGCGCGAGTTGAAGATCGGCGATCCCACCGATCCCTCGGTGCATGTGGGGCCCGTCATCGACGTGGAAGCGAAGCAGAAGCTCGACGCTCATATCGCGCGGATGAAGAAAGAGGCACGCCTGCATCATGCCGGTACTACGCCTGCCGGCAATTTCGTCGCCCCGCATGTGTTCGAACTCTCCTCCGCGCGACAACTCACCGACGAGGTGTTCGGCCCGGTGCTGCATGTCGTTCGCTACCGTGCTGCCGACTTCGACCAGGTGCTGAGCGACATCGCCGCCACCGGCTATGGCCTCACCCTCGGCATTCACTCGCGCATCGACGACATGATCGAGCGGACCATCGCACGCCTGCAGGTCGGCAATGTCTATGTGAACCGCAACATGATCGGCGCCGTGGTGGGCGTGCAGCCCTTCGGCGGATTTGGCCTGTCGGGCACCGGGCCGAAAGCCGGCGGGCCGCATTATCTCGCGCGCTTTGCCACCGAGCAGACCGTAAGCATCAACACCGCGGCTGCAGGGGGCAATGCAGCATTGATGACGGCGAGTGACTGAAGCTCATCCCTCCCCATGAGGGACGGAGCGCGAGATGACAGCACAGCCCCCCATTTCCGGCCGTTGCATCAGCCGTGCAAGATGGTTCAAATGCGCCGCTGGAGTCGCCGTGGAATTAAATTCCGGCAGACGGCAAAACAAAATGCGACGGGAGTGACGCGATGGAAGACGGTTTGTTCAAGGGGCTGAAGGTTCTGGATTGCGCGAGCTTCATCGCTGCACCGGCCGCTGCCACCGTGCTGTCCGACTTCGGCGCCGACGTCATCAAGATCGAGCCGCCCGGCGCCGGCGATCCCTATCGCAATTTGCCCAACCTCCCCGGCTATCCCAAGAGCGAGCACAACTACGCCTGGATGATGGAAAGCCGCAACAAGAAGAGCCTCGCGCTCGATCTTGCCAAGCCGGAAGCCCGCGAGGTGCTCTACAGGCTGATCGCCGAGGCCGACGTCTTCATCACCAATTTCCCGCCGCCGGTGCGCCGCAAGCTGAAGATCGCCTATGACGACATCGCCCATCTCAACGATCAGCTGATCTATGCCTGCTTCACCGGCTATGGCGACAAGGGCGCCGAGGCCGAGAAGCCGGGTTTCGACAGCACCGCCTGGTGGGCGCGCTCCGGCATGATGGATCTGGTCCGCGCCGATGAGGACACGGTGCCGGCGCGCTCGATCGCCGGCATGGGCGATCATCCCTGCGCCATGGCGCTCTATGGCGCCATCGTCACCGCGCTCTACAAGCGCGAGAAGACCGGCAAGGGCTGCCAGGTGAAATCCAACCTGATGGCCAATGGCGTGTGGTCATCCAGCGTGCTGGCACAGGCGAAACTTTGCGGCGCGACCTTCGAGAAGCGCCGCGGCCGCCATGAAGCGCTCAATGCGGTGACCAATCACTACAAGACCCGCGATGGCCGCTGGATCATGTTGTCGCTGCTGGCGGAAGAGCGGCAGTGGCCGGCTTTCACGAAGTGTCTCGAGCGTCCTGATCTGCTCGAAGATCCGCGCTTCGCCACCAAGCCGGACCGCCACGCCAATTCGGTCGAGCTGATCAATATCCTCGACGAGGTGTTCGCCAAGCGCGACTTCGCCGACTGGCGCCAGCGCCTCGACGGCCAGGGCCTGGTGTTCGGCTTTGTCGGCATTCTCGACGATATCCCGAACGACCAGCAGATGAAGGACAATGACGTGCTGGTGCCGTTTGAGAATTCGGACATCCTCACCATCAACAGCCCGATCTGGGTCGGCGGCGAGACCAAGCGCAAGCCACGTTTGCCGCCGTCCATCGGGCAGCACAGCGACGAGATTCTGCGCGAGATGGGTTACGACGATCATCAGATCGAGAAGCTGCGGGCGGCGGGAGCCGTGCAGTAGCGACGTCTTTTCCCTCTCCCCTTGTGGGAGAGGGTGGATCGAACGCGAAGCGTTCGAGACGGGTGAGGGGTAGCCACAAGCTCCGGGCCCAGCATTGCCCCTCATCCGTCTTCGCTTCGCGAAGCCACCTTCTCCCACATGGGGAGAAGGAAAAAGAATTCACCGCGCCAGCAACCAGCCGAAGAAACCGAGCCCGAGCAGCACTGCGACAGCCACGGCCCAGACGCTCACGCGGATCGCGCTGCCCGTCTGCTTGGCGCTTTCATTCTCGGCGATGACGGCGTCGCGGTCCTTGATCTCTTTCTCGGTCTCGTTCATCGCCTCGCCCCTGTCACTTCACGAAACACATGCCGATGCGTGATCTCGCATCGTCGCCCACCGGCTGGCAACTCAGCCCCTCGGCGCAGCGCCAGGATCCGAAGCTCGCATCGATCTTGCCGGCACCGTCCCGACGATAGCAAGTCGCGCCCCAACCATCGAGCAGCGACGTACCTGCCAGCTCGGCGCTGCCGCGCGTCTGCGGGCGATCCGAGAATCCGCGCGAAAAGTCCGGCGCCTTCCCATCGCGCATCGAGATGACGATAGCGCGACGGCGGACCTGGTCACCCATGAAATGCGGCGACGCCGGCACCGCGCCCTGAACGGTCTCGGTTGCCAAAGAATCCGTACCGGTGAAGTGAAAGCCGCCGATGCCGCGGATCTGATGGCAACCGCCGCAGGTGACATCGTTCAACCGCCGCGCAAAACCCGCGGGCGAGCGGATGTTCTCCAGTGCCCTGCCCTGCGCCGCGGCGCGCTCCAAGGCCGTGACCACGTCGCGCTCGGTAAACACGCCCTGCCTTTGGCCATCGGTCATCAATCCAAATGCCGGCTGCAGCGCGGATGGCGCAAAGCCTGCCGGCGTAGCGGCGAGCGACGTGGTGGCGAGAAATCTCTCGGGGATCAGCAGCGTGCCACGATCGAAGGCACGGAGATTGTCCGGCGCCAGCAGCCAGTCGCGAAAGGCGCGGCCAAGCGCAGGGTCCGCCAGCAGGCGGTCGCGGTCGATCTGGTTCTCCATCGACGCCTCGTGGAAGCGCTTCAGTACCGCGTCGAAGTGGAACACCTTCTGCAGATAATCGGTGCGGAAGTCTCCGGCTTCCGACTTCGGCCGATGTCCGATCTGGATGTTGGTCTCGATCCGATCAATCTGGCTGGCGTTGACCGATGCCAGAGCGCCATCGTTCGCGGTCAGGCGATCGGCAAACGCTATTCCTGTCTCCGCGAACGCCGATACGGCAAGCCAGCGCGCAGCGAGATCGGCGCATGTAATCTGTTCGCCCGGCTTCTTCGCATGCAGAACCAGATTGAGCGTCATCGGCAGGCGCGGCGGCCTGTCGCCCGCGCTGGTGCGGGTGAGGCGGTAGATCAACCGGATTTCGCCGCAAGCGTCCGGTGCCACATAGGCGCGGTCCATACGGTTGACGATGCCGGCCAGGACGAAGCGCGTATCGGACGATGTGAGCATGGCCTTGTCGAACAGCAGCACGTCATGCCCCGCGCCAATGCCGATGCTCTCCTTTGGCGACCGCGTGCGGTGATCGGCGAGATAGCGCGTGAAGGCCTCATCCAGTGCGATGCGGATTGGCGCCAGGCCCGGCAGAGCGAACAGCACGTCATTGGTGATGGGCGCCGCCGCGGCCGGCGCCAGCAACTGCGCGAGGCCGAAACGCGACGCCTCCAGCGCATGCAGCGTCTTTGCATCGGTGACCGCCAGGCCACCGCCCGCTTCCGCCCGCGCGCAGGCGGGCGCGACGCACAGCAGCAAGGCAAGCAGGAAAAAACGACATCGCACGGCACAATCCCGACAGGTCAGGCTGCAAGGCTAGCGCAAAACAAAGGCCGCTGCACGGGCAGCGGCCTTTTTGAGTCCGGAGACAACCGAGGTTACCGCGCGACGATCAGGCCGCGGCTGGTTACCACCGTCCACTTGCCATCCTGCTTGCGGACGGCATCGACGCGGCCAAGGCCGGGGACGGGATCGCCGGGATAGACCTCGAAAATGCCCTGACGGCCTTCGATGGTGGCGCCGCCGGCCGCGATATCGACGATGCGCCAGCCATCCACCATCGGAAGGCGCGCAACATCAGGCTTCGGCGCCGGAGCCGGAGCCGGCGTATTGTTGATCGAACCGGTCGCTTCCTTGGCGGGGACGGCAGCGACGGGCGCTGGCGTCGGAGCCGGAGCAGTCGCGACGGGGGCCGGCGGCGGCGCAGTGCGCAGTTTCTCGACGGCTTCGTTCAACTTGGCGATTTTGGCATTCGGCTCGGCCTGAGCCTTTTCCAGCTTGTCGAGGCGATCGTTGAATTTGGCGCGCGCGGTTGCGGTCGCCTTGTTCGCCTTGTCGGCATCTGCCTTCAGCGCAGCCACTTCGCTTTCGAGGCGGGTGATATGTTCTTCGAGCGCCACGGTCGTGGCTGACTTGCCCTCATCGGCCGCAAACAGCTTGCCGAGACCGCTCATCGCCACCGAACCGCCGACGGCGCCGACCGTGATGCCGACCGCGATCATGGCCGCAATCGCCAGCATGCGCGCGGTGCCGGCCTTCTGCTCGTGCTCGATGCGCGGCTCGGAATTGACCATGTCTTCCCAGGAGCGCTCCCGCTTGTGGTCGTCGCGCTGCGCACCATCCAGCGACGGCCCCATCAGCGTGATGCGACCGGGCGCGCCGAGCTTCGGCGCTTCCTTCTTCGCACCACCCGCGCGATGTCCATCGCCCTGACCGGGCACCAGATTGGGCGAATCCACATGCCTGTTGCGGTCATTTGCGTCAGGGGTGAAATCGGCGCTGTGCTCGCTCACGGTAAAAGTCTCCAGGATCGTTCAATGATTTGGTAACTTTCATTGCTTGCCAAATTCTTACCCGGGCGCCCGGTTACGAAAATTTCACCTCTTGTCCTGCGCAGGAACCGCGCTTGACGCTGCCACGAGCCCGCCGCACAACGAACGCGACGAAACCACAGGACAACGCCATGAAGCTCTACGATTCCATCGGCCCCAACCCGCGCGTCGTGCGCATTTTCCTGGCCGAGAAGGGCATCGCCCTGCCCTCGCAGACCGTCGATCTGGCCGCTGGCGAAAACCGCGAAGCCGCGCATCTGGCGCGCAATCCGCACGGGCAGATGCCGACGCTCGAGCTCGACGATGGCAGCTTCCTCTCCGAGACCGTGGCGATCTGCGAATATTTCGAGGAAACCCAACCGCAGCCGGCGCTGATCGGCGCGACACCGCAGGAGCGCGCGGACGCGCGCATGTGGCGTCAACGCATCGATCTCAACATCTGCCAGCACATCGCCAATGCCTATCGCTTCGCCGAAGGGCTCAAGCGCTTCGAGACGCGCATCGTCTGTGTGCCTGAAGCAGCACCCGGGCTGAAGAAGATCGTGGCCGATCGGCTGAAGTGGCTCGACGGGCAGATGGGCGACCGGCCCTTTCTCGCCGGCACGCGGTTCACCATGGCCGACATCGTGCTGTATTGCTGGCTCGATTTTGCCGACAAGGTCGGCCAGCCCTGGGACCGCGGCAATCAGAAGATCGCCGCGTGGTTCGGGCGTGTGGGCGCGCGGGAGTCAATCAAGGCTTGAGGCCCGGCCTCTCACCGTCATTGCGACGAGCCGCAGGCGACGAAGCAATCCAGAGCCAAAGCCAGAAGGCTGGATTGCTTCGCTGGACTCGCAATGACGAGAATTACAACACCACCGGCGCGTCGGGGAGTTCGTTCACCGCCGCGCCATCGCGCGGAAAATGCTTCGCCAGATGCGCCGTCACCGCCTCGATGCCGGCGATGACGCCCTGCTCGAAGCGGCCGGCGCGAAAATGCGCTTCCATCATCTGGCAAATCACTTCCCAGCCCGCCTTGCCGACATGGCGGTCGATGCCGCGATCGACCACGATCTCGACATCGCGATCGGCCAGCAGCAGATAGATCAGCACGCCGTTATTGTGCTCGGTGTCCCAGACGCGCTGTTGCGCGAACACGTCGATGGCGCGGTCGCGGGCCGCCTGGTTGCGGAACAGCGGCACGCCGTCGAGTGCGCCTTCGACGACGAAGCGGATCTGGCCGGCATGCGTGGCCTCGCTTGCCTTGATCGCCTGCTCGATCGCCGCCATCGCCTTAGGCGAAAACGCCCTGCGGACGCGGGCACGATTGGCGAGCAGATGTCTGCCGATGCGTGACACACTCATCACCAACTCCCCGAAGCGCCGCCGCCACCGAAACTGCCCCCGCCGCCGCTAAAGCTTCCGCTGCTGCTGCTCGACGAGCTTGAGCTCCCCGACGACCATGAACCGCCGGAATAGCTTCCGCCACTACCACCGCTGGAAGTCGACGCATCCGCGATGAACAGGATGACGAAGGCGACCAAACCTGCAGCAAAGGCAAGCGGAAAACTGGCGAACAGAAACCAGACCGCAGCCGAGGCCACTGCAGCCGCCACTGCAGATCCGATAAAGCGACCGAAGACGGCACGCAGCAGGCCTCCGACGAACAGCGAGCCGATCAGCAGAAACGGCGCAGCATCGAACAGATTCTCGATCATGTTCGGCGACGACGTCCACTCCGACCTTGCCGCAGGCGCCGGCAGTGGCTCGCCGTCGATCACCTTCATCATGCGTTCGGCGCCGGCCGTGATGCCACCGGCAAAATCGCCGGACTTGAAACGCGGCGCGATGATCTCGTCGATGATACGCTTGGTGGTGGCATCCGTGAGCGCGCCTTCGAGGCCGTAACCGACCTCGATGCGCAGCTTGCGATCGTTCTTGGCGACCAGCAGGATCGCGCCGTCATCGACTTTCTGACGGCCGATCTTCCACGCCTCGGCGACGCGGATGGAGAACTGCTCAATGCTTTCGGGCTGCGTGGTTGGCACAATGAGGACAGCGATCTGGCTGCCCTTGCGTTTCTCGAAATCGGCCAGCGTGCGGCTGAGATCGGCCTGTTCGCTGGACGACAGCGTGCCGGTCTGATCGACCACGCGCCCGGTGAGTGCCGGCACGGCGACATCGGCAAAGGCCGGCGCACCACAACAGAACAGCAGCAGCGCCAGCAGGCCGGCCTGGACGAGCCTCATCGCCGCGTTACTTCGCGGGAGCCGGCGTCGGGTTGAAGTCGACCTTGGGCGCGGTGGAGATCTCGCCTTCATTGGCGACGGAGAAATTCGCCTTCTCTTTATAGCCGAACATCATGGCGGTCAGATTGTTCGGGAAGGTGCGCACGCCGACATTATAATCCTGCACCGACTTGATGTAGCGGTTGCGTGCCACGGTGATGCGGTTCTCGGTGCCTTCGAGCTGCGACATCAGGTCCTTGAACAGCGCGTCCGATTTCAGCTGCGGATAATTCTCGGTGACCACGAGAAGACGCGACAGCGCGCTGGAGAGTTCACCCTGCGCGGCCTGGAATTTCTGCAGCGCGCCGGGATCGTTCACCACATCGGGCGTCGCCTGCACGCTGCCGACCTTGGCGCGGGCATTGGTGACGCCGAGCAGCACGTCCTTCTCCTGCTGGGCAAAGCCTTTTACGGAATTGACGAGGTTCGGCACGAGATCGGCGCGACGCTGATACTGGTTCACGACCTCCGACCATGCCGATTTCACCTGTTCGTCATTGGTCTGGATCGCGTTATAACCACAACCGGACAGGCCGAGGGTCGCCAGTGCTGCCAGCACGGTCAAGAACTTGCGCATCGTTGTATCCTGTGACGCAGCCGAACCATCGGCCGGATATCTAGCACAGGCAAACTCCGGGAGTCGCCACAAGTTCGCGCACGACGCGCTGCGTTGCGCGCATCGGATTGTATTTGCACGCACTGAAATCGTTGCTAGCCTGATCGCCATCATCGGCCCGCAGAGGCCGGGACAAAACGGGAGGATGCGATGACGGACGTGCTCAACACGTTTCCGACGGTAGGCCTGCAGACCCTGCGTGCGCTGGCGCGCTATCCCGATCGCATCGCCTTCAGCTGGCCCGGCGGCTCCCTCACCTATCGCGGCGCCACCGACATGATCGGGCGGCTGCAGCATGTGTTCATGACCCTGGGCGCAAGGCCCGGCACCAAGGTCGCGCTGCTCACCGCCAATCGCGCGGATACATGGTGCACCGGCGTCGCCGCGCAACTGTCACGCTTCGCCATTACCTGGCTGCACCCTCTGGGATCCCAACAAGATCAGATCGACCAGATCGAGGATTCGGAATCGCAGATCCTGGTCATCGATGCCGACAATTTTCTGCAGCGTGGTGGCGAGCTGGCGGCCAGGGCGCAGGGGCTGCGCCACGTGTTCACGCTCGGGCGCGCTGATTACGGCATCGATCTCCTGCAGGTGATCGAGAAGAACGGCACAGCCACCGCACGCGATTTGGCCGAGATCGATGACGTCGCTGTATTGAACTACACCGGCGGCACGACGGGTAAATCCAAAGGCGCGCTACGCCGGCATCGCGAGGTCTCGCCCTTTGCCAATGGCATCCTGTCGGATTTTGAGATTCCCGACACGCCGAGTTACCTCACCGTGGCGCCGATCAGCCATGTGGCCGGCACAAAGGTGCTGCCGGCGCTGATGCGCGGCGGCACCGTGCATATGCTCAAGGGCTTTGATCCCGAGGCCGTGCTGAAGACCATCGAGCGCCAGCGCATCAATTTCACGCTGTTCGTGCCGACCATGATCTATGTGCTGCTCGATCATCCTGCGCTGGCGAAGACCGATCTCGCCTCGCTCGACCTCGTGCTCTATGGCGCCTCACCGATGTCGCCAAGCCGGCTGGTGGAAAGCATCGAGCGGATCGGCCCGGTCTTCTCGCAGCTCTACGGCCAGACCGAGTGCTATCCGATGTCCGTGCTGCGCAAGTCGGATCACGATGTGAAGCAGCCCGACCTGTTTCTGTCCTGCGGCTTCCCGATCGCCATGTGCGACATCCGCATTCTCGACGATGACGACAACGAGGTGGCGCCAAACGAAGCCGGCGAGATCTGCGTGCGTGCCCCGCATGTGATGCTGGAATACTGGAAGCGGCCGGAACAGACCGCGGAGACGCTGAAGAGCGGCTGGCTGCATACCGGCGACATCGCGCGGATGGATGAGCGCGGCTACATGTTCATCCTCGACCGCAAGAAGGACATGATCGTCTCCGGCGGCTTCAACATCTTCCCGCGTGAAGTCGAGGATGTGCTCTCCACTCATGCCGATGTCGCCATGTGTGCCGTGATCGGCATTCCCGACGACAAATGGGGCGAGGCCGTTACTGCCGTCGTGGTGACGCGCAGCGGGGCGCAGCCGGATGCGAAGGAACTGATCAATCTGGTGAAAACGCAGAAGGGCTCGGCCCATGCGCCGAAACATGTGAAGTTCGTGACGGAACTGCCGATGACGGGTGTCGGCAAAATCGACAAGAAGGCGCTGCGGGCCAGCTTCTGGGGCGGGCGGGAGCGGATGGTGGGATGAGCGCCAGGCCTGTAGGATGGGTAGAGCGAAGGCGCGCAGTGCCGGAGTGAAACCCATCACGGCCGCGCGCCTATGGTGATGGGTTTCGCTACGCTCTACCCATCCTACGGCTTCAGCACATGGAACCGCGTTTTAACTTTTCAAGCGCTGGCCGATGCTTTACCGGACATCATCGTCTTCCACACGACTTTCACTTGGGTCTCAAAATGTCCTGGTTCCAGCTTCCGCTTCGCGAGCAACTGCTCGTCGGCGCCGCGATGGCGCTGACGTTTGCTGTTTTTTATGTCGCCGGCCTGCAGATGGGCGGCCACTGGTAACGCTCTCGTTCGATCACTTATCGGCCCTGGGATGGAAGCCGAGCAGCTTCGCCTCCATTTCGACCACAGCCGCCGTCAGCCGTTCCTTGGTCAGCGGGTCGAGGGGATGGTCGAGAAAGTGACGGAATTTCGCGATCTGCGCCTGGGTCTCGGTACACTTGTCACACATCGCATGATCCCATTTGCAGCAGGCGGGACCAGATGCGATCTCATCACCGATAGAAGCCAAAAGCAGAGCGGTGGTGCTTCACAACGACGACCGGCCCAATAAGTTCGGCAGCGGACATAAGATAATTTCACACCTAAATACCTCTCGCCTAGTCATTGTCTCCGTTTGATGACCACGCAGAACGCTTAGGAGCGCAAACGCCTACGCATAGTTACTTGCATGATGATAGTGACTCGCCTAGCTTGTTGCCCATGCAGAGGAAGAGCTTCAACAAGATGGAGTGCCCTGTCGCCCGCAGCCTCGAGCGCGTGGGCGAGTGGTGGAGCATCCTGATCATGCGCGACGCCATCTACGGGATGACGCGCTTCGACGAGTTTCAGAAGAACCTGAACATTGCCCCGAACATGCTGACCAGGCGCCTCGCCGTGCTGGTCGAGGCCGGGCTGCTCGAGAAGCGACCTTATTGCGAGAAGCCGCTGCGCTACGAATACATCGTCACCCCGCGCGGTCGCGATTTCCGCGCCGTGCTGTGGTCGCTGCAGGCCTGGGGCAACCGGCACTTCGCACCTGAAGGCGAGAGCGTTGTTCTCGTCGACAAGGAAACCGGCGCACGCGTCGACCCCATCCTTGTCGATCGCAACACCGGCAAGCCCATTACCGAAGCCACCCACGCCAATGCGCCCGGCCCCGCCGCCAGCGCGCGCGTGCAACGCCGGCTCACCAAACCGCGCCCGCAGAAGGACGGAACACAATGAAACTGGAAACGCCGCAGGCGATCGCAGCCGCCCATCCCGCGCCGGTGCCGGAGATGAATCCGCGCACCCGCATGCTGCTACAGGCACCGATCGCGTCCACGCTGGTGAAACTCGCCTGGCCTAATCTACTGGTGATGCTGGCGCAGGCCTCCACCGGCCTGATCGAAACCTGGTGGGTCTCGCATCTCGGCAGCGATGCGCTGACCGGCATGGCCGTGGTGTTTCCCGGCTTCATGATGATGCAGATGCTCTCGGCCGGCGCCATGGGCGGCGGCATCTCCTCGGCCATCGCCCGCGCGCTCGGCGCGAGGCGCACGGCAGATGCGGAAGCGCTGGTTCTGCATGCGACCTTCATCAATATCCTGCTCGGCCTCACCGGCTCAGCTATCTTCCTGATCTTCGGCCGCGCCATCTACACATCGATGGGCGTCAGCGGCGGCGCGCTCGACGCGGCCATGCAATATTCCAATGTCGTGTTCGGCGGCAGCGTGCTGGTGTGGTTGATGAACGGCTTTGCCAGCATCATCCGCGGCACCGGCAACATGCTGGTGCCGTCGCTGTCGATCTGCATCGGCGTGGTCATCCTGATCCCGCTCTCGCCGCTCCTGATCTTCGGCTGGGGGCCGATCCCCGCCCTCGGCATCGCCGGCGGCGGCTGGGCGGTGGTGCTCTCCACCTTCACCGTGGGCGCCGTGCTGGCCGGCTATATCCTGTCCGGCCGCAGCATCGTGCATTTCAAATGGGCGCCGCTGCGCTGGGATCTGTCGGCCGACATCCTGCGCGTCGGTGCCATCGCCGCGGTGATCTCGCTGCAGACGAGCCTGACGGTGCTGCTCACCACCGCACTGGTCGGCGGCTTCGCCGGCGGCGATGCGGTGGCCGGTTTCGGCACCGGCGTGCGGCTGGAATTCCTGATGGTGCCGCTGGCCTTCGGTTTTGGCGGCCCCCTGGTCGCGCTGGTCGGCACCAATATCGGCGCTGGGCAGGAAGACCGCGCTCTGCGCGCAGCATTGATCGGCGGCGCCATGGTGTTCGCGATCACCGAGACGGTCGGCCTCGCGGCGGCGATTTGGCCAGCGGCCTGGCTCGGCCTGTTCGGCTCGGACCCTCAGATGATCGAGACCGGCAGCGCCTATCTGCGGATCGTCGGTCCGGCTTACGGCTTCTTCGGTCTTGGCCTGTCGCTGTATTTCGCCTCGCAGGGTGCCGGCAAGATGCTGTTCCCGCTGCTCGCCGGCGTGCTGCGGCTGCTGATCTCGATCGGCGGCGGCTGGCTGGCGCTGCGGCTGACGGGCTCGCTGACCTGGCTGTTCGCCTGTCTCGCATTCGCACTGGTGACCTATGGCACCATCATCGCCACCGCTGTCGCGAGCGGGACGTGGTTCAAGGCGAAAGCGAGCTAAACCGTAGGGCGGATTAGCGAAGCGTAATCCGCCGCAGAGTTTCAACGACAACCTCGGCCGGCGGATTACGGCTTCGCCTAATCCGCCCTACGACACAGCACGCATATGTCTCATGCAGCCGGACGCCTGCAGGCCTGCGACGAACTGGCCTAGATAGCCGGGATCGGCCACGGTGACGGCCGCATCCAGGAATCCCCAGAGATGGCAGATGGTATCGCGGCACAGGCTCCTCAGCCGACGGACGGGCTGACGCCGCAGCAGCAGCGCTGGGCACGTGCCGCGATCTTCACCGCGCTCGCCATGGCCTCGCTCGATACCGCGATTGCCAATGTCGCCCTCCCCACCATCGCCGCGCAGCTCAAGGCGACGCCGGCCGATGTCATCTGGGTGGTCAATGTGTACCAGATCGCCATGGTCGCGACCCTGCTGCCGTTCGGCGCGCTCGGCGAGATCATCGGCCATCAACGCATCTATCTGTTCGGGCTGGTCCTGTTCACGGTCGCTTCGGTCGCCTGCGCGCTCGCCTGGTCATTGGAGACACTGCTGATCGCCCGCATCCTGCAAGGCCTCGGCGCCGCCGGCGCCATGAGCGTCAATGCCGCCCTCGTGCGCACGATCTATCCACCGCACCAATTCGGCCGCGGGCTCGGGCATAATGCACTTGTGGTGGCGACATCCTTCACGATCGGGCCGACCGTGGCCTCCGCCATCCTCTCGGTCGCCAGCTGGGAATGGCTGTTCGCGATCAATCTTCCCTTCGGCCTCGCGGCCCTGATCATCAGCCTGAAGACCCTCCCCGCGACACCCCGCGCGGCCCACCGCTTCGACTATCTCGGCGCCCTGCTCGCAGTGACATGCCTTGGCCTGCTGATCACCGGAATCGACAGCGCCGCGCATCACGTCTCGGCGCCGATCGTGATCGCCGAACTGATTGTCGGGCTCCTGATCGGGTGGGTGCTGTTGCGGCGGCAGGCCGGACATCCCGCGCCGATGCTCCCCATCGACCTGTTCCGCCGGCCGCTCTTTGCACTGTCCGCGGCGACGGCGGTCTGTTCCTTTTCAGTCCAGGGCCTCGCTTTCGTATCGCTGCCCTTCTACTTCGAAGAGGTTCTGCATCGCTCCGCCGTCGAAACCGGCATCTTCCTGACACCGTGGCCGCTGGTCGTCGGCTTCATGGCGCCGATCGCCGGTCGTCTCTCGGACCGTTACCCCGCCGGGGCCCTTGGCGGCATCGGTCTCGCTTTGCTTGGCATCGGCATGGTGCTGCTGGCAACGCTGCCGCCGGAACCGAGCATCGCCAACATCGTCTGGCGCATGGTGATCTGCGGTGCGGGCTTCGGCTTCTTCCAGGCGCCGAACATGAAAGCCATCATGTCCAGCGCCCCGGCCGGCCGCAGCGGCGGCGCCAGCGGCATCGTCGCCACCGCCCGGCTCACGGGCCAGAGTACCGGCGCGGCGCTTGCCGCGTTCTGCTTCGGCCTGTTCGGCCATGCCGGTGCGACCTGGGCGCTGGCGCTTGGCGCCGGCTTCGCCGCCATTGGCTGTGTGATGAGCTTCCTTCGGCTGGTCGTCCAGCACCCGACCGACGCGTGAGAAATTTTAGCGACAAATCGCGCGCGTCACATTTCTCTTTTGCAACGCCGCATTAAGTGGTGTGATATACTGCATTGCAAAGAGAGTTGATTTGCGGCGCAAGTAATAAAACTGAGTTCCAAAACCGTTAGGTAGTGTGCACCCAAGGGCACTGGACCAGCTTTCATGACTTTCGCCGCCTGGGGGCACGAGGGGCTGCGTTGAGGGTTCTGTTCGTCACGCCTGAGATCGACGACTATGTCCGCGTGGGTGGACTCGCCGCCGTGTCGGCTGCCCTTCCCCGCGCGCTGCGCAACTGGACCGATGTCCGCGTCATCCTCCCCGGCTATCGGGACGTCATCTCCCAGTGCGGGCATATCGAGATCGTCGGCCACTGCCCGGCGCTGGCTGAAATGCCGGCCTGTACGCTTGGCCTCGCCGCCACCAGGGACGGCATGCCGATCTATGTGCTGCTCTGCCCGCAGCTCTATGATCGCCCCGGCAATCCCTATGGCGACGAAAACGCCCGCGACTGGCCGGACAACGATATCCGCTTCGCCCGCTTCGCCTCGGCCGCCGCGCTGCTGGCCGCGGGCCAACTCGACCCGAACTGGGGCGCCGACCTCGTCCATGCCAATGATTGGCCGGCCTCGCTGGTGCCGGCCTATCTGACCTGGAACGGCAGCCAGATCCCGACCATCCTGACGATCCACAATCTCGCCTATCAGGGCCTGTTCCCGAAGACCGCGCTGCGCCGCATCGGGGCGCCAGCGGACTCGTTCCATATCGACGGCGTCGAATTCTATGACAAGCTGTCCTTCCTCAAGGGCGGGCTGAACTACGCGACGCATCTCACCACGGTGAGCGAGACCTATGCCCGCGAGATCACCACGGAAGAATTCGGCTGCGGCCTGCAGGGCCTGCTGCGCAAGCGCTCCAATGCCTCGCAGCTCACCGGCATCCTCAACGGCATCGACGAGACCTGGGATCCGCGCTTCTGTTCCGAGCTGATGCGCCCGTTCGGCGCCGGCGACTGGGAAGCCAAACGCGCCAATGCCGATGGCGTCCGTCAGCAATTCGGGCTCGCGCTGTCACGCGGGCCCATTTTCGGTCTGGTGGCGCGCCTGGTTCACCAGAAGGGTGTCGACCTCGTTCTTGCCGCCGCCGACGCCATCGTGTCCGCTGGTGGCCAGATCGTCGTTACCGGGCGCGGCGAGGTGGAGATAGAGAACGCGCTGATGGAAGCGCATCGCCGCCGCCCGGATGCCATCGGCGTCGCCATCGGCTTCAATGACCGCGAAGCGCGCCGCATCTTTGCCGGCAGCGATTTCACGCTGATGCCATCGCGCTTCGAGCCATGCGGGCTGAGCCAGATGTATGCCCAGCGCTTCGGCTCGCTGCCGATCGGTCACCAGACCGGCGGGTTGGCCGAAACCATCATCGATGGCGAGACCGGCTTCCTGTTCAACAAGCCCTCCACCGAGTCCTTCCTCGGCGGCATCCTGCGTGCCTTCGCGACCTTCGGCTCGCAGGACAGGCTGAACTCCATGCGCCGCAGCGCCATGGCGAAGTCGTTCTCGTGGAACATCTCGGCGGCGAGCTACTCTTCGCTGTATCGAAAGATGTCGGTCGCCGCCTGAGGCAGTTACTTCTCAAGCTGCGCGCGCATCAGGTCTTCCTGCTCGCGCAGTTCAGGCGTCAGCGCGTCGCCAAAATCCTCCGTCGAAAATATCTGGCGGATCTCGATCTCAGCACCGCTCTCGAACGGCGCACGCTTCATCCAGGCGACGGCCTCGTCCCGCGTCTCCGTCTCGATCAGCCAGAAGCCACAGACAAGATGATCCGAAAAAGCGAACGGCCCCGGCGTGACCGTCGGCTCGCCACCGTCATAACGGATGCGGATTCCCTTCGATGTTGAATGCAGCCCTTCGCCGGCCTGCATCACGCCGGCCTTGACCATCTCCTCGTTGAAGTTGCCCATCGCCGTGAGCAATTCCATCGACGGCATCACGCCGGCTTCGGTGTCTTTCGAGGCTTTCACGATCACCATGAAACGCATGGACCACTCTCCGTTTGATGTTCGACTGTCAGAATGACGGCGGAGACATCGGCGATCCGACATGGCGCGAACATTATTTTGCGGTCACCGGCGCGTTCAGGACGCCTGCTTCTGGAACACACCGTCCTGATAGGTCGCGCCGAAATAGACGTCGATCGCACGAATGCGCGACCCGGCGAAGGTGAACAGCTCGGTGTTTCGAAAGCTTTTGCCGCTGGTCGTAGTGCAGCGATAGGTCACGAAGGCTACATCCCCTTCAACGGCGATGTGTTCGATGTCATGCGCGGCGATCCAGTCGGTCGACCGCCAGCATCTTGCGAAATAGGTGGCCTTGTCGATCGCGTCGTCGAACGGGCTGGTGAAGCTGAAGTCGTCGGCAAATGCCGCTTCGATGGCCGGGCGGTCATCCGCCAGATAGGCCGCGAACAAGTCACGGATGATCCCGGCTTTATCCTTCCTTGGCATCGTCACGCCTCCGGAAACATGTGCAGATAGGGCTCGGCTTCCTCGAGCACACGCGCCACCGAAGGCCGCGCCTGCAAACGCCGGAGATAGGCGAATGCGATGGGATGCGTCCCCGCAAAGGGCAGAACCTTGTTGCCATAGAACAACGGGGGCATGGCAGCACAGTCGGCCAGCGTGAAAGCCTCGCCCATGGCCCATTGTCGGTCGGCCATGTCGCGCTCAACCATGTCCAGTGCAACACGCAGCTTGCGCTTTGCCTCGGCGACACCGTGCGGATCCTTCACATCGGCCGGCCTGATCCGGTCACCCACGATCATCTGCATATGCGCGTGGAAATGCAGATCGAAAAAGCGATCGCGCAGCCGCGTCTTCAGGCCGGGATCACCGTCCGGGATGAAACGCGTCGCGCCGGGATAGTGACGATCGAGATATTCGATGACGATAGTCGATTCCGGCACGATCTCACCGCGGGCGTCGTCCTGCAGCACCGGAAACTTGCCGATCGGCCATAGCCCGAGCAGCGCCGCGCGCTGATCGGGATCGCCGAAATTGACGTTGTTGGGCGTGAACGCCGTGTCGTTCTCGTACAGCGCGATCAGTGTTTTCCAGCAATAAGACGACAGCGGATGAAAATGCAGGGTGAGCGACAAGGCATTCTCCGATCTTGATTGGTGTCTGGAAGACGAACCGCGAAAGCGATTTCCGACAGGCGAATGTCCGGATTCCGACAAAATCCGCATTGTCTCGCCCCGCAGTGTCTCCTAAACACGCCGGCAAAGATGACGAAACGGATCGGGACGGACAATGGTCAAGACTGAAGGCACACAAAACACCGGTAAAGTGGCGCTGGTGACGGGCGCCGCGCGGGGCATCGGGCTCGCCGTGGCGAAGCGGTTTCTCGGCGAAGGCTATCGCGTCGCTCTGCTCGACATCGAAGACGATCTGCTCGCCGCCAGCGTCAAGGCGCTGAATGATCCGGAAAATACGCTGGCGCTGCATGCCGATGTGTCCGACGAGGCAGCGGTGGCCAAGGCCTTCGCGGAGACGCAGGCCCGCTTCGGCCGCCTCGATGCGCTGGTGAACAATGCCGGTATCGCGAATTTCAAGCCGGTGCTGGAAACCACGCTGGACGAATGGGAACGCATCATGGCGGTGAACCTCACCGGCCCGTTCCTCTGCACCAAGGCGGCAGCGCCCCTGATGCGCGAACATGGCGGCGGCGCCATCGTCAATATCGCCTCGATCTCTGCGCTGCGCGCATCGACGCTTCGCGTCGCCTACGGCACCAGCAAGGCCGGCATCATTCACTTCACCAAGCAATGCGCGGTCGAACTGGCGCTGCTCGGCATCCGCGTCAATGCGGTGGCGCCAGGCCCGGTGGAAACGGCCATGGCCAAGGCCGTCCATACGCCGGCGATCCGCGCTGACTATCACGACGCAATCCCGCTCAATCGCTATGGCGGTGAGGACGAATTGGCGGATGCCATCTTCTTCCTGTGCAGCGATCGCGCCAGCTATATCACCGGCCAGATGCTGGCGGTGGATGGCGGCTTCGACGCGACCGGGATCGGCTTGCCCACGCTGCGGCGTGAGGGGATCAACGGCTAGAGCAGGCGCAGCGCCTGAATGAATGCCCCGAGCGCAGCGGTCGAGGTGACCGTGCGCACGTGGTTCCAGCCGGTCCAGACCGACAGATAGCGCGTCCAGAGGTTGGCCGCCTCGCCGCTGTCGGGCGCAGCAGACGCCAGCGCGTCGTTCATCGGCACGTTGAAGACGATGGTGACGAGGAACGTGCCGGCGACATAGAGCAGCGCACCCGTCACCAGCCAGCCTGATGCCGGACCGGACCAGTTCAGCATCGCCACAATCGCAAGCACGACGCAGAGCAGCGCCGTGCCCATGAAAGCGGTGAGGAAAAGCGGGCTCAGGATGGTCGTGTTGATCGACTGCATCGCGGCGATGCCGGCGGCGGCCGACAGTTTGCCGAGCGCACTCATGATCGTGACCGAGAAGACGAAGAACAGCCCGGCCATCAGACCCGAACCGATCGCTGCCGCGAAGGCCAAACCGAACGTCATTCGCTTCATCCCTCCCCCTCGACCGATCAAACCTAGCAGATTTCACTCATTCGGCGAGCTGCGGCGAAAGCTCACGCGGGCGCAGTGTGGCCACCGTGATCACCAGTGCAGTCACCGCCGTCAGCGCGATCGTGACGACCATCGGCAGCGAGGTGCCGTTGAAGAACAGGCCGGCGACGGCGATCACCGCACCGCCGGTCAGCATCTGCAGCGTGCCACCCAGCGCGCTGGCGCTGCCCGCGATGGGGCCGTGACTTTCCAGCGACAGCACCATGGTCGAGGGGATCACCAGGCCGAGGAAGGCGAAGGACGTGAACAGCAGCGGGATCAGCACCCACAGGCTGGTGAAGCCGGCCAGCGTGAGCGCCAGCAGCAGCACGGCGAAGCTGGCATAGGCGGCCACGGCCCCCATCACCACGCGCCCCATGCCGAAACGTCCGCCGAGCCGGCTTGCCAGCTGCGACATGCCGATGAAGCCGACCGCGTTGACGGAGAACGCCACGCTGTATTCCGCGAGGCTCATGCCATAGGTCTTGATATAGACGAAGGACGACATCGACAGGAACGTGAAGAAGCTCGACATGCCGAGGCCGCCGATGAAGGTGAGGCCGAGGAAATGCCAATCGCGAAACAATGTGCCGAAATGGCCGAGCACGCTACGGACATCGCCGCGGATGCGCTCCTGCACCGGCCGTGTTTCCGGCAGCATCACCGCCAGCAGCACGGTCGCGATGAGAGCTGCAATCGTGACGGCGACGAACACGGCGCGCCAGCCGAATGGCACGATTAGCGCACTGCCGCCGAGCGGCGCCAGGATCGGCGAGACCGAGAACACGAGCATCACGAGCGACATCAATTTCGTCGCTTCGACGCCTGTGTGCAGATCACGGATGATGGCACGCGGGATCACGCCCATGGCCGCAGCGCCGAGCCCCTGCACGAAGCGAAACGCGATCAGCGTTTCAACCGTCGGCGCCAGTGCACAGCCGACCGACCCTACGACGAACAGCGCCAGGCCCGCATACAGCGGCGCCTTGCGGCCATAGACATCGGAGAGCGGACCATAGGCGATCTGGCACAGGCCAAAGGCGATGAAATAGGACGTCAGTGTCAGCTGCGTTGCCGATGTGGTCGCGCCGAGATCGGCTTCGATATCCGGCAGCGCCGGCAGATACATATCGATGGCGAAGGGACCGACGGCACAAAGCAGGCCGAGCACGATGGCGTTGCGGGCGAACGGGGACATTGCAGACACTTTTCAATTCAGCAGGATCGGCCTCTCCCCGCATATGACGGGGAGAAGCCGGCAAACCATCACTGGTCGGGACAGTCCTGCGCGGTGTTGATCATCCAAGGCACGCCGAACTTGTCCACGCACATGCCAAAGCCCTTTGACCAGAACGTGGCGGCGAAGGGCATCTTGGCCTCGCCGCCTTCGGCCAGTGCGTTGAACCACTTCTCACCCTCGGCCGGAGTCTGCGCCTGCAGGCAGACCGAGAAACCCTGCATCTTCTCGAAATAATCCGGCGGGCAATCGGAAGCCATGATGACCTCGCCATCGATCGAGAGCTGGGCATGCAGCACCTTCTTGGCCATCGAAGGCGGCATCTGTTCGGCGGCCGGCGAGCCCTCGACATGCATGATCACATCGATCTTGGCACCGATCGCCTTCTCGTAGAACTTGAAGGCTTCCTCGCAATTGCCGTCATAGTGGAGATAGGGATTGATCTGCATGGTCGTCTCCTTGGTTTGAGTCTCTAGTTCCGGATCGGCATCAGCGCCCGCAGGGCGGGATCGCGCAGATAGAGCCCGCCCCATGCCATCAGGCCGATATAGAGGCCGAACAACAGATGGGTGAACAGCGGGCTGTCGACCCGCAGATGCGTCGCCATGGCGCCGCCGAGCAATCCGGTGAGCAGGATGGCGCCGAGAATGGCGGTGCGCGGAAAGGCATAGAGCACGGCGCAAGCGAGGGTGATGATGCCGAGCAGGCGCGCCTGCCCGACCGAACCACTATAGCCGAGCTGCTGCATGGTGTCGGTGACCTCCCTGATCGGCACCATTTTGATGCCGCCATCCATCAGCAGGAAGGCGATGACGAGCCCGCTGAGAATGCGGCCGATCCAGAGAGCGGTACGGGAGATGGGCATGGTGGTCCTTGAGATGACAAGCCGTCGCTACAAACAAGACGAACAGAACTAGCCGATCCCGACAGTGCCTGCGAAGATTTTTGCAGGAGGGCTATCGCGGCGCTCAACCCATCCTATGTGCTTGCTACGTCCGTGCCACTTTCGCCCTGCTCTCTTCCATCAGCCGGTCAATGTGCTTGCGGATATGGTCGGCCTCGGCGGTTGTGTTCGCCAGTGCGATCGCGCGATTGAAACTCTCGCGGGCTTCGTCACTGCGGCCGAGCTGCATCAGATAGGCGCCCTGCACGCCGAAGAAGTGGAAGTAACTGGCGAGCTTGGTGGCCAAAGGCGCAATCATGTCGAGCGCCGCCTGCGGGCCGCGCACCTTGGAGACTGCCACCGACCGGTTCAGCGTGATCACCGGCGACGGCTGCAGGATTTCGAGCGAACCATAGAGCAGTTCGATCTGGGCCCAATCCGTATCCTCGGGCTTGGCGGCACGCGCATGCAGTGCAGCGATGGCCGCCTGGATCTGATAGGCGCCGGTGCGGCGATGGCGCATGGCCTTGTCGATCAGTGCCAGGCCTTCGGCAATCATCTTGCTATTCCATTGCGCGCGATCCTGATCTTCCAGCAGGATGACGTCGCCATTGGCATCGAAACGCGCGCTTGAGCGCGCATATTGCAGCAGCATCAGTGCCGCGAGACCCATGATCTCGGGCTCGGCGGGAAACAGCTTGAGCAGCAGCCGTGCGAGGCGGATGGCTTCCTCGCAGAGCGGCGCGCGCAGATCGGCGCTGTCGCCACCGGCCGAATAGCCTTCGTTGAAAACGAGATAGAGCATGGCAGCCACCGCGGCGAGCCGTTCGCTACGCTCGGGCGCGCCGGGGGCCTCGAACGGCACCTTGTTCTTGGCGATCGCGGATTTGGCGCGGGTGATGCGCTGCTCCATCGCCGCTTCGCTGACGAGGAATGCGCGCGCGATCTGCTTGACCGTCAGGCCGGACACGATGCGGAGCGCCAGGGCGATCTGCTGCGTGGCCGGCAGTTGCGGATGGCAGCAGATGAACAGCAGCCGCAGAATGTCGTCGCGATAATGCGAGCCATCGAGCCGGTCGGCGAGTTCGCTTTCGGCATCGTCGAGATCGGAAATCGCGTGATCATCGTCAGGGAGTGGCTGCTGGCGCTTGCCGCGGCGGAGATCGTCGATGGCGGTGTTGCGACCGACCATGATCAGCCACGCCGCGGCATCGCGCGGCGGGCCGTTCTGCGGCCACGTCTTCAGCGCGCGGATGCAGGCGTTCTGGAACGCCTCCTCCGCGGTGTCGAGATCGCGAAAATAGCGCAGCAGCGCGCCGAGCGCCTGGGGACGGGCCGAGGTCAGGGCTGCATCGATCCAGGCAACATCGGTCATGGCGCAAAGGTCCCGTGAAAGACGCCGATCGGACGGATCTCATAGGCACCGCCGGGATTGGCGCGGCCGAGTTCCTGCGCGATGTCCAGCGCACCATCGAGGTTTTCGGCCTCAACCACGTAGAAGCCGAGCAGCTGCTCCTTGGTCTCGGCAAACGGCCCGTCCAGCACCACCGGCGGATCGTCCTTCCGCAGCGTGGTGGCGGCCGTGGTCGGCAGCAGCCGCGCCACCGGGCCGAGGCGGCCCTGCTGGGCCAGCTTGCCATGCACGACGGCGAGCTTCGCCATGACGTTGTCGTCTTCGTCCTTGGACCAGCCGCCGACAACGGCCTCATCGTGGTAGCAGAGAATGGCGTACAGCATGGGTGCTCCTTGATTGAAAGACGGGCAGCGCGCGGCGATGCCGACAGGTTAGCTGAAAATATTGTGGTCTGGCGCGCAGGCGGGTTCCCGCATCAGGCGCGACAGAGTTGCTCGACGGCGCCATCCACGATGGCATCGATCTCGGCGCGCGATACGCCCGCGCGAGCCCGGATCGACGACAGGTTCAGCAAGGCGGATGCCATCTTTGCCAGCACACCGACATTGGTCGTCTCGGGTAACTCACCCCGCGCCATCGCGGTGCGGAAGCACCACGCGAAGGCATCGTCGAGTTCCTTGAAGCCTTCGACCATCAAGCTGCGGATTTCCGGATCGGCGATGGCATCGGACGCCACCGTCATGACCGCAAAGCAGCCACGCGGATCGACGTCACCCGTCGTGTAGATGTCGAGCGCGGCGGCATAGAAGCGACGCAGGCGTTCGCGGATATCGATATCGGCCTTGAACAGCGCGAGTACCTTGGCGGTGTAGTCATCGCGATAGCGCTGATAGCTCTTGATGTAGAGCGCGCGCTTGTCGCCGAAGGCGCCGTAAAGGCTCGGCCGGTTCATGCCGGTGGCGGCGCTGAGATCGTCCAGCGAGGTCGCGGCGTAACCGGCGCGGCGGAACAGATCGAGCGCCCGACCGATGGCCACGTCCGGCTCATAGGCCCGCGGCCGCCCGCGACGCTTGCCCTCTCCCGCCCCACTTGCCCCGCCGGAGCCCGGCTTTTCTTTTTGTACCATTTCGCAGTTTATTCCTTGACCGTCCAAATATTATGCGAGACGGTACGAAAATCAATCGACAGCGACATTCCCCACGCTGCAACCCTGGAGGCACCCATGGATCTCTATTTCTCGCCGATGGCCTGCTCGATGGCTACCCGCATCGCGCTCTATGAAGCCGACGCCGATGCCCGGTTTGTCGAGGTCGATCCGCCCAGCAAGACCCTGCTGCCGGACGGTTCGGATTTCTACGGCATCAATCCGCTCGGCCTGGTGCCGACGCTGCGCACCGATGACGGGGTGGTCCTCACCGAAAATGCAGCGATCTTACAGCATGTGGCGGAGCGCTTTCCGGATTCGCCCATCGCGGCCGGGACCGGCATGGAGCGCACCCGGCTGCAGCAATGGCTCTGTTTCATCGGCACCGAATTGCACAAGTCGCTGTTCCAGCCGCTGCTCTCGAAGAAGGCACCGCCTGAAGCCCAAGCCTATGCCCTCGAGATTGGCCGCGCGAAGCTCGACTATCTGGAGAGCCACCTTAGAGGTCGCACCTTCCTGCTCGACCGCTTCAGCGTTGCCGATTGCTATCTGACGACGGTCCTGAACTGGACCATGGTGATCCCGCAACTGGATCTCGGCCAGTGGCCGGCGATCAAGGCGTATCACGCCGGAATGCGCCAACGTCCCAGTGTCATGCGGGCGGTCGGCGAGGAGTTCGAACTGTTCAAGGCCGAGCAGGCGCGCCACAAGGCGGCGGCGTGATTACGCCACCGCGCGGCGGCCGATGATTGCAAAACGGAGGCGGCTGGAGATCCAGTCGATGGCCGCCACCGCCACCAGGATCATCAGGATCAGAAACGACACTTTCTGCCATTCCAGCACGCGGATCTGCTCCGCCAGCTGCAGGCCGATGCCGCCTGCGCCGACGATGCCAATGATGGTGGCCGAGCGCGTGTTAGACTCGATGAAGTAAAGCACCTGCCCGGCGATCACCGGCAGCACCTGCGGCATCAGACCGAAACGGATTTCATGCAGCGGGCTGCCGCCGGAGGCGCGGATGCCCTCAACCTGTTTCTTGTCCGCGCCCTCGATGGCTTCGGAGAACAGTTTGCCGAAGGCGCCGAAATCCGACACCGCAATGGCCAGCACGCCGGCGAACGGTCCGAGGCCGACCACATTGATCCAGACCAGCGCCCAGATCAGCGTATCGACGCCGCGGATCGTATCCAGCGAACGTCGCACCGGGAAACGCAGCCAGGCCGACGGAATGACGTTTCGCGCGGCGAGCAGGCTGACCGGCAGAGCGAGCAAGGCGGCCAGTGTGGTGCCGAGCACGGCGATGGACAGTGTTTCGCCCATCGCCTGCAGATAGGCCGGCAGCGACGAGCCGGGATCCGGCGGGATCATCATCATGGTGATCCAGCCGAGTTGCTGAATGCCGTTCAGCATCCGTGCCGGCGAGAAATCGAGTTCGACGAGACCGAATATCAACAGCGCCAGAGCAGCCACGAGAATCGTCGGCACGGCGGCGCGTGATTTCAGCGGGCGATCGAACACGTCAGGATAGCGGCTGCGCAGCTCGCTGGTATTGATATCAGGCTGCTTGCTCACGACCGCGCCTCCTTGCCGAACAGGCGGCCACGCAGCCAGCCGGTGCTGATATCGATCACAAAGACGGTGACGATGATCATCAGCAGAATGGCGCTGACATCGGAATAGTAGAATTTCCGCACGGCGACGACGAGCTCCTGCCCGATGCCGCCCGCGCCGACAAAGCCCATCACCGAAGCGCCGCGCACATTGATCTCGAAACGGAGCAGCGTGTAGCTGGCGAAGCCGGCCGAGACCTGCGGCAGCACCGCAAAGCGCATGCAATCGATCCAGCTTGCCCCCGTGGAGCGGATGCCCTCCACCGGCTTCATGTCGATATTCTCGACGATCTCGCCATACAGCTTGCCGAGCGCACCGACGCAATGGATCGCGATGGCGAGCACGCCGGCCATCGGGCCGAGGCCGAAAGCGATGACGAAGATCAGCGCGAACACGATGTCCGGCACCGTACGGCAGAACTCCATGAAGCGCTTGACGACGAAGCGCAGCCAGCGCGACGGCGCGGTGTTCTCGGCAGCCAGAAAATTCAGGCAGAAAGCCAGCAGCGCGCCGACCACGGTGCCTACATAGCTGATCAGCACGGTTTCGCCGAGCAGCTTTAGCCACTTGTCCCAGCCCCAGAACCATTCGCTGATGTCGTTCCACACCCGCACGCCGCTTTCGAGCGTGAAGATGCGATCGAAATAGCTGAAGAAGTTGCCGATCTTCTCGATGAAGGTCGCGACATTCACCTCGGCGCCGATGGCCGCGACGAACAGCACGACAACACAGGCCGCGACCGACAGCACCGTGCGCAGCCGACGCCGCGACACCGCCTTGCGATAGGCGTCATTGAGCGCGGCAAGTTGCTGGCTCGGCAGGATGGAGACGGCGGCGGGCATCGGGATAACCTTCAAACGGCATAAAAAAGGAGCCGGATCATGCCCGATCCGGCTCCCGTCGAAAGTTGGGTGTTACGACGCCTTCTTCTTGCGCAGGGCGTCGACGAACTTGATCAGGTCGATGGTCGCGTCCCAATCCTTGGTGGTTGCGGCATGGAAGCCCTTCTTCTGGCCGTCCGACAGCTTGTCGAATGCAGCCTTGTCCTTGGTCGGGGCTTCTTCGAATGCCTTGCGGATGGCGACCTTCAGGCTCTCCGGCAGATCCGAACTATAGGCATAGGGGCCGTTGATGATCGGCGCCGACTTGTGGATGATGCGGAAGTCGTCCTTCTTCATCGCCGAACCGTCAGCATTCTTCAGCATGCCCTTGTGAAGCATCTGCTGCAGGGTCGAGTCGGCGTCGTTGGTCCACTGGTTGGCAACGACATCGACGGTGCCCTGCGATAGCGCGAGCATCGCGTTTTCGTGGCTGCCGGTGAACACGACCTTGCTGAAGAAGGCATCGGCATCGGCGATGCCCATCTTGTCGAGTTCGAAGCGCGGCACGTTGTTGCCCGAGGTCGAGTTCGGATCGACGAGGCCGAGATTCTTGCCCTTCAGTTCCTGCACCGTCTTGTACGGGCTGGTCGCCTTGACGAAGAACACCGAGTAATAGCCGGTCGAACCATCGATATTGATGTCGTTGGCGAAGGCATCGGTCTTGACGCCGGTGAGACGGGCGCGGGCGAAAGAGGCCGAGCCATAGCTGGCGAGATGGATGTTGCCCGAACGCTGGCCTTCGATGACAGCCGCGTAGTCATTGGCGATGCGCAGATTGACCTTCACGCCCAGCTCCTTGGAGAGATAGGCGGTGAACGGCGTCCAGCGCTCGGTGACGCCCGAGGCGTTCTCGGCCGGCACGACGGCGAAGGTCAGTTCCGGATATTTGGCCTTGTAGTCCTGCGCCGAGGCAGAACCAGCGGCGAAGGCGAGCACGGCGGCGCCGAGCACGATGGAGCGACGATTGATCATGGCAATCCCTGCGTGATCTGGAGAGGTGACGGAGTTTCTTGTTGCTAGACAAAGCGTCTATCGCCGCGATGACACCATGCGCCCGAAATACAGGCAGATATCATCGCGGCAATTCGATCAGGCGACGGCGGCGGCGCCATATTCCGGCATCCGCGCACCGGCTGGCACCGGCATCGGTGTCGATCCCATCACCTCATCGGCTTCGAGATCGTAGAGTTCGCGTGCGATATGTTCGGTAAGCTGTGCGGGCGCGCCGTCGAACACGACGCGGCCGGCCGACATGCCGATCAGGCGATCACAGTAAGTGCGTGCCAGATCGAGCGAATGCAGGTTGCACATCACGGTGATGCCGAAATGCTTGTTGATGCGCAGCAGGGCATCCATGACGATACGGGTATTGCGCGGATCCAGCGACGCAATTGGCTCGTCGGCAAGGATGAGGTCGGGCTGCTGCACCAGCGCACGTGCGATGGCGACGCGCTGCTGCTGACCACCGGAGAGTTGATCGGCGCGCTGCGAGGCATATTGCGCCATATCGAACTGTTCGAGCGCCGACATCGCCAGTGCGCGATCTTCATCGGGCCACATCTGCGTCAGCGAACGCCATTGCGGCATGCCGGAGAGACGGCCCATCAGCACGTTGGTCAGCACATCGAGACGGCCGACGAGATTGAACTGCTGGAAGATCATCGCCGAGCGTGCGCGCCACTGGCGCAGCTCACGGCCCTTCAGTGCGGTCACATCCATGCCGTCGAACTTGATGCGGCCGGATGTGGGCTCGGCCAGACGGTTGACCATGCGCAGCAAGGTCGACTTGCCAGCGCCGGAACGCCCGATCACACCGACGAACGAGCCCGGCGCGATCTCGAAATTCGCATTATCGACCGCCGTCTTGGCGCCGAACCGGCACGTCAGGCCTTCGACTGCAAGCATGAGTAACTCCAGCGTTAACAAACATTGCACGCCTATCGCTGGCGGATGACAACGATGTGACGTGACTGTCACAATGCTCAACCCGCAGCCCTGCAGCCGGTGCAGGTGGAATTTCATTCGCGCGTCACGTCACTGTCACGAAACGGTCTGATGACGTGCGCGTCCGCAGCGGGTCATGGATGTGTCATGGTTGGAAAGATGTTGTCGCTCGATCCCGTGATCGATCCGAGCGCGAAACTCAAGGATGCAACATTCGGCCGCTATAACGAGGTCGGTGCACGGACCGTGCTACATGAAGTCTCGATGGGCGACTACTCCTATGTGGAGCACGAGTCCCAGATTGCCTATGCGACGATCGGAAAGTTCTGCTCGATCGCGTCCCTGACCCGGATCAATCCCGGCAATCATCCGATGCAGCGCGCGTCGCAATCGCATTTCACCTATCGCGCCAGCGCCTATTTCCCCGGTGAAGCCGACGACAGCGATTTCTTCGATTGGCGCCGTGAACACCACTGCACCCTCGGACACGATGTCTGGATCGGCCACGGCGCCGTGATACTGCCGGGTCGCCATGTCGGCACCGGCGCGGTGATCGCGGCGGGCGCCATCGTCACCAAGGATGTCCCACCCTACACGATCGTCGGCGGCAATCCGGCAAGGCCGATCCGCCGTCGCTTCTCCGAAACGGTCGAAACCGGATTGATGGATCTCGCCTGGTGGGATTGGGACCATGAAACCTTGCGGCAGGCGCTGCCGGATTTCCGTGCCTTGTCGGTGGAAGACTTCTTGAGCAAGTATAAAGGCGTCAAGGCGACGCAGCAGATGGACGTGACATGACTGAACTCTCGATTGAAGGCGGCCGGACCCTGCTCGGCCAGGAGATCGGCGAAACCTCGCTCACGATCTCCGGCGGCAGCATCGCGGATGTCGGCGTCGCCGCACATGGCGCGCTGGGCATCGATGCACGCGGGCTTCTGGTCATGCCCGGCATCGTCGATATTCATGGCGATGCCTTCGAACGCCAGTTGATGCCGCGTCCGGGTGTCGACTTCCCGATCGACGTGGCGCTGATCGACAGCGACAAGCAGGCGATCACCAACGGCATCACCACCGTCTTTCATGGCACGACGTGGTCCTGGGAGCCTGGCCTGCGCGGCGCCGAGAATGCGCGCGGCCTGTTGTCAGCCATCGAGACGCTGCGTCCGCATCTGGCAGCAGACACGCGCTTCCACCTGCGGCAGGAGACCTTCAATCTCGACGCCGAGGATGAGATCATCGGCTGGATGAATGACGGGCGCATCGATCTCCTCGCCTTCAACGATCACATGGATCTCACCGGCATCTCCAAGCCAGCCAAGCGGGCAAAGATGATCGAGCGCACCGGCCTCGGCGCCGACGCCTTCGATCAACTGGTCGCGCGCGTGCTGTCCCGCGCCGATCAGGTGCCGGCCTCGATCAGGCGGCTTGCCGAAGCAGCCAATGCGAATGGCGTCGCCACGCTATCGCATGACGACAGCAGCCCGGCCATGCGCGCCGGCTTCCGTGATCTTGGCGTTCGCATCGCGGAATTTCCCATCAATGAGGAAACCGCTATCGCGGCCGCCGAAGCCGGCGACTTCATCATCTATGGCGCCCCGAATGTCGTGCGCGGTGGCAGTCACACCGGCTGGACCAGGGCGTCCGACATGATCGCCAAGGGCCTGTGCTCGGTGCTGGCGTCCGACTACTATTATCCCGCGCAATTGCTTGCGGCCTTCCGTCTGGTGCATGACGGGATACTCGCTTTGCCCCAAGCCTGGTCGCTGATCTCCGCGGCTCCGGCCAAGGCCGCAGGCCTCATCGATCGCGGCGAAATTGCGACTGGTCGCCGGGCCGACATCCTGGTGATCGATGACAGTGTCGCGCTGCGCCCGCGCATCGTCGCGGTCATTGCCAATGGCAAACTCGTGCACCTCGCCGATGCCGAGCGGTTGCGTCCTGCGACAACCATGCCGCACAAGGCTATTGCCGCCGCGTGACGTGACTCTATGCTGCGCGAATGAGTGAATATCCGAGATATGCGATCTATTTCGCACCCGACGCCGACCGCGCGCTGACGCGGTTCGGCGCCGAAACTCTGGGCTATGACGCCTATAGCGGCCATGACATCGACCACCCCCGGTCCGTCGTCGCCGATTTTCCCGATTGGGCCGACATCTCGGCCGCCCCTCGCAAATACGGGTTTCACGGCACGCTGAAGGCGCCGTTTTCGCTGACCGAAGGCAAGAGCGAAGCCGACCTGCTCGCCGCCATCGAAGGCTTTGCTGCGGAGCCGCGCGAAATCCCGCTCATCGCGCCGGTGGTTCGCACCATCAGCGGCTTCACGGCGATCGTGCCCGACGAAGCCGACGACGAACTCGAACTGCTCGCAGAAGCCTGCGTGCGCGATTTCGATTCGTTCCGCGCGCCAATGACGGCAGAGGACCGCGCCCGCCGCAAGCCGGATGCGCTAACGCCGCGGCAGATCGAGCATCTCGACGACTGGGGCTATCCCTACGTGTTCGAAGATTTCCGCTTTCACATGACGCTGACGGGGCGGCTCGACGAAGAGCGTGGTGCGGCGGTTCTCGCTTTGCTGCAGCATCGCTTTGCCGAGCTCGGCATCGATGAATTGCCGATCGACAGCATCGCGCTCTTCAGGCAGGACAGCGCCACGACGCGCTTCCGCATTGTGAAGCATGTGCCCCTGACCCAGGACTGAGTTTCATCGGCGACGCCAGACGAACAACGCACCCTTTGCAGGCGCGTTGGCTTCCAGCCGGATGTCCGTTGCCTGCCGTTCCAGCAATTCGAAATAAGGTTCGGCGAGGCGCATGACATAGGCGTCCGCATGCGCGAAGCGACCGGATGGCATGATCTCGAAATCATGCGCGGATGTCTCGACACTCGCTGCGAACATTCCGCCCGGATTCATCGCCTCCGCCACCGCCGCCATCACCGCATCGAGACGGCCAAAATAGATCAGCGTGTCTGCAGCGAAGACGAGATCGAACGTTGCAGCATGTGCCGCCAGATGCGCGAGCGCCTCGGCATGGGTGAGCACATCATAAACATCACGACGACCGGCTTGCTCGAGCATGCGTGCGGAAAGGTCGACACCGGTGAGCTTGCCTGCAAGTGGCCTGAGATGCGCTCCGGCCAGACCCGTGCCGCAACCGAGATCCAGCACGTGGTCGAACGCCGTGCGATGACGGCTGATCAGCTCAGCCATTTGCTCAGGCACGCGATAGCCGAGGACATTGACCAGCTTGTCGTCGAATCCATTTGCGAAGGCATCGAAATGCGCCTCGACATAGGAAGCCGGGACGTGATCGATGGCGCGGCCTGCAACCGCATCATTGAGATGTCGTTGTACGACATCGTCCGGATTTTCGCTGATCAGCAATTGCCCGAGCGCCGCAGCAGCGTCGCGGTGGCCATAGGCGCTCAACAGCCCGAAGCCGTCGCGGATCACGGTGTCGATCGGCTCGGCCTCCACGCCTGCCAAGGCCGGATAGTCGGCGAGCGCATCCGCAATGTTGCCGGCGATCATGGTTGCGTAGGCTTTGGCGCGCGCATAGCAACGCAGGCTGTCGCCCTGGAGCGGCATCGTCGTCAGCGCCAATTCGAAGGCTTTGGCGCTGTCGGGGAATTCACCGGTCAGATACAGCGATTTTCCGAGCAATATGCCGGTGACGGCGTCGGCCGACCCGGCAGCCATTACCGCGCGCAGTTCCAGGGCGGCCTCGCGATAGCGCGCCGATCTGAAGTAAGTGACACCGAGCCCGAAGCGGGCATCGACCAGCGCTGCATCGAGCAACAATGCCTGCAAAAAGCCCTGTTCGGCGACCGCAACATCGCCGGCGGCATCTGCCGCCACGGCATGACGAAGCCAATCCTGCGCCGTGGCCATGTCGTTGCGAGGAAATTCTGCCATCTGGACGTCGTTTCGAAATCAGACCGGAAGATCGGAGACGCCGGACTCGCCTCGAATCGGAATAGCGCTCCCGTCTAGACGTGCTGCGACTGCGCGGAAAGACGCTGCAATGCCACATGGCGCAGTGTCCAACAATCAGTTGAACCTGAACCGGCATTCGCCCGACTGAGAAAGGCGCATGTCAGGCATCGCGGACGCATGCGTGGCGATCGGGGGTTGGAAATGCCTCGCATTTTATCTTTCGAGCTATTCCAGGCGCGCGCGTTTCACGAAGCATCGACACGTTCAATCGCAGGCATCAACACAATGTCAGATCGTGTCATCCACCTTTCATCACGCTGACTCAGAGGCGCCCTAAACCGTCCCTACACAGTCCGCACCCTCGATCATGGAGTGCATCATGACGACCAACCCGACGACACAACCGCAGACGCCGCCGTTCGATGCGCAGCGCATTGCCGCGTTGCGACAGGTGCTGGACATCGCCGTGGAGCAGATCGCCGTGCAGTATCGCACGCCGGCGACCAAGGCCATGATGGCGCAGATCATCGTCCGGCACGCCGCCGATGGAATCACCGACACCAGTGCGCTGGTGAGTCATGCCGTTCAAGCCGGTGCCGCTGGCGCGCCGTAGCTGTGCAACCGCATTGACGTCACACTGAAAGGTAATTTGTTGCGGCTTCGTCGCATCTCGCGACGGATAAATAGGTACCACCGCTGCGCTGTCGCGCTGCTGCCATGTCTTCGCCAAAATGCATTGTGACTTTTTAACCTCAAGCCAATGACTTGGGGTGTTTTTTGCGTGCTGGCTTTGTGTGTGGGGACATGATGGAGGTGACCATGATCATGTCTGAAAATTATCTGCGCGACCGCGCGGAAGACTGCAGCCGGCTGGCACAGCAAGAGAGCGACCTCGACATGCGCAGCATGTTGGCAGATCTCGAAATGGACTATCGGGCCAAAGCTGTGCACGCTGCCGCCAAGGGCTGGCGGGATCCGCCGCGTTATTTCGAAAGCCCGCGTGCGTAGAAGCAGGCCGCCATAGGCCATCATGGCCTATGCTTTGATCATGCGCACCTGCGTGCCCCAGGGATCGGCGACGGAGAATCCAGTCGCGATCGCCTCGCTGGCAATGCCCGCCTGCGTGAGGCGCACCTTGCGATCCGCCAGTACCGCATCGTCAGCAACCGCCAGCGAAAACCAGGCGAGGCCGGTTTCGGCGACATTGCGCGCGCCGGCGCCTTCGCTCTGCCAGACATTGATCCCGAGATGATGGTGATAGCGCCCTGACGACAGGAACGCCGCGCCGGCGCGTTCGCGCGTCCGCTCCATTCCGATCAGGCCCTCATAAAACGCTCGGCCGCGCGCGATATCACCGACACGCAGATGCATGTGGCCGATACGCAGCGCGCTGGACGCCGCATCATATTGATCACGCGTTCTGTCCGTCAGTTTAACAATGTCGTCGATGTCGAGCCTGTCGGATCCCATGCTGACGCTGTCGCCGCCCCAGAGCCACGCCGATGCCGGCCGATCCGAATAGACCTCGATGCCATTGCCTTCGGGATCGTCGAGATAGGAGGCTTCGCTGACGTGATGATCGGCGAAACCGGTGAATTGCGTGCGCGTCAGCGCCGCATGCACAAGCCAGCGCGCGAAATCAGCCCGGCTCGGCATCAGGAAGGCCGTGTGATAGAGCCCTGCCCCGCTCGCGCCGGCGATCGGCGCCATCGGCCGATGGATCAGATGCAGGAGCGCAACGCCATCGACGCCGAGCACGACCTCGCTCGCATTTTGACTGATCGTCGTGAGCTTCAGGAGATCCGTATAGAAACGTCGCATCGCGTGGAGATCGCGGACGCGCAGCGCTGCAGCTCCGATCCGCATCGGCGTCTGCTGAGCGAAGGGAATCGGTGCTGCGACGGCTTTGGCGACACCACCTTCGGCACGCACGGCACCAAGCAGAGCGGCGTTGCTGGCAGCAAAAGCGGCGAGTTTCAGCACCTCACGGCGCGTGGTCATGACGGATTTTTCCCGCGGCGAAACGATGATCGTCGATTAGGAATGCCGGGGAACCCGGTCAAGTCACGTTGGCGTGGGAGTTTTTGTCACCGCCCCGGCGCACAATCAGGCGCCGGGCATGACGACCCGGGGCTACTCGCCCCAAGCTGCAAATGCGTCGTTGAAGGCGCGCTCGCCGGGCGAGCCCTTCTCGATCGCGATGATCGCGCGGCGCTGGTTGGTATAGACCAGCGGGATGTCGAACCAGGAACGCTCCTTCAGGAGCTGCAGGTTCCGCGACTTGTCGCTCTCCACATTGCTGAGGCCCACCAGGAAGAAGCCATCGGTGACCTTCACCGCGAGGCCCGCCAGCGGCGTACCACGGGCCTGCTCGTTGGACTTCATCAGGATGCCCGGCACATTGGCGACACCGCCGCCGTTGAAATCCTGCGGCAGTACGAAAGTCAGCTCCGCCGTATGGCTGGCCGGCAGGGTGGAATCATTGTTGCGGCGGAACGACATGGTCATCTTGAACTTGCGTTCCGGGATGTCGATGTCGGCGCGCACGGCGACATCGCCGGGGCGACCACCGCTGCCCTTGATCTGCTCGGTGCGCCAGACCACGGTGCCGACGAACTGCTTGCCCTTCGGCTCCGACGGATCCTCATCATAGAGAACCACGCGCTGTGCCACCGGCGCGACCTGATCGGACGGCTGTCCGACCCGATCGGTGATCTTCGGCCGCGGCGCCAGCGCCCCGTCCTTGTTCTCGCTGGTCGGCGCCGGCGTGCTGGTGCTGCCACCAAGGCCGCGCACCATGCCCGAGATCTGCGGCCACGCGAGGAACGAGCCGCCCACGATGATCAGAAGCAGGCCAAGGAACAGCAGTGTCTTGAACGGAAAACCGCCGCTGACGCGCTTCGGCTTCGACGGCTTCTGCTTCTTGCCATCCTTGCCGCGTGCGGGCGGAGCTTCGGCATCATCAGCCTGCTGATCGTAGGACTGCTGCTCGTCGTAACCGAAGACTGCGGCGCGATCTTCCATGCTCGGCTCGAGCCGGTCGAATTCCGGCGTCGGCGACGGCACATTGGCGTAGGTCTTGCGCGCAGCGCGATTGGCCTGCGCTGCCGCGCGGCCGAGATCGTCGACATCGGCGGTGACATCGCGGAAACCGCGCATGGCGGCTTCGCCACGATCATCGCGGCCCGACGGCGGCGGGACCGGCTGATCCGGACGACGCGGCGGCACGGGACGGCCGGTGCCCGGCTCCCGCGGAATTGGTGGCGGATCGACGCGCAGCGTTCGCTGCGGGCGCTGCTCGTCCGTGCGCGATGGCGTCGGTGTCGGCGCGGCCGGTTGACGGCCGCGCGGCGACGGCTCGGTCGGGGCGGCGCCCGGCGGCGTACCGGCCCGCGCCTGGGTGGCATTGCGGAAAGCATCGCCCGCACGCGGACGATTCGCATCCGCGGCCCGCGATGCATCGCGGGCGCGCTGGGCGGCTTCGGATTCGACCTTGCGGACGGCTTCCTCGAGCGACAGGCGCTCGCGGGTGATCTCGGATTCCGAGAGCGGCGGCTCGACACTGCGCAGTTGCGCGATCAGCGCCGTGCGGGCGCGTTCATAAAGGGCACGGCGCTGCTCACCGGGGGCACTGGGGTCCAGGCCGGCGATGGCACGGGCAATCAGGGGATAGTAGTCAGCCATCTCGACTCAGTTTCGCGGGGTCCCTCAATTTGAAAGCCAACCGGTAATAGTTCGTTAAGCCTCAAACGGATTTTGCACCAGAATGGTATCATCGCGCTCTGGGCTCGTGGAGAGCAAAGCGATTGGGCAACCGACCAGTTCCTCGACGCGGCGGACATATTTGATCGCTTGAGCAGGCAGATCAGCCCAGGAACGGGCATTCGCCGTCGGCTCTTTCCAGCCTTCGATGGTCTCGTAGATCGGCTCGATCCGCTGCTGGGCGCCCTCGCCCGCCGGCAGATGGTCGATTTCCTTGCCGTCCAGCTTGTAGCCGACGCAGACCTGGATGGTGTCGAAGCCGTCGAGGATGTCGAGCTTGGTCATGGCCAAGCCATTGATGCCGCAGGTACGGACGGTCTGGCGCACCAGCACCGCGTCGAACCAGCCACAACGGCGCTTGCGGCCGGTGTTGACGCCGAATTCCTTGCCGCGACGGCCGATTTCCTCACCGATCTCGTTATCGAGTTCGGTCGGGAACGGGCCGGCGCCGACGCGCGTGGTGTAGGCCTTGCAGATGCCAAGCACATAGCCGACCGCGCCGGGACCCATGCCGGTGCCGGTCGCGGCCTGGGCAGCGACGGTGTTGGACGAGGTCACATAGGGATAGGTGCCGTGATCGACGTCGAGCAGCGCGCCCTGCGCGCCTTCGAACAGGATGCGCTTGCCTTCGCGGCGCTTGTTGTCGAGCAGTTGCCAGACCGTTTCGGCATAAGGCAGCAGCGCCGGCGCGAGTGCGGCGAGATCCTTGACGATATCGGCCGCCTTGAACTCCTCGAGGCCGAGGCCACGGCGCAGCGCATTGTGATGCGTCAGCAGGCGCTCGACCTTGTGCGGCAGGGTCTGCAGATCGGCGAGGTCCATCAGGCGAATGGCGCGACGGCCGACCTTGTCTTCATAGGCCGGGCCGATGCCGCGCTGGGTGGTGCCGATGGCGGTGGCCTTGCTGGCATTTTCGCGCAGCGCGTCGAGTTCGCGATGCAGCGGCAGGATCAGCGTGACGTTTTCAGCAACGCGCAGATTCTCCGGACCCACATCGACGCCCTGGCCCTTCAGCTTGGCGACTTCATCGATGAACGCCTGCGGGTCGAACACCACGCCATTGCCGATCACCGAGAGCTTGCCGCCACGCACGACACCCGAGGGCAGCAGCGCCAGCTTGTAGGTCTTGCCGTCGATGACCAGCGTATGGCCGGCATTGTGGCCGCCCTGATAGCGGGCAACGACGTCCGCCTGATCCGACAACCAGTCAACGATCTTGCCCTTACCCTCGTCGCCCCATTGGGCGCCGACGACGACAACATTGGCCATGTGGCGCTAGTCCTCTGAAAATACACGCGTCAAAGCGTGATCGCTGCGGAAAACGGTCTGCCGTTTGCCGGACCACGCCCAGGCATCCGCCCAAACGCGTCTCACAAGGACGCTGTCTGCGATGCAAACCGGGAATAAAGGAAGAAGGCCGCGAAAACAAGCGCAAGGGCTGGAAAAACGCCTGCGTCAAGCGCCGGCAAACCTTTGATATCCCCTGAAAATTCCAGAGATTGCGGCGATATCCGGGCGATCGCGACTTGCCTTGCAAATCGGTCGCAATCTCAATTCGGCGTGAAAAGCCCGGACGGTGCGCGCTGGACTATCGCACCGCAGGACGCTCGCCCCTATATCGCCACCGCACCCAGTTTACGCGCTGACGTTGAAACGTCGTCTTTGGGCACGTGGACGCATCACTTCCCAGGAGATTCCCATGCAAGCCTTCACCCGGGCATCCATCGCCATTCTCGCAACCATCATGGCCTGCCTCGGGACTGCATCGGCGCAACCTGCTGATTTTGGATGTACGTCAGCACCCTCACCCGCCCAGACCCGGACGCTGACCTGTCAGGGCGGCGTCACCATCATTGTCGAGAACGAGGCGCAGTTCACCTTGCTGGATCGCGATCGCAACGGCCGCGTCGATGGCATCAGCCTGCTGAGCAAGGCCGTGTTCGTCAGCGCGCCCAAACAGAAGAGCGGACGGCAATTCCAGGTGATCACCCCGCAGGCGATCGCCGCGGTGCGCGGTACGGAATGGGCGGTGGACGCCGAGGGCACCAAGACTTCCGTGTTTGTACAGACCGGACGCGTTGGCGTCCGTCGCGTTGCTGCTGGGCGTGGTGTCGTCCTTGGCCCCGGCGAAGGCGTCGATGTGGACGCAACGACCACGCCTCTGCAGGTTCGCCAATGGGGCGCACCGCGCATCGCCGCACTGATGGCTCGCCTGGGACGCTGAAGCGCATGACTGCGGTCCGCAAACTATGGGCCCCTGCGACGATGATCGTCCTTGCAGGCCTGTGGGCAGCAGGCCTGACGCTTGGACACCATGGTGGCGATATCGGCTTCATCGATCAGGTGGAGGCAACATTCACCGACCTCCGCACGCAGATCCGCGGTCCGAAGACACCGCCGGACATCGTCACCATCATTGCCATCGACGATCAGGTCGTGCGCGAGCAAGGGCAATATCCGCTCCCGCGCGGGACGCTGGCACGCCTCATCGAGCAAATTGCCAAATACCGGCCGAAGGTGCTCGCGCTCGACGTCCTGCTCGTCGACGCCGGCCCCGCGGAAGCCGACGAAGCGCTTGCGCGCGCGCTCGGCAGCACCAATTCGGTGATTGCCGCCGCCGCGATGTTCAACGAGTCCCGTCAGGCGGTCGGAAACAAGAACGCCGGCCCACTCGCCGAGCTTCCGGTCGCCTCGGGCTTTCTCACGCCACGCAAGGAATTTTCCGATCAGGCCGCAGTCGGTGTCGTCAACCTCAACACCGACAGCAGCGGCGCCCCGCGCGCCATGCCGATGCTGATCCGCTCCACCGATCGCATTATGGTGTCGATGCCGCTGCGGGTTGCCGGCGCAGCGAGCGGCGACGAATTGCTGATCGACAACAACACGTTCAAATTCGGCGACCACGGCGTGCCGACCGATGTCGGCCACCTGCTCCCGATGTCCTATTACGGCCCGCGCGGCACCATCCACACCATCGGCGCGTCGCGCGTGCTGGCCGATGAAGTCGCCCCCTCGGACATCGAGGGCCGCGTGGTCGTGATTGGCGTCACCGTCACCGGCGGCGGCGATACATTCTCGACGCCATTCGATCCCGTGATGCCCGGTGTCGAGGTCGTATCCACCGCCATTACGCATCTGCTCGCGGAAGACACGCTCGTGCGCAATGTGACCGTCCGGCTGTTCGACGCGATCTTTTCGATTGCCTTGGCGATGCTGTGCGTTGCGCTGCTGGCATGGCGACGCAATACGGCCGGCCTGCTGACCATCGTCGTTGTCATCGCGCTGTGGGCGGCGCTCAACACCACCGCCTACGCCCACGGCATCTGGATGAGCGCCGCACTGCCACTGCTTGCCGCCGGACCGCCAGCGATTGCCTTTGGCGCTCTGCAGATCTGGATTGGCCGGGAGCATGCCGCGCATCTCGATGCCCGCAGCGCATTGATGCGGCAATTCCATGCGCCCCGCCTGCGCGAATGGATCATTAGCTATCCCGACTTCCTGCTGCATCCCCGCCATCAGGACGCAGCGATCATCTTCATTGATCTCTCGCGCTTCACGGCCCTCAGCGAAACCACCGACCCGCACAGGGTGCGCGAGATGCTGAAATCGTTTCACGCCCTGATCGATCAGGTGACCGTCGCCCATGGCGGCCTCGTGATCAACTTCATGGGCGACGGCGCAATGATCCTGTTTGGACTGCCCGAACCGGCCGACGACGACGCAGCACGCGCCGTACAATGCTGCATCGATCTCACCGATCGTGCCGAGCAATGGCTCGGAACGCTGCCTCCATCGCTGTCTGCAAAGACCGGCTTCAAGATCGGCGCGCATTTCGGCGAGATCGTCGCCTCACGCCTCGGCGGCGACAGCTACCAGCAGATCACCGCGACCGGCGACACGGTCAACATCGCGAGCCGGTTGATGGAAGTCGCCGCATCCCGCGGTGCCAGCGTCGCCATGACCGACAGCCTGCTCTGCAAAGCCGGCGAGGCTTCGTCCATCCGGCATACGGGTACGTTGTCGGGCCCCGCTTTTGCCGATATCCGTGGTCGCCGCACCGGCGTCAGCGTATGGTTCTGGCGGAACGATACGGCGCAGAGAGACCGCGCCTAGACGGCAGCGGTGACAAGACGTCCGTGCATGAGGGCAACACAGCGGCCCGTGATACGGACGCGCTCCACTTTCCCACCGCGTTTCTGAACATCGACCTCGATCCTGCTCGGCCGCCCCATTTCGATCCCCTGCTCGATGACAATGCTCGCCGTCATGTCGCTCCGCCTGTCGAGGCTGCAGAGATAGGCAGCGAGTGCCGCGCAGGCACTGCCCGTCGCAGGATCTTCCGGAATATTGCTAAGCGGCGCAAACATGCGGGCACGCAAGTGTTCGATGCCATGGCCGGCGCGGACATAGGCGAAGGTCGCAAAGCGATCATCACGGTGCCAATACGCACGTCCTGCGGACATGAACGCCGCCATATCGGGACGTGCAGCAGCCAGCGCGTCGGGACCGGCCAGTTCGGCGACTGCAAATGGCAGGCCGACAGACACGATGCTGGGCTCGTGCGCATCAGCGACAATGGCTTCCGGCGCCAGCGACAGGCACCCCGCCATGACTTCTGGCGCGACGGCTTTGCCGATCGTCAACACCTGCGGCGCGACGAAGCCCGCGCCGACAACGCGATCGCCCTCCCGGATGAGATCGAGATGCACCAGCCCCGCCGTCTCTTCAAAAACCATCTCCGCGCCAACCGGCTTGCCGAATACCTCACCCATACGTCCGAGCACAAAGGCCGTGCCGACATTGGGATGACCCGCGAACGGGATTTCATCGGTTGGCGTAAAGATCCGGACTCGCGCGGTGTGCGCGGGATCATCAGGCGGAAACACGAAAGTCGTTTCCGAGTAGTTGAATTCGCGCGCGATTTTCTGGAGGTCGGCCTCGGCGAGGCCGCGGGCATCAGGAAACACCGCGAGCGGATTGCCGCCAAATGTCGTATCGGTGAAAACATCGACGGTCATATATTCGGACATGGCCCACCTTCCTCCCGTAGCCACACCCATGGTTGGCAATCCGGGTTTGAAGCTGCAATCATAGGCGAAAATTCGATGACTGGAAGGACACGCGCCATGCCCGCCTACCGCTTGCATTATTTTCCGAAGTCCGGAAACAGCTTCAAACTCGCGCTGATGCTGGCGCTCTGCGGGCAATCGTTCGAGCCGGTCTGGACCGACTTCAACGGCGGTGTAACACGGAGCAAGGAATGGCGCGCCGCGGTCAATCCGATGGGCGAGATCCCGGTGCTGGAGATTGACGGCGAAAAGCTGACACAGACTGCACCGATCCTGCTGCAACTCGCGCAGCAGTTCGGCAAGTTCGGCGGCGACAATGATGCGGAGCGGTTTGAGATTCTGCGCTGGCTGTTCTGGGATAATCACAAGCTCACCGGCTACATGGCAACCTATCGTTTCCAGCGCGCGTTCATGTCGTCGGTCGATCCACACGTCCAGGCCTATTTCCGCAAGCGGCTCGGCGATTTCCTTGGCATTCTGGAAACGCATTTGCAGAGCAACGCCTTCGCGATCGGCGCAAAGCCCAGCGTCGCTGACATCTCGATGATCGCCTATCTGCACTTTCCCGCCGACGAGCATGGGTTCGACTTCGCAGTCACCCATCCGGCCATCCGTGCATGGCTTGACCGCATGGCGGCATTGCCAGGCTATAAGCCCGCCTATGAACTCTTGCCTGGTCAGCGCATGACGAACTATGCCAAGGACGGATCGCGCGACTGATCCGACACACGGACAACAAGAAAATCACCTGAGGAACGACATGGCCCGCATCGACTACAGCGATCCCGCAACCGCCAGCGAGCGCACGCGCGAGCTGCTCGGCAAGAACCGCAGCGCCAACATCTTTCGCATGATGGCACATTCGCCGAGCTATCTCGAACAATATTGCCGGCTGGGCGGCGCCATCCGCAACAAGGGCGAACTCGATCCCGTCATCCGCGAATTGGCGATCACACGCACCGGCATCCTTTGCGAAGCCCCCTACGAAGTCGCTGCACACAAGCGGATCGGCGGCTATGTCGGCGTCAGCGATGCACAGAATGACGCGCTGGAGAACTGGCAGGCGGCGACCTGCTTCGACGAGACCCAGCGCGCCGCCCTCGCCTTCACCGACGAGATCGTGAAGCTGCATCGCCCGACAGATGCGACCTTCAAGGCGATTGCAGCGAAGCTGACACCCGGCGCGCTGGTGGAGTTGCAGCTGTCGGTCGGCTTCTACATCATGACCTCGAAATTCCTCGAGACCTTTGCTATCGACATGCAGCCGGTCACCGACGTGGTGTGACCTTCCCCAACGAGCCTTCCGATGTCCAAGTCCACCCGCGCCACCCAGACACTGACAAAACTGGGCGCCGCCTTCACGCTGCACGGCTATGACTACGATCCCGATGCGGAGAGCATCGGGCTGCAGGCGGCGGAGGCGCTCGGCATTGCCCCGCAACGCATGCTGAAGACGCTGATGGCGGAGGTGGACGGCAAGCCTGTCTGCGTGGTGGTGCCATCGGACAAGGAAGTGAGCATGAAGAAGCTCGCGGCGGCCTTTCGCGGCAAATCGGCCAGGATGATGCGACCGGCGGATGCCGAGCGCATCACCGGCTATCATGTAGGCGGTATCAGCCCGTTCGGGCAGAAGAAGCGTGTACCGACGGCCATCGAGCAGACTGCACTCACGGAGACCACCGTCTATCTCAACGGCGGCCAGCGCGGGCTGCAGATCGAGATTGCCCCGGACGCCGCGCGAACCGCGCTGGATGCAGCGGTTGCCGCACTGACGGACTGACGCCCATCACACTCCCGGCATTGCGACAATGAACCATCGCCGCCAGCGGGAACACAGATATAGACTTCGCATTGTTATCGTCGAACCTCAGAGGGAGCATCGACATGCGCGCGATCCTGGCAGCTACCGCACTTCTCCTCGCCGCTGGCGGCCTCAGCAGCATCGGCGCCACATCGGCCGAAGCCCGCGAATATCCGTGGTGCTCGCGCACCTCTGCTTCCGGCTTCAACCCGAGCTGCGACTTCACATCCTATGGCCAATGCATGGCCACCGTGAGCGGCCAGCGGGGCGACTGCATGCGTAATCCCTTCGTCGCCTTCGGCGAACAGCGCCAGCCGCGCCGCAAGGGCCAGCAATATCGCGAGCAGCCGAACGACTGGAACAATGGCTGGAATAACAACGGCTGGAACCAGCGCTGGTAGACGCCCCGGTCAGGCTTTTCGCCAATACGCCCAGGCGGCGATGGCGATGGGCAGACCGACGCCAAACCACGAGAAATAGCGGCCGAGATCGCCGGCGAGCAGCGCCGACAGAAGGCCCGCAAGCGACAGCACCCCGACCATGATCGGTGCCCCGAAGACTCGGAGCCATTCCGGACGCTGCGGCGACGGCATCCGACCGCTCATCGCGACACCTGTGCGATCCCTGCCGCGTCCGGAGTGACACGCGCAGGCCGCCGTTGTTTGCGACGGCGCGCGATGTAAAGGTAAAGGCCACTGCCGAGCACGATGATCGTGAACCGTCAGCAGCGCCCAGATGATCTTGAGCGGCATGCCGCCATAGTCACCAAAATGCAGTGGCTGCGAGACCAGTACGGCCTTCAGATAGACCGGCAGATCACTGGTGCTGGAGACCGCGCCCGTTTCGCCGTCGAGCAGAACAGGCTTCACAAGGCGCGACGTCAAAGGCGTATCGCCGCGCAAAAAGACCGCGAAGTGATGCGTCGACGTGAAAGGCGTGCCGGGAAAGGCGATGAAGGCCGGCTCCATGCCCGGGGTTGCCTTCATGGCATTGCCGAGCACGGTGTCCAGCGATGCGAGCGTTGTCGGCGTCGGCTGGCCTGCATAGGGCGCCGCGATGGCGGTGAGTTCGTTGCGCTGCCAGACCCCCAGCAGGAGTTCGGCATAGGCATTGAGCACGCCGGTGCCGCCCACCACCAGCGCCCAGACGACGGTGACCACGCCCAGCAGATTGTGCCAGTCGAGCCACCAGACCCGCCGGGACTTCTTCCTGCGGATCGCCGCGAAATCCAGCCGCCGCGTGAACGGCCAATACAGCACCACGCCGGACACGATGGCGATCATGAAGACGAAGCCCATCAGCCCCATGAACCACTTGCCGGGCAGGCCGAGATACATGTCGGTGTGAAGCCGCAGCATCACCAGCATCGGCCCGGTGCCGAGCAGGCCCACGGGCTTGGCCGTATAGGCATCGAGCGCTTTCACCACCGTGGTCTGCGGATCGGATGTCACGGTCTTGTTGGTGAAGGTGGAAACCATCCAGGGCTCGTCCTTGTCCCAGCCCATATAGAGCATGACATTGCCGGGATGATCGGCGAGCGCAGCGCGGCTGATCTCATCGAGGCTGAGCTTGGCTGCGCCGGCAGGACGCACATCCGCCTGGGGCGAATAGCCGAGCGCATCGTCGATCTCATGATGAAAGATCAGCGGCAGGCCGGTGAGGCAAAGCAGCAGCAGGAAAACCGTGGAGATGAGACTGGTCCAGGTGTGAATCACCGACCAGATGCGGGCCGTTCGTGCTTGCAACGGATCGCTCCTTCAAAAGCCGCAAATGCAAATGTCGTCCCCGGCGAACAGGGACGACATAAGCCGGATTGATCAAGAATGCGACGGCGGGACAATCCGCGAGCGGAATGTCCCGCCGTCTGTGTCAGGTCAGCCTACCACTTGTAGCCGATGCTGCCGGTGACACGGCGACGATCGCCGTAGAAGCAGGCATTGGCGCTGGAGCAGCTGGCAACATAGGTTTCGTCGGTGACGTTGTTGGCATTCACTGCAAAACGCCAGTTCTGATAGTCGTAGTGGACCGACACGTCGGCGAGGACACGCGACGGCACGATCAGCGTGTTGGCCTGATCGGCGAAGGACGCGCCGACGTAGCGCACACCACCGCCGAAGCCGAAGCCGCGGAGAATGCCGTCCTGGAACGTGTAGTCCGCCCAGCCGGACGCCATCTGGCGCGGGGTGTTGGTGGGCACCAGGCCGACCAGCGTCGGGTTGGCATCCTTGCTGGTGAACAGGTTGTAGTGCGTGAACGAGCCGACGACCTTGAAGCCCGGAGCGAGATTGGCGACCGCTTCGAGTTCGATACCGCGCGAGGTCACTTCGCCGGTCTGGGTCTGCAGGTTCGGCGGAATGCTGAGCGGATCAGTCGTCAGCACATTGGTGCGCTTCAGGTCGAACAGCGCCACGCCGAAGTGGCCGTTGAAGCCAACCGGCTGGAACTTCACGCCGACTTCGGTCTGCTCGCCGGTTTCGGGCAGCAGCAACTGGCCGGACGAATTGGTGCCGATGATCGGATTATAGCTCGTCGCATACGACACATAGGGCGCGAGGCCATTGTCGAAGTTATAGATCGCACCAACGCGGCCGCTGAACTTGCTGTCGCTGCGGCCCAGCGGAGCGGTACCCGTGATGCGGCTGATGTCGTTGACATCGACCCAATCGTTACGACCCGACAGAACCAGCGTGAAGCGGTCCAGCTTGATCTGATCCTGCACATAGACGCCAAGCTGCTGCTGGGTCAGCTTGCTGTCGCGATAGGGTGCCGCGGTCAACGGCGGAGCGCCCGTATAGATCGGGTTCAGCACATTGATCGGCCCCTGTGTAAAGGCAAAGGCCTGCGTGTCGCTGATCTGGTAATATTTCAGATCGAGGCCGAACAGCGTGGTGTGGCTGAGGATGCCGGTGTTGAAGCGATACTCCACCTGGGTGTCCATATTCGCCTGATTGGCGATACCGCGGGTGGCGAAGGGGTAACGCGCAAAATCGCCGGTCGCCTGGTTGGCGTAACCATTGCCGGTGATGCCGGCATAGTTGACGTCGACATGCGCGAAACGGGCATTCTGGCGGAACGTGACGCTATCGGACAGATTGCGCTCGAACTGATAACCGAGCATTTCCTGCTCGCGCTTGAAGAAGTCGAAATTCGGCTCGCCACCGAAGAAGCTGGTCGGGATGCGGCCGAACGGGCCATTGGTCACCGTGCCGACATAAGGCAGGAACTGGGCCGCACGGGTTTCATTCTTCGAGGCCGAAGCGAGGATGGTCAGCGTGGTGTCGACATCCGGCTTCCAGGTCACCGACGGCGCGATGAAGTAGTTGTCGTTCGGCGTGTAGTCGGTCTGCGTACCGCCCTTCTGCACCTGGCCGACGATGCGGGTGTAGAGCTCGCCATTGCCCGGTGCCAGCTTGATCGGCGTGTTGATGTCGAAGCCGAAATAGCCATTGCCGTAATTGTCGACGCCAGTTTCGATATAGCGGATCGGCTCGGCGCGCGGCGTCTTGCTGATGGCGTTGACGAGGCCGCTCGGGCTCGAACCACCGTACAGGATTGCCGACGGACCACGCAGAACCTCGACGCGCTCCATGTTGAAGGGCTGCAGCTTCCAGCTGGCATAGGACGTGTAGAACAGCTGCATGCCATCGAGGAACATACTGTTGTCGTCGGACTTGAAGCCGCGGATGATGAACCAGTCGTTGCGGTTGTCGGCGCCGAAGGTCGCGGCATAGACGCCGGGCGCATAGCGCAGCACGTCGTCGAACTTGCGCGGCGCCTGATCGCGGATCTGCTCGGCGCCGATCACCGTGATGGCCTGCGGGGTCTCGTTGATCGGGGTATTGGTCTTGGTGCCCGAGGACGAACGGTTGGCGACATAGCCCTGGATCGGGCCACGCGGGCTTTCCACGAACACATTGCTGCGCGGCGGCTGGGCGACGGGGCGTGGCGCCACAGCGGTGCGGGCCGCGCGCGGCGCGCGCTGGGCCGTTGCTGCACGACGGCGCTGGGCGGGCTGGTTCACGACAACCGGCGGCAGGTTCTGCGCGCCGCTCTGGGCGGTGTTGGACTGCGCCGACGCGGAATCGAGCGACATAATGCAGAGCATGCCGGCAGACGACAGTAACGCAAAACGCGACAAACGAATGATGTTCAAGATGAGCCCCCATGATCCCGCCGATCGTCGATCGTGGATCCGCTGAAATTCATTCAGTGGGGTATGCGGCCCTTTGTACGCAGGCCAATAGAACCGTTCCAAAACTGTCACAATTGGACCGGCTGTGGCGAAAGCGCCGCACTTTGTGTATGGAGATGTCGGCTTCAGATCCGTTATTCAGAACTGATATAACGATCCCGCCGACGCCTCCGGCGCCGGCGGTATCCCGTGATGTAGTCTTGGTTAGGCTGCGCGGACCGAGCGCAGGAAGTTACCCACCTCGCGCTTGAGTCGCGCGCTCTCGCCGGAGAGCGATTGAGCCGCAGACAGCACCTGAGACGATGCGGACCCGGCTTCCTCGACGCCGCGCTGAACGTCGGTGATGTTCGCGCTGACCTGCATGGTGCCTTCGGCTGCCTGCTGAACGTTGCGCGAGATTTCGAGCGTGGTGGCGCCCTGCTCCTCGACCGCCGACGCAATCGCGGAAGCGATCTCGGACATCTGGCCGATGGTGGTGGAGATTTCCCGGATCGCCGATACGGAATCTTCCGTGGCCTTCTGGATACCGCTGACCTGAAGGCTGATCTCGCCAGTCGCCTTCGCCGTCTGCTCCGCCAGCGCCTTGACCTCGGCGGCGACCACCGCAAAACCGCGACCGGCTTCGCCAGCGCGTGCGGCTTCAATGGTCGCGTTGAGTGCCAGAAGGTTGGTCTGGCCGGCAATGGTGTTGATCAGTTCCACCACATCGCCGATCCGCGCCGCAGCAGCCGCGAGTTCGCTGACATGGCCATTGGTGCTGTTCGCCTGCGCGACCGCTTCGCCAGCGATGCGCGCCGCACCCTGCACCTGACGGCTGATCTCGGTCACCGATGACGACAGTTCCTCGGTCGCCGCGGCGACCGACTGCACATTGGTGGCAGCTTCTTCGGAAGCACCGGCCACGGCCGTGGCACGGACCTGCGAATGGTCGGACGTCGCACTCAATGTCCCGGCGGACGCTTCGAGTTCGGTCGAGGCCGACGATACCGTCTCCACGATCTGGCCGACGGCACCTTCGAATGCGTCCGCAAGCTTCATCATATCCGTCTTGCGTTGTTCGGCCGCGCGCGCCTCCATTGCGGCCTGCTCTGCTTTCATGCGCTCGACTTCGAGGCCATTTGCCTTGAACACAGCCAGAGCGGTGATGATCTCGCCGATCTCGTCACGACGCGACGTCGCCGGGATGTCGACCGTAAGATCGCCCTTTGCGAGGGTGTTCATCGCAGCGATGCTGGCCTTGAGCGGTCGGACGATGGTGCCCCGCGCCACGAAATAGCTGAGCACGATGGCCAGCAGCATCACCGCCACGGTCGCATAGACGATGGTCCACAGCGTGTCGTGGGCGGTTTCGAGGAAGTCGACCTTCTTGATGCCGACATAGAGGATGCCGATCACATTGCGATTGGCATCGAAGATGGGATCATAGACGGTCATGTAGGGCTGGCCGAGGATCGCGACCTCGCCGCGGAACGCGGTCTTGCGATCGAACACCGCCTCATAGGCCGGTCCCTTGGCGAGCTGCGTACCGATCGCGCGGGTGCCGTCCGGCTTCATCACATTGGTGGAGATGCGGGTGTCGTTCATGAAGATCGTGGCAGTGCCGCCGACCAGGGTCTTGATCTTGTCGACAGCGGCGAAGTTGCCGTTCAGGGGCTTGCCATCGGCGAGCAGCTTGCCGTCGGCGACACTGAACTTGTCACCGCTCTGGCGCAGCACATCCCAGGCGACACGCATGTTGGCATCGACGCGCTCGGTCGCGGATCTGGTCGCGCCCTGTTCGAGAACATATTTCGCAACGATGGTGACGCAGATGCCGAGGGCGAGAATGCCGGCCACCGACATCAACATGATCCGGGGACCAAGACCAAAACCGCGGCCACTGGCTTTTGGCTGGGAGGCGGGCGCCGACATTTGCAATCTCCTCTAACGCACCTGCCCATCGGCGGGTGCTGCAATGGTGGCCGGGCCCACGCTCAATAGCGCTGCCATCACAATGGGGATGGCGCAGGTCCGGCGGCTGAAAAAGCCTTGCTTACACGTTCCAGTCGTAGAGCCGCCGCGTTCGCAAGTGGTTAAATTTCGCCTAGCAGAATAGGTGTAATGGTAGCGACATGAACCAGACCGGTTTCGGGGTACCAGGAAACGGCGGCTAGCACCGCGCCTTTTCGACACATGTACCTGAAACCGGCCGCCTCGCTGCATGGACGCCAAGCGCGCGCGTCACTTGTGTCGCTGCGTGAACTGCCGCCTATGGACGTGCAGATTCCATAGGGCCAATGTCTTCCACACCACCGCGATCCCCCCTCGGCTGGTTCGTGAACCAGCCCTATCTCCTGCTCAGCCTGACCTCGCTGTTCTGGGCCGGCAACATCGTGCTGGGGCGCTATGTGGCCGGCCATGTGCCGCCAATCACGCTATCCTGCGTGCGCTGGATCGGCGCGTTCTTCCTCCTGCTTCCCTTCGCCTGGGCGCCGTTGCGCACCGACTGGCCGACGATTCGCCGGCACCTGCCGCTGATCCTGGTGCTGGCGCTGACGGGCTTTGCGGCCAATACGGCCCTCGCCTATGGCGGGCTGCAATATACGCAGGCACTGAACGGCCTCCTGATCCAGTCCTCGGGCCCGCTCTGCGTGGCGCTGTGGACGTTGATCCTGTTCGGGGTGCGGCTGACACTGGCGCAACTGCTCGGCATCGTGGTGTCGATGACCGGTGTCTTCGTCATCATCCTGCGCGGCGACCTGACGGCACTCGCCAGCATCGAGATCAACAAGGGCGACGCCATGCTGTTCGGCGCGCTGCTGGTCTTCGGGATTTACTCGGCATTGATGATCAAGCGGCCGGTGACGCATCCAATGTCGCTCATCGCCGCGACGACTGGCTTCGGCGCGCTGATGAGCGTCCCCGCCAGCCTGTGGGAACTCAATTCAGGCTCACCGCTGTTCTTCGATGGCGTGACGTTCCTGGCGCTCGCCTATGCGATCATCTTCCCGTCCGCCCTCGCTTATCTGTTCTTCAATCGCGGCATCGCGCTGATCGGCCCGAACCGGGCCGCACCATTTCTGCACCTGATGCCGGTTTTCGGCTCGGCGATGGCCATCGTCTTTCTCGGCGAGCAGCCGCAACCGTTTCATCTGGCCGGCTATGTGCTCGTCATCTCCGGTGTGATCGTTGCCTCGCGTCGTTGAGGCATAAGACCACGCAGCGTGGGGATGGCGGCACGTCGCGAACGCCTCTATGATACCAGCGCCGCTTCGCCAAAGAGAGCCCCGGATACCCGTGCGAAAACTGTCACTGCCGGTCCGCTTGGCTTTGCTCGTGGCGGGGTCGACGTTGCCGCTCATCATCTTCGTCAGCGCCGTGATCTATCGCGGCTATGAGAAGGACCGCGACGACGCCGCGGCCCGCGTGCTCGAGACCGCGCGCAGCCTGCGCATGGTGCTCGACGCCGAAATGCAGCGCATCACCGGCAGCCTGCACGTTCTGTCCCTCACCAACTCCTTGCGCAGCGGTGATTTCGATCGCTTCCGCAGGATTGCCGACGGCTTTCTCGCCCAGTATCCGCCGGGCGGATCCATGATCATTGCCGATCGCAACGGCAAGCAGCTGTTCTCGACCGCGACCACCGATACGAGCTCCCTGCCACCGCGAAACAATATGGATGTCGTGCGGAAGGTGTTCGAGAGCGGCAAGCCGGTGTTTTCCAATGTCTTCATCGGTTCCGGCATCAATCGGCAGATCCTCACCGTGGAAATCCCGGTCATTGTCGATGGACAGGTGATCTACGATATCTCCTTCGTGCCGCCGACCGCGATGTTTCAGACCATGATCGAGAAGCAGCGGCCAAATGCCGAATGGGCCCTCTCGATCTTCGATTCCGAGGGGACCAATTTTGCCCGGGTGCCCAATCCGCAGGAAACCGTCGGCAAGAAGGCGTCACCGACCCTGCTGGCGGAGATGTTCAAGTCGAATGAAGCCACGTTCCAGACCATCTCGCTTGAAGGCGTGCCCCTGATCACCGCTGTCGCCCGGTCCTCGATGTCGGGATGGCTGGTTGCGTCTGGCATTCCGAACAGTTCGCTGGTTCTTCCATTGCTGCGCAATCTCGCCATCACCATCGCCATCGGCATCCTGCTGATGCTGGTCGGCGTCGCCTTCGCCTTGCGGATGGCAAGCACCATCGCGCGCGGCGAGACGCTGCAGGCACTGCTGGTCGAGGAGCTCAATCACCGCGTCAAGAACACGCTGGCCGTGCTGCAGGCGATCGCCAGCCAGACATTCCGTACCGCCACCCGGAATGAGCGCGAGACGTTCGACGGTCGGCTTGGTGCGCTGGCACGCGCGCATGATCTGCTCAGCCAGGAGAAATGGGTGGGTGCCGGCGTCCATGACGTGGTCAACCGTGTGCTCGAGCCCTATTCCATTCTCGGCACGCCGCGTGTTGCGATCTCCGGGCCGAAGCTGCCGCTGACGCCGGCGCGGGCCGTGATGATGTCGATGATCCTGCACGAGATTGCGACCAACGCGGCGAAATACGGTGCATTGTCCAATGACAGCGGCAAGATCGCCATCGACTGGAAGTTTCTGCCGGACACACCTCAACAGACGCTCCAGATGACATGGGTCGAATCCGGTGGACCTCGTGTCTCGGCGCCGACGCGCAAGGGTTTTGGTTCGAAGCTGATCGAACGCGGGGCACGCGATCAGCTCGGTGGCAGTGCCACCGCTGATTTCCTGCCCACCGGCGTCGTCTACACCATCGAATGTGCGGTCGCCTGACTACGGACATCACTGAAAGCGAGCATTCCCCGCAACTACAATCTCTCCTTTCCACTTCCGCGCTTCCGCAAGCTCGGCTAGGTTGCTTGCAACAATTCTGGCCGACAAGGCTTTTGCAAGGAGAGGAACTAGATGATCGGACTTCGCGTGTTTCGTGGCGTGACGATTGCCGCAACGCTGATCGGCGCAACGACCGGGACCCTGACCGCCGCCATGGCGCAGAGTGCGGGCTACCCGAACCGGCCGATCACTTTGGTCCTGCCCTTCGCCGCCGGCAGCGGCACCGACACCACGACCCGCCTGATCGCCAAGGAACTCGGCACCGCGCTGAATACGACCACCGTGATCGACAACAAGGCCGGCGCCAATGGCTCGATCGCCGCCAGCTTCGTCGCCCGCGCACCTGCAGATGGCTACACGCTATTCGTCACCACGAACACGACGCACTCCGCCAATCCCTATCTGCTCAAGACGATGAACTACGATCCGATCAAGGATTTCACGCCGATCGCCCGCACCGGCGACCTCCCCTTCATGCTGGTGATCAATCCGGAAATTCCCGCCAATACGGTGGAAGAACTGATCGCGCTCGCCAAGAAGAATCCCGGCAAATACACCTATGCCAGCGGCAGCTCGTCCGCGATCGTCTCGGGCGCGACCTTCGCGCGGCTCGCCGGGATCGACATGCTGCATGTTCCCTACAAGAGCTCGCCACCAGCGATGACCGACGTGATCGCCGGTCGCGTCAGCATGATGTTCACTGACGTCCCCACCGGCCTGCCGCATGTCAACGCCAAGTCGCTGAAGGCGCTGGCGGTGACGACCAAATATCGCTCCAAGATCATGCCGGACCTGCCGACCATGGACGAAGCCGGCGTGAAGGGTTTCGACGTTACCTCATGGCAGGGCTATCTCGGCCCGGCCAACCTGCCCAAGGATGTCGTGGTCAAGCTCAATGCCGAGCTCCGCAAGATCGTCGAGCGTCCGGACATCCAGAAAGAACTCGCCGGCCGCGGCATGGAAGCGTTCTCCAGCACGCCGGAAGAGTTCGATGCATTCCTGAAGGACCAGCTCGTCGTATGGCAGAAACTTGTCGAGGGCGCCGGGATCGAGAAGCAATAACGATTGCTACGAGACCGCCCGGATGGATCGATTGATCCGGGCGATCGCCATCATATTCCCAGGAACTTGAACGGCGGCGCATCCTTGAACTGCGCCGTCGCATCGCCGGAATAGGTGTGGTCCTGCTCCGCGCCAAGGTCAAGCTTCTTGACCTTCCCGGTCTCGGCCGAAAAATCCATCGCCTTCAAATCGACCCAGAACGTGTTCGGCGTCAGCGCGGACTCGAAGAAGTAGAGCTTGCGCGCATGATCGACGACGGTGCGCCACCGCGTCGACGAGATATTCGGCTGATCCGGCGTCGTGATCCCGTAAGGGACCGAGACGTTGCGGATCACGCTGAACACGCTGGCGATGGCGCGGTTCGGGTTTTCATCCTTCGGGATCGCATTCACATAGAACGAGGCCCGCGCAAAACGATCGGCCGCGCGATTGGTCCCGGGCAGGAATGTCGTGCCGCCGATCTGCTTCCAGTATGTGTTGAGGGCGAGTTGCTCGTCATAGATCGGCGAGTTGGTCATCACCTGATACTGGCGGCCGTGATGAATGACCTGCTTGCCCTTGATGTATTCGACGATGGCGCTGTCGCCGGATGTATCTGACATCGAGAGATGCAGCGTCGCCAGCCGCTGTTCCCCCGGCACCGCATCGGTGACGATGATGAACGGTTCTTTCTCGAGTGCGGCGACAGCCTCCGCCACGGTGGCAAAATTATCGAGCACATACTGCGCCCAGGCCGCGATGGTCAGCCCCGGCCTGCTCTGGTCCAGTCTGGGATATTCGGACTCGACCAACCATAGCAGATTGGCATTCAGCCCGGCTTCGTTGACGCCGTCGGTGGTGGAGATGTCATAGCCCGTGGCGACCACGCTGCCATATTTCGCAGTCCACTTGACCGAGTTCGGGCCGGCCTCGCCCGTTCGCGCGATCCCGCGGGGAAGTATCCAGAGATTGGTGCGGACGTCGGTCTTCCAGTCCATGGAGCGGGCCGTGATCACCTGCCCGCCCGCACCGTGAAACACCAGCCTCGTGCACGCCTCGGCGGTGGTTTGCGCGAGCAGCGCGAGGACCAGCGTGGCCGACAACAGGATGCGCGCGCAGGCAATCATGGCGGGGCTCCAATCCAGGCTTCGCAGTGTCGCGTAGCCGACGTCCATGCTGGCACGACTTCCGGCGGTGATCCAGCCTGTCGCGCGATCTGCAGGCGGCGCTGCCTAACCCGCAGCCATGGCGACCGCATGCCGCAGGGATTTCCCCCGCTGTCATCACACCTTCATGGAACTGTCGCCCCGGCGTAATCGCCACTCTTCAATACACCGCGCGTGGTCCCCCACCCCTCTCAGGAGACAATCCATGCGCAGCACTTTGCTCTGCTCCGTCGCTTCCCTCGTCCTGCTTTCCTCCGCCGCTTTCGCGCAGTCGGAAGGCGAATTCCCCGCCAAGCTCGCCGGCCATGCCGTGCTGCCGGCCTCCTCGACCATTGAGGCCCCCGCCGATGCGCCGAGCGACCTGAAGACCTCCGGCAAATACACCACCGGCAAGCGCGTCGAGAAGCTCGGCAGCGTGATGGGCAAGTCCAAGGAACGCGACACCGGCATTGCGCTGCCGATGAAGGGCCAGCCGCTGCAGGGCCATTCCGGCATCAAGACCATGCCCGATGGCTCCTTCTGGGTGCTGACCGACAACGGCGCCGGCTCGCGCGCCAATTCGCCGGACTACATGATCTATCTCAACCGCCACAAGATCGACTGGAAGAGCGGCAAGATCGAGAAGCAGGAAACCGTGTTCCTGCACGATCCCGACAAGAAGGTGCCGTTCCGCATCGTTCATGAAGACACCGCGAAGCGCTATCTGACCGGCTCCGACGTCGACACCGAAGGCTTCCAGATCGTCGGCGACAATTTCTGGATCGGCGAGGAATTCGGCCCCTACATCATCAAGGCCGACAAGACCGGCAAGGTGCTGGAAGTGTTCGAGACCATGGCCGACGGCAAGCCGGTGCGCTCGCCGGATCACTGGCAGGTGGCAACGCCGGGCGCGCCGGGCGCCAGCTACACCAATGTCAATCTGCGTCGCTCGAAGGGCTATGAAGGCTTCGCCGCGTCGAAGGACGGCAAGTTCCTGTACGGCCTGCTCGAAGGCCCGCTGTGGGACGCCGAGAAGAAGGACTGGGAAAAGGTCGACGGCAAGGAAGCCGCCCGCATCCTGGAATTCGACGTGGCCGCGCAGAAGTTCACCGGTCGTTTCTGGCACTATGTGTTCGAAACCAACGGCAATGCCATTGGCGACTTCAACATGATCACCGCCGACAACGGCCTGATCATCGAGCGTGACGACGGCGAAGGCACCAAGGACAAGGCCTGCGCCGACGGCAAGCGTGGCACCGACTGCTTCCCGGACCTGCCGAAGCTGAAGCGCGTCTACAAGATCGAAATGAACGACAGCAATGTCGGCAAGCCCGTCCGCAAGGTCGGCTATATCGACCTGCTCAAGATCCAGGACCCGAACAAGCTGGCCAAGAAGCCGCTGAACGACGGCGTGCTGGCCTTCCCGTTCTTCACCATCGAGAACGTCGATCAGGTCGATGCCACGCATATCATCGTCGGCAACGACAACAACCTGCCGTTCTCGTCGAGCCGCGATCCGAACAAGGCCGACGACAACGAATTCGTCCTGCTCGAAGTCGCTGACTTCCTGAAGGCGAAGTAAGACAGCTTCAGGCGATCGCCTGAAACGCGAAAGCCCTCCCGCAAGGGAGGGCTTTTTGTTTTCCCTCCCCACGGCGCGGCTACGCCGCTTGGGGGAGGAAGAAGAGCTACGCCGCCCTGACCTTGGCCAGGAATTCATCCACCGCCTTGCTCAGAATGCCCGACTGACCATCGAGCTCCCGCGCACTGGACAGCACCATTCCTGCCGCCTGGCCGGTGGCCTCCGCCGCCGAGCTGACGCCGCCGATATGTTTGCTGACCTCATTGGAGCCGGCCGCCACCGACTGGATGTTGCGCGCAATATCCTGCGTGGCCGCGCCCTGCTCCTCCACCGCCGCGGAGATCGTGGTGGTGATCTGGCTCATCTGCGCGATCGTGGTGGTGATGGCGTTGATGGAGCTGACCGCCTCATTGGTCGATGCCTGCATGGCGGCGACCTGCGCCGAGATTTCCTCGGTGGCCTTGGCCGTCTGGCTTGCCAGCGCCTTCACTTCCGACGCCACGACCGCGAAGCCCCGACCGGATTCCCCGGCACGCGCCGCCTCGATGGTCGCATTGAGGGCGAGCAGATTGGTCTGCGACGCAATGCTGTGAATCAGTTGCACCACTTCGCCGATCTTCTCGGCACCGCTGGAGAGCTGCTGCACGGTGGCATTGGTGCGCTCCGCATCGCCGACCGCCTTGCTGGCAATCTCGCTGGACGCTGCGACCTGGCGCAGCACTTCGCTCACGGACGCCGACAGCTCTTCGGCGGCAGCCGCCACCGTGCTCACATTGTCCGACGAGCGCGCTGATGCCGCACCAACCGTCGATGCCCGTGCGCTCGCTTCGCTGGCGGTCGACGTCATCGACTGCGCCGTGCCCTGCATCCCGGCGGCAGCACTAGACACCGATCGAACGATGCCGTTGACGCTGCGCTCGAAATCGTCTGCGAGACTCTCCATGGTCGCCCGCCGTTCGGCCATCGCCTTTGACTGGGTCTCCGCCTCGATCTTGTCGAGGCCACGGATGCGCAACGCATTGTCCTTGAACACCTGGACCGTCGCCGCCATCGCGCCGATCTCGTCGCGACGTTCGACGCCCGGGATCGCATCGTCGAGCGCGCCATCGGCGATGCCGCGCATCCGCGCGCCGAGCCTGCCGAGCGGCAGCGTGATGCTGCGGCCGATCAGCCAGGCCAGCAGACCGAGCGTGACGATCACCCCGAGGGCCGCCATCATCACGCTGCGTGCGCTATCCCAGAG
>Ga0102592_1000495_pt1 | contig 65440 bp, 55 predicted proteins | sample AraplaCol_mMF_r2_FD_76861 | JGI IMG/M metagenome (GOLD analysis project Ga0102592, IMG submission 76861) | Arabidopsis root microbial communities from North Carolina, USA - plate scrape MF_Col_mMF_r2 (SPADES assembly) (version 2) | ecosystem: Host-associated > Plants > Roots > Endosphere...
ATGACGGACCTCAGTTCTTCTTCTTGCGGGCGTGACGGCTCGACACGATGAACGTATCGGTCCGCTTGTTCGAGCGGGTCTTCTTACCCTTGGTCGGCAGACCCCAGGGCGTGACCGGATGACGGCCGCCAGAGGTCCGGCCTTCACCACCGCCGTGCGGATGGTCGACCGGGTTCATCGAGACGCCGCGGTTATGCGGACGGCGGCCGAGCCAGCGCGAGCGACCAGCCTTGCCGTCGTTCCGGTTCATATGATCCGGGTTCGAGACGGCGCCGACCGTGGCGTAGCACTGGCCCGAGATCAGGCGCTGCTCGCCCGAGTTCAGGCGGACAATGACGTAGCCCTGGTCGCGACCGACGATCTGGGCATAGTTGCCGGCCGAACGGGCCAGGGCGCCGCCCTTGCCGATCTTCAGCTCGACATTGTGCACGATCGTGCCGATCGGCAGCGCGCCCATCGGGGCCGCGTTGCCGGGCTTCACGTCGACCGTGTCACCGGCGATCACCGTGTCGCCGACAGCCAGGCGCTGCGGCGCCAGGATGTAGGCCTGCTCGCCGTCCTGATACTTGATCAGGGCGATGAAGGCCGTGCGGTTCGGATCGTACTCGAGCCGCTCGACGGTCGCCGGAATGCCGGCCTTGCCGCGACGCTTGAAGTCGACGAGACGCAGCGTGCGCTTGTGACCACCGCCGCGGAAGCGGACGGTGATGCGACCCATGTTGTTGCGGCCGCCCGAGGAGCTTTTGCCCTCGGTCAGCACCTTGACCGGCTTGCCCTTGTAGAGCTCGCTGCGGTCGACGATCACGAGCTGGCGAAGGCTCGGCGTGATCGGCTTGAAATGTTTCAAAGCCATGATGCTTCCCTCACAGGCCCGTGGTCACGTCGATGGAGTGGCCCTCTTCGAGGGTCACGACCGCCTTCTTGACGTCCGAACGCTGGCCGGGACGGCCACGGAACATCTTGACCTTGCCCTCGGTGACGATCGTGTTGACGCTCTTCACCTTGACGTCGAAGAGCTTCTCGATCGCCGCCTTGATCTGCGGCTTCGTTGCGGTCTTAGCAACTTTGAAGACAACCTTGTTATGCTCCGAGAGCATCGTCGCCTTCTCGGTGATGACCGGCGCCACGATCACATCGTAGTGGCGCGGGTCGAGGTTCTTGGCGGACTGGCTCATTTGAAGCGCGCCTCCAGCGCATCGACGGCCGCGCGCGTCAGGACAAGCTTGTCGCGACGCAGGATGTCGTAAACGTTGATGCCCTGGACCGGCAGCACGTCGACATTCGGGATCGAGCGAGCGGCCAGGCCGAAATTGGTATCGATCTCGGCGCCGCCGATGATCAGCGCGCTCGACAGGTCGAGCTTGCCGAAATGGCCCAGCAGCACCTTGGTCTTCGGCTCGGACAGCGTCACATCATCGATGATGATGATGCCGGCATCCTTGGCCTTGGCCGAGAGAGCGTGACGCAGAGCCAGCGCACGGACCTTCTTGGGAAGGTCGTGGCCGTGATCCCGCACGACGGGGCCGAAGGCCTTGCCGCCGCCGCGGAACTGCGGAGCCGAAGCCGCGCCGTGGCGAGCGCCGCCGGTGCCCTTCTGCTTGTAGATCTTCTTGCGGGTGCGATCGACTTCCGAGCGGCCCTTGGACTTGTGGGTCCCGGCGCGACGCTTGGCGAGCTGATAGCGGACCATGCGGGCCAGCAGATCGGCGCGCGGCTCGAGGCCGAACACCTCATCCGACAGCTCGACCGAACCGGCCGACTTGCCCTCGAGAGTGGTGATATCGAATTTCATCACGCGTTCTCCTCAGCCTGGGCCGCAGGAGCCTCATCCGCCTTGCCCTCGCCGGAAACCTTGAACTTGCCCGGCAGCGGCGCGTCCTTCGGCAGGGCGCGCTTGACGGCGTCACGGACATGAATCCAGCCGCCGGCGACGCCAGGAACGGCGCCCTCGACGAGGATCAGTCCACGCTCGGCATCCGTCTGGACGACGCGCAGGTTCTGCGTGGTGACGCGCTCGGCGCCAAGATGGCCCGGCATCTTCTTGTTCTTGAAGGTCTTGCCCGGGTCCTGACGGCCACCGGTCGAACCGATCGAGCGATGCGAGACCGACACGCCGTGCGTGGCGCGCAGACCGCCGAAGTTCCAGCGCTTCATACCGCCGGCGAAACCCTTACCGGTGGTGGTGCCGGAGACGTCGACGAACTGGCCGACGACGAAGTGGTCCGCGGTCAGCTCGGCGCCGACGGGGATCAGCGCATCATTGCTGACGCGGAACTCGACCACCTTGCGCTTCGGCTCGACCTTGGCGACCGCGAAATGACCGCGCTCTGCCTTCGAGACATTCTTCACCTTCGCCTGGCCGGAGCCCAGCTGCACGGCCACATAGCCGTTCTTCTCGATCGTGCGATGCGCGACGACTTGGCAGTTGTCGAGCTTCAGCACGGTGACCGGGATGTGCTCGCCGGCATCCGTGAAGATGCGGGTCATCCCGACTTTCTGTGCAATCACACCGGAACGCATCGGTGCATACCTTCCTCTGGGGTCATGTCCATCCGGGGTCACCGGAAACAGAGGACCCGTTTAATCGGATCCGAAGATGGTCAGACGAAGTGGAAACCGCTTCGTCGTTCAGGCCATCTCCGACTTAAAGCTTGATTTCGACGTCGACGCCGGCGGCGAGATCGAGCTTCATGAGGGCGTCGACCGTCTGGGGGGTCGGGTCGACGATGTCGAGAACCCGCTTGTGGGTCCGCATCTCGAACTGCTCGCGCGACTTCTTGTCGATGTGGGGCGAGCGGTTGACGGTGAACTTCTCGATGAGCGTGGGCAGCGGAATCGGTCCGCGGACCTGGGCGCCCGTCCGCTTCGCGGTCGACACGATCTCGCGCGTCGAAGCGTCGAGGATGCGGTGGTCGAACGCCTTGAGGCGGATCCGAATGTTCTGACCGTTCATGGTCTCTATTCTCCGTGACGTGAGAAAAGGCAAAGGCCCCGAAGGGCCCCTGCCCCTCACGCAAACGCGTTACGCGATGATCGAGGCGACGACGCCGGCGCCGACGGTACGACCGCCTTCGCGGATGGCGAAGCGCAGCTTCTCTTCCATCGCGATCGGGGCGATCAGCGTCACCTCCATCGAGATGTTGTCGCCCGGCATCACCATCTCCGTGCCTTCCGGCAGCGAGACCACGCCGGTCACGTCCGTCGTGCGGAAGTAGAACTGCGGGCGGTAGTTGGTGAAGAACGGCGTGTGACGGCCACCCTCTTCCTTCGTCAGGATGTAGGCCTCGGCCTTGAACTTCGTGTGCGGCTTCACCGAGCCCGGCTTGCACAGCACCTGGCCGCGCTCGACGTCCTCACGCTTCGTGCCGCGCAGCAGCGCGCCGATGTTGTCGCCCGCCTGGCCCTGGTCGAGCAGCTTGCGGAACATCTCGACGCCCGTGACGGTCGTCTTCACGGTGTCCTTCAGGCCGACGATCTCGATTTCCTCGCCGACCTTCACGATGCCGCGCTCGACGCGGCCGGTCACCACCGTGCCGCGGCCCGAGATCGAGAACACGTCTTCGACCGGCATCAGGAACGGCTGGTCGATCGGACGCTCCGGCTGCGGGATGTAGTCGTCGACCGTCTTCATCAGCGCCACGACCGCGTCATGGCCGATCGCCTTGTCGCCGTTGTCGAGAGCGACCTTGGCCGAGCCCTTGGTGATCGGGATGTCGTCGCCGGGGAAGTCGTACTTCGAGAGGAGCTCGCGGATCTCCATCTCGACGAGCTCCAGCAGCTCGGCGTCGTCGACCAGGTCGACCTTGTTCATGAACACCACCAGCGCGGGAACGCCGACCTGGCGCGCCAGCAGGATGTGCTCGCGGGTCTGCGGCATCGGGCCGTCGGCCGCCGAAACCACCAGGATCGCGCCGTCCATCTGCGCAGCGCCCGTGATCATGTTCTTCACGTAGTCGGCGTGGCCGGGGCAGTCGACATGCGCATAGTGACGGTTGGCCGTCTCGTATTCGACGTGGGCCGTCGAGATCGTGATGCCGCGCGCCTTCTCTTCCGGAGCCTTGTCGATCTGGTCATACGCCGTGAACGAAGCGCCGCCCGTCTCGGCCAGAACCTTCGTGATCGCAGCCGTCAATGACGTCTTGCCATGGTCAACGTGACCAATCGTTCCAATGTTGCAGTGCGGCTTGTTCCGCGAAAACTTCTCTTTGGCCATGACACCCTTGTCCTCGAAGGCGGCCCTTCGGGCCCAGAAACGCGGTCGCATTAGGGGGTTTTGAAGCGGGATGCAAGGCGGCAGCGCCAGAGCCCGGATCAGAGCCCGAACACCCGCCGATAGCGCTTCACCATCTCCGGATCGCCCGAGACCTTCTCGGGATTGTCCGAGAGCTTCACCGCCGGCCGGCCGTTCGCCTTCGTGACCTTGCAGACCAGCGAGATCGGATCGAGCGCGCGCGACCCGTCGGGCGAGCAGCCGACGAGATCGTTGGTCAGGTCCGTGCCCCAGCCGAAGGCCATGCGAACCTTGCCGTCGAAATGGTGATAGACGCGCTCGATCGCATCGACATCGAGCCCGTCCGAGAAGACCAGCATTTTGTCGCGCGGGTCGCGCCCATGCTCGCGCCACCAGGCCATGATGGTCTCGCCGGCCGGGATCGGCGGCGCGCTGTCGGGGCGGAAGCCCGTCCAGTCGGCGACCCAGTCCGGCGCATGGCGCAGGAAGCTCTGCGAACCGAAGGCGTCCGGCAGCGCGATCAAGAGGTTGCCGCCATAGACCTGGCGCCACTCGTCGAGCACCCGATAGGGCGCGCGCAGCAACTCCTCGTCCGAATCGGCGAGCGCCGCCAGTACCATCGGCAGTTCATGCGCATTGGTGCCGATCGCCTCGAGATCGGCATCCATCGCGAGCAGCACGTTCGAGGTGCCGGTGAAGGCCGAGCCCAGCCCCTCCTTCAGCGCCTCGACGCACCAGCGCTGCCAGAGATGGCCATGGCGGCGGCGCGTGCCGAAATCGGAGAGCTTGAGGTTGGGCAGCTTCTGCAGCCGCTCGACCTTGTCCCACATCTTGGCCTTGCCGCGTGCATAGAGCACGTCGAGCGAGAAGCGCTTCTGGCCGAGCATGACGCGCCTCGCACGCAGCTCGTTGACGATCGCCAGCGCCGGCACCTCCCACATCGTGCTATGGGTCCAGGGTCCCTCGAAATGCAGCTCATACTGGCCGTCGACCTTGCGCAGGTCGTAATCGGGCAACTGGAAATCGGCGAGCCAGGCCATGAAATCCGGCGAGAACATCTGCGTCTTGCCGTAGAAGCTGTTGCCGGCGAGCCAGATCAGTTCGTTCTTGGTGAAGCGCAGCGAGCGGGCATGGTCGAGCTGCGCCCGGAGTTCGCCCTCGTCGACGATGTCCGCGAGCCGGATATGGTTCGAGCGGTTGATCAGCGAGAAGGTGACCTGCACGTCCGGATGGAAGGCCCGGATCATCTGCAGCATCAGGAGCTTGTAGAAATCCGTGTCGAGCAGGCTGCGGATGATCGGGTCGAGCCGCCAACCGTGGTTGTAGGTCCGCGTCGCGATGTCGGTGAAGATCATATCGAAGTCCGGGCCGGCTCACGGCGTATGCGGTGGAACGGCGCGGGCGCCGGGCGAAGGAAGCGCATCAGAACAGCGCCTTGAGCCCCGGCGCAAGCGCGGGCCACGCAGCCATGCCCAGCGACAGCACCATGAGGGCGACCAGCAATACGCCGAGCAGCGGCAGCACGGCCCGGAAAACTGCCCCCGCCGGCACCCGCATAATGCCGCTGACGACATAAACGAGAATTCCGAGCGGCGGCGTCAGACCATGGATCATCAGGTTGACGACCAGCACCACGCCGAACTGGATCGGATCGAGCCCCGCCGCCACGGCAACCGGCAGGAGCAAAGGCGCCAGCAGCAGGATCGCCGCGCCGATGTCGAGGAAGAGCCCGGCGACCAGCAGCACGAGATTGGCGAGCAGCATCACCGCAAAGGGTCCGGCGCCGAAAGCTGTGACCAGCTCGGCCATCTGCTCGGAGACACGGTCGACCGCAAGCAGGAAGGCGAAGGGCGCCGAGGCTCCGATCAGCAGGCCGATCGCTGCCGCCTCTGACGCTGATTTGCGCAAGGCCGCCAGGACGCCTTGCCCGTCCAGGCTGCGCAGCGCGAGACAGGTCACCGCGGCATAAGCGACGGCGAGCGCCGAGGCCTCCGTCACCGTCACAACGCCGAAGCGGATGCCGACGACCACGACGATGCCGAGCCCGATCGCGGGGATGGCGCCGATCAGCGCCCTGCCCCGCTCGGCCATGCTCGCCTTCGGCGCCGCATCGACGACGCCGCGCGCGCTGAGATGGATGCCGATCGCCAGCGCCAACGCCAGCACGCCGCCCGCGACGAAACCGCCGACCAGCAATGAGCCGACCGAGAGATTCGTCGCGCTCGCCAGGATCAGGAAGGCGATAGAGGGCGGGATGATGTTGTCGAGCATCGAGACGCCCGCCACGATCGCCGCCGCATTGGCCGGCGGATAGCCGCGCGCCACCAGGGTCGGCGCCATCACCTTGGCCCCGAAAGCGGCATTGGCCACAGAAGAGCCCGACGCCCCCGAGAACAGCACGCTCGCGACCAGCGCCGTCTGCGCCAATCCGGCCCGCCAATGGCCAACGAGCGTCGCGGCAAAGCGGATCAGGCGCTCGGCGAGCCCGCCTTCGGTCAGCAATTCGCCGGCCAGCAGGAAGAACGGGATCGCCAGCAGCAGGAACTTGCCGACGCCGCCGACCAGGGTCTGTACGATCGCCGGTTCCGGCATCAGCCCGCCGAACGGCCCGGTCAGCGAGACGCCGGCCAAGAGGGCGAAGGGCAACGGCGCGCCAAGGAGCAGCCCCGCCCCCGCGACGAGCGCGGCAACCAGGCTCGGCGTCGGAAACAGATCGAAGGCGAGCTGCGCCAATGCGTAGAGGCATGCGCCGAGCACGAGTGCCGCGATGGCGCCCGCCCAGCCCCGCTCCTGCCCGGCCCGCAGGAACAGCGCCAGAATGGTCAGCCCGCCGCCGCAGGCGAAGACGGCGAAGCGCAAGGCTTCCGGCAGGCCGAGTACGGTGGAATGCCCACCGACATGCCCGGCAACGCTTGCCCCGCCGGCCGCAAGCACCATCGCACCCTGGAAAGCGATCGCATCCGCGAACACGGCCGCGATCCGGCGCGGCAGCGCCGGCAACAGGCGCACCAGCACATCGAGCCGCATCGCCAGTGCCCCGGTGACGGCGAGCGGCGCCCCGACCGCGATCAACGCCAGATTCAGCCAGATCGCGAGCTCGTCAGACCAGACGAAGCCGCCGCCAAACAGATAGCGCTGCAGAACAGCCGCCATGACCACGAGAAACAGCGCGGCGAGGATCGCAGCGCCGAAATATTCCAGCATCGTGCGAAGGACAGCCTCCGCCCGCTCCGGGAAACGGTTCCCGCGCTCTCGATCGTCCGATTGGCTCATCCCCGCCGCCATCCCCGTCCGGTTGTCTGCCGGTCTCGGGCACTCCCCGTCAAGCCGCTGGAATTGACATCATCCCCGAATTGACCGCAGGAGCAGGCTTGTGGCGCCGTCCCGGCCGGGATTGGATGGCGCCATCGCTTAAGCTTTTTCCAGCCTTCCAGAAGATGCGCATGGCTTCCGAAACGACCTCGCCCTTAGCCGGCTTCGGCACTGCCCCCGCCACGCCCTACGACCTCGCCGTCATCGGTGGCGGCATCAATGGCTGCGGCATCGCCCGCGACGCGGCGGGACGCGGCGCTTCGGTCGTGCTGTTCGAGAAGGACGACCTCGCCAGCGCGACCTCCTCGCGCTCGACCAAGCTGATCCATGGCGGCCTGCGCTATCTCGAGCATTACAAGTTCAGGCTGGTGCGCGAGGCGCTGATGGAGCGCGAGCGGCTCTGGGCCATCGCGCCGCATATCATCCGCCCGCTGCGCTTCGTGCTGCCGCATCACAAGGGCCTGCGCCCGGCCTGGCTGCTCCGGCTCGGCCTGTTCCTCTACGACCATATCGGCGGCCGCAAGCTCCTGCCGGCGACGCGCACGCTCGACCTCGCCCATGACGCGGTCGGCAAGCCGTTGAAGGACAACCAAGCCAAGGCCTTCGAATATTCCGATTGCTGGGTCGAGGATGCCCGCCTCGTCGTGCTGAACGCGATGGACGCAGCCGTTCGCGGCGCCGCGATCCATACCCGCACCCGCGTCACCGCGGCGCGGCGCGAGAACGGGCTCTGGCAGCTCGACACCGACGGCTCCGAAGGCCGGCAGACGATCTGGGCGCGCACGCTCGTCAACGCCGCCGGCCCCTGGGTCGGCGAGGTCCTGAACGGCGTGATCCACACCAACGCCAAGGCCGGCGTCCGCATGGTCCAGGGCAGCCATATCGTCGTGCCCCGGCTCTACGAGCACGACCGCTGCTACATCTTCCAGAACGCGGACGGGCGCATCATCTTCGCCATCCCCTACGAGCAGGATTTCACGCTGATCGGAACGACCGACCGCGATTATCACGGCGACCCGGCCGAGGTCGTCGCGACGCCGGACGAGATCGCCTATCTCTGCGCCGCCGCGAGCGAATATTTCCGCCAGCCCGTCAAGCCCGAATCCGTCGTCTGGACCTATTCGGGCGTGCGTCCGCTCTACGATGACGGCGCCTCCAAGGCGCAGGAGGCGACGCGCGACTACGTGCTGACGCTCGACGCTCCCGAAGGCGAAGCGCCGCTGCTCTCCGTCTTCGGCGGCAAGATCACGACCTATCGCCGTCTCGCCGAGGCCGCGATCGCGAGGCTCGCGCCGCTGGTGCCTTGGGCGGCCCGCGCCGAATGGACGGTTGCCGGCGCCCTGCCCGGCGGCGATTTTCCGGTCGGCGGTTTCGACAAGCTGGTCGGTGAGATTGCTGCGGCCTATCCTTGGCTCGAACGACGGACTGCAACGCGGCTTGTCCGCGCCTACGGCACCCGCACCCGCGATATCCTCGGCGACGCGAAGAACGCCGGAGATCTCGGCCGCCATTTCGGGGCCGACCTCTATGAGCGCGAGATCCGCTACCTGATGAAGGCGGAATGGGCGCGCCGGGCGCAGGACGTGCTCTGGCGCCGCGGCAAGCTCGGCCTGCGGTTGTCGAAAGCGGAGAACGAAGCGCTCGACGACTTCATGCAGGACGCCGCGTCGCTCTAGACGCGTTCAGGAAATCCAGGCCGGCGGCCTGACGACGATGACCTTGCCGGTGCCGTCGACCTGGATGTACTTGCCGTTGCCGCCCGTCTTGACCCCGTCCCAGCCGAGCCGCCCATGCTTCGGGCCGAAATGGCCGGAGCCGTCATTGGCGCCGTTCGAATGGGCGATCAGCAGCGCGTCCGGCACCACGTTGGTGTAGGACACCAGCGCGATATGCCCGGGCTTGCGGGTTTCCAGCATCTTGTCGGTCATCCAGACGACCATGTCGCCGGTCCGGATATCGTCGAAATCCCAGATCAGGGCACTTGGCAGTCCGGGCGGCTTGCCCGTCTTGGCGGCTCCGACAAGGAACGGGCAGCTCGCACCGCCCGAATACTTGTCGATGCTGATCCGCTTCATCTCGTTGTAATAGGCGACGACGAAGCCAGTGCAGTCGACGCCGAGGCTCTGGTCGGCCCAAGCCTGGATCGTGTCTTCCGTCGCCTTTCCGGTGTCGAGGGCGAGGTTGAGGATATGCTCGCAGTCGTCGGGGCTGACCTTGCCCATGCTGGCGCGGGTGAAAGCCTTCTTGTCGACGCTGAGCTTTCTTTTCGCCGCCTCCTGCACGACGAGACTGCGCTTGGTCGCGCCCGCATCGGAATTATGGATGCCGATCATGTATTTGTTGATCGACACCGTGGTGCCGCCCGCCGACACGTTCCAGTAGCGGTCCACCCAGTCGGCGGGTGACGGCGAGGCATTGGCGATGTCCGTCGGATTGCTCGGGTCCGGCACCATGGGCAGCCTCCTCGCCGGGATGTTGCGGAAATCTTGCTTACGCCACCTGGTAGGCGAATTGCCCCTCCTCGACCGAGACCTTCGCCTCGGTGAGCGGCTTCTTCTCCAGCTGCAGGTTGAGGATCGCGCGCGAGAGCGCCGGCAGCATCGAGTTGGTGATGATGTTGTCGATCATGCGCCCGCCCGAATCCGGGTCGTTGCACTGCCCGACGATGTGCTCGACCACCGCATCGTCATAGACGAAGGCCGCCTTGTGGTTCTCGGCCAGCCGCTTGCCGATGCGCCCGAGCTGGAGCCGAACGATCCCGGCCAGCATGTCCGAGGATAGCGGATAATAGGGGATGGTCACGAGCCGCCCGATCAGTGCCGGCGGGAAGACCTTCAGCAGCGCGGGCCGGAGACTCACCGCCATCACCTCGGGATCGGGCTTGGCCGCGCCGTTCGCGGACAGGCTCATGATCTCGTCGGTGCCGACATTCGAGGTCAGGATGATCAGCGTGTTTTTGAAGTCGATGCGCCTTCCGGTGCCATCCTCCATCTGACCCTTGTCGAAGACCTGGAAGAAAAGCTCGTGCACGTCGGGATGGGCCTTCTCGACCTCGTCGAGCAGCACGACCGAATAGGGCTTGCGCCGCACGGCCTCCGTCAGCCGGCCGCCCTCGCCATAGCCGACATAGCCGGGAGGCGCGCCCTTGAGCGTCGAGACGGTATGGGCCTCCTGGAACTCGCTCATATTGATGGTGATGACGTTCTGCTCGCCGCCATAGAGCGATTCCGCCAGCGCCAGCGCGGTCTCGGTCTTGCCGACGCCGGAGGGGCCGCAGAGCATGAACACGCCGATCGGCTTGTTGGGATTGTCGAGCCGGGCGCGGTTGGTCTCGATGCGCTTGGCAATCATGCCGATGCCGTGCCCCTGCCCGACGACACGCTTGTTCAGCGTCTCCGCCAGATTGAGCACGGTCTCGATCTCGTCCTTGACCATCCGGCCGACCGGGATGCCGGTCCAGTCCGAGACGACGGAGGCGACCGACTGCTCGTCGACATGGGCATAGATCATCCGGTTGGCAGGATCGATCTCGCCCAGCGCCGCGAATTTGGCGTTGAGCACGGCACGAGCTTCCTCGGGATCAGCCGCAAGTTCGGCGGCGGGGACCTCCACTTCGGCCGGCGCAGGCGCGACATTCTCGTTCGCCTCCTGCTTGCCGTTTTCCTTCTTCGCCTCCCCGCCCGGGGCTTTCTCACCGAGCTTCGCGCGAAGTGCCTTGATCTCCTCGACGATGGCAAGCTCGCCCGCCCAAGCGCCCTCGAGCGCCGCGAGCCTCTCCTGCCGCTCGGCAATCTCCGCTCCGATCTCGCCCAGACGCTTGGTCGCATCCGTACCGAGATCGGCATCCGCCGTCAGCGCCGCCTTCTCCTGCTCCAGTGAGGCGATCGCCACCCGCGCATCCTCGATCGCGGCCGGGGTCGCGCTCTGGCTGATGGCGACGCGGGCGCAGGCCGTGTCGAGCAGGCTGACCGCCTTGTCCGGGAGTTGTCGCGCCGGGATGTAGCGATGCGAGAGCGATACCGCCGCGACGATCGCCGCATCCGAGATGCGGACCTTGTGGTGCTTCTCCATCGGGCCGATCAGCCCGCGCAGCATGGTGCAGCAGCGCGCCACATCGGGCTCATCGACCTGCACCGGCTGGAAGCGCCGGGTCAGCGCCGGGTCCTTCTCGAAATACTGGCGATATTCCGACCACGTCGTCGCGGCGATGGTGCGCAGCGTGCCGCGCGCCAGCGCCGGCTTCAGGAGGTTCGCGGCATCGCCCGTACCGGCCTGCCCGCCGGCGCCGATCAGCGTATGCGCCTCGTCGATGAACAGGATCACCGGCGTCGGCGAGGACTGGACTTCGTCGATCACCGAGCGCAGCCGCTGCTCGAACTCGCCCTTCATCGAGGCGCCGGCCTGCATCAGGCCGATATCGAGCGCGCAGACGCGCACGCCGCGGAGCGGCGGCGGGACATCGCCGGACGCGACGCGTTGCGCGAACCCCTCCGCGATCGCCGTCTTGCCGACGCCGGCCTCGCCGGTGAGGATCGGGTTGTTCTGGCGCCGCCGCATCAGCACGTCGATGACCTGCCGGATCTCGTCGTCGCGGCCGAGGATCGGGTCCATCGTGCCGGAGCGGGCCTTGACGGTGAGGTCCTGCGAGAAGCGGTCGAGCGCCGTCGTGCCCTTTGCGCCCTCGGCCTGTTCGGCGCCGGGCGTCCCAGCCGCACGCAGGCCCGAACCGTCCATCGGACGCAGGTTTTCTTCCTCCGAGCTTTCCCAGATTTTCCCGTATCCTGCGGCCAGTTCCTCGACCGGGATCTTGGAGAATTCCTTGGAGAGCCCGGTCAGTACCCGGCGCAATTCGGTCGATTTCAGCGCCGCGACGAGCAGGTGGCCGGTCCTGATCTGCGTCTCCCCGAAGAACAGGGTCGCGTAATGCCAGCCACGGTCGAGGATATCGACGATGTGGTTGGCGATGCCCGGCATCTCCGTCTCGTTGCGGCGGAAGCCTTCGACCACGCCGCCGAGCTCCATCAGCATCTTGGCGCGGTCGAGCTTGTAATGGTCGGCCGTCAGGGTCAGGTCGTTGCTGGTGCCTTGCAGGATCTGCAGCAGCCAATGCGCCAGCTCGACATTGCGGTTCCCCGCCCCCTTCGCCTGCCGCAGCGCCTGCAGGAAGGTGTCGTAGCCCACCCGGTTGAGCTTACCTGTGACGGCTTCGAGGCTGATATCGGCCATGGTCGTCCCCTTCAATGTCCGGTGGCGGCGGTGCGGCTTCGTTTCAGGCGCAGGCTTTCGGCAGGGTGGAAGCGGGCGTCGCGGCGCAAGGCGCCCTCCTCGACATCCCAGTTCGGCGCCATCCAGCTCGTCCAGCCGAGATGGCCGGACTGGCCGAGCCGAACCGGCTTCACCGCACCCACTGGCAGGGCGAGCTCGACATCCCATTCGAACTGCTCGCCGAGATGGAAGAACACCGCATCCGCCAGCGGCTCGCAGCGATCCCCGTTCGGCAGGAAGCGCTCGTACTGTGCGAGATCATCAGCGACGATCTTGATGCGGAACTTGTCCTCGACGCTGTAGACGCTGCCGCCCAGCAAGGCGTCGTTGCCGAGCGCGCAATGCGCCTGCCCAAGCCGCGTGCGGTCACCTGGATCGAAGGCCAGCCACATCCCGGCGAACTGTTCGATCTCGATATCGGCCTTGAACAATCCGGCGAGGAAGCGCCGCAGGCGCGAGGCCGATTTCGCCTGCGCTCCGATCAGCCCGGCATGGGCGAGCTTCTCGGCATCCGGCACGCTGTCGCGCTTGAGATAGGGCTTCGAGCCCACCCCGATCATGCTGCCGATATAAGCGGCGAAACGGTCGAGATCGGGCCGGTCATGCTGCGCGATCGGTCGGGAATCCGCCCAGGCGCGATAGAACAACTGCAGGAAGCGATGGTTGAAGATGTCGAGGAAACGCGGGAAGGCGTCGTCGCGGCTGAGCGTCCAGTGATAGCTCTCCTCGGTCGTCGCCAGCGGCAGCGGCCCTTGCGGCCCGAGCAGGCCGAGGAACTTGACGAAAAGACGCAGACGCCCCTGCCCGTCGCGGTCGGCTTCCGCGAGACTCGACGCCGGAAAGTCGAGATAGGGCTGTTCGCCCAGGGCGAGATATTCGTCGCGCCGCGAGGCGACGTCGCCGACGCGCGGCCGGTCGGGAAAGCTCCGCTCCAGTCGGCGCATCACCGCGTAGAAGTCGAAGCGCCAGGGCTCGGCTTCAAGCTGCGCCTGGTAGTTCGGCGCCTTCTCCAGCGGGGTGGCGGCGTCCTCGCTCACAGGATTCGCCTCGCACCGGCGCGCGGCGGAAAGCGCATGACCTCGCCGCGCTCGACGGTGCGGATCACCGTCTGGGTGAAATGGTTCATCGCCGCATATTCGGCGAAGAAGCGGTCGAGCACCGCTCCGAGCAGGAAGACGCCCGAGCCCTCGAAAGCCTTCTCGTCAAGCAGCACGGTGATTTCGAGCCCGCGCGCAGCCCCGGTGCCGGCCCGTTGCGGAAAGCGGCGCACGACCGCGCGGCTGTCGACGCCCTTGATGCCGCGGATACGCCGCTCGGTGGCGCTGTCGGCGAGATCGGCGAAGAGCGAAAGCAGTTCGCGCAACGCCTCGCCGTTCTCGCCGGCCCCGCGCTGAACGAGCCCGAGATGGTTGAGGCTGATCAGGTTGACCAACCGCCAGGTCACCACGCCGGTGCTGGCGGTCTCCGAGCGCAGCTTGAGCTGGGAGACGACCGGCTCCCGCGGCGGCGTCGGCCCTGCCAGGCAGGCGATATCGAGCGAGACATTGTCGATCAGCCGGAAATCGGCACCGCCCGCGCCCGTCGGCAGATGCTCGGTCAGATGCCGGTTGGAGCAGAGCGCCCGCACGCTGAGCTCGGCCACCGAAGCGTTGTCGGAGAGTCCCGTCGGCTCGACCAGCGAGATGAACATCTCCGTTCCCGTATAGTCGGAAGCCTTGCCCTGCCGGCGCTCGGCCGAGGAGCGCCGCCGCGGCAGGCGCCTCTGCGTGTAATGCAGCCCCTTCGTCGGCGAGGCGCCCTCCGGCGAGGAATAGAGCGGATGGACCGGCTGCTTCTCGCGCCCGCCGACATAATGCGCATGCACCGACAGGATGCTGTGCGGCTCATAGTCGAGCACACGGCTGCGGTCGGGCACGACATGGAACTCGTGCTGGTTCGTCTTGACCGGGATGCGATCCGTCGTCTTCTCGAACAGGTTGATCGCTGGGGCCGCATAGAGCGCGAACATCTCCTTACGCACGGCGGCGGGCAGCCGCGTATTGACCTCGTCGAAGACGAAGATGATGTCGACCGTCTTGGCCTTGAGCTTCGGCATGATGCCGCCGAGCCCCTCTAGCCGGAAGCCCAAGAACTTGCGCGGGAACCAGAACAGTTCGCGCAGCAGGTCGAAGCCGCGGAAGACGCGGGTATCGGCCGGCAGCAGCGCCTCGTCCTCGTCGAAGCCGACCTGTTCGAGCCGGCAGCCGTCGCCCGGCGTCACCACGGGATCGCCGAATTCGTCGAGATGGCGGAAATGGATGCCGATGCAGTTCGCGAAGAGCTGCTCGTAAAGCGCGACCGCGTCAGCCTCGCTCCCGAGCAGATGGAAGGGCAATTCGCGGGTCCGGCAGCCGGAAAACCAGCTCGCCGGGTTCTTCAGCGCCTGCGCGGCCGAGGGCTCCTGCTCCCGATCGGCCATGACCCGGTGATTGAGCGAGATGCGCAGGCCCGACAGGGCGCGGGGACCGGTCCGCAGGCCAAGCGCCTGCAATGGCCCCGGCGCCGGGATGTACTCGGCGGCGGTGATCTCGAACGGCCAGAGCGTCACATCGCCGCCCAGCCGGTAGCGGCAGGCGACCCGGCGCTCGCGCTCCAGATAGGTCGCGTCGATATAGGAACCGCGCGGAACCCGCAGGCCCTCGCGCAGCGCCGGGTCCGAATAGGGCGGCGCCACGCCGGCCAGCAGCGCCGAGGGTGTCGGCGCCAAGTAGTTCGGCAGCAACTGCTCGATCAGATTGTTGGTGAATTCGGGAAACTCGTGCCGGAGCTTGAGCTGGACGCGCGCCGCGAGGAAAGCTGCCCCCTCCAGCAGGCCGCCGACCATCGGGTCCATGCGCTCGCCCGCGAGTCCGCCGAGCCGCTCGGCGATGCCCGGATATTCCTCCGCGAACTCCTTGCTGTGCTCCATGAAGAGCCGGAGTTCCTGATTGTAGAGGTCGAGAAATTCCTGGTTCATCGTCACCGCCCCTTGATGGCGATCTTGCCGGTATCCAGCTCGAGATCGGCGACGAATTGGACGGGAATATTCAGCGGTTCGCAATTCAGATCGGCGCGAACGAGAAATCGGATCTTGAGCTCGGCCGGATCGAGGCTCTCGTCGCGCTCGACGGCTACCGACTTGCGGATCAGGCGCGGCTCGTAGCCGACCAGCACATTGGCCAGGTCCTCGCGGATCGCGTCGACGCGATGCTCGTCGATCGACAACCGGGTCATGTCGGGAAAGCCGTGGTTGAGCACCGATCGGCGCACATGCTCCAGCCCGGACAGGTCGAGCGAGGAGCCGAGATTGATGGTGTTGACCAGCGCGTCGAGATCGATCGCGATCTCGCGGCGCAGCTTCTGCTCGGTGATGGCGGCCCGGGGCGCGGCACGGCGCGGCGCGATCACGCGTTCGCCGCCCTCGTCCCTCAGGTCGAGCGCGGTCTTCGCATCCTTTTCCAGATGCGCCTCCCGGAATGCGAACATCAAAGGCGGCCGCAGCCGCTTCTTCGAGATCGGATCGACCATGGCCTATCGCACCGTCGGCTCGGCAGGCGATCGGCTCCGACGAGCGCCGGAGCCGATCGCCTTCGTTTTACTTGTGGTTGGCCTTGACGTCCCAGGTCATGGTAATGGGCGCATCGAGCGAACCGTCCTGCTTTTGCGGCTTGTACTCGTATTTGATCTTCGCGTAGTTCAGCGAGAACTGGTCGGTCGGGATGCTCGAGCCGCCGGCATGATCGCCGGACTGGTAGCTCGACACCAGCAGGTCCTCCAGCGTCACGACATAATAGTCCTGCTGCGTCTCGCCCTGCTTGCGGACATAGAGCACGGCCTTCTTGATATGCTTGCCGCTGGCGCAGGACAGCGCCAGGTTGGCCGAGGCCTTGCCGACCGAGCAGGTGAAGTGGATGTCCTGGAAGCTCGCCTTGCCGGCACCGCCGCCGGCATTGGACGCATGCGAGCCCTGGTTGGCGACGCCCCAGGAGAAGGACGCGACCTCGATCGTATCCTGATGCTTCTTGTCTTTGCTTTCGCCCTTGATGCCGTCGATCTCGAGCAGGAAGTCGCTAGCCATGTTTACCTCCAATGGTGGGTGCTTTGGGCGCGCGGATGCGGACCCGCTGTGGACGCACTTCTCCTGTCGCGCCGCCCTCGAGCGGCCGGCGCGCTGAAGATTCTCGTTGTCGCCGTCACCTGGGGATCAGGTGACGGTCACTGCTTGGGAGCTGGCAGTCGCGAGACCAGGCTCAGGCCGATATCCATGCCTTCGAGCTGGAAGTGCGGCCGCAGATAGAACTTGGCCGAGTAGTAGCCAGGGTTCTCCTCGTCCTCGAAGACGTCGATGCGCGCATCGGAGAGCGGGCGCCGCGCCTTCGTCTCTTCGCTGGAATTGACCGGATCGCCGTCGACATAATCGGTGATCCACTCCTGCAACCAGCGGCGCAGCGGCTCCTTTTCCTTGTAGGAGCCGATCTTGTCGCGAACCATGCACTTCAGGTAGTGCGCGAAGCGCGAGACCGCGAACATGTAGGGCAGCCGCGAGGACAGGTTGTCCGATGCGGTGGCCGCCACGCCGTCCGGCCCCGAGAAGGCCTTGGGCTTGTAGAGCGACTGGGCCCCGATGAAGGCGGCCTTGTCGGTGTTCTTGCGATGGATCAGCGGGATCAGGCCGGATTTCGCCAGCTCCGCCTCGCGCCGGTCGCTGATCGCGATCTCGGTTGGGCATTTCAGGTCGATGCCGCCGTCATCCGTAGGGAAGGTATGGGTCGGCAAGTTGAGCACCTCGCCACCCGACTGGACGCCGCGGATGCGCGTGCACCAGCCATATTCCTTGAAGGCGCGGTTGATGTTCACCGCCATCGCGTAGGCCGCGTTCATCCAGGCGTATTTCTCGCCCCGGTGCCCGTCGGTATCCTCCTCGAAGGCGAACTCCTCGACCGGCTCTGACTTGGCACCATAGGGCACCCGCGACAGCACCCGCGGCAGGCAAAGGCCGACATAGCGGGAGTCGGCGGCGTCGCGCAGGCCCTTCCAGGCCGCATAATCGGGAGTGTCGAAGACCTTGCCGAGATCGCGCGGGTTGGACAATTCCGTCCAGGTATCCATGCCCATCAGGGTCGGATCGGCGCCGGCGAAGAAGGGCGCATGCGCCGCCGCCGCCACCTTCGACAGATCGCGCAGCAATTGCACGTCGGTCGGGACATGGCTGAAATGATAGTCGCCGACCAGGCAGCCGAAGGGCTGTCCGCCGAGCTGGCCGAATTCCTGCTCGTAGACCTGCTTGAACAGCGGGCTCTGGTCCCAGCGCGCGCCGGGATAGGTCTTGAGATTGCGATAAAGCTCGCCCTTGGAGACGTTCATCACCTTGATCTTCAACTGCGCATCCGTCTCCGAATTGAAGACGAGGTAGTTGAGACCGCGCCAGGCGCTTTCGATCTTCTGGTATTCGGGTGCGTGCAGCACCTCGTTCATCTGCTCGGTGAGCTTGGCATCGAGCCTTGCGATCATCTCCTCGATCGTGTCGATGACATCGCCCTTGATCAGGGTCTGGTCCGCCAGCGCCTGGTTCACCAGGGTCGCGACTGCGTTCTCGACCTCGGTCGCCGCGCGTTCCGTCTTCGGCTTGAAACTCTGCTTGAGGATCGACGAGAAATCGTCGATTTCGCGCGTCTCGACTGCTGCCCCGCCGGGCTTTTGGGTTTGTGCTTCCGCTGCCATTGCCGCCTCGCTCGCTTAACCGCCTGCAGGCCCTGCCCCGTCCACGTGGTCGGGATCGCTTCAGATCATCCGGAGGATCGCTGCCGCGAAGGTGGGTTCCCGACCTCTCGCAGTGAGCTCCGTGGCGGGCCTGCGCCCTGCCCTCAGTTCGCCGTCTTGTCTTCGGAAGGCTCGGCCTTGCCGAGCTTGTCCTTCAGCGCCGCCATCAGCTGGGGATCGGCCAGCAGCGCCTTGATCTGGTCGCTGGCGGCCATCTTGCCGTCCATGTAGCGAAGCAGATTGGCGAGCTGTTCGCGCGCCTCCAGCAACTTCGCCGTCGCCGGGATCTGGCGGGCGATCGCGGCCGGGTTGAAATCCTCGAATTTCGAGAACTTCAGCGCCACCGAAAGCTTCTCGCTGCTGTCGTCGCCCAGCTTGTTGGGCACGTTGAAGGATACCGCCGGCTCGATCGCGGCCATGCGCTGATCGAAATTGTCCATGTCGAAGTCGAGGAACTTGCGCTGCGAGATGTCGGGCTTCTCGATCGCCGAGGCATTACCGGAGAGATCGGCCATCACGCCCATGACGAAGGGCAGCTCGATCTTCTGCTCCGCGTTGTACGGATCCTCATATGTGATGTGGACCCGAGGCGGCCTGTTGCGGCGGATGAACTTCTGTCCAGAATCTCCGGCCATGTGACGTGCCCCTCTGCATTCGTGCCACGCCGACGTAACGTGACATCCTATCCGGTTTCACCCGTCATCGATATAGTCTCGCGACTGTGACGGGAGGTTCAAGGCAATGACGAAAAACTTCCCTAGCTGTCGGCCTCCGGCAACGGCACGACATCTGGCAGGATGTTGCCGAGAAGCGACATGAAATCATGCTGCGCCAGAGCACAGGCCTTGTCCATCAGAAGCGGCGTCGGGTGCGACGGCTCGACCTGGCGGTAGAACGCCGCGACCGCTCTCATGGCGCTCACCGCATCCGCGCGGCTGCCGATCACGATCGCGGACGGCACCGAAACAGCCGGCGCGGCAGCGGCCTCGACCGCATCCTCGGCCGCCGCCTCGCCGTCGCTCTCGTCGGAAGCCTCTTCGCCCGCCTCGGCATCGCTGTCGTAGCTGTCCACACCTTCGTCCGAGTTGTCGCCATAGCTCTCGTCGGCGTCGCTCTCGGCTTCGTATTCGCTCTCCGCCTCGTAGCCGTCCGGCGCAGGCAGCCGCTCGAGCGGCAAGCGGAACCGGCGCTGGTCGCCGATCTCGATCACCGCCTTGTCGACATGCTCGGGGAACATGATCTGGATGACCTCGATCAACGACTTTCCGATCAGCTGCTGCGCCTGCCCGATCAGCAGGACGGCCGGGCTCGAAGGCTCGGTTTTGCGAAAGTAGCCGAGGCAGGCAGACAGCGTATCCTTCACATGGAGGATGCTCGACAGGCTGCCCGGAACGAAGCTGGCGGTGTTTGCTGCCGACCCCTGCGGACCGGTCGCCACGAGCTCCGGTCCCGCCGCCTGATGGCCCGGGACGCGCCGTGCGACCGCTGCGTCCAGGAAGGCGGCGATCTGGTCCAGCAGCGTCGCCAATCGCGGAAAGCTAAGGGGATGATCGACACCGACCTTCTCCAGCCAGATCGTCCGCAGGCGCGCAAGCGCGTCGCGCGCCGCATTGATCTGGCCGAGAACCGCGACGAGATCGTCGACTTCGACCTCCCCCAGCGCCGCCTGGATGGCGCTCGCATCGGGATGTTGCTCGCCTTCGACCAGCTTGGTCTCGCCGGTCGCGACGAGCTGGCTGCGGAACATGAACGGCCCGATCCGCCGGCTGACGAAGAGCGGCGCGTGCTGCAGCGGCAGGACCACGGTCGCCAGCTCGTCAAGCCCCTGCAGGGCGACCTCGCGCATCACGAAATCGCCGTCCAGCGCCCGCGGATGCACCTCCTCCCAATAGGCGCCGAGGAGATCGGCCATGGCTGAGAGACAGGCAGAGAAACCCGGCACGTCGCGGTTAAGGATCGTGAGCTTGGCAGCAAGCACGAAAAGCCTGAAGTCGCGCGAACGCTCCAGCAGCTTGCCGAGATCGGCGAAGGCGGGGGGAAACTCGATACTCGTCCGGTCGAAGGCGACCTGCCGCCCGTCGTCGTCGCGGCGGAAATACGACGCCGGCAGCGCCACCTCGAGCCGCGCCGTGGCGTTCATGAAATCGAGGTCGTCTTCGAGATCCGGCCCGCAGGGCTCGTCAGCCGAGACCGGCTTCGTCAGTTCGGCGAAATTCAGGCCCGCCATCGCTCCCCCCGCTTGCAGAAGCGGCGTCCCGGCCACGGCCGGGGTCGCCGCGGCCGTTTCTTGTTATCAGTCACTCGGTGCGCAGGCGGGTCTCCACACGGCGATTGTCGCCGGAGAGCGGATCGGCCGCGATCGGCTTGCTCTGGCCGTAGCCCTTGGCGATCAGGTTGGAGGCTTTGACCCCGTGCCCGCCGAGATAGCGGACCACGGCCTGCGCGCGGCGCTGCGACAGGTTGAGATTGTAGGAGGCGCTGCCGGCAGCATCGGTATGCCCCTCGACCATGAAGGTCTGCTTCGAGAGCTGCGGGGTCTTCAGCGCCTTGGCGAACTCGTCGAGATTGAGCTTGGCCTCGGGCTCCAGCTCGTCGGAATTGTATTTGAACTTCACCACGAGATCGAAGGCACTGACCGGCTTGGCCGGCTCGACCACCTGCCCGGCCCTGGCGCATTCGGCTTCCGTGCCGACGCACAAGCCCCGCGTGACGCCGGCCTTGGGCACGACCGCCGGCTCGAAATGCTTGACGATGTCGTCGGCCTTGTAGGTCTGCGCGCCCGCTGCGTTCGCCATGGAGAGAACCAAGGCGCCGCTCAGAGCGACGAAGGCAGTGAAGCCGGGCTGCTTGCACATGGGAACACTCCCGCTGAAATTCGCCGTCTGGCAGTTTATGACTTAGGGATGGAAGGATGACTCCAGAAATCACCTACGTCAAGATAAAAATAGAGGCCCGAATCGAAAGGTTCAATTGATGCCATCCGCTCTTGGGCAAAATCAAAGAATTGCATCTTTCTCGACTCCAACGGGAAAAGACGAATTTACACTTATCAAGTTCGAAGCCAGCGAAGCTTTGAGCGAATTATTTACTTATAGCATTGAAGCCGTCAGCAAAACCGAGAACGCTGACCTTCAGAATATCATGAGCGAGAAATGCTCGATCAAGTTCACCCTCAAGAACAAGAGCGAGCGCGTCCTGAACGGCACGTTGGTCGACGCGCAGTGGCTGGGCCAGCAGGACGATCTCTATATCTACCGCTTCACGCTGAAGCCCTGGCTCTGGCTGCTCTCGCAGCGGGCCGACTGCCGGATTTTCAAGAACAAGACGGCGGTCGAGATCATCAAGAAGATCTTCGAGAAGGAGGGCTCGGCGAGCTTCGACGACCGCACCAGCGAGACGCTCCAGCCGATCGATTATTGCGTCCAGTACCGCGAGACCGATCTCGACTTCGTGCTCCGGCTGATGGAGCAATACGGCATCTACTACTATTTCAAGCACAGCGACGGCGACCACAAGCTGGTGCTCTGCGATTCCCGATCCGCCCATGACCAGGTCACGGCTGCGGCCGAGCCGAGCTTCCAGGGCGATTCATCCGCCTACGCCTTCGTCCGGCAGGGCAACCGTCTCGCGCGCAGCGCCGTCGAGCACCTGACGCACTGGTCGACGATCCGGCGCCTGCGCACCGGCAAGTTCGAGCTCAAGGATTATGATTTCGAGAAATCCGAGTCCGATCTCACCGCCCGCGCCGAGGAAGGCTTCCCCAAGGCGAAATCCTACGAGGCCTATGACTACCCGGCCGCCTATACCAAGCGCGACCAGGGCGAGCATTTCGCCCGCGTGATGGCGCAGGCCGAGCAGGCGCAGGACGACCGCCGCTATGCCGGCGGCGATGCCGCCAGCCTCTATCCGGGGGCGCTGATGAAGCTCTCCGAGCACCCGACCGGCGCCGAGAACGGCGAGTACATCGTCGTTCGCGCGACCCATGCCTTCGGCATCCAGAGCTATCGCTCGTCCGGGCGCCGGGACGAAGCGCTCTATCATGGCTCCTACGAACTCCAGAAAAGCGACAGACGCTTCCGCGCCCCGATCGTCACGCCCCGCCCGACTGTCTACGGGCCACACACCGCCAAGGTCGTCGGCGAGAAGAACAAGGGCGAGGAAGGCGATATCGACGTCGACGAATACGGCCGCATCTGGCTGCGCTTCCACTGGGACCGCGAGGACGGCTCGACCTCCTGCCGCACCCGCGTCGCGCAGATGTGGGCCGGCAAGGGCTGGGGCGGGCAGGTCATCCCCCGCATCGGCCAGGAGGTGATCGTCGAATATATCGAGGGCAATCCCGACCTGCCGCTCGTCGTCGGCGCCGTCGTCAACGACCAGCACAAGCCGCCTTACGAATTGCCGGCGAACAAGACCCAGTCCGGCCTGAAATCGGAATCGACCGACGGCGCCGGCATCACCGACACCTATAACGAGATCAAGTTCGAGGACCGCAAGGATCACGAGGTGCTCGAGATCCGGACCGAGAAAGACCACAAGATCACGGTCAACAACATCGAGACCCGCGAGATCGGCGAGCGCTACCAGGATGGCGGCTATTCGCGCGAGACCACGCTGAAGAAGGGCGACGACAAGCTCGACATCCAGAACGGCAAGCTCGATGTCGAAGCGCTCCGCGAGATCAATCTCAAGGTCGGCGAGAGCACGATCAAGATGACGCCCGGCAGCATCGAGATCAAATCGCCGACCATCACGATCCACAGCCAGGCCAAGACCGAGGTGAAGAGCGACGGCATGCTCATCATCAACGCCCCGATGGTGAACATCAACTGACCCGGATAGCATCAGCGACAGAACGGCCGGAGCCTCCATGTCACGCCTGCGCTTCAGCACCGCCCGCGAAGTGTTCGAGACCTATCCCGCGGCTCGTCAAGCCGTGACGATGGCGCCGACCACGGAGGCGCCACTGGCCTTTCTCGGCCGTCTCATCCGCGGGCCCGCGCCGACGGAGGCGGCAAGCTTCTGCGCCTTCCTGCTGCCCCGGCGCGAGACGGTGTGGTGGGCGCTCCAGGCGGTGCGCTCGATGCAGCCCCCCGGCACGCAGGACCCCGGACTCACGGCGGCCGAGGCCTGGGTGCGCGAGCCCGGCGACCGCACCCGCTTCGAGGCCTTGCGGCAGGCGCAGGCCGGCGACAGCGCGCGGCCCGGCACCTTCGTCGCCTGGGCGGCCGGCTATTCCGGCGGCAGCATGTCGGAAGCCCACCCCATTCCGACCCCGCCGGACCTGACGGCCAAGATGGCCCGGATCGCGGTGCTCAACGCGATCAACCGCCTGCCGGCGCGCGAGCGCGAGGCGGCGTTGCGTGGCTGTATCGAAGCATGCATTCGTTTGGCTGAAGATGATGCCGGCAAGCGCTGATTTGCATAGGCGCGCTGGAACGGGACGTCCGCGATGGCGCTGACACTGACGATCGAGAACCAGACCTCCCTGCCCGATGGCGGCCCGCTCAGCGTGACCGCCAGCGGCGGGCGCGGCCTCGATATCGGCCGCGACCAGCATCTCGACTGGGCGCTTCCCGATCCCTCGCGCGCCGTCTCCGGCCGCCATTGCGAAATCCGCTTCCGCGACGGCGCCTGGTGGCTGCGCGACATCTCGACCAATGGCACCTTCGTCAATGGCGGGGAGCATCGCGTCCAGTCGCCCTATCGTCTCCAGAACGGCGACAGGCTGGAGATCGGCCACTACATCGTCGCCGTCGCCATCGACGACGAGGCCGGGCAGGCCCCCGGCGCGCCCCCTGCCCCGCCGCCCTATTCGGCCCAGCCGGAAGCGCTCTGGGCATCGAGCGAGGAAGCCGCGCCGCCCATCCCGCGCCGCGAGCTGATGCCGCCGAACCACGCCAAGCCCGTCCATGCCGGCTTCATCGACTGGGCGGCCGATATCCCGGCCCCAAGCGCCGAACCGTCCCCGCCCCCGGCACGGGACTGGTCGCCCCCACCCGCGCGGAGCGACGAGTTCGCCTGGGCGCCGCTGCAGCCGCAACCCCTTGCGCCCGAGGAACCGGTCGCGCCGATCCCGACGCCGCGCCGTCCGCCCGCGAGCAGCCCGGCCGGAGCCAACCCATGGGACGAGCCCGCCGAGGACCCAATTCCGCCTGGATCGGCCGCCGAACCCGCTCCCGCGCCCATGCCGACTTATGCGCCGCCGCCCTTCCCAGCCGAGCCGGCCGCGCCGCAACCCGGTTCTCCTGCGCCGATCTCGATGGGCGAGTTCATGCAGCGCTTCGCCAAGGGCGCCGGCGTCTCGCCGCAGGCGCTGGCGACGCAGGATCCAGGTGCCTTCGCCGAACAGCTCGGCGGCCTGATGCGCCTGATCGCCGAGGAGCTGAAGGGCCTGCTCGCGGCTCGCGCCGAGAGCAAGCGCATCGCCCGCAGCACCAGCCAGACGATGATCCAGGCGCAGGACAACAACCCGCTCAAATTCTCGCCGACGGTCGACGACGCCCTGCAACTGATCTTCGGCCAGCCGCGCAGCGGCTATCTTGACGCCAGGCGCGCCTTCGATGAAAGTTTTCGCGACCTCAAGGCTCACCAGATCAAGACTTACTCGGCCATGCAGCACGCGCTCAAGATGCTGGTCGAGGATCTCGATCCGCAGGCCATCAGCGAGGCGACGGCACAGGATGGCGGTGGGCTCGGCGGCCTGATCGGTTCGCGCAAGGCGAAGATGTGGGAGGCCTATGTCGCCCGCTGGGACGCCAAGACCGCCCCTTACGAGAACGGCCTCGTCGACGCCTTCATGATCTATTTCGCCGAGTGCTACGACCGCGGCGGAAAGTGACCGCAACCGGCTCGCCGCACTCCAGACATCGTCATTCCGGACAAGCCGCGTGAGCGGCGCCGATCCGGGATCCATCGAAGGGCGCCGCGCTCTACGATGGATTCCGGGTCTCCGCTTCGCTCCGCCGGGAATGACGCGGTTGAGGCGACGCGCCCGTCAGCCCTTCGCAGCCACCGCCGTGATCTCAATGGCGTAACCGGGCGAGGCCAGCTTCGCTTCCACCGTCGCGCGCGCCAGGGAATGGCCCTTGGCGACCCACTTGTCCCAGACCGCGTTCATCTCGCCGATCTTGCCGATATCGGTCAGGAAGATTTGGACGCTGAGGATGCGCTCCTTGCTGCTGCCAGCCTGGGCCAGCGTATCCTCCAGCAGCGCCAGAACCTCCTGCGTCTGCTCGGTCAGCGAGGCGCCCTCGGTCTTTTCGGCGACATGGCCGGCGAGGAAGACGATGCCGTTGAAGATGGCGGCGTCGCAGTAGCGGGCGGCCAGTCCGATGCGTTCGATGGTCATGGGCTTCAAGTCCTGTCGCGGGAGGTAAAGCGCCCGCTTGGCCCGCCCACCCGGCTTGGTCAAGCCGGCGGCAGCGACAGGATCTCGCGGATCGCCTGCAATTTGAGCTGGCGCGGCATGTCGTCCATCGCGGCCTTGTAGTAGCCGAGGATGCTGAGCTGCTCGTAGGTCGCCCAGATCGAGTCGTCCTCGAAGGCGGCCATCCGCTCCTCGAAATTCAGGATCATGCCGTATTCCATGCCGACGCCGCGCTCGATCGGCGGCGGCGTCGGCTTGCTGCGCTTCTGCGCCTCGGCCGCCGCGAAGGCCGCGAGCGCGCCGGGTATCCAGACCTGCTCATAGGCTGCGGCGATATCGGCAGCAGCCTCGCCCTTGCCCGTCAAAACCCGCCGGCAGGCATCGGCGAAGGCATCGGTCAATCCGTTCGCCTCGGCCGCGGAATCGGCCTTGTTGTAGTCGGCGCGCAGCGGCTCGACATAGGCGAAGAGATTTTCGAGTTGCCGCGCGGCCGGTCCCGTGAGGAACAGCCAGGGAAAGGCGCCGTCGATCGAGAGCTGCCCCGGCAGCAGATGCGCCGCCTGCTCGCCGTCGTCGGCGCTGAAGAACTGGCGGACAGCCGCCGTGCAGCTCACATTCGGCATCGGCAGCATCGGGCGCTGGCGCCGCGCCGGGTCACGGATCAGCGCCATGAAGCAGAGCGTCTCGGCGACGCGCCCGTTGCGGGCGAGCCCATGGTTGATCGCCCGCTGATGATCGGACGAAAAGCGCTGCACCATCTTGTGGCGGAAGCGCTCCTGCTTCGCCTCGGCCCGGTCCGGGACCGTCCGCCTGCTCTTCGCCATCGCACCTCGCCAGCGAGAAAACGATTCCGTTTCAACGGCTTCCGCCGCATTCCTGAATCAATCTGCGATCAGCCGCCGATGATCACGGTCGGCAACCCCATGATGATCTTGTTGGGTGGCCCCAGCGCCTCGAGGATCGTGTCGCCGACGCGGCAGGCCGGCAGGTTGTTGATCAGCACGGTCTGCGAGCCGTCGATCACCACGCCCGGCCCATGCGGCTGCGGCGGCATCAGCGTCAGGCAGTTATGGATATCCGCCCCTCCCGCTCCACCGGTGATCGCCGAGCTCATGGCGGAAAGCGCCGCCGTCTTCGCCGCCTCTTCCGCCGCCTTGGCGGCGGGCGCGCCGGGCGTTCCGGCAGCCGCCAATGTCGCAGCCTGCGCCGCCTGAAGGGTCGCGTCGGACGTGGCCTTCGCCGCTTGAAGCGCGGCCGCTGCCGCCGCCGACACACCACGCCAGGCCGGCATGCCGCCGATGATCACGTTCAGGCTGCCTGGCCCGGGCTGGAGCATTCCCGGCAGCGGGTGCAGCACCGGATCCATCACGCGTGCGGCCGGTCCCTTGGGCATGCGGGCCTCCCCTGCTCGAACGGATTCGTTCTTCCGAGGACTGCCGCGAAAATCGCTCCCCCGCATCCTTCAAGTCAATGATGGCGGCCGCCGCATGGCGCGCTAGCATTCGTTTGGTGACGCTTGGGCAAGGCCCGTATAAGCTCAGCCCGCCTGCCGTCGAGTGAGCGAGACCGGAATGTCGTGGTACAGCAAGGTCGTCTGGTCGGAAGGACTGTTTCTCAGGCCGCATCACTTCCAGCAGAGCGATCGCTATCTCGAAAACCTGCTGGAAAGCCGCGTCAGGAATGTCACGCCCTATCCATGGGGCTTCTCGGTGCTGGAGATCGACCGCGACCTCGCCCAGCAGAGCCGCATAGGCCTGCGCCGCGCCGTCGGCGTGATGCCGGACGGCACGCCCTTCGCGCTGCCTGACAACAGCCCGCTGCCGGCCGCGATCGAGGTCCCGGAGAACGCCGCCGGGCAGATCGTCTGGCTTTCGCTGCCGCTCGCCGCCGCCAATACCCGAGAGGTCGAGGACACGCTGAACGGCTCGGCCAGCCGCTATGTGCCCGCGAACGAGATGCTGATCGATTCCACCGCCTCGCTGCGCACAGAAGAAGAGATCGACGTCGCCCATCCGCGCCTGACGCTGGAGCTGCGCAAGACCTCCAAGGCCGGCTATGTCGGCCTCGCGCTCGGCCGCATTCTCGAAGTGCGCGACCGCGCCATCCTGTTCGACGAGAAATTCGCCCCGCCCGTGCTGGTCTGCTCGGCCTATCCGGTGATCGAAGGCTGGCTCGACCGCGTCATCGGCTGGATCGACAACAAGTTGGAGGAGCTCGCCCGCTACGCCGCCGATCCGACGGCCGGCGGCGGCCTGCAGAGCGCCGACTACTTCGTGCTCCAGCTCCTCAACCGCAGCATTCCCGTGCTCAAGCACATGCGCCGCTCGCGCTTCGTCCATCCTGAGCGGCTGTTCTCGACCTTCCTGGCGCTCGCCGGCGAGCTTGCGACCTTCACCACCGCCGAGCGGCGCGCCCGCGACTACCCGGCTTATGATCATGACGACCTTGAGAACTGCTTCGCCCCGGTCGTCCGCGACATCCAGGACTTCCTCTCGGCCAATCTCGGCCGTCGCGCTATCCGGCTGGAGATCGTCGAGCGGGCGCAGAATGCCTTCATGTCGACGATCCGCGACCGCAGCCTCGTGCGCAACGCGACGCTGGTGCTGGAAGTGGCGGCACGCCGCCCCCTGACCGAGATCCAGGCGCAGTTCCCGCAGCTCTTCAAGGTCGGCCCCAACACCAAGATGAACGAGATCGTCCATGCCCATCTGCCGGGCATCAATCTCGTCCACCTGCCGACGCCGCCGCCGCAGATCCGCGCGCTGACGGATCATGTCTATTTCTATCTCGACCGCACATCGCCGCTCTGGCCCGAGTTCAGCACGGCAAGTTCGATCGGCATGCATTTTTCCGGTGACTGGCCCGATCTCGAACTCGAGCTCTGGGCCGTTCTGGAGGGCAGGCGATGAGCGATCCGGGTTCGCCCTCAGATCCGTTCGGCCGCTCCGAGCGGACGATCATCAGGCCGAACCCCGGCGGGCGCCGCGCGCCCCTGCCGCCCGCTCCCGCCGCGCCCGCACCGAGCGCGCCACAGGCACCCCAGCCTTATCAGCCCCCGCAAGTGCCCTCGCCCGGCGTGCCCGGCACAGGCGACGAATGGATGGCGAACCCGGCGCCGATCCCGCAACAGCGGCAGGCGCCGCCTTCGGGCGGCGGCGGTCAGTCCCTGCCCCGCCGCGACCAGCTCCTGACGCCGAACGCCAATCCGCTTCTGCGCGCCGCCGGGCCGCTCCTGCTCCTGCTCGGGCGGATGCGCGCCAACCTCTCCAACGCGCCCTTCGCGCAGCTTCTCGGCCAGGTCGGCGAGTCCATCGAGGCCTTCGAGCACGAAGTCCGCGCAGCCGGCGTCTCGCACGAAACCGCACAGACCGCGAAATACGTCATCGCGGCCAGCGCCGACGACATCGTCCAGAACATCCCCGGCGACGACCGCCATGTCTGGACGCAGTACAGCATGCTCTCGCGCTTCTTCGGAGAGCGCATCGGCGGCGTGCGCTTCTTCGAGATGCTCGACAAGGCCAAGGCCGATCCGTCGGTCAACCACGACCTGCTCGAACTGATGCATGCCTGCCTTGCGCTCGGCTTCCAGGGCATCCACCGGACGTCGGCGGGCGGCGCCAACAATCTCCAGATGATCCAGCGCAACCTGTTCGAGACGCTGCGCCGGGTAAAGCAACCTGACCCCGAATTATCGCCGCGCTGGCGCGGACAGGCGATCGCGCAGGCTGTCGCCGGCTTCAAGGTGCCGGTCTGGTCGGTCGCGGCGATCGCGGCGGTCGCCCTGCTCGGCGTCTATTTCGTCTTCCGGGCCTTGCTCGCCGGCAATGCCGAGGCGGCTTCGACCGCCCTGCTCTCGGTCCATCCCAAGGGCGAGATCGGCATCATGCGCAAGGTCTTCTCGGCCCCGCCGCCGCCTCCCCCGCCACCACCGCAGCCACCCAAGGTCTGCGCGGCCGTGCAGCCGCCCATCGTTTGCCTGGTGACGCCCAACGTCGTCATCGTCCGCCTCGTCGGCATCACCCTGTTCGAACCCGGGCAGGCCGCGGTCCGCGCCGAATTCCAGCCGCTGATCGAGCGCATCGCCGCCGTGCTGGAGAAGGAGGGCGGCGCCATCAAGGTCGTCGGCCACAGCGACAACGTGCCGATCCGCACCGCTCGCTTCCCGTCGAATGTCGAGCTCTCGCAGGCCCGCGCCAAGGCGGTCGGCGACGTGCTCAAGACCAAGCTCAGCAAGCCGGACCGGATCGGCACCGAGGGCAAGGGCTCCGATGCCCCCATCGCCCCCAACACCACCGCCGATGGACGCGCCCAGAACCGGCGCGTCGAAATCCTGATCCAGCGTCAGAACTAGGAGGCAGGACGATGAATCTCGCCACCTGGCTCCGCATCCTCGCGATCCTGATCGGCGCGCTCGCGCTCGCTGCGCTGATCTGGTTTGGCGGTCCCTTCGTCGCCTTCGGCGATGTCCGCCCGTTCGAATCCTTCTGGATCCGCCTGCCTATCGCCGTGCTGCTGCTGCTCGGCGCGCTCATCTGGATCGCCGTCATCGTCATCCGCCGCCGCAAGGCGACCGCAGCGCTGACCGAGGCCCTGGGAAAGGAAGAGACGACCGGCGACGGCGCCGCCCTCTCCAGCGCGATGAAGGATGCGCTGGCGACCCTGAAGAGCGCCCGCGGCAAGGGCGGCGACTATCTCTACGACCTGCCCTGGTACGTCATCATCGGCCCGCCCGGCGCCGGCAAGACGACGGCGCTCGTCAATTCCGGCCTGAAATTCCCGCTGGCGCGCGGCGCGACGCCGGCCGCCGTCGCCGGCTCGGGCGGCACGCGCTATTGCGACTGGTGGTTCGCCGAGGACGCGGTACTGATCGACACCGCCGGCCGCTACACCACGCAGGACACAGACACCAAGGCCGAGAAATCGAGCTGGCTCGCCTTCCTCGACCTGCTCAAGACCAATCGCCCGCGCCAGCCCATCAACGGCGTGCTCGTCGCGATCAGCGTCGACGACCTGCTGACCTCAAGCCCTGAGGAGATCGCCGCCCATGCCGACGCGATCCGCGCCCGCCTGCTCGAGCTGCACGAACGCCTGAAGGTCGATTTCCCCGTCTATGCCGTCTTCACCAAGGCCGACCTCATCGCCGGCTTCAACGAGTTCTTCGGCCAGTTGACCGAGCCGCAACGGCGGATGGTCTGGGGCCACACCTTCCAGACCGCCGACAAGACCCGCAACATGATCGGCGACGTGCCGCCGGAATATGACGCGCTGATCGAGCGGCTGAACGAGCGGCTGCCCGATCGTTTGCAGGACGAGCACAACCCGACCGCGCGCGCTCAGATCTTCGGCTTCCCGAGCCAGATGGCAACGCTGAAGCGTTCCATCGTCGATTTCCTGACCCGCGTCTTCGAACCGACGCGCTATCACGCCAACGCGACGCTTCGCGGCTTCTACTTCACCTCGGGCACCCAGGAGGGCACCCCGATCGACCAGTTGATCGGCGCGCTCTCGCGCAATTTCGGCTCGGACCATGCCGGCGCTGCCTCCTTCTCCGGCAAGGGCAAGAGCTATTTCCTGACCGAACTCGTACAGAAGGTGGTGATCGGCGAATCCGGCTGGGTCTCGACCGATCTCGGAGCCGCCCGCCGCACGACTGCGCTGCGCATTGCCGGTTTCGCCACGGTCGCGCTTTTGTCGCTCGCCGCGCTCGGCCTGTGGTGGACCAGCTTCTCGCGCAACAGCGACCTGATCACCGCGACCAATTACGGCCTCTCCGACTACCGCAGCGCCGCAGCCCCGGTGCTGCAGGAGACCACGATCTCCGACCGCAATTTCAGCCGCATCCTACCGCTGCTGCACAAGCTCCGGAACATGCCCGCGGGCTACGCCACGCAAGCCGAGCCGACGCCGACGCTGGCCACCTTCGGGCTCAGCCAGCGCGAGCGCCTGCAGAACGCGAGCGAGATCACTTACCAGCAAGGTCTGGAGCGGATGCTGCGGCCCCGCATCATCTTCCGCCTGGAGGAGCAGCTCGAGCAGCAGGCCAACAATCCCGGCTTCGTCTACGAGGCGCTCAAGGTCTACATGATGATCGGCGGCCAGGCGAAGCTGGACCGCGACCTCGTCACCTCCTGGATGCGGCTCGACTGGGCCGAGAACCTCTTCCCCGGCCCGGCCAACGCCAAGGGCCGCGAAGCGCTGGAGGAGCACCTGACCGCCATGCTCGACCTCGACGAAGGCACGGGCGAGCCGATGGTCAAGCTCAACCAGTCGCTGATCGAGCAGAGCCAGCGCACGCTGCGCCGCCTCAGCATCGCCGAGCGCGCCTATGAATTGCTACGCACCCAGTCCCGCAGCGACAGCGCCAAGGACTGGGTCGTCTCTCAGCGCGGCGGCTCCGATGTGCGCTTGGTTTTTGAAGGGCTCAGTGGCGAGGATCTCGACCAGGTCCGCGTGCCCTATTTCTATACCTACGACGGCTTCCAGAACGCCTTCATCGGCCGGCTCGGCGATATCGGCGACCGCATCGAGAAGGAACGCTGGGTGCTGGGCGAGAATGTCGACCAACAGGCTATCACGGCCCAATACGCGACGCTGTTCCCGGACCTGATGAAGCTCTACAGCCGCGACTATGTCGCGACCTGGCAGAAGACGCTGCGGCGGCTGAAGCTCCGGCCGCTCAACGCCGACAAACCGCGCTATGTCGCGCTCAGCGCCATCTCGGCCGCGACATCGCCGTTCAAGCAAGTGCTGGAATCCCTGCGCGACGAGACACAACTCACCAAGGAGCGCCCGAACGCGAAGAAGGCCGTAGCGCAGACCGCCGCGAAGAACGCGGCGCAGACGCTGGACGAGCGCGCCAGCCAGGCCCTCGGCCGTCTCGGCGCCAACCTGCCGATGGCCTCGGCCGGCGTCGACCGCGTGCTCGCCGGCAGCAACGACGTCTCGCTCGGCGCCGATATCGAGGCGCAGTTCAAGCCCTACCACGTCCTCGTCGACGGCGATCTTGGCCGCCGGCCGGTGGACCAGCTCCTCCAGACCTTCTCGGAAATCAGCCAGAACCTCGCCATCGCCGCGACCAATCCGGCCCAGTCGGCGGCGGCGAACGCGGCGCTCGTGCCGCTGATCGCAACCTTGCGCGCCAATTCCTCGCGCTATCCCGCGCCGTTCGACGGCATGATCGTGCAGGCGGTCAACGATTTCGAGGGCGATGCCACCGGCGCGACCGTCGCGCTGCTCAGGCAGGCGCTGGCGGAACAGGTCACCGGCGTCTGCAACGAGATCGTCACCAACCGCTACCCGTTCACCAAGGCCAGCGCCCGCGACGTGCCGCTCGCCGATTTCGCCCGGCTTTTCGCGCCCGGCCAGATCATGGACAAGTTCTACAAGGAGCGGCTGGAACCCTTCGTCGACACCTCGAAGCCGCAATGGAGCTGGCGCGTCGACAGCCGCGTCGCCCGCGCGCTTTCCCCGACCACCTTGCGCGAATTCCAGCGCGCCAGCGAGATCAAGGAGGCCTTCTTCCCGACCGGCGGCAACCTGCCCTCCTTCCAGATGGTGGTGACGCCAACAGCGCTCTCGGCCGACGCCTCGACCGCCAAGCTGGAGATCAACGGCTTCACCGTGACGAGCCAGCAGGGCGTCAACACGCCGGCCCCGGTGATGTGGCCGGGCGGCGGTGTCGGCAAGACGGCGGTGACGCTGACGCTCGGCGGCGGCAGCAGCAATTCAGGCGGCATGTTCAGCGGCGGCTTCTTTTCCTCGGGCCAGCAGAGCGGCGGCGCTGCGCAGGGCGAGGCCAAGCTCTTCGAGAAGGACGGCACCTGGTCCTTCTTCCGCCTGCTCGATGCCGGCTCCGTGCTGAAGCAGGGCGACAATGTCGGCTTCAACCTGAATGCCGGCGGCCGGCAGGTCGGCTATTCCTTCGGGGTCGGCTCGCTCAAGAACCCGCTGATCCTGCCGGCGCTGCGGGAAATCCGCTGCCCATCCGGGATCTGAGCCTTGAGCTGCGGCCTCTTCGGCAAGCTGCCGGCCAAGCGCGACTTCATCGCGCTGAACGCTCCCTCCGGCTTCCTCGCGGTTTACGAGAAATGGCTGCAGGGCGGCTTGACCGCGAGCCGGCTCGAACTCGGCAATCGCTGGCAGGAGGCCTATCTCAACGCCCCGATCTGGCGCTTCTGGCTGGGTGGTTCCCATGGCGGACAGACGGTGGCGGGCGCCTTCATGCCCTCGGTCGACGGCGTCGGCCGCTATTTCCCGCTGACCGTCTTCGCCGCCGCGAGCCCGGGCGCCGCGATCCCGCCGCCGGAACTCGACCCGCAGGATCCGTGGTTCGAGGCGGTCGAGGATTTCCTGCTGCAGGCGCTTGAGCCCCAAGCGAGTTATGAGGCCGTGGCGCAGCGGCTGGCCATTCTGCCCATCCCGCACGACCATCACCTTGCAGCGCCGCCGCAGGACATGGTGCGGCTCGCCGACGGCACCATCGTCAGCGCCGCGATCGGTTCCGGATTCCCCGAGCGTCTCGCGGCGCTACGCGTCGAGGACCATGCCCGCGCCTATGCCCATTCATGCTATCTCTGGACGGTCGGCGGCCCGAATTTCGAGCCACTGGCCCTGACCGGCCACGCCTTGCCCGATCCCTATCTCTTCGCCGGCCTGCTCACCGGCCGTTTCGACGGCCATCTCGCGCCCGAACGCTCCGGGCCATGAGGGCGATGCCATGAACAACGTCCCGCGCCGGAACGCCGATTTCGAGACCGGCTGCATCAGCCATACCGGCAAGGTCCGCACGGCCAACGAGGACAATTTCATCCTGCGGCCGGAAATCGGCCTCTGGGCCGTCGCCGACGGTATGGGCGGACACGAGAACGGCGCGCTCGCGAGCGCCACGGTGGTCGCAGCGCTGGAGGCGGTCGGTGCCGCAGGCTCCGCTCCGGACCTGCTCGCCATGCTGGAAGCCGGCGTACTCAAGGCCAACGAGGACCTGCGCGCCGAGATCGACCGGCGCGGCGCGACCATGGGCGCGACATTGGTCTGCCTGCTGATCCACCAGCGCCATTTCGCCTGTCTCTGGTCAGGCGACAGCCGGATCTACCTGATCCGCAGCGGCCGGATCGCGCAGGTCTCGCGCGACCATACCGAGGTCCAGGACATGGTCGATCGCGGCATGCTGACGCCCGAGGAGGCGAAGCGCTCGCCGCGCCGGCACGTCATCACCCAGGCGATCGGCGTGCACGAGACGCCCGAGCTCGACCTCGAAAACGGCGAGATCGCCGATGGCGATACCTTCCTGCTCTGCTCGGACGGGCTGACCGAGCATGTCGCTGACTCGGAGATCCTGGCCGCCGTCGAGGCCGGCGACGCGCAGGAAGCCTGCGACGCCCTGCTGGCGCTGACGCTGGAGCGCGGCGCGCGCGACAACGTCACCGTCGTCATCGTGCGCTATCGACAGGGCACGAGCGAAAGGACACGCTGGATGCCGAACCGGTCCATGCGAGGAAGCAGCACGCCATGAGCGACGACTCCGAGCGCACCGTCTTCGCCCCCCGCGCCAATGCCCGCATCGGCACGAAGCTCAACGGCATCTACGAGATCGAGAGCCTGATCGCCGTCGGCGGCATGGGCGAGGTCTACAAGGGCCGCGCCATCCAGACCGGCGACGCCGTGGCGATCAAGATGATCCGCCCCGACATGGCCCGCGACGAGGCCGTGCTCGCCCTGTTCCGGCGCGAGGCCGCCGCCCTGCACAACCTCTATAACGAGGCGATCGTCCGCTATTACGTCTTCGCCATCGATCCGGTGAGCGAAACGCCCTATCTCGCAATGGAATTCGTCGACGGGCAGCCGCTCTCCGAGCGTATCCAGCAGGGGCCGCTCAGCGTCGAGGAGGCCGATATCCTGCGCCAGCGCGTCGGTCCGGGCCTGCATGCCGCGCACCGGCTCGGGATCATCCATCGCGACATCTCGCCCGACAACATCATCCTGCCGGGCGGCGATCCCTCCCGCGCCAAGATCATCGATTTCGGCATCGCCCGCTCCAGCATCCTCGGCGAGGGCACGGTGATCGGCTCCGGCTTCGCCGGGAAATACAACTATGTCTCGCCGGAGCAACTCGGCCTCTATGGCGGCGAGGTCTCCGGCCGCTCGGACATGTATTCCTTCGCGCTGGTGCTGGCGCAGGCCCTGACCGGGCGCGCCATCGACATGGGCGGCTCCCAGGTCGACATCATCGACAAGCGCCGCCGCCTACCCGATCTCTCGGGCGTCGATGCCAGAATCCGCCCCCTGCTGGCGCGCATGCTCGCGCCCGATCCGAAGGATCGCCCTGCCGACATGGCCGAGGTCGCCAACTGGCAGGCGCCGGCTCCCGGCAAGAAGGCGGCCACCAAGGCCCCGGCCGGTAACACGACCTCGGGCAAGCCAGGGCGCTCGCCACTGCCGCTGGCCGCCGGCATCGCCGTTCTTGCCTTGCTGGCCGGCGGCGGCTTCTACGCCTGGACGACGCTCGGCGGCAAAGAACCAGGCCGTGTCGCGACCAATGATCCGCCGCCCCTTGCGGAACAGCCGGCGACCAGCGCGCCGACAACGGCAGCGAACGCGCCGCCCGCGCTGACCGAGGCCCCTGCAACGCAATCACCGGCGACGAGCGCGCCAGCTGCGTCGACGCAAGCGCCGGCACAGCCATCCCTACCTGCGGCGCCGGCTGCGCCTCCGGCCGCCGAGAGGCCTGCCGCTTCGCAGAACCCGCCCTCGCCGCCTCCGGCCCCGCCATCGCAAGCGGGGCAGCAGCCTTCGCGGCCACAACGGCCCCCATCCGGCTCATCGGGATCGCAGGTCGCGGTCAATGCGGAGCCGCCCCAGCAGCAGGCTCCGGCGCGTCCACCCGCAGCCGAGCCGATCAAGCCTCCTCCGGTCGTCGAGGTGAAGCCGCCGGAGCCGCCGCCCGTCGCGGTCGTCATCCCGACGCCGCCCGCGAGCCAGACCAACTCGCCGCCGCAGGTCGCCGCCATGGTGCCCGAGCCCGAACCGCGCACCCCGGCCGAGCGGATCGAGCGCTATGTCCGAGACTACGATGGCGGCTCCTGCTTCTTCCTCTGGCCGCTGGAGATCGGCGACCGCAAGGCGACGCTGGAAGGCTTTGGCAGCGCGTCCGCGCCCTTCGTCGCCTTCGACAGTGCCTTCAAGGCCGCGCAGGGCTTCGAGGCGCAGATCCACCTGCGGCCGATGACTGAGGCGCAATGCCCGATGGTCGATTTCCTGCGCCGGCCCGGCATCGCCATCGACCGCAGCCCGCGCATCCAGATCGGTGCCTTCAACATGAAGAGCGGCGAGATCCTGAACGGCTCGGTCGAGGCCGGCGGCGGCCAGAATCTCGACGTGGTCCTGATCGGTGACGACGGGCTCGTCTACAATCTCGCGAGCTTCACGAAGCGCGAGGGCGGCAAAATCACGTTCAATCTCAAGCTCGAATCGACCGGCGGCGCGGCGCGTCCACAGACCGTGCTCGCGCTCGTCACCAAGGAAGCCCTGCCGGCGCTGTCGGGCCCCAATCCCTCACCAGCGAGCGAGTTCTTCGCCAATCTCAAGCTCGACCTCGCCCGCCAGAGCGGCAAGCTCGGTCTGGGGATCAAGTATTTCCGGATCGAGTGAGACGCCTGCCCTTTCCCTTCTCCCCTTGCGGGAGAAGGTGGCAGCGCAAGCGCTGACGGATGAGGGGTCGCGCGACCTTTGCCGTCATTGCGAGCGCAGCGAAGCAATCCAGGGGCGGCAGAACTCCACGTCCCCTGGATTGCTTCGTCGCTTCGCTCCTCGCAATGACGGACAGCCTGGCGCGACCCCTCATCCGGCCCTTAGGGCCTCCTTCTCCCGCAAGGTGAGAAGGGAAGCGGCCGCCCTCAATCCTCCCGGTACAGCACACCCCATTCGTCCTGCCAGACGCCGGCCTTGTCCTCGACCACGATCGGCGCCCGGATTTCATTGGCGAGGCGGATCGCGGTGCGGAACGCCTCTTTTGCCGCCAGCTCGTCGCTGACGAAATCATTGACCAGATGCCCGGCGGCAAGGTCGGCCGGGCAGAGCACATGTCCGAAGGCCTCTCCGCCGCGCTGCGACAGCTTGAGCGTGATCGCATCGGTCGGCGGTTCGTCGACCTGTTCGAAACGGTTGGCCGGCATGGGCTTTCTCCTTTCGGTGCTCCCAGGGAGCGGATGGCCGCGAGCGGCGGCGGAACGTCATTTCTTCGGTTGCGGCCGGGCGATACCCCCGCCCCCGCCGGGCCTGACCGCGCTGTAGCGGTCGAGCCTGATCTTGATCATGTCGTTGAACTTCTTGTGGACCTCGGAGACCGAGAGCGTCTTCGTCTCGCCGCCGGCATCGGCATAGAAGATCGGACGGTTGGCCTGGGCGGGCTTGGGCAGGAGCTCGGCCGCCTTGACGCCGGGCTGCTCCTCCATGGTCTCGATGAAGGTCTGCGCCGCATCGGGGCCGAGGAAGTGGATCAGGTAGATCTCGCCGCCGGTGAGATGGCGCCCGAGCGCCCGCTCCAGCCTGAGCGTGTCGCGCTTCAGCATCTCGGCCGCCAACAGCGCCGAGATATAGGGCTCGCGCCGCATGTCGAGGATGCGCTGGCGCTGCGAGCCGTCGGTCACGACGAACTGCCGGCCGGATTTGCCGATCAGCTTCGCATCGGCGCCAAGCCCGTGTTTGGTCCCGAATTCATAGATCACGCCGAGCCAGGTCTGTTCGATGAACTGGTAGAGCCCCGTCGCCGACGAGGTCTGCGCCTTCACCGCCGTAGAGAACGAGGATTCCTTGTCGGCGACGGCCATCAGCAGCGTCGGATCGGCACCGACGACCTTGCTGGCGCGCACGATGGTATCGACGAGATGGCGGCGGATCTTGATCGGCCCGAAGGTCAGCACCTGGTCGGGATCGCCGCTGGAGATCTGTGGCGGCGGCTGCGGCGCGCCGCTGGGAGAACTCGGTCCCGGCGGCGGCCCGCTCTGCATCTTCGGCGGCACGAGCAGGATGTTGGACGGCAGTTGCAGCTGGTTGACCGGCACCTGCGGGGTCGGCGTCTCCTCCTGCGGCTTGATCGCCGCCAGCGACGGATCGTTGTCGAGCGCGAACTGGGCCGCCTGTCGCGCGCCCTCCAGATCCTGCTCGACCGAGGACAGGATCAGCGAAGGCCGGGCCGGCGCATCCTTCAGCGCCGGAGCCTCGACGGCCGCGACATCGATCCCGCGCTCGGGTTCCGGCCGCTCCTGCTGCTGGAGCCTCGCGTAGGCCAGTCCGAGCACGGCGGCCGCGACACAAGCCACACCCGCGGCGACGGCTCCGATCGCCTTGCGCCCGGAGGATGCCTTCCTCGGTCGCACATCGCTCGATCCGGCAAGGTCCGCAGCCTTGGCGGGAACGACGGATGGGGTCGCCGGAGGAGCAGCCGTCGGCAGCGGAACAGGAGACGGAACGGGCCTAGCCGCAGCCGGTGGCGACGGAATCGATCGTGGCGGTTCCGGCATCTCCCGTCGCCTGGGAGCGGAAGCGGGCGGCATGGGAGGCGGCGATGGGCGCGGAAGCGGTGGGCTGGCAACCACCGGCACCGCGACCGCTTCCGGCTTTCCCGTCACGAGGCTGCGCAGCTTCTCCAGCCAGCCGGCATCGCCACGCGCGGCGAGCGCTGTGAGGTCATCGACAAGCCGCTGCGCCGTCATTTGCGGCACGCTCGCCTCGCGCGCGATCGCGCTGACTGCGGCCTTGCCCGGCTGCTCCGACACCAGCTTCAGCGCGAAGAACCAGAGCTGGAGCGGAGTGCGTCGGCTTTCCAGCGGCGTCCCCGCCGCCGGATGGATCATGTAGTGGCAATGCTGGCAGGCGAAGCCACGCAGCTTCGGGCGCGGCTCGAACTGTGCCGGCCGGCCGCAGGCGGAGCATGTCATGCTCGTGCCGCCATGGCGCAGGCGCATCAGCGCGGCGAGGCAATCCTCCTCCGGAAACAGCGCCTGAAATTGCCGGAAGCGCTCGCTCATTCCGCTGGCCCGCGCTCCATCGCCCCCTGCCGCAAGGTTACCCCTCGCAGGGGCGCTTCACAATCGTCACGCCCGCAGCAGCCCGAGGCGCGCGACGTCCTTCAGATGCATCGCCACCTCCTCCGCCGTCGCCCGCTCCGGCAGGCCGGGCACGGCAATGCCGGAGCGCCGTGTCTCGTCGAGGAAGGTGTTCATCGCGTCGAGCAGCATGCGCTGGTCGCGCGAGCCGTCGAGCAGGCTGACGAATTTCCGCACCACGACGCCGTCTAGCTGCACGGTTCGGTGGCGCAGATCGGTGACCTCGGCCGAGGTCGAGACTTGCCAGCGCACGATCTCGCTGGCAGCCGGCTTCTCGCTGATCGCCGTCGTCAACGGTGGTGCCTCCAGCCGGATATCGAGCAGGCCCGCCTTGAAGATCGCGATCAGGGCTTCGTCGAGCCGGGCGATCTCATGGGCCCGGTCCGGCCCGAGCTCGCCCGCGACCTCGCGGCAGGAGCGTTCCACGAGGTCGTCCCAGGCGATGCTCGCCGGCCAGATCGCGCTGAGAATCCCGAGCGCGGCCTTGCAGAGCGGCAGGTCGACGGCGAGCTGCACACCTTCGTCGAAGCTGAAACGCTGGACGCCGGGCTTGTCCCCCTCCTTGGCCGGCGCCAGCCGCGCATTGGCGGCGAGATGGTAAGGCCTGAGCGAGCCCGGCCGCACGCCGCGCTTCAGCGGAATATCGGCCCGGCACAGCAAGGTCTCGCGGAAGGCCCGTCCGATCAGCAGGTCGAGCGTCTGCTCGCGCACGGCCATCTGCTCCAGCGGCATCTTGTCGAGCATCTGCTGCGCTGGCCCCTTCGCAGCGCCATAGAGATTGGGGAACGAGGCCTCGGCCAGGAACTGGAGGCCGTTCCGTTCTGCGGCCGACAGCACCTCGTGCAGTGCGAAGGCGCGCGCGCCAGGGTTGAGATCGTCGTGATAGAGGACATTGTCCGGCACCTCGTCGATCTGCTTCAACCTTTGCCGCAAGGCGGCGCCGTGGAAGCTGTCGGGGTCGCTGGCCTCGGCGATCTCCTTCAAGGCGGCGCGGGCGACCCTGACACGCTCGCGCGGATCGTCGATATCGCGCACCGCGAACAGCATGACGTCGCGCGCGAGGTCCCGCAGCCGGCAGCCGGGCAGCGCGTTGTAGCTGACATAGGCGATGCCCTGCGGCGCCAACAATGCCCCGAACAAGGCGATGATCCGCTCGCGCACGACATCCGGCACCCAGGAATAGACGCCGTGGACGATGATGTAGTCGAAGGTGCCGATCTCCTCGCTCACGGTGAGGATGTCACGCTGTTCGAAGGCGAGATTGGTCAGGCCCAGTTCCGCGGCATTGATGTTCGCCTGCCGGATCGAATCCCCGCTGAGATCGATGCCGAGGAAGCGGCTGCCGGGATATTGCGCCGCCATCGGGATGAGGTTGCCGCCTCGCCCGCAGCCCAGTTCGAGCACGCGCATCTTCGTTGGCAACGCAGGATTCATGCCGTGAAAATGGGCGATGGTCGCCAGACGCGACGGATGCGTCTGCGAGAAGGCGTGGCCGGGATAGGCCACCGCATCATAGGGATTGATGGCTGGATCGTTCGTCATGGCCGCTCACGCCCGGCTCCGTCTCCTTCATTCGAGCCGAAGCACCGCCTCGGCGCCTCATTCATTTGAAGGAGCGGCGCGCCGACATTGGGCCTCCGGCAAGCATGGTGCGAGTCCGCCCATACGCCGACAATTAAGTCACACACGGAAGATTATACTTGAAAGATCGCTGCGGCTGACGCTGCCAACACGTGGCGGATGCTGAGGAATGAAGCTTTGGGCCGCCCCTCCCGACCAAGGCCTTTCCGTGTCGGCTTGGTGTTGCTACGCCCACCCCGTTTCTGGGAACCTCCATCATATGGCGGACGCCACTTCGAATCGCGGGCGTCAGACAGGGTCTGAAGCATCGGCCCGAAAAGTGGAGCGCGGTTTTCGGAAAAGCCGATGCAAAACCAAGGAGCTGGAGTACCGGACTGAATACGATGTTCAGTCCGATACTCCAGCGAGCCGTCCTTCTCGCGCAGGGGAAGCAGCATGCGGTTACATGCCCGGGCCTATGCGTATCTCGTCGCCGCATGGATGGCGGTCTTCACAGCGTTGAGCCTCGGCGCGACGCCCGCCCTTGCCCAGAAGCGCTTTGCCTTCGTCGTCGGCAATGGCGGCTATGCCAATGTCACCAAGCTGCCGAATGCGCTGAACGACGCCAACGCCACGCGCGCGATGCTGCAGGAGGCGGGCTTCGACATCACGCCTGCGCTCGATCTCTCGCTCTCCGGCCTGCGCAGCGCGCTCGACGTCTTCGTCGACAAGGTGCGCCGGGGCGGCCCCGATGCGACAGCGCTCGTCTACTATGCCGGCCATGCCGTGCAGCTAGACGGCGCCAACTACATCCTGCCCACAGATATCCGCCCGCAGACCGGCACCAACATCGCGGAGCAGTCCGTGTCGCTCAGCGACATCCTGCGGCGCCTCGACGGCGCCGGCGCCAAGTCCAAGATCGCGATCCTCGACGCCTGCCGCGACAATCCTTTCGCCGGCCGTCAGGTCGCCCGCGGCCTCGCGCTCCAGATTGTCGACGGCGCCAATGACGGCGTCAGCAGCGAGGCCGGCCTCGCCCGCGTCGATTCCGGCAGCGGCACCTTCGTCGCCTTCGCGACCTCGCCCGGCTCCACCGCCGCGGACGGCAGCGGCACCAACAGCCCCTTCACCACCGCCTTCCTGCGTGAGGCGCGCGAGCCGGGCCTGGCCGTCGAGCAGATCTTCCGCCGCATCCGCCTCGCCGTCTACGATTCCACAAACGGTGTCCAGATTCCCTGGGACACCTCCTCGCTGATCACCGAGTTCAGCTTCTTCCAGCGCCCTGCCGGCGCCCCTGCGACGCAGCCCGCCACGGCCGGCAATGTTTCGCTGACGGCGCGTCCGACGCTGGCCTCCCTGCGCGGAATGTCGCCGGCCGATGCGGCCCGCACCGCGATCGCCTGGGACCGCAGCGACATCTACGGCAACGCGCTTAGCCTCAACCCGGAAGACCAGAACGCGCTGCGCCTGAACCGCATCCTCGCGCAGCGGACTGACGAGCGCGCCTGGGCCGAGGCCGTGCTCGCGGGCGATGCCGAATCCTTCAGGCTCTATGCCAGGCTCTATCCGGTCTCCGAACACACCGCCGCAGCCTTGCGGCTGGCCGCGACCGCGCCGAGCCGCAACCGCGTCCAAGTCGCCCAGACCTGTCCGGTCTGCCCGGCCGTCCAGCAGCCCCGCACGCGCCGCGCCGACTACACGCCCCGCGGCGTCTCCCCGGCGCATGCCGGCGCGCCGCGCCAGGCTCCGCCCACGACGCCCCAGGGCGTGTCACCGCAAGCCCTGGCGCCCGCTCTGCCGAATTTTCTGCCTGAGCGTCCGCGCTGGACCGGCTTCTATGCCGGCGGCTCGCTCGGCGGCGGCCGGCAGACCGGCAACACGACCGTGGCCGGCCCCTTCGGCAGCCCGACCTTCACGCCATCCACGACAACCACCACAACCGTCACCACGACGTCGCCCATTGCCGGGACAACGACGACGACGACCACCACATTCGGCACACCAATTCTCGCCGCCAGCTCGATCAATGCGGCAGCCGTCCCCCGGAGTCTTTCGCCTGACGGCAACGGCGCGGTCGGTGGCGCGCAGTTCGGCTTCAACTATCAGATCGGCGCGGTCGTCATCGGTGCCGAAACCGACCTCTCGGCGACGCGGCTCGGCGGCAGCCAGACGAGCGCGGCCAATCCGGGCGGAACCCGCTTCACGACCAAGGCCGAGAATGAAGTCTCGATGCTGGGCACGGTCCGCGCCCGCGCCGGCTTCGTGCTCGGCGATTTTCTGATCTATGGCAGCGGCGGCTACGCTTATGGCCTGGTCGACCAGAAGGGCTCGATCGCGCCCGACAATCCGGCGACCACCTCCGGCGTCACGGCCTCGCGCTCCGGCCTGGCCAGCGGCTGGGCGCTCGGCGGCGGCGTCGAATACGCGATCCTGCCGGGCATGACGCTCAGACTCGACTACACGCATTACGACCTCGGCAACCAAAAGCTGACCTTGCAGGACTATACCGGGCTCGCCCCCACCCAGTATGCGACCATGCGCGCCCGCACGGCCGGGGACATCGTCAAGGCCGGCTTCAATGTCGGCTTCTGAGACCGGCGCCAGGCCCGCTGCGATGAGCTGCCGCAGTCGTTAGGCCGGCAACGGAGCCGCGCCCCTTGACACCGACGGGTCCGATAGGGAATTTGGCGCCCGATGCGGGTGTAGCTCAATGGTAGAGCAGCAGCCTTCCAAGCTGAATACCCGGGTTCGATTCCCGGTACCCGCTCCAAAATTCTCCAGCGCGCGCAGGATGTTAATGGTTGGCCTTCCGGCCAATTCCAACTTTCTTAGCTGTTGACGCAGTTGCAATTCCAACTTTCGTTCTTTTCGCGTTCACTCGCGGCGTGCTCTGCGGCCTTTCAAGCGAGCCTCATCGGCCCGCCTGACGCTCGCCAAATCCACAGGATTGTAGGTCGAGAAGAGCTTGTTCGACTGCGCGATGGAGTTGGCCATTTTCGTCCCAACGTCCGCGGGCGTAGCACCGCCGGCAAAGGCCTCGACGGTTCCCGAGCCCCTCATATCGCGAAGCTGACGCTCGTCGCCAGGGACGACGGCCTCGCACAGCTCCCGAAATTCACGCGTCAGCTCCGAGATTGCAGGCACGCGTTTCGTGGACAGCGGAAGCAGCCAGGCCTCGGGAGCCAACGCAGGCATCTTGGCTAGGTACGCCTCGAGCAGGCGACGTGAGCGCTTCGACAGGGTACCTATCGCCGGCTTGCCGGTCTTCTGGCGCCCGTCGGCTGTGCGATCGCAGATCACCTCCCCGCTTGTACCGACGACCCGCATATGGCGCGCCCTGAGGGTGCGCACGTCGCCGGGCTGAAACTGCGTGTCCCAGATCGCGGCTATGGTGATAGCTAACCGGAGGCTCTTGCGCCTGATCGCCGCCTTAACCAGACGCACCACCTCGCCTTCCCGCCAAGTCTGCCAGCGAGGCGGAGGAGCCGAGTTTCGAATGCCTAGGGACGGGTCAGCGCCGATCGCTACCCTGAGAGCCAGCATCACTCGCCAGTGCCGGCGCCACTCCTTGATGACCTTGTGCGCAACGCCCACTCCATGCCGCTCACTGAGCTCCTCTCGCCATTCTGAGAGGATGTCCAGCGTCATGAGGTCGGATCGGTGGCGCCCCATGCGTCGCGAATGTAGGCCCAGGATGGAAGGATATCCCGGTTGCGCGTCGAGTGCGCAAGCTTTCCCCACTTCGGCGTCCGCATGAACCGCTGGTACGCGTCACCGATCGAGTTCCGCGGCCAGACCCGAGCGACCTCCGCAGCCTCGCGCCCCTTACCAACCTGCGCTTTGATGGTGGGATCGGGCTTGCCAGTCCGATGCGCTTCCCAAGCCTGAAACAGCCTCAGGGCGGCGTCGCGAGACTGCGGCCCTTCCACTCCTAGAGGCTTGGGTCGGAACCCCGCCTTTTGCATTTCTGGGGTCGGCTCCCAATAGCGACGACCGTTCTTCTTCACCCTTGAGTGGAAGCGGACCAGGCGCGTTTCATCGCCGAGAAGGTGCTGGAGAACCGCGAAGGCGGTTCAACACTGAAGCAGCAAGCGGTCCTGTTCCGGGCATCTCATCATAGCGGCCCGCTGGAAATCGAGCTCGCGCGCCGGAATATCCCGTTCGTGAAATTCGGCGGCCTGAAGTTCCTCGGCAGCGCACATATCAAGGACCTGCTGGCGCTGCTGCGCTTCGTGGAGAACCCTCGCGACAAGGTCTCCGGATTCCGGGTCCTGCAGCTCCTGCCTGGTGTCGGCCCGACCTCCGCGCAGCGGGTCCTTGAGCACGTGGCGCAGGCTTCAGTGCCCCTTGAGGCTCTTGAGAACGCTCCGGCTCCGCCGCGGACTGGCGACGATTGGGCCTCGTTCGTCTCCGCCGTCGGCGAGTTGCGCGCCGGTACGGCAGGTTGGCCGGTCGAGATCGAACTTGCTCGCCGCTGGTACGAGCCCCACTTGGAGCGCATCCACGAAGACGCCAGCACCAGGCAGGCCGATCTCGTGCAGCTCGAACAGATCGCGGGCGGCTACCCGTCGCGCGAGCGCTTCCTGACCAAACTGACGCTCGATCCGCCTGACGCGACCAGCGACCAGGCCGGCGTGCCGCATCTCGACGAGGATTATCTCATTCTGTCGACGATCCATTCGGCCAAGGGCCAGGAGTGGAAATCGGTCTTCGTCATGAACACGGTCGATGGCTGCATCCCGATCGACCTTGGCGCCGGCGCTCGCGATGAGATCGAGGAAGAACGCCGGCTGCTCTACGTCGCGATGACGCGAGCCAAGGACGATCTGCATCTTGTCGTCCCGCAGCACTTCTTCCCGCACGGGCAGTCAGCGACCGGTGACCGTCATGTCTATGCCAACCGGACGCGCTTCATTCCGAACGCGCTGCTTGGTCAGTTCGAATGGACCGCCCGGCCCATCGCGGCAGCGGAAGGCATGCGGTCGTTGTCAGGCGGGTCGAAGGTTGATGTAAGGGCCAAGATGCGAGGCATGTGGCGATGAGTCCTTCCATTTCCATGATGCCGGCTCATCCGATCGCTTTGGGAGCGCCGGTGCTGCTCACGGTCTTTCGCAAGGCGGTGCGCGCAGGCCTCCCGTCCCCAGCAGACGATTACCTGGACGCGCCGATCGACCTGTCCCGCGCGCTGATCCAGAGCGCCCCCGCCACCTTTATCATGACCGTCGCAGGCGATAGCGCGATCGATGCCGAGATCTTCGACGGCAGCCTCAATACGGTCGACCGCAGCCTGCGGCCGCGTGACGGCGACCCGGCAGTCGTCGATGTGAACGGCGAGCGCTCCATGAAGATTTTCCGCCTCGTTGGGGGCCGATCATGTCTCGCGTTCGGCAACACGCGATGGACCCAGTCGAGATGACCACGCCCGCCCTTCGACAGAGCGGCGAGGTCACGCCCTCTTGGGAGGCATAGCGCAAGCAAGAATTGGAAGCCTTAGCAAGGCGGCGGCGGTGTCTATGCACGTGTAGGGAGTGATAGTCCCGCTCGACGCCAGCGTCAGAAAGATTGCGATCCAGATCAAGCTCACGCTAGCCAAATTCTCGGCCTATTTGGCCGCGCGCGCAGCAGCGACCCAGCTATCGAAAGTCGCCTTGCGGCTGCTGACCCACTCGTCGGCCATCTTGGTGATGAGCGTGTTGTTGCCGCCGTTCTTGTTGATGTTGAACTCCCAGTACGACCACTCCTCGAGCGGGAATTTCATGTTCTCGATCAGCGCCTTCACGGCCGGGTTTGCGGCGACGAACTTCTTGTTCGCGACAGCGCCCCAGTTCCAGGAGGCCATGGCCATGCGGCAGGGATCGGCGCCGCCGGCGCAGCCCTTGACGCCCTTGACCAGCGCCGAGCCCTTGTTGGGCACGGAGGGTGGCAGTGCGTCTTCAGGCGTCGGTAGCCAGACGACATCCTTACCAGGGACGAGCGCATTATTCACCCAGGACGGGCTCCAGGCATAGAAGAAGGCCGGCTCGCCGCGTTTCACGCGGGCCACGGCCTCGACCATAAGCGCCTCGTACTTGCCGCGGATCGACTTGACGTTCTCCTTCAGGCCGAACTTGTCGAGCTGGAAGTCGACGACGTCGCCACAGCTCCAGCCCGGATCACAGTTGATCAGGTCGGCCTTGCCGTCCTTGCCGAACAACGCCGCGATCTTCGGATCCTTCATCTGAACCAGAGAGGTGATGTTGTGGGCGTCGGCCGTCTTCTTGTCGATAAGGTAGCCGTTGATGCCACCACCGACGATCATGCCGCCGCCGACGATCTCTGCATCCTTCTCGACCGCGCGGAAGCCCGGCTCGCGCTGCGGGAAGTTGACGTCGCTCGCGAGGTCAAGATCGCCTTGCGCCGCCGCCTGGAAGAACAGCGTCGTGTTCACGGTACTGAGCTTCACGTCGTAGCCGAGTTCCCTCAGCGCCTTCATCACGATCTGCGCGGTGACGTAGTTGGCGCCGAGGCTGTCGCTTTGCGCGTAGCGCACGGTCTTGCCCTTGCCCGGCATCTCCTGCGCCTGGGAGGGCGCGGCCGCAAAGGCGAGCGCGCCGACGGCCATTGCCGCCCCCAGCATCTTCAATCTGGTCATGGTCATAGCTGTTCTCCTCGTCGTCGACCCGTGCCGGCCGTGCTTGTTGCTTTCCCCTCCCCGCCTTGTGGCGGGTCTTCAAAGGCAGGAGCGCCGCGCTGCTCCGGCCAATTCCTGACAGCGGAGCCCCGCACCGATGCGCGCTCCGCGAAGCGCTCAAAGCGCCTGCTTAACCGGCGTCACCGCTTGGACGGTCTCGTCCGGCCGGCCCCCCTTGAACAGCCGCGCCACCGTGGCGAACAGCGAGCTGCGCGCGGCCGACCTGCCGCCAGTCTTGGGCGCCGCGAGCTTCTGGGTGATCCGGTCGAGCACCATGGCGAGCAGGACGATGGCGATGCCGCCGACCGCGGCGCGGCCGACATCGAGGCGGCCGAGGCCCTGCAGCACGACGAGGCCGAGGCCTTCCGCGCCGATCATCGCGACGACGACCGACAGCACCATCGCCGTCAGGACGGTCTGGTTGAGGCCGCCGAGGATGGTCGGGATCGCGAGCGGGAACTGGATCTCGAAGAGGAGCTGGCGCTTGTCGGCACCAAAGGCGAGACCGGCCTCGACGATCTCGTGCTCGACCATGCGGATGCCAAGATTGGTGAAGCGGATCAGCGGCGGCGCCGCCGCCGTCACGACTGCGACCTCGCCCGGCACGGTACCGACGCCGAACAGCATCACCACAGGGACCAGATAGACGAAACTCGGCGTCGTCTGCATGATGTCGAGGATCGGGCGCACGACGTTCCAGACCCGGTCGCTGCGCGCGCACCAGATGCCGATCGGGATGCCGATGACGGCGCAGAACACGATCGCGGTCGAGATCAGCGAAAGCGTCGTCATCGCCTCGTTCCAGACGCCGAGCACGGCGATGGCGATCAGCGAGACGGCGCTGAAGATCGCGATGCCGAGCGTGGAGAGCCGCCAGGCCAGCAGGAAGAAGCCGACCACGAAGATCGGGAACGGAATGGCGTGGAGGAGCCAGTCGTTGAGGCTCAGCAGATTTTCGACCGGCCATTTGATGGCAAGGAAGATCGGACGCAGGTTGAGCGCGACCCAACTGACACTCTGCTGAATCCAGGCGTCGATCGGGAAGATGGCGAGATCGTCGGCCTTAAACATGACGCTCTCCGGCGGATGAGGTCTTGGGACTGGTGGAGGAGATGCGGGCCAGGATGTCGTCGGCACCGAGCGAGCCCATGAATCTGCCCTGGTCGTCGACAACCGCGATCGGACGACCGTCCCGATAATTGCGGGCGACATCCAGGAGCTTTGCGCCGGGCGAAACGCTGACATAGTCGCCGCTGGGCGCCGCGATCCCGTCGCCCGCGCGGGCCTGCGCGCAGGCTTCGGCGTCGAGCGTGCCGAGGACCTTGCCGTCGCGGTCGAGCACGAAGCCGGCGCCGCCGGCCTCAGCCACCAGCGTGCCTCGCTCCGATTGCAGAATCGGCTCGCCCGCCCGCATCACCGAGCGCGCATCGAACAGCCGGGCGCGGTCGACCTCTCGGGTGAAGGCAGCGACATAGTCGCTGCCCGGCTCCAGCACGATCGATTGCGGCGTGCCTTCGCGGACCAGCTCGCCCTCGGACATGATGGCGATGCGGGTGCCGAGCTTCAGCGCCTCCTGGAAATCATGGGTGATGAACAGAATCGTCTTGTTCAGCGTGCGCTGCAGGCGCAGCAGCTCGTCCTGCATCTCGGTGCGGATCAGCGGGTCGAGCGCACTGAAAGCCTCGTCCATGATCAGGATGTCGGCATCGGTGGCGAGCGCACGGGCGAGGCCGACGCGCTGGCGCATGCCGCCGGACAACTCATGCGGAAAGTGATAACCCCAGCGGCCGAGCCCGACGACGCTCAGCACCTCCTCGGCCCGGCGGCGCCGTTCGGCCGGCGCGATGCCGCGCAGCTTCAGGCCGAATTCGACATTGTCGATGACGCGCTTGTTGGGCAGCAGCGCGAAATGCTGGAAGACCATGGAGATGCGGGTGCGGCGCACCTCGCGCAGCTCCTCCTCGCCCAGCGGGACGATGTCGCGCCCGTCGAGCAGAATCTTGCCGGCGCTCGGCTCGTTCAGGCGGTTGATGCAGCGCGCCAACGTCGATTTGCCGGAGCCCGACAGGCCCATCACCATGTACATGGCGCCCTCGGGCACGCTCAGCGAGACGTTGTTGAGCCCGACGACGGCGCCGAGCTTCTCGAAGACCTCGTTCTTGTTCCCGCCCTTTGCCAGCATCTCCAGCGCCGGGCGAGGCGCATTCGAAAAGATTTTGTACAGATTCTGGATCTGCAGTCGCTCGGTCATCTCAGGACCCCTCCTCTCGGCGCCCGATTGATCGGGCTTGTTCGACCTGCCTGCCGACATCAATTAAGTGCCAGTCGGGATGGCGCGTCTTCCTGCGATCCGATGGAGGAATGGGCTCCCCCCTCGTCCCTCCGGAGGAAGCTGCGCCGGGCGGCCGCTAACGCAGCGGCGAAAAGTCCGTTGGCAGCAGGATCCGGTTCTCGGCCTGCTCGATGTTCTCCGAAAGCTTGGTCAGGAAGGCCTGCCAGCGCGGATCTTCCGCAAGCTGCTGGCGCCGGCGCGTCCTGTCCTCGAAATCGGCATAGGCCCAGAGATGGGTCACATGGCTCAGCGGCCCGATCTCGGTAGTGAAATAGCCGACCAGATGCCCGAGGATCGGCTGCTGGATCGCCAGCCCCTCCTCGCGCACGAGCTGGAGGTAGCGACCCATCCGGCCGTTACGGATGCGGTAGATGCGTTCTTCGACGATCATGAGCGTGCCTCCTCCCTGCCATTGCCGAGGAAGTCCCGCATCAGCCCGGCGACCGCGTCAGGTGCCTCGGTCAGGATCGAGTGGCGCAGACCCGGCAGGATGTGCAGCTTCGAGCCGGAAATGCGCTCATGCATGTAGAGCGCCATGCGCGGATTGGAGCCGGCATCCTCCTCCCCGGTCGCGATCAGGACGGGGACGCGAATCTGGTCAAGCAGCCCGCCGAAATCCGTCTGCGCCAGCACGCGATAGGCTGAAGCATAGCACTCGGGATCATTCTCCGCATTGCGCTGGCGCAGCTTGGCGATGAGTTCCGGGTTCCTTGCCTGGAAGCCCTCGGTCAGCCAGCGCGACAGCGAGGCGTCGTAGTGCGAGCCGCGATCACCCGCCTGCAGCGCCGCCAGCCGGGCAGCGACGCGCTCACGCTCCTCATCCGTGCGCCCAGCCACCGTCGCCAGCAGTACGAGTCGACGGACACGATCCTGATGCGTCAGTGCCAGGCGCTGCGCGATCAGCCCGCCGAGCGAGAAGCCGGCGAGGTTGAAGCTGCCGAAGCCGGCATGATCGGCCAGCGCCAGCACGTCGCCGACGAAATCGTCGATCTCGTAACGCCCGCGCACCTTGCTCGAGCGGCCATGGCCGCGCAGGTCGAAGGCGAGAATCCGGAAGCGGTCTGACAGGCGCTCGGCCACGCCCTCCCAGGCCTCCAGATAGGAGCCGACGCCGTGGATGCAGACCAGCGGCTCGCCTTGCCCCGCGATCCGGTAGTTCAGCGTCACGCCGTCAATGGTCAGGCTTTGCGGCCCCTCAGCCGGCTCGGCGCGCCGGGCAGCCGTTGTCGCGGCAGCCATCGCTCAGTGCCCCACCGCGGCCAGGCGCGGCGCCTGCTGGGCTGCCCTGGCCTTGTCGCGCTCGCGGGCAGCGAAATGCGGCATGACCTCGTCGATGAAGAGGCGCAGCGTCTTCACCTGCAATTCGAAGGGCAGGTTGAAGGAAAGGCCGAGCGTATACTGATCGACCCCGGCATCCTCGTAGATCTGCAGCTTGCGGATGACCTCGTCCGGCGTGCCGAACATCAGATTGTCGCGGACCGCCTGCGGGTTGTAGTTGTCGCGATTGGCGATGGTTTCGAACGGAATGGCCTCGGGGAAGCCGTTTGTCACCGTGCCGCTGTTCTGCATTAGGTTCTCGAAATAGCCGCCGTAATCGACCGAGTGCCGTACGGCGAGCTCCCAATCGACCTGCCTGTCGTAGACGCAGGTGCGCCGCTGCATCATCAGTCGCGGACGCGGCCGCTCCGGATGGTCGGCCACGGCCTTGCGGAACTTCTCGCCGAGCACGCCGACCTCGGCCGGAGGCGCAGAAAGCGGCGTCGACAGGATATTGGCGCCGATGCCCACCGCCCAATCGAAGGTGCCGGGATCGCGCGCCGCGACCCAGATCGCCGGATGCGGCTGCTGCAGGGGCTTGGGCACCGAAGTCGCGAGCGGGAACTTCCAGTACTGGCCATCATGCGCGTAGTCGCCGGCCCAGAGCTTCTGCACCGCCGGCACCAGCTCCTTCATGTAGCCGACGCCTTCCTGCTGCGGGATGCCGCCGGCCATGCGGTCGAACTCGTACTGGTAGGCGCCGCGCGCGATGCCGAATTCGAGGCGTCCACCCGTCAGGTGGTCGCAGAGTGCAGCCTCGCCGGCCAGCCGGATCGGCGACCAGTAGGGCGCGACCAGCGTCGCGGTGCCCAGCCGGATCCGGTCGGTATGCTGGGCAAGCCAGGTCAGCGTCTGGAACGGGTTCGGCGAGACCGTGCATTCGATCGTGTGGTGCTCGGCGGTCCACAGCGTCTCGAAGCCGCCCTCATCGGCGATCTTCGCCAGCGCGCGGAAGTTCTTGACGGCATCCTGCATGGACTCGCCCGGCGAGAAGCGCTCCATGCTGATGGAAACAGCGAATTTCATGGCTTTCCTCCGTTCTGGCTCAGCGCAGGCGGATCACGAACGGGTCCTGCATGGCGCCCGAGTAGTCGATGAGAACGTTCTTCAGGCGCGAGAACTCGCGCATGACCTCGAAGCCGCCACGGCGGCCATAGCCGCTGTTCTTCATGCCGCCATTGGCGGACATGTAGGCGGCGGAGCGGTAGGTGTTGATCCAGACGGTGCCGGCATCGATCTCGCGGGCGAAGCGCATCGCGCGGTCGATGTCCCGGGTCCAGATGCCGGAGGCGAGGCCGTATTCGGTGTCGTTGGCGAGCTGAATCATCTCGGCCTCGGTCTCGAACGGCACGATGCCGACGACGGGCCCGAAGATCTCCTCGCGCATGAAGCGCATGTCGTTGCTGGCCTCGACCAGCACGGTCGGCTCGAAATACCAGCCGCGCGCCAGCTCGCCGTCCTGCGGCTTGCGGCCACCCGCCGCGACCTTCGCACCTTCGCGCACGCCGGAGCCGACATAGTCCTCGACCTTGGCAAGCTGGGAGGCCAGCGCGACCGGGCCGATATCGGTGTCTTCGGTCTGCGGATGGCCGACCTTGATGCGCTTGGTGCGCTCGACCAGCGCCTCGACGAAGCGGTCGTAGATCGGGCGTTCGACGAAGCAGCGGGAGCCTGCAACGCAGGTCTGGCCGGCCGCGGCGAAGACGCCGGAGACCACACCGTTCACCGCCCGGTCGATATCGACATCGGAGAAGATCACATGCGGCGACTTGCCGCCCAGCTCCATCTGGCAGGGCACGAGATTCTGCGCGGCATTGCCGGCGATCTTGCGTCCGGTGAAGGTCGAGCCCGTGAAGACGTATTTCGCGATGTCAGGATGGCGCGTCAGCGCCTCGCCGGTCGTCAGGCCGTCGCCGGTGACGACGTTGATGACGCCCGGCGGGATGCCGGCCTCAATCGCCAGTTCCGCCAGCGCCAAACTGGACGCCGTAGCGTGCTCGGAGGGCTTCACGACGATGGTGTTGCCGATGGCCAGGCACGGCGCCAACGTCCCGGTCAGCATCATCAGCGGCGAGTTCCAGGGAATGATCATGCCGATCACCCCGAGCGGCTCGCGCAGGTTGAAGTTCAGCGAGTCGAGCTTGTTGACCGGAATCGTCTCGCCGAGCAGCTTGTCGGCCATGCCGGCGAAATAGAGATAGGAATCGGGAATCGCCCGCATCTGCGCGCGCATTTCCTTGAGCAGCTTACCGTTGTCGCGGCACTCGATCATCGCCAGCTCGTCGGCATTCGCGAGCACGAGCTCGCCGAGGCGGCGAACCAGCTTGCCGCGCTCGGTCTGCGTCATGCGGCGCCAGGCCGGGTTGACGAAGGCGGCCTTGGCCGAACGCACGGCAGCGTCGACATCGGCCGCGTCACCCTGAGCGAACTCGTACCAAGGTTCGGCCGTGGTCGGATCATAGGACGGGACGTAGACGCCACTCTTCGGCGCGACGAACGCGCCATCGATGAACAGGCCCTGGCGCGAACCTTCGAGGGATTGGACGGTCGTCTTCATGGTCGCTCTGCCGGCTCAGGATTGCGGAAGGTTGGCCCAGGGCTGCGCGTCGCCGACCATGGCTAGGCGGCCGCCATCGTTGGAATCCATGTAGATCCCGAAGCGCTTGCTGGCGCTCTCGCGGGCATAGCGCCGCAGCATGGAATTGATCTCCCGGGTCGGGATCTCGTCATAGGGAAGCTGGTCGATCGGGAAGAAGCGCAAGCCGGCGGAGAGCGGCTGCGAGGCCGCTTCCTGCGCGAGTCGGGCGCGATAGATCAGGTAGCCGGGATCCCCATCGCTGACATCGAAGACGGAGTAGAGAAAGGTGTCGTCGGGCACGAGCGTGAGCGCGTCGCCGCCGTCGAGCTTGAGTTCGTTGTCGGCGACGCGGCGCTTCGCGCTCGGCAGAACCCAGCCGCCCTTGCCATCCGAGCGCAGCAGCAGGTTGCCGTCGGACTCGATCAAATAGCCGACGATCATGCCATGCGACTCGAGCCAGCCCGGCGGCAGCGGGTCCTTCACATTGGCATAGCGGCCACGGCAGAAGCCGAGCGGCGCGGACGGGCTCGTGCCGAAGGCCTGCACCTCGCCGATCAGCACCAGATGATCGCCGGCATCGACGCGGCTATGAACCTTGCAGTCGAACCAAGTCAGGCAATCCGTGAGGACCGGCGCGCCGGTATGGATGCGGTCATGGTTGACCGTGTCGAACTTGTTCGCAGCCTTGGAAGCAAACAGGTTCGAGACGTCGATTTGCGCTTCGTGCAGGAGGTTGACCGCGAAGGAATGCGAGCTGTTGAAGGCGCCGTAGCTATGCGCGCTCTTGCCGACGCAGACCAGGAGCAGCGGCGGATCGAGCGAGACCGAGGTGAAGGAGTTCGCGGTCATGCCACGCGGCGACCCGTCGGCATCGCGCGTGGTGATGACCGTCACGCCGGTTACGAAAGTGCCGAAAGCACGCCGCAGCGCGACCGGATCGATCGCAGTTGCTGTCTTGTCCACGGGAGCGAGCATCCGCCTCACCTCGATCAATGCGGGATCGTGATGGGAGGCTAGGCGGCGGCCGCGCCCTTCGCTTCCTAGGAAAGACTGAATGAATTCAGGAAATGTTTCGCCGGATCGATGGAAGGCGCGTGTTCAGCTTGCCGCGAACTCGCTCCCCTCAATGACCCCGTGAAGCCGGATGGCAAGCTCGATGGCAAAGCGCTTGTCGGCGGTTTCAGGGTCGATACCGAAGAGATCCTGGATACGCGAGAGCCGGTAGCGCAGCGTGGTCACATGGAGCCCCATCGTATCGGCACAGGCCTGGGCCCGGCAACCCTCGCGCAGATAGGCGGCAAGCGTTTCCAGATACGGCGTCTCGTGCTTGCGGTCATGCGCAATCACCGCGCCGATCGCGCCATCGACGAAGCTGCGCACATCAGCCGACTCAGCGGCGCCGATCAGCATGGGCATGGGGCCGAAATCGAAGGCCGACAGGGTCCCGCTGCGCCCGAAGGAGCGCGCGATGCGGATCATCCGCCAGCAGCGCTCCCATTCCTTGGGATAGCTCTCGAGCCCGTCGCAGATGCCGCCCAGAACGACGATCGGCTCGCGGCTGAAGCTGTGGCGGAGCACCTCGACCATGCGCCGCGGCAAACGTCCGGCACGCTCCGCCTCCCCGCTCTTCTCCTCGGGCACCAGACAGACGAGTCCTCCACCGACAGCGATGACGTTGATCGGCAGGTTCATCTGCCGTGCTAGCCGCGTCACCGCGTGATGGCACTCGATGCTGATATCGGCAGGCATGGCCGGACCATCGGGAAAATCCACCACGATCATCCGGGCCGGCGCGCCGAGCATCAGTCCGAGCCGGCGACCGCGCTGGACGATGTCGTCGGCATCGCGCCAGCGTCGCTCGACGATCTCGAAAAACAGCTCGGTCAAGGTGCGCGTCTCGAACCGAAAACGGATGACGCTGCGCATCATCTGCACGGAGAGCGCAAACTTCACGCTGTCGAGCAACAGTCTTTGCAGATCGCCCCCGCCCTCTCCGGCCTCCGGAAAGATCACGAGCGCGCCGACCGCCTGCCCATCGACATCAAGTTCTTCGATTCGCGCCGGGATCTGGAGTCGCTGCGCTCCGTCTTCGAGACGCAGGGTCAAGGGTTCCGCGCGGTTCGCCGCCACGGATTCGCGCGCGGCAAGCGTGATCTGGGTGCCAATCGGGCCGTCGAGCGCCCGCTGCCAGGAAGCATCGTCGAAGCGCAGCGGCATGGGTGAGCGGCTGGCGGCCAGCGCGTTGCCGGCGAAATCCACGACCAGGATCGCCTCCGGCAGCAATTCGGCAAGCATCGTCGAGAGAGCCGACGTCGAACCTCCCGACAGGACCGCCTGCAGCAGCATGGTCTGGGTCTGCAGCGCGCTCTGCAACTGCTCGGCCGCGTGACGCTGCTCACGGAGGCGATGCTCGCGCTCGACGGCGATGCCGCCGAGATGGACGATCATGCTCATGAAGGCGAGATCGTCGGCCGAGACGTCCTGGATGTCGCGGGAGACGACGTTCAGCACCATGGCCCGCCCCCGCGCATCGGAGCAGCTCATCGGCAGCACCAGCACGGTGCGGTAATCGCGCTCGAAAGCCTCCCGGCGATAGCCGGGGAATTCATCCGAGGCGCGCGCGTCTCGGATATAGACGGGCTCGTTGCGCTGGAGCGCGATCAGGGCCGGGCTGGTGGCCAGTTCCCATCGGTCTTCCAGCCGCCGGCGCAGCAGGGTTGGATCGTGGCGGACGACGACATGCGCGTCGCCATGAGGAGCATCGATCGCCATGATCGAGCCCAGCGCCCAGCCGCCATGCTCGCAAGCCGCGCGGATGAGATCGCGGAGCACCGTGTCGAGATCGCCGCCCGAATTGATCTGGCTTGCGACATCGCGCAGCGAACGCATCTGCGAGGCCTGATCCGGCATGGGTCTCTCCCTATCGACCGACCGCGATCTTACGCCGCATCGCAGGTCGATCCATGAGTTTCTTCCCGCGTTCCGATGGAAGACGATGCGGGAACGGACTCGCTAGGCTGCTTCACCCATTCACGATCGCAATAGGTGGACACGCCATGGATTACGGCCTTCGCAAGATTTCGACCTTTGTCGAGGAAACCTTCATCGAAGGCGGCAAGACCTCCGACAAGCCGGTGCGCTTCGTCGTCATAGCCGCCGTGCTGCGCAACCCCTGGACCGGCCAGGGCTTTGTCGAGAACTTGCGCCCCGAGATCCTGCGCATCGCGCCGGAGCTCGGCAAGGAATTGACGCGGCGCCTCGTCGCCGTGATGCCGGCCGAGCAGGTCGAGGCCTATGGCAAGGCGGCCGCCGTCGGCAGCAATGGCGAAATCGAGCACGCTTCGGCGTTGATCCACACGCTGCGCTTCGGCAACATGTTCCGCGACGCGGTGAAGGGCACCGCCTTCCTGAGCTTCACCAACACCCGCAACGGGCCGGGCGCGCTTATCTCCCTGCCGATGATCCACAAGAGCGAGACCGGCAAGCGCTCCCACTTCCTCACCGCCCAGTTCCAGATCCCGGACGCGCCGGCCGCCGACGAAGTTCTGGTCGCGATCGGTGCCGCCGATAACAGCCGCGCCCATCCCCGCCTCGCCGATCGCTTTCAGGACATGGAGGAAATGAAGCGGGAGTTGGAGACCGCGTGAGCGCTCGAAGCTTTCGCTGCCGACGGCATTGCGGGGCCCGCCGATCCGGCGGACCCCTTTTTCGTGAGCATCCCGTGAGGACCGAGCGGCCATGTCAGGCGAGCGCGACCTTGTTGCGGGCGAGCTCGTCCATCACCTGGCGCACCGCCTTCTCGGCAATAGTAACGATCTCGTCGATCTCCTCGCGGGTCGTGACCAGCGGCGGAGCGAAGCCGAGAATCTCGCCATGCGGCATGGCGCGAGCTATCAGCCCCCGATCGCGCGCCGCCTTGGAGATGCGCGCGCTGACTTTCAGCGCGGGATCGAGCCGGGCCTTGCGCTCACGGTCCGCGACGAATTCGAGCGCGCCGAGCATGCCGACGCCGCGGACCTCGCCGACGATAGGCAATTGCGCAAAGGTCGCCTTCATCCGTTCCTGGAAATAGCCGCCGACATCGCGCGCTTTGCCGGCGAGATCATCCTTCACCACGATATCGAGCACCGCATTCGCTGCTGCCGCGCCGATCGGATGGCCGGAATAGGTGTAGCCGTGGGAGAAGGCGCCGACGCGATCAGCGCCTTCTTCCATAACCTTGTAGACCTTTTCGCCGACAATCGCCGCCGAGAGCGGGAAATAGGCCGAGGTCAGGCCCTTAGCGACCGTGATCAGGTCCGGCTCGATGCCGTAGAGATGCGAACCGAAAGGCGTGCCGATGCGGCCGAAGCCGGTGACAACCTCATCGGCAATCAGCAGCACGTCGTATTTGCGTAAGACCTCCTGGATCGCGGTCCAGTAGCCTTCCGGCGGCGGGGTGATGCCACCTGTGCCGAGTACCGGCTCGCCGATGAAGGCGCCGACCGTCTCCGGCCCCTCGCGCAGGATCAGCTCTTCAAGCTCGGCGGCAAGGCGCTTCGAGAACTCAGTCTCGGTCTCACCTGGCTGTGCACCCCAGTAGTGGTGCGGCGCGCCGGTGTGAAGGATGCCGGAGAACGACAGGTCCATGTGATCGTGGTAGAAGCTCATCCCGGTCATCGAGCCGGAGACGACCGAGCAGCCGTGGTAGCCGCGCAGCCGCGAGATGATCTTCTTCTTCCGCGGCTGGCCACGCAGGTTGTTGTAATACCAGACGAGCTTGGCCTGGGTCTCGTTCGCGTCCGAGCCGGACATCCCGTAGAAGACCTTGCTCATCTTGCCCGGCGCCATTCGGACGAGCCGGTCAGAGAGGATGGCGAGCTCGTCTGTCGTATGGGCGGCGTAGGAATGGTAATATGCGAGGCGATAGGCTTGCCGCGAGATCGCTTCGGCGACCTCGGTGCGGCCATAGCCGATATTGACGCAGTAGAGCCCGGCGAAGCCATCGATGTAGCTGCGGCCGGTCGCGTCCTGGATGCGGATGCCCTTGCCGGTCTCGACGATGGTGGGGTCACCAAGCTTGCCGGTGGCGAAGTCCTTGAGCTGAGTGAAGGGATGCAGGGTGCTGGCGCGATCCAGCGCGCCGATCGCCGCGACGTCGATCGTCATTGTCTCATCTCCTTGATTATGCTGCCAGATTGCCGAAGCAGACATATTTCGCTTCGAGATATTCGTTGAGTCCGTGGCGCGAGCCCTCGCGGCCGAGCCCGGACTGCTTCCAGCCGCCGAAAGGGATGGGCGCGCCGGTGAATTTCGGCGTGTTGACCGCGACCATGCCGTATTCGAGCGCCTCGGTAAGGCGCATCGCCCGGCGCAAGTCCTCGGTGTAGAGATAAGCCGCAAGGCCCATCTCGGTGGCATTGGCGCGGGCGACGACCTCTTCCTCGGTATCGAAGGGCAGGATCGCGGCGACCGGGCCGAAGGTCTCCTCGCGGGCGATCAGCATATCGTCGGTCACATCGGCCAGCACGGCCGGCTGCACGAAATTGCCGCCGAGCGGGCTGTCCTGCCCGCCCGCGACCAGCCGGGCTCCGGCGGCGAGTGCTTGCGCAACCTGCTCGCGGCATTTCGCGGCGACGGAGGGGCGCGTCATCGGGCCGATATCGACGCCGGCCTCAAGCCCATGGCCGACCTTGAGACGCACGGTCGCCTGGGCATAGGCCGCGACGAAGCGTTCATAGATACCGCGCTGGACATAGATGCGGTTGGCAGCGAGACAGTCCTGCCCCGAGGTCGCGAACTTGGCCGCGATGCCACCAACGATCGCCGTGTCGAGCGGCGCATCGTCGAAGACGATGAAGGGCGCGTGACCGCCAAGTTCAAGCGACGTGCGCTTGACGGTCTGTGCGGCATGGCCGAGCAGGAGCCGGCCGATCTCGGTCGAACCGGTGAATGAGAAGGCGCGGATTGCAGTATGTGCCAGAAGGCGATGTGCCATTGGTGCAGCCTCGCCGGTCAAGACCTGGAAGATACCTTTCGGAAAACCGACCTCGTCTGCCAGCTTCGCCAGCGCCAGCGCCGAGAGCGGGGTCTCGGGAGCGGGCTTCACCACCATCGCGCAGCCCGCGGCCAGTGCAGCACCGGCCTTGCGGGTGATCATCGCGCTCGGGAAGTTCCATGGCGTCACGGCGGCAGCGACGCCGATCGGCTGCATCTGCACCGAGAGCCGACTGCCCGGCAAATGGCTTGGGATGGTTTCGCCATAACTGCGTTCGCCCTCGGCCGCGAACCAATCGAGGAAGGCAGCGGCATAGGCGATCTCGCCATGAGACTCGGCGAGCGGCTTGCCCTGCTCGGCGGTCATGATCACGGCGAGGTCGCCGGCATTGCGCCGCATCGCCGCCGCCCAATCGCGCAGCAGGCGCCCGCGCTTAAGCGGTAAGGTATCGCGCCAGAGCTTCTGGGCCTTGACCGCCGCCGCCACCGCCTCATCGACGGCTTCCAGCGGCAGAGACGCAACGCTTGCGATGGCTTCCTGCGTCGCCGGGTCGACGACCGGGATACGCTCGGCCGCGTCGCACCAGCTTCCATCCACGAAAGCCCGGCTTTCCAGTAAGTCGGCGCGCTTCAGCTCTTTCAGCGCTTTCGTGGACAAACCCCGCATAGCATCCTCCGCTTCGACGATTGAACGGAGAGAGGCTAGCGTGGAGACTATCGCCCATGCCGCCGAAACATATGGTTTCGCGAGGAATTTCGGCTTAGATCAATAACAGAACGCAGGAATTCGGCATGCTTGAGCTCGATAGCCTGGATCGCAGACTTCTTGATGCGGTCCAGCAGAACAACCGGCTGACGACGGCTGAGCTCGGTGAGCGCGTCGGCCTCTCGGCAACGGCCTGCCAACGACGTCTCAAGCATCTGCGCGATGCCGGCGTGATCGAGGCGGATGTCGCCATCGTCTCGCCTCGCGCCGTCGGACGGCCACTCTCTATGCTAGTGCTGGTGACGCTGGAGCGCGAGCGCGCGGACATCGTCGATCGCTTCAAGGCATCGATCCGGGCGACTAAAGAGGTGATGATCGGCTTCTATGTCACCGGCGACGCAGATTTTGCGCTTCACGTCACGGCACGGGACATGGAGGATTACGAGCGCTTCACCCGCCGGTTCTTCTACGAGAACCCCGACATCAAGGGCTTCAAGACCCTGGTGGTGATGGACCGGGTGAAAGCGAGCTTTGCGCTTCCGATCGATCCGTGAGCTGAAGGGCAATCGCCTGACGGCGCATTTGAAATTCGTTCGTGTCGACCTCCCCCCGTCAACTGGCCGCATCGTTCCGCGATGACGGCACGGCATGCCCCGTTTCGACGGAAACCGCCTTCCCCTTCTCCATCTTGCGGCAGGAAGTGACGCAAGCGTCCGCCCGATAACGTTCTCCCCGGGAACCAAAAATTCGAGGAGAACGATGATGGCTGCCTTCTGGACGCGCAAGACCGGGGCAATTCTGGCATTGACCCTGGCCGGGCTGTGGGCGGGCGGCAGTTCCGGCCAGTCCCTCCCCGGCGCAGGCAAGATCGTGCGCATCGCGATCGGCGATACGCTGGGCGCCACGCGGATGCAGGACTACATCATCCAGACCGCATTCCAGAAGATGGGCTACAAGCCGGCAGAGACCCAGATCAACCCGACCCTGTTCTTCCAGGCCGCCGCCCTCGGCGACCTCGACATGATCTCGGGCGTCAACTTTCCGCAGCGCGAGCCGCAGTTCAAGGCTGTCGAGAAGCAGCTCGGCACCATCGGCAACGGCACTATCGTCGAGGGCGGCGTCAACGGCTACCTGATCGACAAGAAGACGGCGGACGCCCTCAACATCACCCAGCTCGACCAGCTCAAGAATCCCAAGATCGCCGCCGCTCTTTCGGTGGGTGGCAAGGTCAACCTGATCAACTGTGATCCCGGCTGGTCCTGCGGCGACGTGGTTGAATACCAGCTCGACAAGTTCGGCCTCAAGGACACCGTCAAATCGGTGCGCGGCAAATACGAAGCGCTGATGGCCGAGGCCATCGCGCGGGCCATGCGCGGTGAGCCGACGCTTTACTACGCCTGGAGCCCGTCCTGGGTGATGGACAAGCTTGTGCCCGGCAAGGACGTCGTCTGGTTGCCGACGCCGTTCGATGCCGTGCCTCCGAACATCAAGGTCTCGGCGAGCGCGCTCGTGGCGGGCGTCAAGGGTTGCGCTGGTGGACAGGATCCGTGCCGGATGGCGCTGGGCCAGTGGAACTACATGCCGATCGCGAACCGGGACTTCCTCGCGAAGAATCCCGCAATCAAGCGCTTCCTCGAATTGTCCCGCTATCCTCGCGACACCTGGGCGAAATGGGAAGGCGCCATCGCCGTCGACAGCTCGCCACGTGCCATCAAGGCGGCGGCCGAGGCCTGGATCCGCGAGAACCAGGCAACGTTCGACGGCTGGGTCAACGAGTCGCTGGCCGCACGCTGACCAGCGCCGCCGCCTACGTGATCCGAGGAACGGCCCGGCCGGGCCGTTGCCTCCTTTCGACGCAACCCCCGTCCGATCGGAATTCATCATGGACACAACGCACGGCCATAACGATATCGGCGCCGCCATCGACGCCATCGTCCACGAGATCGAGCCCGGCCTCGTCGAGATTCGCCGCGACATCCATGCTCATCCGGAGATCGGCTTCGAGGTCGAGCGCACGGCCGGCGTCGTCGCCGCCGAGCTGAGGCGGCTGGGGATCGCCTGCCGGACCGGCGTCGGTCGCACCGGCGTCGTCGCCGACATCGAGGGTGGCGCGCCGGGTCCACGCCTGATCATCCGCGCCGATATGGACGCGCTGCCGATGCAGGAAACCACCGGCCTGCCCTATGCCAGCACCGTTCCCGACAAGATGCACGCCTGCGGCCACGACCTGCATACCGCAACGCTGATCGGCATCGGAGCCGTCCTCAACCAGCTTTCCAGTAAGCTCGTCGGTTCCGTCCGGCTCGTCTTCCAGCCCGCTGAGGAGACCATCGACAGCGGCGCCGCCGCCATGATTGCGGACGGCGTTCTCGATGGCGTCGACATGGCGTTCGGCTTCCACAACGAGCCCGGCCTGCCCGCCGGCAGGATCGCCTATATCCGCGGTGCCAGTTTCGCCTCGGCCGACAGCTTCCAGATCACGGTCGAGGGGCGTTCGGGCCATGCCGCCCAGCCGCATGAGGCGGTCGATCCGATCGTGGCGGCAGGCTATCTCCTGACCCAACTCCAGACCATCGTCTCGCGCGAGCTCAATCCGATCCGTAGCGCCGTCGTCACGGTGGGGCGGATCGAAGGCGGAGATGCCTACAACATCATCCCGAACCGCTGCACCATGGCCGGGACGGTCCGCACCCGTTCGCCGGAAACGCGCGATGCGATCGAGGTAGCCATGAAGCGCATCTGCGCCGGCATCTCGCTCCTCCACCGCGTCGATTGCAGGATCGAATACCGCCGCAATCTGCCGCCGGTGATGAGCGAAGACGGCCTGCTCGACCGCACTGTCGAAGCCGTCAAGCAGCAGGGAGGCGATGTCACCGAGGTCGAAGGCGGCTTCGGCGCCGAGGATTTCGCGTTCTTCTCCGAACGCGTCCCGTCCTCGCATATCCGCATCGGCTCGGGACAGCCGGGCCGCGAAGACAGCGTCCACAATTCGAACTACCAACCCGATGAGCGAAGCATCGCGGAGGGCGTGCGTTCGTTGGCGCGGGCGGCGCTGGAGGTTCTCAGCTGAAACCGCGGTCGAAGCCTCGCCGAAATTATCGCGTGCGAGACTTCGGGTCGGATGCATCGCGCAGGGCATCGCCGAGCAGGTTCAGCGCCAGCACCGTCGCCAGGATTGCCAGGCTCGGGAAGACCGCGAGCCACCAGGCATCGAGAATGTTCTCGAAGCCCTCGCGGATCATGCCGCCCCATGTCGCGGCTGGTGGCGGCACGCCAAGCCCGATGAAGCTGAGGGAGGCTTCGGTGCGGATGGCGGAGGCGAGCCAGAGCGAGCTCATGACGACCACGTCCGAGAGCATGTTGGGCAGGATGTGGCGGAACATGATCCGGAAGGGCCCGCAGCCATAGGAGCGGCTGGCCTCGACGAAGTCGCGCTGGCGCAGCGTGATCGTCGGCGCGCGGGCGACACGGGCGAAGGGCGCGATCTCGGTCACCGCGATCGCGATGATCAGGTTCTCGAGGCTCGCGCCGAGCATCGCCGCGATCATCAGCCCGAGCAGCAAAGTCGGGAACGCGAGCAGTACATCAAGCACGCCCATGACGATCTGGTCGAACAGACCGCCGATATAGCCAGCAAGCACACCGATGGCGGTGCCGATCAGCATCGCGATCAGGATCGCGACGAAGCCGACGAAGAGCGAGATACGCGCGCCGTAGATCAACCGCGAGAGCACGTCGCGACCGTAGGAATCGGTGCCGAGCCAGAATTCGGCCGAGGGCGGCTCAAGCCGCGCGACGATGTTCTGCTCCAGCGGATCGTAGGGCGCGAGCCACGGGGCGAAGATCGCGACGAGGACGATCAGGGCGAGCAGGACCAGCCCGATCCAGGCGAGCCTGTTCTGGCTGAAGGCGAGCCAGAGCCCGCCCGGCCGAATGTCGACGGCAGTGGATGCGACAGTGCTCATGAGTATTTCACCCGCGGGTCGACGAGGCCATAGGCCATGTCCGTCAGCGTGTTCACCACGATCACACAGATGGCGAAGATGATCATCAGCCCCTGCAGCAGCGTGTAGTCGCGGGCATTGAGCGCGCCGAGGATCAGCTTGCCCAGGCCGGGCCGGTTGAAGATGATCTCGGTCAGGACCGAATTGCCGATCAGCGTGCCGAAATAAAGCCCGACGACCGTGATGATCGGGATCAGGCTGTTGCGCAGCGCATGCGTCACCACGAGCTGGCCCGGCCCT